>Ga0074044_10000092_pt1 | contig 88749 bp, 83 predicted proteins | sample BogForMeECP23OM1_FD_94443 | JGI IMG/M metagenome (GOLD analysis project Ga0074044, IMG submission 94443) | Bog forest soil microbial communities from Calvert Island, British Columbia, Canada - Bog Forest MetaG ECP23OM1 | ecosystem: Environmental > Terrestrial > Soil > Wetlands ...
CATACGCGCCGTAGCGGCCGCGCCGCGCGGCAATTCCCTCCGACAGCATTTCGAGAATCGAATCGAATGTCTCGCGCTTCAGGTTGCGATAGGGATAGGCTCGCCGCACCAGCGCGAACATCTCCTCCTCGCCCCACTCCTCCGCCGAACACGCCGCCACGATCTGTTGCGCCAGCACATCCAGCGGAGACTCGGGAATCATCAGCCGGTCCAGGTCTCCATGCTTGATCGCACGCACAAGCGCCGCACATTCCATCAAGTCGTCGCGAGTCGTAGCAAATAATCGCCCCTTGGGCACCGCGCCGCGCCAGTGTCCCGACCGACCAACCCGCTGCAAAGCCACGGCAATCGCCCGCGGAGAATTGATCTGCACCACGAGATCGACGGTGCCGATATCAATTCCCAGTTCGAGCGAAGCCGTCGCCACCAGCACCCGGACCTGGCCCTCTTTCAACTTTTTTTCCGCCGCAAGCCGCAGCTTGCGCGACAGCGAGCCATGATGCGCCGCAACGTTCTCTTCACCCATGCGCTCGCCCAGTTGATGACACAAGCGCTCTGCCATCCGCCGAGTGTTCACAAACACAAGGGTCGAACGATGCTGCTCCACCAGCGCCACCAGGCGGTCGTAAATCGCATCCCATAGCTCGTTTGAGGCGATCGGACCCAGCGGCATCGGCGGCACCTCGATTGCCAGGTCGAGCTTCCGCTTGTGGCCGATATCGACGATGACTGGATCTTCGCGCCCGCTGCCGGTCAGAAAATGCGCGACTTCCTCGATCGGCTTCTGCGTGGCCGACAGTCCAATGCGAACCGGCGGCCGGTGCGACAGCGCATCGAGCCGCTCCAGCGAAAGCGTCAGATGCGCCCCGCGCTTGTCGTCGGCGACCGCGTGAATTTCGTCGACGATCACAGTCTCGACATCGCGCAAGATCGCGCGACTCCGGTCGGCAGTAAGAAGAATGTAGAGCGACTCGGGCGTCGTCACCAGAATATGCGGAGGGCGTTTTAGCATCGCCCGCCGTTCATGCGCGAGCGTGTCGCCGGTGCGTACGGCAGTGCGAATCTCCGGCATTAGCAGCCCGCGCTCGCCCGCCAGCGCGAGAATCTCGCTTAACGGCCCTTCCAGATTTTTCTGGATGTCGTTGCCCAAGGCTTTGAGCGGCGAAACGTAAAGCACTTCTGTACGGTCGGTGAGATCGCCCGCCAGCGCCTTGCGCACCAGCCGGTCAATGCAGGCCAGAAATGCCGCGAGGGTTTTCCCGGACCCGGTAGGAGCAGAAATCAGCGTGGTGCGACCGGCGAGAATGTGCGGCCAGCCCTGGTCCTGCGGCTCGGTAGGAGTGCCAAACTTCCGCACAAACCACTCCGCCACCAGCGGATGGGCCCAGGCCAGGGATTCAGGGAGAGACGGCATTGAAATATTGTACTGCCGGCAGATTGATCTTCGCAAAACCTTCGCCAAGCTGTCTCTGCCGTTAACAATATCGCTCCGCCAATATCCCATTCGATGGCCGAAGCCAAGCTCACTCTCCCGGTGGTAGAATTCCGCTCACTTCTCGCTCCGGGGGAAACAACTTGACGTCGCTACGCTCGCTGGTTTCATACGCCCTTCTGTTCACCTTCACCCATCTTGCAGCCGCACAATCAGCATCTGAACCCGCAGCTGCCGCCCCGGCTCACCTTCTCGGCTACACGGCGCAAACTTCGGCCACCGAGCGCGACTGGGAGAAGAAATTTCAGGACGGCATCGTCGCCGCCAACATCCGCGAAAACATGCGCCGCCTTAGCGCGCGGCCGCATCACGTCGGCTCGCCCTACGACAAAGACAACGCCGAGTGGATTCTCGCCCGCTTCAAAGAGTGGGGATTTGACGCGAAGATCGAATCCTTCGACGTATTGTTTCCGACGCCGAAAGAGCGCATCGTCGAACTGGTCGAGCCCACGAAATTCCGCGCCAAGCTGCAGGAGCCGGTTCTCGCAATCGATCCCACATCGAACCAGACCGCCGAGCAACTTCCCACCTACAACGCCTACTCCATCGACGGAGACGTGACCGCGCCGCTCGTGTATGTGAACTACGGCAACCGCGAAGATTACGAAGAACTCGACCGCATGGGAGTTTCCGTCAAGGGCTCAATCGTGATTGCGCGTTACGGCGAGGGATGGCGCGGCATCAAGCCAAAAGTCGCCGGCGAGCACGGCGCCATCGGGTGCATTATTTACTCTGATCCCCGCGGCGACGGATTTTTCTACGGCGAAGACTATCCCGAGGGCGGCTGGCGGCCTCGGGAGGGCGTGCAGCGCGGAAGCGTGATGGACACGGATTATCCCGGCGATCCGCTCACGCCGGGAATCGGCGCGGTGCCGGGCGCCAAGCGCCTCGATCTCAAAGACGCCAAGACCATCACCAAGATTCCAGTGCTGCCGATTTCTTATGCCGATGCGCAACCACTGCTGTCGGCGCTGCACGGCCACGTCGCTCCCGAAAGCTGGCGCGGCGGCCTTCCTATCACCTATCACATCGGTCCCGGCCCGGCGCGCGTGCATCTCAAAGTAACCTCCGATTGGTCGACCAAGCCGCTGTATGACGTCATCGCCACTCTGCCAGGTTCGGCGCCCGACCAGTGGGTGGTTCGCGGCAACCATCACGACGCCTGGGTCAATGGTGCGGAAGATCCGCTCTCCGGGCAATCGGCCATGCTTGAGGAAGCGCGCATGCTCGGCGAATTGCACAAGCAGGGCTGGACTCCGAAGCGCACCATCATCTACTGCGCCTGGGATGGCGAAGAGCCGGGCCTGCTCGGTTCCACCGAGTGGGTGGAAACGCATGTCGAAGATTTACGCAAGCACGCAGTGACTTACATTAACTCCGACGGCAACGGCCGCGGGTACTTGTACGCCGGCGGAACCCAGGATTTGCAAACCGTCGTCAGCGCGGTCGCGCACGATGTAAAAGATCCGGAGAAGAATATTTCCGTCTTCGACCGAGCCCATCTTCGTGGCATCATGCAGGCCAAGGAAGGCGAAGATCGCACCCAGGCTCGCAAGCGCAGCGATCTCCGTGTAAACGCGCTTGGCGACGGCTCCGATTTCACCGCGTTTCAGGATTTCGCCGGAATTTCCTCCCTGAATATCGGCTTCGGCGGAGAGGACGAAGGCACCCAGTATCACTCCATCTACGACGATTTTTACTGGTTCACCCACTTCTCCGACACCGATTTTTCCTACGGACGAGCCCTGTCACAAACGGCGGGATCGACCGTAATGCGCATCGCCGACGCCGACCTGCTGCCTTTCGATTACGCTCCTCAATCCGACACCATCGCCGAGTACGAAGCGGAACTCGAGAAGCTGTTGAAAGATAAGCAGGATGAAATCACCGAGCGCAACCAGGAACTCCAGGAAGGAGCCTTCACCGCGACAGCAGATCCGCACAAGACTTTTGTTCCGCCTCCCGCCGAGACCGTGCCGCCGTTCATGAACTTTGCGCCCATGAAGAATTCTCTGGAGTTGCTGAAGAAGAGCGCCGAGCATTACTCGAAAGCGCTGGCCAAGTTCAACGCCGCCGGGTCTCAGCCGGTTTCGCAGTCGTCGTTAGACGCGGTCAATGCCGACCTGCTCGGCATCTCTCGCCTGTTTCTCAACGAAAAGGGTCTGCCCGAGCGCCCCTGGTTCAAGAACCAGATCTACGCTCCCGGCGCGTATACCGGATACGGCGCAAAGCCGGTCGCCGCCGTGCGGGAATACATGGACCAGAAAAAATGGCAGGAAGCCGACGCCCAGATTCCGATGGTAGCGCAGGTCATCGAAAATATCGCCGCCGGAATCAACAAAGCCGCCGATGACCTGGATGCGGAAACCGGAGCGACGCACTAGAGCAGCGCGATCCGCTGTTCCAAAAGGAGTCGAGCTACCTCAACGCCAGCGTGATCCTGAGCGCTTCTTCAACGCGCTGCAACGAGCGCTGGTCCAATCGACCGTAATACCCTACAAAACGGGAGACCTGAACGGCCCGAATCTGCTCAGTCTTGGCGATGCTATCCATTTTGAGGCCGCCAGCCCCCTTCGCGAGGTGAGCATGGCTCGGGTAAGTGCGCCTCACATTTGCGGCGTCGGTCAACGGCACAACCACGACGACCGGACTGTTGGCATTGATGGAGTCGCGGCTTAACACCACGACGGGCCGTGTTCCTGCCTGCTCGCTGCCCACGGTCGGATCGAGGCGAGCACTGAAGACGTCACCGCGTATGGGCTTTGGAAGAACGGACTTTGGGGCGCTCATGTTTATGGGAAGGTCCCCTTTCGGAAACTTTCAGCGCCTCCCAGTCGCTCCTCTCAAATTCGCGGGCGAGTGTGGTCGCTTCTCGCTGATAGTCTAGATCGGTCGCCATCTGAGTGAATGCAGCGTCGATTTCCGACTCGGTGAGTCGCTGGACCTTTTCTTCGATCGCCTGAACCACGAACTCGTTGAAGCTGGAAACTTCGGACTGCCCGGCCGCTTGCCTCGCCCGCTCATAGATGTACGTCGGCATGCGAAGCGTCGTATTTCGATATTTTCTCGGCGTTATGGGCATTGAGTACCACCAATTGCCGTACAAATATACCATGTCTGACATCATTGATGCCACCATATTCGCTATCTTGAACGCAACCACCAAAGCCATGCCAAGGCGAGCCATCTCCTCTTGGCGAGTGATTTTCGATGCCTGGTCAAGGACGTGGCAGATAATTCAGCAGGTCAAGAAAAGGCGGCGCGATACCCTGCGTCCGCACGAGAACGCTAATCTGTGCCACGTGCCGCGCCTCGTGAATCACGATGTTCCACAACAGTCCATCCACCGTGTACCGCTTCCCAGGCCGGTCGTGCACCGTCACGATTCGTTTCAATTCGTCATCTGTTAGTGTGGCAACGTAGGCCAGCGTGCTCTTCTCCACAGCCCGCCAGTAGTCGAGCAGCGCTTTGAGCGCGTAGCCAGCGAAGACTGGACCGCCCCGGGTATCCTTGAAAGCGGGAGTGGTCTCCCAGAGCGGCCGTTCCCGCAGGATCTCCTCGCGAATCCAAAAGTCCTCCGTGCTGGAAATGTGAAACACGAGGTCCTTGATGCAGTGAAGTTTCGCGCCGTTCAGCAACTGACGAGATAGAATCTCATCCGGCACACCCTCCAGGAAGGCCCACAAGTCGCGGCGGGCTCGAACGAGGTAATCGTAGGCTTCAGGAATGTTCATTCGCCCCTCTCGATAAGGATTAGTCCGAAACCCGAATGACCGCGATCGGCCAAAGCGCAATCAGCCAAAGGCTGATCAAATAAGGTTCTCGAGCAGTCAGATTTTATGATGAATGAGCGGGACTTGGATCAACTGGCGTTAGAATCCAGCTATAAACCAAAAACCCATCGGATGCTTGCTTGGGGCGTGCTCGGGTCAGCATCCGATGGGCTACCGTTTCTCCCTACTCACCCTGTTGTTTTCAGGAGTATGTAAAAGGATTAAACCTCAGAACTGAAGGAAGTTCTGTCTAATTTTGTAAAACATTGTAATAGTTGCAATGGAATCCAAAGTCAACAGGCGACGGAGTTGTCGCGCGGAGTTATGCTGTCGTTCCTTCGAGATTACTTACTCCGGCACAACCGGAGTCTTCGCCGACATTAGTTCCTCAAAGCGTTTGTCTTTCCGCAGTTGGGCGAACTCGGAATCCTTGTACACGTTCTTGAAGTCCTTGTAGCCCTCTTCCATCGCTTTCTTCAGATATTCGAGCGAACGGTCGGAGAAGCCCATCTTGGCGTAGAGCTTGGCTACGGTGTAGTCGTAGCGCGCGCGATCCCCGGGGCTGGGCAGTTGTGCCTGCACTCCACCGCGGGAAGTCCGCTCAAAGACATCGGGATCCAGTTGCACCGCACGCTGATAAGCCTCCACGGCCGCCTCGAACTGCTTCCTTGAGAACTCCGCCGCTCCGAGATTGCTGAAGAAGGACGCGGAATTGTTATCGATGGCAATCGCCTTTTTGTATTGTTTGACTGCCGAACCGAATCTGCACTCCTCGTACAGGACGACACCGAGATTGTTATAGGCATCGGCCGTCGAACGATTGGCCTTGATCGATTGCTCGAACGACTTCTTCGCCTCGTGGTAGCGCTGCATCATCAACTCCGCGACGCCGATCTTGTTGAACAACACGGACGAGTTGGAGTTTTTGGCGAGCGCCGCGCGGTAGTAGTCGAGCGCGTCGAGATAGAGCTTGGCCGCGCGCAGCCCGTCAGCCCGCGCCTCAAGATCAGCCGGCGTGGCGTCGGGCGCTGGCGGATCGATCATCCGCAGCAGCGGCGGTTTGATCTGAACTTGTTCGGAATGCGCTGCCTGCGCCCATGCTCCGGTGGAGAAGGCAAAGCAGCCAATGAGGAGGGAAACCAGAACCAGCGAGACTTTCGGGCAGGACCGCATAAACCACCCCCAAGCCAGCGGGCATCATTCTGCCACAAGACGCCCGCCCCGACAAGTGTCCTTTAGCAGCCTTGAACCGCCTGTTTGCAGGCTCTCGGCGAGGCGCAGAAGCTGTGGGGAAGGGATAAGCGGCTGCGGGGCGAAGACGCCGTTGCTCTACCACTCGCATCCCGGCGCTACAATGGCGGCATGTACCATTATGATCCCAATACGGCGCTGGAAGAACTCACCGAAGATGCCACCCTGCCCAATCCCGTGCATGTGCGTGACATGATTCTGCGTAAGCATCCATCGGCCGACAAAGCTCTGGAGTTGAACCGGCTGTTCCTCGAGTATCAGAAATTTTTCGGCGAGTCGCAGAAGCTGGGGAAAGAGATTTTGAAGCAGCTGGCCGCGTAGTCCTAAACTTCCCATGTGGGGACAGCCGCCCTCGGCTGTCCGGCGGGCGCAGCTCGCACGCCCTTCTGCGGAAAACTCCTCAGAGGAATCCGAGCTGCGCTCGATGGACAGCCGAGGGCGGCTGTCCCCACATAAAACCTCTCGCCCCATCATTTACAATCATCAATTCTACTTTCCATCGAGAACTCTCACTATGCATCGTTGGTCTGAACTCTTCATTCCTACTCTTCGCGAGGCGCCTGCGGACGCGGAAGTCGCCAGCCACAAATTTCTGGTGCGGGCAGGGTACATCCGCCAGCTCGCGGCGGGGCTCTACTCCTATCTCTTTCTCGGCAACCGGTCGTTCAACAAGATCATGGCCATCGTCCGCGAGGAGATGGACCGGATCGGGCAGGAGTTTTACCTGCCGGCGCTGCATCCGCGGGAGGTCTGGGAGGCCAGCGGGCGCTGGGCTTTGATGGGAGAGAACCTGTTTCGCCTGAAAGACCGGAAGGGCGCCGACATGTGCCTGGGCATGACCGAAGAAGAGGTCATGACTTCGATTGCCTTGAAAGAGCTACGCAGCTACAAGCAGCTGCCCCAGATCTGGTACCAGATCGCGCCGAAGTTTCGCGATGAGCCGCGGCCGAAGTCGGGCCTGTTGCGGGTGCGGCAGTTCATGATGAAGGACGCTTACTCGTTCGATATCGACGCAGCGGGGCTCGATGTTTCCTACAAGAAGCATTACGAAACTTACTGCCGCATCTTTGATCGCTGCGGGTTGAAGTACATGGTGGTCGAGGCTGACTCTGGAGCGATGGGCGGCAAGGAATCGCACGAATTCATGGTGCGGACTCCGGCGGGGGAAGATCAGATTGTGAGCTGCGATGGCTGCAATTACGCGGCGAACATGGAGAAGGCGACTTCAAAGCTCGATGCCGTTCAAGATTTGAAAGCCGAAGGCGACGGGAAGCCGCTCGAAGTGCATACTCCCGGCCAGAAGACGATTGAAGACGTGGCGAAGTTTCTGGGCGTGTCGCCCAAGAACAAGATCAAGACTCTGGCGTTAATGGCTGAGGAGAAAGACGGGAAAACGGGCAAAACGAAATTGCGAGGAATTGTAGTGCTCATGCGCGGCGACCATCAACTCAACGAGGCCAAACTGAATGCGACCATCGCGACTGCGACGCGGCCCATGGAAGAGAGCGAGATCAAGGCGCTGTTCAAGTCTCCCGCAGGATACCTGGGGCCGATCGGAATCGAGTGGGCGAAGGATCTGAAGAAAGACTCCGATAAGCCTGTGCTGCTTGTCGACCAGGCGCTCGAAGGCCGCGCGAATCTGATCGGGGGAGCGAACAAAGAGAACTATCACCTGAAGAATCTGACGCCGGGGAAAGATTTTCATCCTACGGCCTATGCCGACCTGCGTTCTGTGACCGCGGGTGAGGCCTGTCCGAAGTGTGGCAAGGCGCTGCGGATCGATACGGCAGTCGAGATTGGCCACATCTTCAAACTCGGCTATCGCTACACGGAATCCATGGGCGCGCGCGTGCTCGATAAAAACGGCAAGGAAGTCACGCCGATCATGGGCAGCTATGGCATCGGTATCGAGCGAATTCTCACTGCCGCGGTCGAGCAGGGCAACGACGAAAACGGCTTCTGGCTGCCGCCGGCGATTGCTCCGTTTCAGATCGTCGTTGCTCCGGTGAACGTGAAAGATGACGCTGTGAAATCGGCGTCCGAAGACATCGCGAAGCGGCTAGAAGCGGCCGGCTTCGACGTGATTCTCGACGACCGCGACGAACGCCCCGGGGTCAAATTCAAGGACGCGGACCTGGTCGGTATCCCCTTTAGAATCACAGTCGGAAAGAAGGTTACCGAAGGTACTGTGGAAGTCGTTTTGCGTTCGACTCGTGAAGTACGCGATGTTACGATTGCGGCGATCGTCGACCATTTTCAGGAATTGCTCGGACGGGCGGGATGAAACTGTCTTCAGTCCCCGGGCAGAGTGGATTGTGGGGACATGGGAACAGTTAAAGCTATTGCCGGGTTTCTTGCCATCGTGGGCGTCGTGTATTGCGCATTTCAGATCGTTCCGGTGGAGATGAGCAATTACTCCTTTCAGGATGATTTGCACAACATCGCCATGGTGGGCGGCGCCAATCCGCACCAGACGGATCAGGATCTGATCGACGCCGTGATGAAAAAGGCGCAGGAGCACGACATCACGTTGACGCCGGACCGCATCACGGTGCAGCGCATCGGCACGCCGGGAGCGCCGGCTGTGTATGTGGGAGTCGACTACACCGTCCCTGTCAGCCTCCCGGGATATACCTTCAGCATGCACTTCACTCCATCCAGCGGCAACAAGGTCTAAGACGCCAGGATTTGGTGGCTTCTACCAGATTGCGAACGTCGTAGCCCTCCGTCCAAAATCGTGATTGGGATGTCGTCGTGACCAAAGCAAAGGTCATTGCCGGTACTGCGTTTCTGATGCTGCTGGTAAGTACGGGCTGGCGGTCCGCCGCCTGCGAACTCGCGCATTACGGGTTACAGGATGAATTGACGGACGTCGCTTCGCTGAACCGCAAAGCCCGCATCAATTTTCCTGGATGTACCTTCGCGACCCACATCCACCGCACCAGCCGGAACTAGATGTATGGCCGGTGGTGAGAACAGGACGCGCCCTCAACCCCCCGCGCACGAGCCAGAACCGCAAAAGGCGACGGCCTGCCCTTGCGCCCCAGTTCCGCGCCGGAATCGAAGGGCAAAAGCGCCTAGCTAGGTTCGGGCCTCGGGTCCGCCAGCTCTAGGTGGCCCAGTTTCAAGCGACGCCGCTCGTACGCTTTTTGCGGTGGGAGTCTGCGCCCGGTAAATCGTTAGAACGCGGAGGGAATCCGCTGGCCACGCCGAGAAATTTACGAAGACGAACGCGCCTTTCGTCCCCCCGCGGCGCTAAAGGCGACGCTAAAAAACGAAAAGTGCAGCCGCGGAGTGGGCTGCACTTTCTATCACGAGGGTAGTTATCACTTATCTCGGAAAGATGGATTCCCGATTAATCCGCCGTTGTCGGGCCGCACTGCCCGTTGCCCGTGTTGGCGGCGGCGGAAGCGACCGGAATGAAAATGGGATTCGAGCTGAAGCCCCGGTAAGTGGCCACAATCTTGTAGTCCCCGGTATAGAACCAGCTCGGCGTTTGGACGCTTCCCAGGTTCTCCCACACGCAAACCGCGGGATCTACGGCGGTGATCATGCCGGTGTTGTTGATGGTGAGGGTGAGCGGAGGAGCAGCCAGAGGCGTGCCGGTGTCATCGGTGCCCTCGGGCGTAACCACGTAGGTAGCGAAGTTGGTTTCGTCGATGATTTTGCCGCTGGTGTAGTTGGCGCTGACCTGCAGTTGCAGAGTCGAGCCGAGACCAGAAAGGTTGATGACGCCGCCGCTGGCACCGGCGGCTGAGATGCTGACGGAACCGATTTTGTCGCCGGTGCCGCAGCTGGTCGTGAGCAATGCGATAGCGCTGAGAAATGTGGCCAGAATCAGATTACGTTTCACGTGGAAAATCCTCCGCGAGATTTCAATAGGCATGTTGTCAGTTCCTAATTTTCAGGGCAAGGGAAATGTGTGGTTACTAGTGAAACGAATGTTCAAGGCCGATGGTCACCGCACGCAAATAGCGCGCGTGATTTCAGCTTGAATGCGTCGCCAGTTGCTTCGGAAGCGACAGTGCTCCAGGCCGCATGAATACTGGATGAAACGCACATTCAAAATCAACCTGCTGGGCGTCGCGCGCAAACAATTCTGCGCTAAGTTACCTTCGTGCGAGAGAGCGCGACAGATTTCTTTGGTGCGCGCGAGTGATGAGTTACGCGTCGATTCGAAGCAGAAGTGATCCTTCTCGAAGTTACTAGCTCTTGGGTTTGAGTCCGGTTTCGCGCTTGCAGATCGGAGTACTCAGAGTCAAACTTCCCGGTAACAGTCTTCATTCAACGGTCTTGGTTCAACCTTGGTTCAACGGCCAATGACATTCGTAACGTTGTCACCGCATTACTACCCTCTTACTATCGCGGTGGGTGAGAGTGTCGCATTTCGCGGCGGCGTTGCGCGATGCGGCTGGGTGCGGGACCCGACGCGGGACATCTGGAATCGCGCCTTCCTGATGGCTCGCAGCCCGGACGCTGGCGCCCGTAATCGGTCCGGTGGAGGAGTTCATGAAGCTTTTATTGCGAATCCTGACCAGCCTGCTGATGATGCTGGCGATATTGTTGCTGGTCAACTGCAGCGGCGGAGCACCGGGATGCCCGCATGCCAGTTTTGGCACCTCGACGCCCTGCTCGCCCGGAGGCACGGGAGGCATCGGTGGCGGCGGTGGAGGTGGCGGCGGTGGTGGAGGTGGTGGTGGCCCCACGCCTGCGGCCTTTGCTTACGCGGTCGATACCCAGGGAGGGGCGACCGGTTCGGGTGCAAACGGCACGATCGATGGCTACGATCTCAGCACAAACGCAGGAACGTTCGCCGCAATTCCCAGCTTCTCGGCGCCAAACATAGTGGCCGGTCTTCCGGGCTCGGCGATGGTGGTGGCGCAGAAACAGTTCGTGTATGCGCTGTTTGATGGAACGGGCGTGATTTACGGATGGTCGATCAACTCGAAGAACGGGGCACTCACCCCGCTGACCAATTTCCCAGTGCTCGTCAGCTACGCGTTACCCAACGTGGCCTACAACCAGTACAACGTCACGACCGATCCGGCGGGGAATTATCTGTTCATCGCCCAGACCAGCGGAATAATTTCGGTCTATTCGATCAGCAGCAGCACGGGCGCGCTGACTCCGGTACAGACTCTCACGACTACCATTGAGCCGGGAAATCTCGCAACCGACGGTTTGGGAAAGTATCTGTACGTGTGCGACAACGCAAGCGGTCACGTCGGCTCCGAGGTGCTCGCCTATGTCATCGGGACGGGTGGAACGCTGACCGCGGTGCCGGGCACGTTCAACTTCCCCATGTGGCAACTGCAGGGCGACGCCACTGGGAACTATTTGATTGGCACCAGCGGCAAGACCGCTTCACTCAGTGGGACCGACGACAACCACCTTTACGTTTTCAGCATTAACACGACTGCCGGGCCAAATGCGGGCGCGATTACGCAGGTGGGCACGGTTACAACGCAGTTTTCACCCTTCAACATCGCAATGTCACCGCCGGCGAGTGACGCCGAATTCGTCTATTCGTTCAGCATGAACGACACGGGCACCGCCTACAACAACATTGAGGGCTACTCGCTTAACACCTCCAATGGAACGTTGACTGCGTTGACGAATTCGCCGTTCAGCACGGTGGGTACCGGGCTGTGGGGCCAGTTTGACCAGTCGGGCGCGAATCTGGTGGTGTACAGCAATACCGGCTCCGTCAATTTCTTTGACGAACTCATTGGCACCGGCCCAGTGACGCTGATCCCACTCTCGGTAGATTCCACCGGCGCTGTTACTCAACCAATTACCACCCCGGCGACACTCGTCACGCCAGGGTATTGGGTGGTGACCGATCCGTAGAGTCCGGTGCTCGCGAGCCAGATCTGTTAACAGCTGAGAGACCCGCGAGCTTGCGGGTCTCTTTCGTTTGGGCGGCGGGGGGTACAATAAGGCATTCCTTCAGCCAGTGACGGGCCTTGACTTGTCGTGGGATTCGGCGCGGGATTTTCCGCGCAGGACCTTCTGGCTGGAGACTGAAACGAAGCGAGACAAACCTTTTAGCGCGTCCCGACGTCTGAGGGAGTAGGCAGCGATTCGGCGCGCGTCTTTCCCGGCGCCACCGAGAGCGGCCTGAAACTGTGACCATCAAGATCAAGATCCCGAAGGTGGGCGGGGAAAACGGCAAGCCGGTCCGTGGGCTGCCGCGCGACCCGTTGTTGCGTGCGGCGTTGATCCTATTTCTGGTGCTCGCCGTATCGTTTACCGGCCTGTTTTCTTACTTTTACATCAAGTACGACCGCATTATTCAACGCCGCTTCAGCACTCCCGTATTCAGCAACTCCGCCAAGATTTATGCCCTGCCCCGCACTGTGCGCACGGGAGAGAAGCTCGAGGCCCGCGACATTGCCACCGAACTGCGCCGCGCCGGCTATCTCGATAAAGACGGGCAGTCGCCGCTGGGCAGCTTCCATCTGCTGAACGACGGCATCGAGATCACGCCGGGGCCGGAGTCGTATCACAGTCCGGAACCGGCACAGATCACCATCCAGGACGGTCAGGTGGAGCGCATCACCAGCAAGGGGACCGATCTTTCCGCCTACGAACTGGAGCCGCAACTGATTACGGCGCTCTTCGACGCTGAACAGAGGTCGAAGCGCGAGCTGGTGAAATATAACGACATTCCGCCGGTGATGGTGCAGGCGGTGCTGGCCATCGAAGACCGGCGCTTTTTCGAGCACAGCGGGATCAACTTTGTGCGCACGGCAGAGGCGCTTTGGGGCGATGTACTTCACCAGCGGCGCGAGCAAGGAGGCTCCACGCTTACCCAGCAGCTGGCCCGCGGATTTTTCCTGAGTCCGGAGAAAACGGTGAAGCGGAAGCTGACCGAGATGCTGATCGCCGAGGAGCTCGAGCAGAAGTTCAGCAAACAGCAGATTTTCGAGTTCTACGCCAATTGGGTGCCATTGGGTCAGCGCGGATCGTTCGCCATCAGCGGGCTGGCGGAGGCTTCGCAGTCCTATTTCAACAAAGAGCTCAAGGACATCACGCTACCGGAAGCGGCTCTGCTGGCGGGATTGATTCAGCGGCCGAGTTATCTTTCCCCCTACCGGCATCTGGAGCGCGCCACCGAACGGCGCAATCTGGTGCTGGAGTCGATGGTCGAGACCCACGCCATCACCCGCGAGCAAGCCGACAAGGCCAAAGCCACAGCGGTGAAGCTGGCGCCGCCGAATGTGGAAGCCAGCGACGCGCCTTATTTCGTCGACATGGTGCGCGACACGCTCATCAACAAATTCAACGAGCAGGAGCTGAACGACCAGTCCTACCGCATCTACACGACGCTCGATCCTGAATTGCAGAAAGCCGCGGCGCACGCCGTCGAGACCGGGATCAAGCTGGTCGATGAGCAAGTGAATAAATTGCGCACAAAGCGCATTAAAGTTGGAAAGAAATACGAGACGAAAGTGGAGCCGGGTCCTCAGGCTCAGGTAGCGTTGATAGCGCTCGACCCGCACACGGGCGCGGTACTGGCGCTGGTCGGCGGGCGCGATTACGGCTGGAGCCAGCTCAACCACGCGGTCTCGAAGCGTCCCACAGGATCGATTTTCAAGCCGTTCGTCTACGCCGCCGCGGTGAACACTGCACTCGACGGATCGCAGGCCGTGCTCACCCCCGCCTCGACCGTGACCGATGCGCCCTCGAGTTTCGCCTACGGCGACCAGATCTACGAGCCGCGCAATTACAAAGAGGAATATCACGGTGAAGTCACGCTGCGCTACGCGCTGGCGATGTCGCTGAACAATGCGACTGTGAAGCTCGCCGAGGAAGTGGGCTATGACAAGGTCGTTGATCTGGCGAAGTCGGCTGGAATTTCTTCGGTGAAGGCAACGCCGGCAATGGCCCTGGGGTCCTACGACGCTTCGCCCCTGGATATGAGCGGGGCGTACACCGCCTTTGCCAACAATGGCGTGCGGCTGTCTCCCATGCTGCTGCGTTCGGTGCGCAATGCCAAGGGCGACGTGCTGGCCAACTACAAGACCGATGAGCGGCAGGTGCTGGATCCGCGCGTCGCCTACGTCATGACCAACATGATGGAAGGTGTCATCAATAACGGCCTCGGTTATACGGCGGTGCGGCTGCGTGGTTTCATGCTTCCGGCGGCGGGCAAGACGGGCAGTTCGCACGATGGCTGGTTCGCGGGATACACCTCGAACTTACTGTGCATCGTGTGGGTGGGATATGACGACTACAGCGACCTTCGCCTGAGCGGCGCCCTGACCGCCGCGCCCATCTGGACGGAGTTCATGAAGAAGGCCTCGGCTCTGCCCCAGTATGCCGACATGCGGCAGTTCACGCAGCCCACCGGCGTGGTGGACGTGCAACTCGACAAGAGCACGAACCGGTTGGCGACGCCGACCTGTCCTGACGATTACGTTTCAGCCTTTGTGGCCGGCACCGAACCGCGCGACACCTGCGACGAACAGAACGGGGCGCGAGGATTCTTCTCGCGACTGTTCGGCACCGGAGGGGCAAAAGTGCTGCCGCCGCCAGATCAGGCGCAGGCCGGCACGGCCCCGGCGAACACTCAGGATCCGAACCAGGATCCGAAGAAGAAAAAGAGTTTCTTCGGCAAAGTTGCCGGAATATTCAAGGATGACAAGGCAGCGCCTCCCGCGACGAAACCGCCGGACGGCGGGCAGGCGGCACCGCATTAGCGGGTCGTAGGTCTGGGGTATTGGGTCTTCGGCCTGGCGGGGCGCGCAGGGCTCGCTATACCAGGTCGGTCGTCCACAAATCGTGCAGATGTACGATCCCTTCCAGCTTTCCCTTTCCATCCACTACCATCAGCGAAGTGATTTTTTTTTCTTCCATCAGCGCGAGAGCCGTCGCGGCAAACTCGGCTGCGCCAATCGTCTTCGGATCGCGTGTCATGGCCTCGCCCGCCGCGAGATCCATCACATCTTTTCCGCGTTTCTCGAGCAGCCGCCGCAAGTCTCCATCGCTTACGATCCCAACCAGCTTGTCGCCCTCCACCACTGCGGTCACGCCTAATTTCTTGCGCGACATTTCATAAATCACATCCGGCATCTTGGTCTGCGGCGAAACTCGCGGTAGCGCGTCGCCGGTGTGCATCAAAGATTCCACCCGGGCCAGCCGCTTCCCCAACTTTCCGCCGGGATGCAGGTTAGCGAAGTCCTCTTCCTTGAATCCGCGCTGATCGCTCAACGTAACCGCAAGCGCATCTCCCAGCGCCAGCATGGTCGTAGTGGAGGCCGTCGGCGCCAGCCCCAGCGAGCAAGCCTCCTCCGCCACCGAACAATCAAGAGCCACATCCGCCGCCGCCGCCAAAGTGGAAACTTCTCCCGAGGAACTTGCTTTTGTGGAGCGGGAACGTTTGCCGGGTGCCCCATTTCTCGCGCGCCCTTTGCGCGAGAAGTGGAGATTTTCACAAATCTCATCCCCAGTCATCGTAATGAGCGGCACGCGCAATCGTTTAATCGTCGCGAGCAGCGCGAGAATCTCCTCGGTTTCGCCGGAGGCCGAAAGCGCCAGCACTACATCCCCGCGCACTACCATCCCGAGATCCCCGTGCAGCGCCTCGACCGGGTGCAGATACAGTGCAGGCGTTCCCGTGGAACTGAGCGTCGCTGCAATCTTGCGCGCAATCAGTCCACTCTTGCCCATGCCGGTCACTACCACGCGCCCGCTGCAAGAAAACATCAGATCCACCGCGCGCTGAAACGCGGCCGCCATCGGACCTGCAATACGGTCGGCCAGCCCACGCAACGCCTCGGCTTCAATACGCACCACGTTTTCGCCGATATGTTTCATCAAGAGAAGCCGATAGGTTTCATGAACAGAAAATTTAGAAGAAGGATGTTAGCACGCAGCAACCGCGGGGCGGGGCCAGCTCGGGTCCCGGCGACGAACGTGTGATCTCAGAAGTGATCGTCGATCGGTGGCGGCTGCACCGGCCTCTGTCCCAGCACGGCAAGACCCCGCGCCTGGATGATCCGGTCCCACGGGCCGGCCTGCCAGTTGTCGCGCGTTTTCTCCGCGCGTCTCCACTCGGGCAGCGTCATCATTAGATTCCGTCCGGTCGAGAAGACATAGGGTTCGTACATCGACCGCAGCCTCGCGAGCTTCTGCAGCGCCTGTTCGTCATTCCGTAAATGCAACCCCGCCTCGGCAAGCGCGGCGCGCAGGGCGTTCAACTCCACATCCGGCAGCCGGTCCGGAGCGTTCATGTCGTATTGCGCATTCACTACCTGCGCCAGATCGACTGCCGCGTGCCGCGCCATGGCAAAAGTAAGTTTGGCCTGCCCCGGATACACTCCTTCAATGCCGGTCAACACCAGCGAAGTCACATCCAGCATTGTGGTCAGCGCAGCCAGCCAGGATTGATTGCTGTGCTGCGACCGGAAGAACGAGAGCGGCGGATACGAAATCTGGCTCTCCAGCAACTCCGCGGCCCAGCGCTCCCAGCCACGCAGTACGTCATCGAGCACTTTCTGATTCATTCCCGGATCTTCCGACCGCCCCGCCAGCCGCACCAGCAACTCCGTCGCCGTGGGTGGCGATCCGGCCCGCGAATCGAGCATCGAAATCTGTATCTCACGCCGCGAAAACGACGAATAGACAACCGGAATGTAACCGATCACAACGCCCAGGAAAGCAAAGCCCATGCCGGCCTCGATCACCGATAGAGCCCGCGCTCCGCCCGAAATCGGAACAATGTCGCCGTAGCCCAGCGTAAAAAAAGTCTCACCGCTGTGATAAACAATCCGGCCAAAGGTAAGCGGCTCCTGATTGAGCTGTTCGTGACCGCCGATTCCATATTGCACCAGAGCAAATCCGAAGATGAGCCCCGCCGCCCAGAAGGCCAGCAGAAGAATGAGCGACAGCGGACCGAAGTATCCTAGAAAATTCTGCTGCCGCGAGGTCTTGCGGATGTGCCCGGCGATCTTCCGCCAGGGAATCCAGGTGCGCCGGTAAAAAATCGCCGTCAGGCGGAAGTGGCGCGCCACCCGTCGAGGCAAGACGACGGTCTCGAACGCATCCAGCAGCACCATGAAGAGGATGGCGGCGCCGAAGATCACTGCCACCACGCTGCCGTGAGCCGGGATATTGATGAAGCCAAGCATTGATAAACCCAGATGTTGATAAAGCTAGATATTGATAAAGCTAGATGCGGAGGGAAGGGTATCAGATTCCCCTTCCTTGAGTTTTCCGGAACCGTATTCGAATCGGATAGCCCACGCCACCGGCGAGTCGATCTACTGCGGGTTGGCAGCTGGCGCTTGCTGAGCAGGCGGAGTCTGGGTTGCCGGAGTCTGCGGCTTGGTCGCGGGCGGAGTAGTTGGCTTCGCCACCGGCTTTTTCTTCGCTGGCGGCTTCTTCGCGGGCGCCGTATCGTCCACAACGGTCTTCTGTGGCGGTGCCACCGGCTTCGCCGCCTGCGCCGTCTTCAGTTCGGTGCGCAGCCGCGTAATTTCCGCTTCCTTGGCCGACGACAGACTTTCGATGCGCTCCGCGATCTGCTTGCGCGTGCCTTCAAATGCGTTCAGATCGTTGGAGAGTGCCTGGAATTCGTCCTTCCCTCCGAAGGCCCCGACCGACTCCACCACGCTTCCCATCACATCGTAAAGCGCGTCCAGATTTCGATACAGCCTGAAGGTCGCCGGTACATCCTCGGGCGTGGCCCGCAACTTCCCAATCATTTCCGGCAAAGCCGACTGCAGGTTGCGCTGGATCGACTCCACATTGGCCAGGATCTGCTTTTTGTACGAACCGTCGGTCTTCCAGCGATCCACGCGTACTTTCGCCAGATCGCCCTGCGCGTTCTTCGAACCGGATTCCAGTTGTCCGAGTAACCCGTTCAACTCCGTCACCGAGGCATACGATACCGGCTGGCCCTGCGCGGGAGCGCCGTCAGTCGTCGAAGGTGGCCCGCCGGCGCCAGGGCCTGCCGCAGGACCTGATTGCGCAACGACCGCAACCGCCCACACGGCTAAACACAATCCGATTAGATGTCTTGACGTTCGCTTCATTATTAGAGCGGAGTTTGAGAGCAACAGCATACTACAAGCACAGCCCGGCTGTTTATCGGGTGTATCCCTGATGAGGCCGTCCGATTGCATCGTCTTCGTTCATCCGTGGTTCGTTGCATCTGTGTTCGTTGCATCCGTGTTCGCGATTGCGCTCGCACCGCCGTCCGCAATCGTACAATGATGTCATGAGGAGACACGGAAGGCTCCTTCGATTGACCGTCCGAACTATCGCAGCGCTTCTGGTGCTTGCGCTTCCGCGGACGTCTACCGCCCAGGAACTTTCCCGCCGTCTCATTCTGAAAGACGGAACCTATCAGCTGGTCACGAAATACGAAACCAAGGGCGACCGCGTCCGGTATTACAGCACCGAGCGTGAAGAGTGGGAGGAACTTCCCGAATCTCTGGTTGACTGGCCGGCCACCGAGAAGTACGAGAAAGACCGCGCCGCGAACCCTGCCGTTCCGGAGGCGGTGCAGCTCGACAAAGAAATCGAACACGAAAGCGAAGCCGCGCTGACAAAACTTCCGCAGGTCGCTCCCGGGCTCCGACTGCCCGCAGACTCGGGGGTATTTCTCTTCGACAGCTTTCAGGGCGAGCCGCAGCTCGACGAAATTCAGCAGTCCGGCGCCGATGTGGGCCGCAGCAGCAAAGGCAACATTTTCCGCGGAGCGCTCGCTCCCATCGCCGGACTCAAAGAGACCATCGAGCTTGATGGCGCGCACGCCACCGTCGTATCCCACGTTGGGGTACCGTCCATCTACATCAACCCCGGGCCCGATCCCGACCAGCCCGACACATTGCGCTCCAGCAGCACAAAATCCCCCCCGGCCGCCAACACACCCGAAGGGCCCGAGCAGCCCCAGCAAGCGGAACAGGCAATCGTTCCCTACGACCGCTTCCGCATCGTGCGCGCGGAAGTTAAAGGCGGCAAGCGGGTAGTCGGAGACGTGAAGCGCGGCGCGACGGGAAAAGTCAGCACCGAGCAACACTCCCTGAAGACCACGATCGACCGCGTCAGCGGCGGCTGGTTCAAAATCACTCCGACCGAGCCTCTCGCACCCGGCGAATACGCACTGGTCGAAGTGATGGGGACGGAAGGAATGAATCTCTACGTCTGGGATTTCGGCGTAAACCCCAAGGCTCCCGCGAACGCGAATCCGTGGAAGCCGGAAGAAAAAAGCACTTCCCCTCCCGCCGCGCCAAAAGAGGAAAAGCAGGACAAGTAGAACCTGAAGAGGCCGAGTGGTCTAAAGTCTAGGTCTAAGGTCCGGGCTTTTACTTCAACAGCCCCCGCTGCGCAATCCCGATATTGTCTCGGGTCGAATTCTTCACCATGTACATCATTCCGTCAGCCTGGCGGATCACATCATGCGCCGTCTGCGCGTCGTGCGGGAAGGTGGCCAGCCCGATCGACGCCCGAATGTTCAGGTTCAATCCCTCCTGCTGGCAGAACTTGCTGGCGCGCAAGCCATCGCGCAGACGCTTGGCCACAACCAGAGCCTGATCTTTCGCGGTCTGCGGCAACAGCACGACGAATTCATCTCCACCGTAGCGGAAGGCAAAGTCGATCAGCCGCAGCTGCGCCTTGATCAAATATCCAATCTCCTCCAGCAGTTTGCTTCCAACCAGATGGCCGTGCGTGTCGTTCACCGTCTTGAAGTGATCCAGATCGATGAACAGAATGCTGAACTCGTAACCGAAACGCGACGAGCGGTAAACCTCGGTCTCGAGCGTCTTGTAGAGATGGCGCGCGTTGTAAAGCCCGGTGCAGTCGTCGGTGATGGTCAGTTCCTGTATCTTCTCGACCCAGCGCGCGTTCTCGATAGCAATAGCGGCGTAGTCGCACAGCGAGCGCAGAAAAAACAGCTCCGACTCGGTGAACTGCAGCATGTCAACGTTGACCAGCTGAATCACGCCCAGCACGCGCAGCTTCGAGCGCAGCGGCATGCAGATCACCGACCGCGTCTCCCACTTGGTCGACTCGTCAATGCGCCGCGCAAATCGCGGATCGGATTCCACGTCAGGCACGATCAACTGCTCGCCGTTTTTGGCCGCCCAGCCCGCAATTCCCTCGCCCATTTTCAGGCGGACATTCTTCAGCGCTTCGGCGGCCTCGCCGACCGCAATGGCAAAATACAGTTCGTCGTGCTCCTCATCCACCATCAGAAGCGACCACGTATCGGGACGGAAATATTCCGCCATCTTTTCCATGATGGTCTGCAGAATGGAGTCGAGGTCCAGCGACGACGTGAGCGCCTTGGCGACGTCGTGGAAAATCCTCAGTTCCTGGCTCTGGCGCGTCAATTGAGTGCCGGCCTCGGGCATGCAAATACCGTTGTTCCTCGCTGGACGGGTGGTGGTTCAAAAATTATATTCATCCCCTCGATGGAGGGGCAATGAACGTTGGTAACGGGAACCCGTAACGCCAACGGCTTCAATCATTTCCGGCTTCTTCTGCGGATTGGCGTTCCTGCGATTAATCTCAGAAAACCGCACCCTTTGCCCACGTTTGACCGTGGGCGTAACCTTATGACCATGAAGGAATACTGCATCCGAACTCTGGCCATCTCCGTTTTTCTTCTCGCGATTTCTGCCATCGCCTTGTCGCAGACCACAAGTACGACGGCCTCTGAGGCCAAGACCATTCCTTCCATCGATGGCGGGATCGGCCCTTGCTCGGCCGACTTCACCATTACTGACGCCTCCGGGGCGCCGGTCTACGCCGCCAAGATCAGCGTTCATATCGCCTACGGTTTTATGAACGTCCGCAAGCTCGATCTCGAACTGGGCACCAACGTAGACGGCAAGGCTCGCTTTATCGGCCTGCCCGACCGCATCAAGCATGGCGTATATTTTCACGCGACAGAAGGCGACCGCAGCGGCGAAGCCTTCGACGACCCGGCGAACACTTGCAAAGCGCAGTTCACCATCGCCATCCGGAAGCAGCAGTAGCAAAATTCGGGCTTCGGGCTTCAGGCCCCGGGCTTCGAACCTCAAACTCGATTTGTCATTCCGAGGGGCGAAGCGACGAGGAACCTGCTGTTTGCCGGCGTCGGCGAACAGCAGGTTCCTCCACTGCGCCGTCGCTTTGCTCCGGCTCCGGTCGGAATGACAAAACGAGTTGAGGTCCGAGGTCAGACTTCCGAGCGCTGTTACTTCCCGCCTCATACCGACGATTGTGGCGCATCCACTCGGCTTGTCCTATGATGATGCCGTCATCATCATCATGCAGGGCGAACTTCGCTTCGCCCGGACGGAGTGTTGTGGGCGAGTTCGGCGACAAATTCCGCAATGAGCGCGAAAAAAAAGGGTTCTCGCTCGACGACGTCTCCAACGTCACCAAGATCGGTTCGCGAATGCTGCAGGCCATCGAGGAGGAGCACTTCGATCAGCTTCCCGGCGGCGTTTTTAATAAAGGCTTCATCCGCGCCTACGCCAAACACCTCGGCCTCAATGACGCCGAGGCAGTGACCGAGTATCTCGCATGCCTGCGCCAGGCTCAGATTGACGCGCAGGCCTCCTGGCAGCCTCCGGCCCGGGCCGCGGCTCCCGAGAAGCGCGCTACGCCCGCTCCGGCAAACCGCGCATCCAACTCGCCCCCTCCACCGCCGCCGAGCGCGCCTGAGACCATCGAACTGCCGGAGCTGCAGCTTCCCCGTGCCGAACACGTGCGTCCGCCTCGACGGAATTACCTCGACCGCAGCGAGAGCGGAATCCCCTGGGGGATCGTTGCCGCCTCCGCAGTCATCGTCGTTCTAGCCGCAGTGTTGTGGCACCGGCACTCCGGCGGCGCGCACACGCAAGCGGCTGCGGGTACACCTTCAGCGAGTTCTGCACCATTGCAACCAGGTGCGGCGACGACAAGTGCTCCTCTTGCCTCATCGCAGCCCACCTCTTCGACGCAGCAGTCGACTTCCGCCGCGGCTCCCGCGGGCCATCCGTCATCTTCAGCCACGCCACTGCCCTCTACGCCTGACGCTGATAACAATACCGCCAGCGAATCGGCGACTCCCGCGCCCAAAGCCAAAACCACCGCGGCGCTAAAGCTGGAGATTCGCGCTTCGGAAAATTCCTGGATTTCCGTCAGCGCCGATGGTCAGGTTGTCAGCCAGGAGACTCTCATCGCGCCGGCTCACACCTCGGTCCGCGCCAGCCGGGAACTCATCGTAAGAGTGGGAAATGCCGCCGGTATCAGCTTCCTGTTCAACGGGAAGGAAATCCCCCCGCAGGGCGGTGAGTCGGAGTTTCAGACTCTGGTTTTCGACAGCTCGGGACTGAAAACGGCCCAACCCGCGCCCGCCCCGACCACCGCCAACTAAGTTTCCCCCGGTCGAAGTTCGCGATAGTTCTTCCCCGCACGAGGCAGTAAAGCACCCAAAATTCCTGTCCGTCCGTGGACACCCTGCGGCAAAAGTGGACGAGACAGACCTATCGCCACAAAGTGTTTCTCCCTGTAAATTGAAGGACTTGATGCCCTCCGCAATTGGTGCCTGACGTGCATCTTTTTGCTGGACTTCTGCGGGAGGAAACCTTGGTGACCCTGCTTCAGGATTTCCGCTTCAGCCTGCGCCAGCTGCTCAAGAATCCCGGATTCGCGCTCACCGCCGTCATCTCCCTGGCCCTCGGCATCGGCGCGACCACGGCGGTCTTCAGCGTCGTCTACGCGGTGCTGATGAATCCGTATCCTTACGCGGCCTCCGACCGCATGGTGCACATGCGGCTTATGGACAAGGCAGGGCAGCAGCGAGGCTTCAGCCTCACTGGCCCGCAGTGGCAGTTGATTCGCAAGTCGCCGGCGGTCGAAGACGCTTTCATGGAAGATGACTGGCGGCTGACCGTAACCGGGCATGATCTTCCCGAAGACCTGCAAGGCGTCTACCTGACATCGAACGCTTTTACGTTCCTCGGCGTTCCCCCTGCGCTGGGACGCGGATTGATTCCCTCCGACGCGATCGATGGCCAGGAGCCTCAGCCGGTTGCCGTGCTTGGCTACAAGTTCTGGCAGCGCCACTTCAACGCCGATCCGTCGGTCGTAGGCCAGACGGTCCAACTGGTGCGCAAGAACTACACCATCGTCGGTGTCGCGGCCCAGCGCTTCACCTGGGGAGATGGCGATGTTTACCTGCCGCTCAAAGTTACCCAGGATCCGGCGAAGTCGTATTACGTGGGCGTTCGCCTGAAGCCTGGAATATCGCACGAAGCCGCGGGCGCGGCGCTGCAGCCCTTGATCGAGCAGTTCGCCAAGGAAACGCCGAAGCATTTTCCCAGCGATCGCACGCGTTTTAATGTAGTCGGATTGAACGAAGATTTTGTTCACGATCTGGGCGGCACACTGTATCTGTTGTTCAGCGCGGTCGCTTTGCTGCTGGCCATTGGCTGCGGAAACGTGTCGATTCTGCTTCTGGCGCGCGGTACGACGCGGCAACATGAATTTGCGGTGCGCACCGCGATTGGCGCAACCCGAGGCCGCATCATCCTGCAATTGTTGACTGAGTCGCTGCTGCTGTCGCTCACCGGAGCCGCACTCGGAGTCCTGCTGGCGTACCGCGTGCTCGCAATCATCGTCCGCTTGCTGCCGGAATATTCTTTTCCCCATGAGGCGTCGATCCAGATCAATCTGCCGGTGCTGATCTTCAGTGTGGCGCTCGCGCTGTTGACTGGAATTCTGTTTGGCTTGTGGCCGGCTCTCCAGCTTTCGCGGCCCGAAGTCAGCCAGGTGATGCAGGCCAATACACGCAAGATTGCGGGAGTGATGCACGGGCGGACGACCTACAACATTCTCACCGCGGCGCAGGTCGCGCTGACGCTGGTGATGCTGGCCGGAGCGGGAGCCGCGATGGAGGGATTTCTGCGCCTCATGCACACCCCGCTCGGCTACGATCCGCACAATGTCATGTCGGTAGGGATTCCGGTCCATGACGGCGCCTACTCCACATGGCAGTCGCGGGAAGCTTATTTCGAACAACTGTGCAACAAAACTTCGGCCGTTCCCGGCGTGACCATGGTAGCGATCTCCACCAACGCCACTCCGCCCTCGAACGGGTGGCCGACAGGGGTCGAGATCCTCGGCCAGTCGCGCCGCGACGAGCAAAAAATTCGGGTCAATTTCGTAAACCCGAACTATTTTCCTGTGCTCCGCATTCCCATTGCCCGCGGAAGAATCTGGGACGAAACCGAGAACCACAACGCCGCTCACGTCGCGGTAATCAACCAGACCATGGCGCGACTGTACTTCCCCGACGGCGACGCTATCGGACACTCCCTGCGAGTTCCGGATATGAAGGACGAGCCTCCGGACACGATTTCCGCGCCGGGTTCCGACTCCTGGCTGCAGATTGTGGGCATCATCGCGGACAAACGCGACGACGGGCTGAGAAATCCGATTCTGCCGGAGGTCTTCGTTCCGTACACGATCTCGATGCACATGTGGACACAGATCCTGGTGCGCTCCGACGTGTCGCCGTTGTCGCTTGTGCATGCCGTCGGAGCGCAGGTCAACTCCGTGGATCCCGATCAGCAAATCAACTCCGACATCCAGGATCTGGATCACTGGATCACAGGCCTGCAGGAATATGAACAGGAGCAACTTGTGGCGTGGCTGTTCGGAGCTTTCGCGCTGCTGGCGGTCGCGCTGGCGGCAGTCGGGCTCTACAGCGTCGTCTCTTATTCCGTGGCGCAGCGCACCAACGAGTTTGGCATTCGTGTCGCTCTCGGGGCGCAACGCATGGACGTTTTGCGAATCGTCTTTGCATCCACGGCGCTAAGCGTGGGCAGCGGAATCGCAGCCGGCATTGTCCTGACTCTGGCTTTGAACAAAGTGTTGGCGCAATGGGCGGAAAGCAGTTCGCGCGATCCGCTGGTCCTGCTGGCGGTGACTCTGCTGCTGGCGGTGGTCGCCGCAATTGCCTGTTCCGGACCGGCGCGAAGAGCAGTCAAAGTCGATCCGATGACGGCGCTGCGCTACGAGTAGATCGCAGCCAGTTCCAGTTCCGATTCCGATTTCACTTCGATGTAGCCGTCCGTGAAGCGGCAGAACCCACGCCGCCGGACCTCCAATTCCCTCCGCCCACAGCCCCGATTCCGCGATTCGATTCATTCCACGCCGCTCAGCCCTAAAATCGTTGCGTGAAGCAACTCCCTCTGATAACCTTTTTGAAGGACTTCCTCTCGATGCGTCGCTCCGTCGCGGCCGCTTGGATTTCCGCGGGCCCCGCCAGATCCAGAGCCCTTGAGGCTTTCTGCACCGCACGTGCAAAGACGAATAAGTATTCTTAAAGGAGACCCTAACTTGGCATCAAAGAACCGCTATCTGTTTACATCCGAATCCGTGACCGAAGGCCATCCCGATAAGATCGCCGACCAGATTTCTGACGCCATTCTCGACGCCTGCCTCACCGAAGATTCAACCAGCCGCGTCGCCTGTGAAACCCTTACTGCCACCGGCCTGGTCGTGATCGCCGGTGAAATCACCACTAAGGCTTACGTTGATTTCCAGCAGGTCGTTCGCGGCACCGTCCAGTCCATCGGATACGACAACGCTGTCTACGGTTTTGACTGCAACACCTGCGCCGTGATCTCCAGCATCAACAAGCAATCCGGCGACATTGCTATGGGCGTCGACACCGGTGGCGCCGGCGATCAGGGCATGATGTTCGGCTATGCGGTGAATGAAAACGCCGACCTGATGCCGACCCCCATTTCGCTGGCTCACAAGCTTACCCAGCGCCTCTCGCTGGTTCGCAAGAACGGAACACTTCCCTTCCTTCGCCCCGACGGCAAATCCCAGGTCACTGTCGAATACGACGCTAATGGCAAAGTTCTGCGCGTCGATGCGGTGGTCATCTCCAGCCAGCACTCCGAAACCGTGGGCAACGACGAGCTTCGCTCCGGCATTCTGAAGCACGTGATTCAGGCCGTGATCCCGGCGAACCTGCTCGATGAGGACACCAAGTACCACATCAATCCCACGGGACGCTTCGTGATCGGTGGCCCCATGGGCGACACCGGGCTGACCGGGCGCAAGATTATCGTCGACACCTACGGCGGCATGGGCCGCCACGGCGGCGGGGCATTTTCCGGAAAGGATCCGACCAAGGTTGACCGTTCGGCCGCCTACATGGCGCGCCACATCGCGAAGAACGTAGTCGCCGCCGGTTTGGCGGATCGCTGCGAAGTACAGCTCGCCTACGCCATCGGCGTGGCCGATCCGGTGAGCGTGCTGGTGGAAACCTTCGGCACGGAGAAGGTCGATCCGGCATCAATTCCGGATCTGATTCGCGCCCATTTCAAACTGACGCCACGGGGAATTATCGAGTCGCTGAATTTGCGCCGCCCGATTTACAAGAAGACCGCTGCTTACGGCCACTTTGGCCGCAGCGATCCTGATTTCACCTGGGAAGCAACCGACAAAGCTGCGAAGCTCGCCAGCGATGCCGGCGTGCGGGAGCCCGCAGCAGCTCGGAAATAGATTGCGGCGCATGGCATTCGAGGCGCCGTTTTGTGACCGCCGACGACTGGCGATCAGCACAAATTTGCGGCCACCACTGATTGTCATCCCGAGCGAAGCGAGGGACCTCGGTTTTTGCTGGCTGCGCATAGCAACCTCGAGGCAAGCAAGAACGAGGCAAGCAAGAACCAAGATCCCTCGCTTCGCTCGGGATGACAAAGCTTCGGCCCTGATGACAAGGGTTTCGATCAGTCGAGGTTGGAACCGAAGTGCCATGTCCGGGGGTGGGCCGAAAGGCGCGCACCAAACGAGCAGCGAGTAATCCTGACCGGCTCCCCAGGATCGTGTATTCTGCGAAAATGATTTCTAGCTCGCGAGACTTTTGGGTTCACTCATTAGTTTCACCAAACTTTATCTTCCGCCGCTAACCGCGCGCCACACAGGAGAAGTAATGTCAACGACCGCCGTCAACTCCGATATCAAAAGTCTCGAACTGGCCGACCTGGGCAAGAAACGCATCGAGTGGGCGAACCAGTCCATGAAGGTGCTGCAGATCATCCGCAAAGAGTTCATCAAGAACCAGCCGCTGAAAGGCATCCGCATCTCAGCCTGTCTGCACGTCACGGCCGAGACCGCCAACCTCGGCATCTGCCTGCGCGATGGCGGAGCCGACGTCGTGCTCTGCGCCTCGAACCCGCTCTCGACGCAGGACGATGTGGCGGCGAGCATGGTCCGCGACCATGGCATCCCGGTTTATGCCATCAAGGGTGAGGACAACGACACCTACTACAGCCACATCCAGTCAGCCATCGATCACAAGCCGCACCTCACCATGGACGACGGCGCCGATCTCGTCACCATCCTGCACACCAAGCGCACCGACGCGCTCGAAGGCGTGCTCGGCGGCACTGAAGAGACCACGACCGGCGTCATCCGGCTGCGCGCCATGGCGAAGGAAGGCGTGCTGAAATTTCCTATCGTCGCCGTCAACGACGCCGACACCAAGCATCTCTTCGATAACCGCTACGGTACGGGGCAGTCGACCATCGACGGCATCATCCGCGCTACCAATTTCCTGCTGGCTGGCTCGAAGTTCGTAGTCGCCGGCTATGGCTGGTGCGGCCGCGGACTGGCCTCGCGCGCCCGTGGCGCCGGAGCCGAGGTCATCATCACCGAAGTCGACCCGACCAAGGCGCTTGAAGCTGTAATGGACGGCTTCCGCGTCATGTCGATGACCGAAGCGGCCAAGCTCGGTGACGTTTTCTGCACCGTCACCGGCAACAAGAGCGTACTCACCCGCGAGCACTTCGAGCTGATGAAAGACGGGGCGATCATTTCCAACTCCGGCCACTTCAACGTCGAGATCGACATCCCGGCGCTCGAGAAAATGTCTTCGTCGAAGCGCACGACCCGCTCTTACGTCGACGAGTACTCGCTCAAAGACGGACGCAAGATCAACCTGCTCGGCGAAGGCCGCCTGATCAACCTGGCCGCGGCCGAGGGACACCCGGCGTCGGTGATGGACATGAGCTTCGCCGACCAGGCCCTCTCCATCGAGTACATGGTCAAGAACCACAAGAAGCTGGAGAAGACGGTCTACCGCGTGCCCGAAGAACTGGATAGGCGCGTGGCAAGGCTGAAGCTGGAGTCGATGAGCATCAAGATCGACAAGCTCACGCCGGAGCAGGAAGAGTATCTGGCAGGCTGGTCGGAAGGAACGTAAAGGCGGTCGTTCGTCGCTGGCAAAATCCATGTGGGGACAGCCGCCCTCGGCTGTCCGGCGGCCCGGAAGTATCGGGCCGCTTTTGCTTTGTTGCGCTCACACCGCGGCCACCCGATCCATCACAGACCGAACCCAAGGTCCCTCCACTGCGCCGTCGCTGGCGCTCCGGCTTCGGTCGGGATGACAAAAAGGGAGTGAGTAAGTAGAGAGCAGGAGTGGCCGGGGCTGGTGCGAGGCGGCAGCGCCGGCCTTTCCTGACAAGCACCTTATAGGGGGAGGGACTTGCGCGACGAAATATACGGCGTTTTATCTACGTCGTCAATATAATGTTGCGGGCGTCCCCCCGGGCCCTTGTTCTGCCAAGGAGAGAAGACGACCGATGCCCCGCCACGCCGATCCTGAACTGGAAGATCGCATTCTGAACGCAGCCCACACCTTGTGGCACCGGGGAGGCGAGAAGGCGCTTACTCTGCGCGCGGTCGCGCGCGCCGCCAAGACCAACACTCCGGCTATGTATCGCCGCTTCAAGAACCGCGACGATCTGGTGCGGTGTCTGCTGCTGCGCCTGGCCCAGCGCATCCGCGAGGACTTCGAGGCAGGAGGAACGGTCGAAGGGATGGCAGAAGCCTACGTTGACGCGGCACTCCGCGAGCCGCATGAGTACAAATTGTTCTACGATCATGCCCCGAAGTTGCTGCCGCCGAAGGGGCGGGGTCGGCCGCGGCCAATCCGCGAATCCCGACCGAATTTTGCCCTGGTCGAAAAGCGGCTGGCCGATCAACTGGGCGGCGCTCCCGAGGATCACACCCGGCTGGCGCTCGCCATCTGGGCCACTCTGCACGGAACCTCGACGCTGCTGCTGACGAAGAATATTCCCGAGGGGCACGAAGGCGAGTTGCGTTCCGCCTGCCGCAGCGCGGTGAAAGCTCTGATCGACCGGGCAGAGATGTTTCCCGAAAAAAGCGGAAGATCGAGCCCGGGACATTCCCCTCCGGCCGACGCCTGAGAAAAATCTCATACGCACTTCCCGGCTCTGGTCCGCTTCCTGATTTCTGCCGATAGAGGACAGGATGGGCTGCGTATGACGAAAATCCTGCTGGTCGACGACAGCAAATTTCTGAGGATTGCCACAGAGCGGGCGCTGGCGCGCGCCGGCTACTCCGTGACCGCTGCCATGGACGGCGAGCGCGCCCTCGAACTGGCCCGCAGTTCGCGCCCCGACCTGATCCTGCTCGATATGCTGCTCCCGAAGATGTCGGGGCCGGAGGTGCTCAAGGCGCTGAAGAAAGATCCGGCGACGGCAGGGATTGCCGTAGTCGTCTTCACTGGATTGTCGCAGAAAAACGCCGAGCGTCTGAAGAACGACGGAGCCTTCGCCTTCTTGGAGAAATCGGAACTGGGCTTGGACAAAGGCAGTGAGACCTTCCTGCTGGCTCTTGCCGAGATCGTCAGGAAACTGCATCTCGAAGTGCCCGTCCCGGCGCTTAGCCAGTTGGGCGTTCATCCCTAGAGAAGCTTACCCAGCGACTCGGCGGAAGACCTGTCCTCGGTAACCTGTGAGTTTGTGACTTCTGGAACCGCCAGATAGCCCGCGGCGGCCCTGGCGCGCAGACCCCGCCGGTTGATGATGAAAATAAATCACTTATGGACGGGAACACTACACAGCTCCCCGGAGTCTATGGGTATGAAGGCCAGGGCCGGTCGGTAGTCATTCCCGCGGGCCCAAAAGGTCATTGATTTTGGGGGATTTTTGGGGCGCGGGCGGGTGGAAAATCCTATAATCATCTTGAGATAAGAGATAAGCAGGAACGCCGTTATGGCGGGAGCAACCACCTTGGGTGATCTGGCAAGTGTAATTGGAACACGAGCGCAGGAAGAATCGGCCGTGGTCGCGGAGTTGAAGGCCGGTTCGGAATCGGCCTACGCCTGGCTGATCGGCGAGTTTCAGCAGCCGGTGTATGGGCTTGTGTACCGGATCGTGAACGATCCGGCGGACGCGGCTGATACCACGCAGGATGTTTTCCTGAAGGTCTTCCGCGGCATGAAGCACTTTCATGGCGAGTCAAGCCTGAAGACTTGGATCTACCGCATTGCGCTGCACGAGGCGGCGAACCGGCGGCGGTGGTGGTTCCGGCATAAAGCGCGCGAGACGTCGATCGAGCCGGTGGAATCGGAAGGTGCGGGCCCCGGCGCTGGTGAAAACGCCCTGCAGGTTGCGCTGACCGATCACGCCGATTCACCTTTCGACAACGTGGCCCACCACGAAGTGCAACATCGCGTGGAAGAGGAACTGCAAAAGCTGGCGGAGCCATATCGCACGACGCTGATTCTGCGCGACCTGGAAGACATGTCGTACGAAGAGATTGCCGAGGTGCTGGAGATTTCTCTGGGAACGGTGAAGTCAAGGCTCACGCGCGGAAGAGAAGCGTTGCGGCAACGGCTGACGCCGTACGTCCGCGAAGTCGGGAATGAGCTGGGGTTGACCGCTCCCGCCCAAGACACAAAAGAGGAAACAACAGAAAAACAAGAGCGGAGTACGCGGTCGCAGGTTTCTGGAGGGGGTAGAAGGGCTGAGGTGATGTCATGAGGGTGCCGGGCACAGAGAACATCACGAAACTGCAGTGCCCCGAGGCGAAGCGTCTGTTCTCGCCATATCTGGATGGAGCCGTGACCGGGGCGGAGATGCTGGCGCTGCAGAACCACATGTCGGATTGCGTTTCCTGCCAGCGGCACTACGAATCGCTGCGTGGCACGCAGCAATTGGTGGCGCGGATGGCGCGTCCCAAGGCCCCCGCGGATTTGGGATTGAAGCTGCGGCTGGCCATTTCGCGCGAGGTAAAAGAGGCCAAGCAGGCTGCGTTTGAAGGATTAATGATGCGGCTCGAGAACGCGCTGCGGGCGTTCATGGTGCCGGCCACGGCGGGCTTCCTGAGCGCGCTGATTATTTTTGGAATCGCGATGGCGTATTTTGTTGGGCCGTCGTCGTTGCAGGCCAATAACGATGTTCCGCTGGTGATGGTCAATACCGCGCCGCAACTGCTGCCCAGCGCCTTTGGCATGACGCTGGATACGATCAACGCCGATTCGCTGGTGGTCGAAGCCTATGTCGATGCTAACGGTCGCGTGCAGGATTACCGCATTCTCTCCGATTCGAACGACTCGAAGGAAGTGTTGCCGCAGGTGAAGCGGATGCTGATTTTCACCACCTTCCGTCCCGCATTGTCCATGGGCCGCCCAACGGCCAGCCGAGCCGTGCTGTCGTTCTCAAGGATCAGCGTGAAGGGCTAGCCGGCTTCTTTCGGCGCCCTCTCGGCTCCCGCAGTGCATAACTCAGTGCAGACTCATTTCGCGAAGCGACGCACGCTGAACGAAATCGGCAGCCCGACCACGATCATGTGCACAATCAGCCCTTGCAGCACATCATGGAGTTCGTAGGGGCCCCGGTCGTGAAGCGCGGAAAGCGGCAGAACGATATAGCCCATCACCAATTCCACCGCGATGCCGTAGAACAAGCCGCACACCAGGGGGTGCTCCGTCAAGAAAACCAGCCTGCGGCTCGCGCCGTAGTAAATCGCTGTGGCTGAGCAAGCGATGAAGAAGTGCAACAAAACACCCAGAACATAAATTGTGGGCCCGCCATGGAAAGCTTTCTCGCCGAGCAGACCAGCGGCAATCACTAGCGGGACGTGGGGTCCAAACAGGATGAAGGCTTGCATCAGATCCAAAATTCCAGCGATCAGGCCGCCTATGGCAATTGGGAGCAGAGCGCTTTTTTCCCGCGGGAGCCGAGGTGCAGAATCTGCAATCATCCCGATGACCTTTCTTGTCTCCCGAGGTTTAGCCTAAGGGGCAGGGGTGGCAGCGAACCACGAACCGCGTCCGCACTGCAAGACTTCATTTCGCGAACCTCCGAACGCTGAAGGAAATCGGCAGTCCGACCACGACCATCTTCTGGAGCAACCCCGTCAGCAGGGCATGAAGCGGAAAAGGCGCAGTTTGGTGGAGGGCCGAAAGCGGCAAGACGATAAGATGCATCACGAGCTTAACCGTAGCCCCGAAATACAGGCCACACACCAGCGGGTACTCCGTCAAGAAGCGAAGCTTGCGGCTTGCCCCGTAGTAGACAGCGGCCGCTGTGAATGCGATAAAGAAGTGCAGCCCCACGCCCAGCAGCCAAGTGCCTGCCCCTCCATGAGTAGCTTGCAGGCCCAACAGGCCGGCAGCAACCCAAAGTGGAATATCCCATCCCTCCTCGATGCAGGCCTGTAGCAGATCCACAGTCCCGGCCACCAAGCCGCCCACCGCGATTGCCAGTAGAGCGTTTCCCTTCCTGGTTGGCTCGGGGCTCGGATCTTCCATTCTCGGACGCCCTCTCGTTCGCTTCTGATAACGGCCCGCTGCCCGCCAATGCGACGATACCTCTGTGAGGCCCGGAAAGTCCTGAGGCTGGTCTGAAATCCTCTGAATACTTCTGAAATGCGGGGGCTAGCGCCGAAATACGGGCTATTTCTGTGATCCGGCGGTAATCCATTTCGCGACAATCCAATACTGTTTAGTCTGACTTTGCCCGGCTGGCGGGCGGGACGATTCCGCTCATCCGCAGATACTCCACCATCTGCCCATAGTGATCAAAGGCGTGGGACACCGCGAATGTGGCGAAATACAGCCGTGAAGATTTGCTGCCCTCGGGCGGCTGCAACATGTTCTCCGCCGTGAGCATAGACGCGGCCTTGTGACCCAGGGCAAAAGAATCCTTCAAGAACTTCATGATGTCGGCCTTGGACTTGAGGTTCTCAGGACCGTTTCCACCCTTGAAGTCGTCCGGGATCTGATCGCCGGTAACAGAGGACCATAGAAAATAGTTGGAAGCGGCGACGTGTTTGAGCTGCACTGCGAACGTTCGTACCCCTTTGTAGTCGTCGCCTGGGAGGGGCAGGTTCTCGGGCGAGAAATTGAACTTATCTTCCGGCATGGCTTCGGCTGCGTCCAGAATCTGCTTTTCAATCGTGTTGATCTCGCGGTCCACGACTGAAGCAACGGTTGGCGAAGTTGGCTGGGGCGACTGCGCCGGGTCAGCGTTGTTCTGGGAGGTGTTCCGCCGCGAGTCCGGTGGCACAAGGTTGTTGGCGCGATAGTAGACGACCAGCTGGCCATAGTGCTCACCGCTGTGCTCGATGGCATACGTCCAGATGGTGGAGTTGTGGGCCATCCGGTTTCCAAAGAATTTCGATGTCTTCTCCAGCCCCGCGTCACCTTGCTCTTGAATCACTTTCGCGCTGTCGGCGATGGCCTCCTGCACGAACTTCACCACGTCGGCTTTGGTCTTGAAAACATCTCGCGTAGGGTTGTCGCCGTCGCCGAAGTCGGGCCCCAGGTTTGATCCCGAAAATCCTGCGGATCAGGACGAAATCCAGTGCCGCGGCGTGCAGAAGATTCAGGGCAAAGGTACGCTCGTCCTTCTGCACTTTGAAATCGTATTTGTTTTCAGGAAAATCCTGGGCCATGGCGACGAGCTTGTTGCCGATCTTGTTCCACCGGTCCAACATCTCTTCCGATGGGCTGCGCGCAGGGGCTGGAGGTTGATTCTGGGTTTGCGCCGGACTGTGGACATTCGTTCCGACAGTAGCCAGCAGGGTAAGAACAGCTAGGGCGGGCAAAGAGCACTTCATGGTAAGTCTCCTACGGATCAGTAGCGAACGCAAAACAATGCGGGCCAAGAACGATCTAACGAAAACCTTCCGGACCTATGTATGCCACCGTACTCGAAGACAGGGCTCCACCATCGAGGTAGACGCTCGTGAGTGCAATCGGTTATCCGGAAACTCCACCGCGCCGCCGTTGCGACCGCTTTTGACCCGCCGACCGCCACGCTTGCTTCTCTCCAATCTGTCCATGACGTTGGTACAATCGGCGAACGCCCGCTTCTTCTATTCAGGTGCAGAGGCCCCAGGCCGATTCTGTATGGAACGCCCAACCCCGACAAAGCTTCGCATCGGCGAGTGGTGCGTCAATCCGGCGTCCTGCGAGATTTCCCGGAACGGAGAAACCGCGCCGACTCAAACGACGATTGAAACGAGGATTCGAACGAGAGTTGAGGCGCGGACGATGCGGCTGCTGCTGTGCCTGGCCGAACATCCGGGTGAGGTCGTCAGCATCGACCAGATACTCAACCAGGTCTGGCCTGATGTCACCGTCAGTCCGGATTCGGTCTATCAGGTTGTGGCCACACTCCGCCGTATACTTGGCGACGATCCCAAACAGCCCACTTACATCGCGACCGTGCCTCGGCTGGGGTATCGGATGGTAGCAACGGTCGGTCCGTGGGTAGAGCGGCCCGTAGCTGATCAATCAGGCGAAGATCGTTCAGACGACGATCGTCCAAATGAAAGCCGGACTGCCGCGGCGTCAACGACCGGCGTGCGAGTTCGAGCCGGCTTCAGGTGGGCTGCGGTGGCGCTGTGTCTCGCGCTTATTGTTGTGGTTGGTTTCCTGTGGCGCGGCAAGGTCGTGAACGACAATCACCCGGCCACGCCAGCAGTTCCAGCACAGCCGCAGAAATCCATCGCCGTGTTGCCGTTTCTCGACCTGACGGAGAAGATGAACCAGGAACCCTTCGCCGACGGCATGACGGAGGAACTGATCGACAAGCTCAGCAAGATCCCGGGCCTTCAGGTTCCGTCTGCCACGTCCTCATTTTATTTCAAGGGCAAGCAAATGACGGTCGCCGATATCGCCAAGTCGCTGGGCGTGGCCTACGTGCTCGATGGCAGCGTGCGCAAGTCAGGGGCGCGGCTTCGGATCGCCGCGCGGCTGATTCGCGCCGACAGCGGATACGTTGTCTGGTCTGAAAGCTATGACCGGCCTCAGGGCGACCTGCTGTGGGTCCAGGACGACATTGCCGGCGAAGTAACGAAAGCGCTGCGCGCGTCCATCGAAGCCGCGCCGGATCACTAGGAACGGCGGCGTAGCTTTTTTGCTCACCGGATCCGGCCCATCATGCCCCGCTCAAGCGGCGGCGCAATTCAAATGCGCCCCAGAACCAGCAATATGATTACGACGAAGAGGACGAGCCCCAGCCCTCCAGTAGGGGCGTAGCCCCACTCCCGGCTATGCGACCAGCGTGGCAAAGCTCCAACCAGCGCGAGGATCAAGATTACAATCAAGATAGTTCCGATCATTTTCGCTCCTTAATTTTCGCCGCGATGCGAATGAGAAAAAGGCGCAAGCCAAACCACTGACTCGCGCCCCGTGATTCGTAGTGACCTGACGCGCTACAACGTGAGCGTGAGCGTAACGTTTACGCCAGGATAAGTCGCATTGCACAGGTAATACACGCCGTTAATTTCGACAACGTACACGTCCTGCGTGTACAGCCAGTTGCTCGGCCACGCGGAGGCGAATCCGAACGAGTATCCGCCGTATTGGAAGCGGTGATTCTGGTAGTCGCCCTGGCTGACCCGGAAACTGTGCTCCCGTCCAAAATTAGCTTTGAAGCGATCGGCGGGAATGCGGCCGCCGCCGGCGTGCTGTTCTTTCTGTTCAGACTTTACCGGTTGAGCGTTTTTCTCTTCCGGCTTCTTGTCTTCCTGCTTTGCGTCTTGCGGCCTTGCTTCTTCCGGCCTCGCTTCTACCTGCTTTGCTTCTTCCGGCTTTGCGGATTTCTCCGGCTCTGCCTTCTTGTCTTTATCCTGAGGAGCCTTGTCTTTGTCTTCCTGTTGGTCGTGCTGGTCCTGTTGCGCGTATGCGGGAATACCGATCCCGAGGGACAAAGTGAGAACTGCCGTGCTGAGAGCGCCTGCTAGGGTCATAAGATGCTTCTCCTTGGTCGAATTCTGATTGACGCCTGCTCTACCGCAGGCTTCCTGTGGTCGCGTCGGCTGGGCTTCCGATAGCATCGCCGGAGACGAGAAGCTCGACTCTGCGGTTTTGCTGCCGTCCAGCTGCATCGTCGTTCGAAGCCACGGGCAAGGAATTGCCGAAGCCCCTGGCACTGACCGCATTCGCCGCCACGCCTTCCTGCACCAAGTAATCGCGGACTGCGCCAGCGCGGTTCTCGGACAGAGTCTGGTTCATGCCATCGCCGCCGACGTTATCGGTATAGCCACCGACTTCGATGTTCAGTCCGGGGTAGGCGAGAAGGATGCCGGCAACCTTCGCCAGCTTCTCGCGCGCGCCCGGTTTCAATGAATATTTCCCGGTGTCGAAAAGAACATCGGACATGCTGACGATAAGCCCGCGGGCGCTGTCACGAGTCTGAGGAATCGAATTCAGCTGCTCGGACAACTTAGCTCGCATGGCTGCTTTGTCAGTCTCTGCCTGTTGCTGACCCTGTTGGGCCTGTTGGGCCGCCAGGCGGGATCGGTCGGCGTCCGCTTGCGCCGCCGAAACTGCATTGGCGGAGGCGGCCTGGCTGCTCGCCATATCGGCTTGAGCCTTTGCGGTTGCAGCTTGTGCGTTGGCAGCGTCGGCCTGCGCTTTGGCTGCATCGGACTGCCCCGAGGCTGCGTCCGACTGCGCCTGAACCTTGGCGGCTTGCGCGTTGGCCTGGGCATCGGCTGAGTTCTGGAGTTCATTGGCCACGCGGGTTGCGTCCATCTTCTTGATGGCGATGGCGCGAGCATCTTCGGCCGTCTGCACCGCTTCGCGCGAAACCGAGATCAGCGGCTTCTTGTCGATATGCCTGCTGCTGGCTTCGGTGTCCGCGCTGTTCATCAACTGGACGGCGTGCTGGTAACTGTCAGGGGCGTATTGTTCCGCGCCTTCCGATTGCGCGATGCGCACGGCATTGCGCGCCTCGAAGAATTCCAACGGCAACTTCGCAGTCATGATCACTGGATCGAATTTGTAGCCGGTGGGGATGTAGCCACCGCGTTCCATCAGTTCATACTTTGCGTTCACCGCTTCAGTGGTGCCTTTGGTGTCGTTACGAACCACGTTCTCGAGAATCACGACGTTGCTGGGCTGCCGCACCGCGTAGTAAGGCTCCGCGGTGACGATCAGAGCAAAGGCTTGAAGATCGGTGGTGACGCTCAGCTTGCTGCGATGATTGCCCCCCACCAGCACTTCGCCCAAGTTCACGGCGCGGCCTTCAGGCGAAATCGCCCACAACACATAGGTGAGATATTCGTTGCCGAACGCCGTGGGCTTTTGCAGATCGCCGAATTCAGCTTCGATCTCGATCGATCCGCGCTTGCTGTTGACGTTAGCGACGCCGTTCGCGGACGGCATCAGGTCGGTGCCCGCGAAATCCAGCTTCGATGATCCGCTGCGATGTTGATAGTTGACCGCCTGTACGCTGCGGCTGATCACAGTCACGCGGAACGTGGGCATGCTCGATTGCGGACTGGTTTGAGCGAACGCGCTCAGACTTACGGTGATTCCGACGGCTAACAAAAGCTTGGTTTTCAAAGTGTCTCCTTGAGGCAAAGGCCTGCGTTGCGAGTTGTGAGGTTGCGTGTTTCTGGATCGCGCGGGGTTTTTGCCCCGCTATTCTCTTATCGGATCAGGAACGTGCCCACATGAACCCGCGACAACGAGTGAAAGAGTCCGAAGACATTGAGCAGCCACAGAACCACGGCGATGACCACCACGCCGTTTAAGATCGATTTAATGGATGACTGCATTGGGATGAAGCGATTCACCAGCCACAGGAGCACACCCACCACGACCAGAACTTCCAGGAGTTGAATTAACGGCATAATCTTTGACCTTCCTTAGCCTCGGGAGTTAAGTTTTGCGGGCTAAACGCCTCTCGCCCTTCCGGAGGAGTAGCCCTGATTGCATTTTCGAGAATTCTTAGGGTTCGAAATCGTTTTCAACCGCAAGGTTTGGCGGCTTACACACGGATTAAGCATGACACGCGGCAATTTATGCGTCTGAGCAAGATAGCTCACATGCTGCGATTTCACCGGCGGGACGCGCGGTATGGTTAAGGACTTTCGAACTGGTCACAATTGACCATCCTGCGTGCGAGCAACGGCGCATCGTGTAGGCATGAAAGCCAAAAAGAAGGACTCATTGTCGGTTCGTTGCCCAACCTGTGGCGCCAAGCGGGGCGAAAAATGCGAGTTGAACACTGGCCTGCCCCGCACCGAACCGCACCGGGACCGGCGCCTGGCAGCGTCGAAGAAGGAACATCCACAGTATGATTTCGGGCTTGGCGGACTTACTCCCGCAGATGCCGGCCACGGTTTCTTCTAAGAAAATCCTAACCTTCGACACAAAGATCTCTCTCGCGATCATCGATTAGTGTTCGCGTCTCTGCTGCAACACAAACCGGTATTCCGGCTGGAAACAAAAGCGGGCGCCCTTGATCATCAGGGCGCCCGCAACTGTTAAGACCCGACTAATTCTCTGCCAAGGTCAAGTTCAAGCGTGCTTGGCATTCGCTGGCTGGGCTTTTCCTTGCAGCTTCTGTTCCTGCTGAGTGTGTTTTTGCTGCAGCTTCTGCGTCTGTTGCTGGTGCTGCTGTTCCAGGCGTTGCTTACCCGCGTCATCCGCGTTCTGGCTCGTCTGGCGCTGGTGGTCCTGATCCTGCTTCTGCTGCAGTTGCTGCCGCTCCTGGTCCTGTTTCGCGATCATCTGCGTATGCTGTTGCTGGAGTTTCTGGTCCCGCCCTGCATTGCCTGTATTTGGGGCAGCGAAGGGTTGCCTGGCCGGCAGATCATTGGGATGCACGACGGGGCGAGCCGCCGCAGTCTCCGGATGACCACTCTCCGGACGAGCATCTTCTGGACGGGCATTTTCTGGACGGGCGTTCTCTGGACGAGCTGCGGCTGCAGGGCTCCCGTGAATCACCGATGCGCGCTGCTGCGGATTAGCGCGAGCAGCCTGGACGTGCTCATTCTGAGCGGCCACGGGCGGGATGTGTCTCTCCTGCGAGAAGCTTTGTTCCTGAGCCGTGGGACGCCGGTCGATACCGCCGGTGCCTCCGTTGTAGCTGATCCGGGTTTCCGTATTGTTGTGGATTACCGTCTCGTTGTAGACGTTGTGAATGTTGGTGATGTTCACGTTGTTGACCGAGCGGTTGTAGAAGAAGTGGCCATCTTGCCAGCGCCCACCTTCATAGCCGTTGCCAAAGTATCCGAAGCCGTAACTGATGCCGCCGTAGAAGCCGACGTGCAGTCCCCAATAGCCTTCATTGAAGGCATAACCGTTGCCGCCCCAGCCCCAGTAGCCCGGGGTCCAGAGAAACCCTGGCTCGGGAGCCATGACCCATGCCCCCGGCACCCAGTAATAACCCGCATCGGCGTCGCCGTAGGCCCAATATCCAGGCGTCCAGAGATAGCCATCGCCGGGGCAAAGCGGTTGATCGTAAGTCAGCAGTTCAGGCGGCGCTAATGAGATCGAGATGCCGATTTGCCCGAAGGCCGCGGCCGACAGGGCCAGCAGTACCAGCACAAACAGCGAAGAACGGATGGAAGAGAAAATTCGCATTGAGTTTCCTTTTGCCCGATGATCCTTCGCGTCCCCGGTAAGGCTCTGCGGCTGCGGGTTGCGCGGATCGAAAAGCATGATTTCCGCAGGGACCGGCTGAGGCTCGGTCGCGCCTGCAAACATTTTTCGATTGCAACCTTCTCACCTTCGGGATGTCGAAGTCTGAGCAAGAGTGCTCAGTTCGAGTTGGAGCAGTTTCGCGGGCACTCAACGCAGGGACGCTCAACGCCCTTCTGCACGACTGAGTTCTTCCACGAAGGCGGCCGTCGGAAGGCGGTCGTCGATCAGACCCGCGGGTTCCCATGCAATCGGCAGCAGATGACGGGCGCGCGCCGGCTCGGTGGGTTTCTCCTGCCGATGGCCGCATGAAAGACAGATCGGCGTTCCCACTCTCTGTATGTCAGTCTCTTTCGATATTTCATTCTCGCGAACGGCGGTCGAGCCCGCGATGACCGGGCCGGCGCAGGTGTCACAAGGGTATGCACAAAGATGAAGGTAGTGTCGCCGCACGGGAATCCTCTCTCAGAGCTAACGAGATATTCCAGATGATCCTAGGCTTTCTGGATGGAGTCTTCTGATCAGTATTGAGCAGTTTGTGAAATACCGCGCCCCCGAAGCGACTTTGGTGCGTCAAGCAGAGCAAAATTGACCATCTTCGAAAGTCACTCCCGATGAATACTCATGGGTGTGGAAATAGGGAAAGTCTCGCAGAAGCGGATATTGTCGGTGCCGTGCCCTGTGTGCCGGGCAAAGCCGAAAGAGAGATGTACTCTTACGACCGGTAAACCCTCGGAGAAGACCCATCTCGACCGAGGCCTGGCAGCCGCCAAGGCTCCCCCCCCTGAGAACCTGGTCCATGCCGCTCTACGAAGCCTGAAGGACATTACCAGCCGCGGAATGCGCGTTCTGTTCCAGCACAAGTAGGAGACCATGCTTCCCAAACGGAGTGGTCCGCAAGATTTGCTGTTTTTTCAGATCCACAGAAATGGCAGCGCAGTCGATGGCGTCAGCTACGCCAGCGTCGAGGAGGCCTACGCCGCGCTCGATAAAGCCGCGCAAGGGGGCGAAGTGACCGCGGTCAATGGACTCGACCAGATCGTACGACGCTATACCGCGGAAGAATGCCGCGCGCGCAATGTTGGGAACAAAGCGTAAGTCTGCCCCATAACGCCGACCGGAAAAGAATGCAGACTTTAGGGTTTCGCCAGGCGGAAGACCGCCTGCTGATGAAGACCGCCCTCAGACTGCTCGGCGCCCGCTCAACAGATTAATGACGACCACTATCAATGCGACAACCAGCAGCAGGTGAATCAGACCACCGGCCACATGCAGGCTGAAACCCAGCACCGACAGAATCAGAAGAACAACCACAATCGTCCATAACATTTGAATTCTCCTTATATTGCCCACTTAGTATTTCCTGCTCATTCCTGGTGCGCAGCTCTCCGTTCCTCTTGAATGCTGCGGAGCAGCTTGCCGCATTCCAAGCAATGCCGCTCCGCTCGCGGCGTAATGCGCCCGCAGAAGGGACACATCCTTTGCGAGGGGAATTCCTGGGTCTCCGGTCTGAGCGTGGTCAGCAGGGTTGCAAAGAAGTTTCGTGCGGACTCCAGCCGCCGGCGGAAAGAAGGACGAAACGTATCCATCGCTTTCACCTCCAGCAACTTTCTGCGCAGAATTGAATCGATCTAAGCGCCAGTCAACAATGACAGGTCGAGGCTGAGGATTCTGTGCCGGATTGCTCACATTCAAAATCCGAGTCCGGGCTGGCGCGGCCCCTCTGGTGCCGATGAAGACGAGGCGCGCAATTCAGAGGGTGGCCCACTCAAGCCAGCGTTTGGCTTGAGTGCGATGCAGGTTCATTCGAGATTATTTCTTGTACGGCCACTGCGCTTGCGTGAACAGAGCGCCGTCGATCCAAATGGTTTGCCCGCTGATGAACGAGCCTCCTTCACTGGCCAGAAAAACCACCGCAGGCGCAATGTCAGCGGCCGTGCCTACGCGCCCCAGCGGCGTGAGTCTGGACCAGGTTCCGGCGTAGTCCGGGTCTTCGGCTCGGGTGCGCTCGGATTCGATTGAGCCGGGCGCAATGCAGTTCACGCGGATTCCATAACGGCCCAATTCGACTGCAGCCTCTTTCGTGAACATTTCAATTCCGCCCTTGCTCGCCGTGTAGGCCACCAAAGATGGGAACGCCAGTTTGTTACATCCGGAGCCGAGGTTTACGATCGAACCTCCGCCGTGGTCTTTCATGTAGCGTGCCGCTTGTTGGGTGCAGAGGAAGCATCCCTTCAGGTTGGTGTCAACGACCAGATCCCATTCCTCTTCGGTCACGTCGAGAAGCGGCTTCCAGGTCTGCACTCCAGCGTTATTGACGAGAAGATCGAGCCGCCCAAAAGCAGCAATCACTCGTTCGAACATCGCCGCCACCTGGGCGCCGGAGCGGATGTCGGCATCGACGGGAAGCACTCCGTCCTGCGCTGGCGCCTGCAGGGAGCGAATCCCGGCAACGGTCTCATCCACGAGGGACTTGGATTCGTTGTAGTAATTCACTGCGACGCGATATCCGTTTCGCGCGAGCTCAAGGGCGATTTCCTTGCCGATTCCGCGGCTGGCTCCGGTTACCAGAGCTGTCTGGCCCTGCAGCATGATCTCCTCGTTCACCACGGCTGAGGCTGCCCACGCTTGGCGATTTTCGAAACGTGGGCGCCATCGAAGATGGTATCAGGGGGTGGAAGACCGCGAAGTTTAGTCTTCTCCCTCTTTGGCGTCGTTGTCGGGGTCTATGGGATAGTTGGCGAAACAACCCGTACTCTTAGGACTGGTGAAGCAGATGGGAGCATACTTCGCGCCTGTGATCGTGGTGAAAGACAGAGGCGTCTGGGAGAAATTGAAGAAATCGTAGAGCGCATAGTTGTTGGGAGCGGCGCCGACATCCTGGGCATAATAGTCGGCGTAATGGTAGGGAGGATCGATCTCACCCAAGGATTTTCCGTTCTCCCCGAGGGCATATTCGGTGAAGTTCAGAATGCTTCCGAAGTCGTGATTCAGCGTCGAGGTGTAGGACTGCTTGGCATAGGCCGAGACTACGAGCAGGGGCACTCGAAAGCCGTAGACGTATTGCTGACTGTAACCCTGGGCGCCGGGGTATCCGATGCCGACTTTCGATAAAGGGCTGACGTGGTCGTAGAAACCTCCCCAATCGTCCCAGGTAATGAGAATGGCGGTGGAATCGTTGCTGTTGGTGCCCCAGTAGTCGCACTTGTGATTGCTGTTGCTCCAACTGTTGCCGACGGCGCTGACGATCGCCGCCACCCAGGATGGACCTCCATCGGTGCTGACCGTGCCGGCGTGGTCCGACCAGTTGCCGTCCGGAATGATCCAGCTCACTTGCGGAAGTTGACAGTTGCCGATGTCGGTGAGGATCTGCCCGGATTGCAGGGCTACGCTTCCATTAGTCCAGGCGGGACCGTTGCAAACTCCTCCGCTCGGCATGCAGATATGGTTGATCGCGTTGGGGGCGTTCCAGAGACTGTCGGGCGTCATGTTGCCGTAGTACCGCCAGCTGATCGGAGGCGTGTTGGCGTCGAGGAGGTCGCTCAGGGTCGGATGTTCGTAACAAGGAAAGCCCGCGACCTGACCCGATGGAATGTATCCCGGAACTTCGGTGCCACTCGGCTCGATTTCGTACAGGAACGAACCGGAGGGGGCATTGCAGCCATAAGAGTCGGTTGTGGTCGAAACGTAATTTTCGGCGACAAACCATTGCCACATCATCTGAGTATCGCCGGGATCGTTATAAGCGACCGGAGCCGAGGTGCCGGTAAACAGAAACTGGTGCGCGGGAAAACTGGGCCCCTGGTTGGTTTGAAACATGTAATTGGCAAAACCATACTGCGAGGCGATCTGATAGTAAGGCTCGATCAGGCCAACGCCCGTGGCGGCAATCGGAGTATTGTCGACAAAGCTGTAGTTCGGATTGGGAGGAACCGGCGAGGATGAAGTGCATTCATCAGTGTGGATGAAGATGTCGCAGGCTCCATCCATTTGCCCGCCATCGTACATCTGCGTCCAGGAGGGGTGTGGTATGGAATGCCCATGATCGGGATCCCAGCAGCTATCCAGGGGCTGGGCGGTCAGCGTAATGGACTGACCATGGCAGGGGCCAGACGATACGAGGTCTGCATTGGGCAGTCGCCGTGACTGGTTCTGCACCAGATCACTGCCGAACAGATTATCGGGCGTGCGGTTCTCCTGGATCAGTATGATGATGTGTTGAATGGGCGTGTTCGGAGTGTTCTGCGTGATTTTGATCTTTTGCGGGCTTCCGCCGCCGCAGGCCAGCATCAACAGCAGGACCGCCGACAGCAACGAAAGGCCCCATCCCCTGATCGCAACTCCCATGAACCTGAATCCTCCGGGTGAAATTTAAGACGCCGAGATTTAAGACGCCTGAGATTCTAAGACGCCAGATGACGGGCAAAATGTTGGCTCGCCCTGGTTCCCGTCGCCGTCTCGCCATCTATCGATCCTACTTCAATCCGTCCTCCTTCAACCCGCCGCGACTATCCGCCACGACCGGTTTGACCCTCTGCCCATCAGACCTTACACTGATGATTGTTCTCCGCTCATCGGTCGTGGCCCTGATCGGGGCCTTCGGATTGTAGTCGTCGCTCTGGTGGCGATGGTTGTTGTAGCAATCCTGGTTGTAGCGATCCTTTTTGTAGCAATTCCGCGGGAGGGGTTTCCTGAGTCGTTTCCTGAGTGGTGGGCTTCGAGGTTGGTTGGCGGCCCTGTCGATCGCGGCCCTGGTGGGGCTGGCGGCGCCGGTGTGTGCGGCGGATAATCCCAATCCTATCTCTCTCGACACCAATGAGACCCTGTTTGCCGTTCTGACCGCGATGAACAGCTGCGGCTACGACGTGGATTTAAGCATATCGGACGCGCAGCGGCTCAATATACGGAGCGAAGTCCAAAAGAATCTGCAGGCCTCCGATGATGCCCAGACCACGATGGCCACGATGTGCGAGTGGTACCAGTCACACATGGCGATGGATTCGGCGCATGATCTGTCACAGTATGTTTCGCTGGCGCTCTACCTGCAGGGACCTCCGCACTTTCTTCCCCGCGTGAAAGAGGACGACCTGCCTCCTGATGCGGCTCCGATCGCCGCCTTTGGTGCCCAACTGGAACAGTTCTACGAGAAAGCCGGGTTGCACGCGATCTGGGAGCGGCACCGGGCGAATTATGCAGCGCTGGTGGAACGCTACCACGTGCCCCTGGCCAAGATGGTCTTCGACACTGACATTTATCTGAAGCTGCAGTCGGGCGGCTATCTGGGGCACACGTTCACAATTTTGCTCGATTTCATGGGCGATCCGAATGAAGCGAACGCCCGCAACTACGGCGTCGACTACTACGTGGTCGTGTTTCCTTCGCCCGATCCGGCGGCCCGGACTTCGTTGAAGATGGATGAGATTCGCCACACGTATCTGCATTACCTGCTCGATCCGATGGCGGAAAAACATTTCACTTCCATCAAGCGAATCGAGCCACTGTTGCTGTCGGTGAAACGGGCGCCGCTCGAAGATAGCTTCAAGACCGATATTTCGCTGCTGGTAACCGAGTGCCTGATTCGGGCCGTCGAGATTCGTACCCTGGGAAACAAGCAGACGGCGGAGGCCATGCGCTCGCAGGCGGTCGACGATGCGGTCAAGCGCGGCTACGTCCTCACGCGATATTTTTATAACTACCTGGTCACGTTCGAAAAGGACCCGGCGGGGCTACGCGCCGCTTACGGCGACATGCTCGACGGCATCGATCTCAGGCAGGAACAGAAGGCGGCCAACGAAATCCAGTACGCCACGGGAACTGAGCCCGAACTGGTGCAACTGTCGCGCCTGGAGGACCGGCGCATGCTGGTAACCGCAGAAAAGCGGCTGGCCGCGGGCGATCCCAAAGGCGCACAGGAACTGGCGCAACAGGCGCTCGACCGGAAAATTGGAGATCAGGGACGGGCGCTGTTCATCCTGGCAGAGGTCGCGGTCGCCAACAAGAATCGTGAGGGCGCTCTGGAAAATTTCAACAAGGCGATCCAAAGCAGCAAAGATCCTAAAGTGGTGGCGTGGTCGCATGTATACATGGGAAGAATTCTGGATATGAAAGAAGACCGGGAAGCGGCGATGAACGAGTATCGCGCCGCTTTGACGGCGGGTGCGGAGCTGCCTGAGGTCAAGGCCGCCGCCGAGCGGGGCCTGCAGCAGGCCTACGAACCTCCCGCCAAGCCGCAGTAGAAAGCTATCAGCCGCCAGTCTGTCGGTGAAAGCAGGGTCGCTGCGCTAGAATGCACGGTTGCGAAATTACGCAGCGGGTTTTGGACCAGAAAGCTCTGGAGATTAGGAGAACGCATGAAGCGAGCAGCGATTGTGGTGGCAGTGCTGGGAATGTGCGCCTGGAGTCTGGGGCAGAGTACCGACAAGCCGGCGGCGCAGAATCCTCCGGCCGGACAGGCAGGAGCAGCCTCCGGGCAAGCCGCGGCTGCGCCGCAGGGCAAACGTCCACCGCAAGCCAAGACCCAGCCCGAATTCAAGGCATATAACGACGCGGTGGCGCTCACCGATCCTGCCGCCCTGGAAAAAGCCGCCGACGACTTCGCTGGAAAGTATCCTGACAGCGAGTTGCGCCCGGTGCTTTACAAAGCGGCGATGCAGAGATATCAGATGGCCAACAACGGCGACAAAATGTTGGACATGGCACACAAGGTGCTTACGTTTGACGCCGATGATCCCGAGGCCCTGCTGGGCGTGGCGCAGGTGCTGGCCGAGCGAACCCGCGACACCGACCTGGACAAGGATCAGCGCCTGGAAGAGGCCAGGAAAGACGCGGAGCGAGCGCTGTTAACCATCGATACGGACGTGCCGACGGCCGGGGTCCCGCCCGATCGACTGGAAGCTTATAAGGGGTTTTTGCGGTCGGAAGCATACTCGATTCTCGGCACTCTGACCTTCAACGCCAAGAATTGGCCTCAGGCGGAGACCGATCTGCGAAAGTCGATTGACGCCTTTCCGCAACAGCCGGACGCAATCGCGATCTTCCGGCTGGCGGTTTCGCTCGATATGCAGAACAAGATTCCTGAGGCCATGAAATACGTCGACCAGGCCGTGGATCTTACGAAGGACCGCCCTGATTCCGGTGTGGGCAAGGCGGCGCGCGATGAGAAAGATCGTCTCGTCAAGCTGAGCGGCGGCACAGCACCGGGGCAGACTGCTCCTCCTGCCAAGAACTAACTGGTCGCCTTACAACCGACGACCATCTTGCGCTGGGCGCGCATAAACAGCGTTTGCCCGCGCACAACCGGGTTCGGCTGGCATCGCGATGTTTTCTTTATGAAGGAACGCGAAATAACAGCGCTGGAAGAAAGTCTGGGATATCACTTCCGGCGGCGGGCGGTGATCGAGCAGGCGCTCACGCACAGCTCGCAGGCGCGCGAGCAGGAAGCGCAGCACGCGGGCGAGAGCAAGTATGCGGTCAGCGACAACGAGCAACTTGAATTCCTGGGGGACGCGGTGCTGTCGCTAGTAACGAGTGAAGAACTCTTCCAGCGTTTCCCGCACTTCCGCGAGGGCGAACTCTCAAAGCTGCGGGCGCACCTGGTCAGCGAAAGGCATCTGATCCGGGTGGCGCAACAGCTGGAACTTGGTCACTACCTGCGCCTCGGACGAGGCGAAGAAAAAAGCGGCGGCCGCAGCAAGACCGCCCTGCTGGTCGATGCCTTCGAAGCGATTCTGGCGGCGATTTATCTGGATGGCGGCTTGGAGGTGGCGCGCGACTTCGTGAGGCGCAACGTAATTGCCCCGGAGATCGAGCGCATGGAGCACGAAGGCGGCACCCTGCCGGTTACTGACTTCAAATCGGCGCTGCAGGAAGCGGTGCAGAGCCTGGGGCTGCCGCAGCCCGGCTATGTATTGGTGGAAGAAGCGGGGCCGGAGCATCACAAAACGTTTACCGTGGAAGCTCGTCTGAATCTGAAGCGCGGCAAAGATCCCGAGTTCGTGGGGCGCGCGCAGGGCTCGACCAAGAAAACGGCCGAGCAGGATGCGGCCCGGCAACTGCTGGCGTTTCTGGCCTCCCAGCCAAAGGTGGCCGATACGAAAGGCGCGCCGGTTTCGCATCCGGCCGATAAGTAGAGTAAAGCTTCATGGATTCTCCTCAACCTCCCGCCCCAACCAGGGTCGAAACCGACTTGATCGGCTCCGTGCAATCTCTGCTGGGAACGGTTGTGATCGCCGTTTTCGTGATCACTTTCGTAGTGCAGGCCTTTCAGATTCCCACCGGCTCCATGGAAAACACGCTGCTCATTGGCGATTATCTGCTGGTCAACAAGCTGTGCTATGGCGGGCGCGATTCAGCCGATCGCTGGATGCCCTACCAGAAAGTGCAGCGCGGCGACATCATCGTGTTTCACTATCCGGTGGACCCGACCCAGCATTTTGTGAAGCGCGTAATCGGATTGCCGGGAGACCGCCTGCGGCTGATCAACAAGCAGGTGTGGATCGACGGCAAGCCTCTTACAGAGCCCTATGTGCGATTTCTCGAACCGCCGAATAACCCCTTCCGCGACGATTTTCCGCGAACCGATATTCCGGCGCAGTGGCTTGAAGGCAAGTGGTGGCTGGAGATGAAGAAACTGGTCGAAGACGGGCAGCTCATCGTTCCCGAGGGACATTACTTTGTGATGGGCGACAACCGCGATGACAGCCAGGACAGCCGGTACTGGGGCTTCGTGCCGCGGGAAAATATCATTGGGCGGCCGTTGTTGATCTACTGGTCGGTGCAAAGCTGGGACCAGGGCTCTGAAACTTCTGTAGCGAGCCGGATGTATCACTTCGCCTACGCGCTGACCCATATCTTTCAGATAACCCGCTGGAACCGGACTCTGCGGCTGGTACACTGACTACGGCCGGCATCTGGCGGCCGCGGCCTGCCATCCTTGCGGCAGCATCCGGCATCTCAAGCGGGCTTGGAAAAATTCAGAGTGGCGAAAAACGTGGCGAAGAACGGGAACAACCTGGAAGAAAACGTAGGGGAAGAGAAACCGAAGGAAACAACGGTCGAGTTTCTATCCTCGCTGGCGGCGGTGCTGGTGACCGGGCTGTTCATTATCACGTTTGTGGTGCAGGCCTTCGAGATTCCTTCCAGCTCGATGGAAGACACGCTGCTGATCGGCGACCACGTCTTCGTTAACCGGGTGCAGTTCGCCCCGAAGACTTCCTGGGTCGGGCCGCTGCTTCCCTACCGCGATGTGCACTTTCGCGACATCGTAGTCTTTCTGCATCCCGACCCGGAGTACGCCGGAACTTACGTGGTGAAGCGGATCATCGGCGTTCCGGGAGATCGCATCCACCTGCGCGACGGCGTCGTCTACCGCAACGGCGTGGCTCTGGACGAACCCTACCTCAACCCTGACGGAAACAACCTCGCCGACAGGTATCGCAACAATTTCCCTGCGGTGGAACCGAGTGAGAATGACGGCCTGTCTCCCAACTGGATGGTCGATTGGCAGTCGCACGTTCAGGGAGGCGATCTCGTGGTCCCGCCCGGCCACTACTTCGCCATGGGGGACCATCGGCGCGTGAGCCTCGACAGCCGCTATTGGGGATTTATCCCGCAGGAAAACATTATCGGCCGCCCCATGTTCATCTACTGGTCATTTCAAACGCCCGAGGGTCAATATCGCAAGACCGGATGGGGCGACCGCGTCGTGTTTTTGGGCCAGATCGTCCTGCACTTCTTCGACAAGACGCAGTGGAAGCGCACGTTCCAGGTTGTAAAATGAGTCCCCTCGACTCTGGAATGAGGGTGTGGTGAAGATTTTTTCCTCCAGGCGACGCGTGATCGCGGCGGCAGCATTCATTTTGCTGGTGCTGTTTTGGCTGCGGCCGGGCGCTTCACGATTGAAATCCCGCATCGTGCTCTCCATGAGTTCGGCCCTCGGCCGTTCTGTCGATATTGGTTCGGTTCACGTGCGCCTCCTGCCTCGGCCGGGATTCGATCTGGAAAATCTGGTCGTGTATGACGATCCCGCCTTCGGAGCTGAGCCCATGCTGCGGGCCGAAGAGGTCACGGCCAATCTTCGCCTCATGTCGCTGGTGCGGGGACGGATCGAGATCGCCCGCCTCGACCTCACCGAGCCCAGCCTGAACGTGGTCCGCGGACAGAATGGCCGCTGGAATCTGGAGGCGTTGCTGGAGCGCACCGCGCGCACGCCGCTGGCTCCCACTGCCAAGGCAAAGTCAGAACCCAGGCCAGCGTTCCCTTATATTGAGGCCTCGTCGGCGCGCATCAATTTCAAAGATGGTCCGGAGAAAAAACCTTACGCGCTGACCAGCGCCGACTTCTCGCTCTGGCAGGATTCCGAAAATACCTGGGGCGTGCGCCTCAAAGCGCAGCCATTCCGCACGGACCTGAATCTGAACGATACCGGCTTGCTGCGGGTCAACGGCACGTGGCAACGCGCCGCGACGCTGAGGGAGACGCCGCTCCAATTCATTCTCGAGTGGGACCGCCCGCAACTCGGGCAGCTCAGCAAATTCTTCACGGGATATGATCAGGGCTGGCGCGGAGGCGTCCAGATCGACGCGACGCTGACCGGAACTCCGGCCAATCTGCATATTGTGAGTGACGCGTCGGTTCAGGACTTCCGCCGCTACGACATTACGGCCGGGCAACCCTTGCGCCTGGCAGCGCATTGCGACGGACAATACAGCTCGCCCGACCGCGCTTTTCGGGCCGTCACGTGCACCGCTCCCGTGGGGAACGGGCTCATCACTGGGCTGATCACATTGAGGGGCAGCGCATCTCTTCCCAACCGCAGCTATGAAATCGAGGTCGCCGCCGAAGGAGTGCCGGTAAGCCCGATTGTAGCGTTGGCGCAGCGGGCAAAAAAAAATTTGGCCGACGATTTATCCGGCGGTGGGATCGTGCAAGGCAGCGTTTCGATGCAAAAGGGCGCGGCCGGAATGCTCCGCTTCGAGGGACGAGGAGAGATCGAGCACTTCGCGCTCGCTTCCGAGGCCAACGAAGTAGCGATTGGACCGCAGACGATCCCGTTTGTTTGGACCATGGGCAACTCTGCAAGAATTTCGCCGACGACGCCCTCGTTGCGAAGGCCGGCCGATCGCAAGAACTCTCCGGGGCTGCAGGTGCCGTCCGGACCACACTTGGAATTCGGACCCTTTACTGTCGGCCCGCACAGTGCGGCGGCCGAGGCCGGGGGATCGACCGCCAGAGGATGGATCGACCGCACCGGCTACCGCGTCTCGCTCACAGGCGAGACTGACATCGCCCAGACTCTTCGACTGGCGCGGATGCTGGGCGTTCCGAACCTGCACGCGAATCCGGAAGGCTCGGCTCAACTCAATTTGCAAATCGCGGGATCGTTGGGGCACGGCAATCCGTCAGGTTTCGGCGGGCCGCAGGTGACTGGAAGCGCGAAGCTGCACGACGTTCAAGTCGCAATTCGGGGAACGGCAGCGCCGCTCGAAATTTCCTCGGCAGAAATGGAATTCACCTCCGATACAGTGCGGATCGCAAAGCTGAGTGCGAAAGCAGCCGGCGCATCCTGGACCGGCTCACTCGAAATGCCGCGCGGGTGCGGGACTCCGCCGGCATGCCAAGTTCATTTCAATCTCGCAGCGAACCGGATTGCACTCGGCGAACTGAGAGAGTGGGCCAGCCCTCCTCCGGCGGATCAGCCGTGGTATCGGATTCTGGAAACATCCTCGCCCTCAGGGCCGTCATTCCTGGCAAACGTGCGCGCGTCGGGGCGAGTGGCCGCAGACCATTTGCAGATCCACAACTTCGCCGCGAATCATGTTTCGGCAAATGTAACTCTCAACCGTGGCAAACTCGAGATCGCTAATCTGGACGGAGATTTTTTCGGCAGTCAGTATCACGGCGCCTGGCATGCGGATTACAGCGTGCAACCGGCCGCCTGCGAAGGATCCGGAAGCTTTGCGGAAATCTCGCTGGCGCGCCTGAACGGAGTAGTGACCGGCGCAGTCTCTGGCGCGGCGGCAGGGACGACGTCCGACGCAAAGCTCGACTTGAGCGCTGATCCGGCGAAAGTTCCGGAAATCGCTGGCGTGGCAAATGCCACGTACCAGGTGAAGGGACCGTGCGGAGCTGACTTCTGGCAGTACGCCGAAGGCACTCTGGAGTTCGATATACGGAACGGTAGTCTTGCCCACATCTCGCTGGCGGAAGATGAAGGCCCGCTCAAAAATGTGACGCTGTCTGGTCAGGCTCGGCTGCGCGACGGAAAAATCGAGATGAAAGATGCAAGACTCGATTCCTCGAGCGGAAAATTTCTGCTGAGCGGAACGGCTTCCTTGCAGAGGGAACTCAATCTGAAGCTTTCGCGGCTTCCACCCGGCGCCGCGACGCCGGGATATACCATCACCGGAACCTTGGGTGAGCCGCGTGTGGCCCCGCTGCCCGGCGCAGAGCAGGCGCGGCTCAAGACTGAATCCGGAAAATAATTGCCCTACGGCGCGTAGCCTGCGCCGCGCAGAACCTTGCCCGGCAGCGCCCCGGTCATCTTGCCCTCATCGATCACAGGGATGCCGTTCACCAGCACATATTCCATCCCTTCAGAAAGCTGGTTGGGATTGTCGAAGGTCGCGCGATCGCGCACCGTCGCAGGATCGAAGATCACGACGTCGGCCCACATGCCTGCCTTGAGCACGCCGCGATCGGTCAGCCGCAAGCGCTGCGCGGGGAGCGCGGAGAATTTGCGGATCGCATCTTCGAGGGTAAGAACTTTTTCCTCGCGCACATACTTGCTCAGAATCCGCGGAAACGTCCCATAGGCCCGCGGATGCGGATGCGCTTGACCGAGAATCCCGTCCGGCGAAGTCCCCTCCGAGTCGTTGTCGATCGAAACCCACGGCTGTTGCAGCGTCAGAGTCACGTCCGGCTGCGACATCCCGAAAACGGCGACCCCAGTCGACGGATCGTTGATCAGAAAATCGAAGAGCGCGTCCATGGGATCTTTGTTCCACATCTGCGCAATCTCTGAGAGACGCTTGCCCTGCAGCGGCAGCATCTTCGGATTCTGCACTGCGCCGATCATGATCGCATCCGGCCCGGGGATCTCCTGCCATTCGTTATCCCAATCTTTGGAAGGAGTCAGCATGTCTTTCCGGATGCGTTCGCGCGTGGCCGGATCCTGCAGGCGCTCCACCAGCTTCGCCGTGCCGCCGTCGTGCGCCCACGGTGGAATGAACGCCGAAAAATCGTTGAACCACGCCGTGTAAGCGTAGGTATCGGCAGTGACGTCGGCGCCGGCGGCCCGGGCGGCGTTGATCTTAGCGACGACCTCCGGCATGCGCCCCCAGTTGGCCTTGCCCGCGACTTTGATGTGCCAGATTTCGACGGGAAGATGGCCCTCGCGCCCAATGCGCAGGGCTTCATCGATCGCTTCGAGCACCGAGTCGCTCTCGTTGCGCATATGCGTCGCGTAGATACCGCCAAACTTTCCAGCTTCCGTGGCCAGCGCAATCAGTTCATCGGTCTTCGCGTAGGGCGCAGGCGCGTACTCGAGCGAAGTGGAAACCCCCACTGCGCCATCTTTCATGGCTTCGCGCACCAGCGCTTTCATCTGATCGAGTTGCTCCGGCGTGGGTTGTTTGTCATCGTCACCCAGCACCATGCGGCGGACCTGCGTCGCGCCCACATAGCTCGCCAGGTTGATTCCCATGCTCTGCTTCTCGAGACGCGCGAAATATTGCCGCAGTGTGCGCCAGTCGGGAGTGATCTTCAGATGATCGTATCCGGCGCGGTCGGCCTGAATGATGGTGTCGTTGAGCGGCGCGGCCGACGAGCCTTCGCCAGTAATCTCCGAAGTGATGCCCTGAAAAATCTTCGAGGGCAGGCGCGGGTCCACGAGAATCGTCATCTCCGACTGGCCGAGCATGTCGATGAATCCGGGCGCGACCACTTTGCCAGCCGCGTCAATGGTGCGTTTGCGCGGCGCGGCTGAGAGATTGCCGATGGCCGCTACTCTGCCGGTGCGGATCCCAACATCGCCGGAATACCAAGGCGAACCGGTGCCATCGATTATGTGACCGTTCGTGATGACAATGTCGAAACCGGAGGCGGGGCTTTGCGCCGACATCGTTTGTGGCGACAACGGGAGGGCGATGAGAATCAACAGCAATAGAATGCGCTGCAACCCGAGACTAATTTTCATGAACGATGTCTCCATCGATGTTTCTTGTCCTCGCGCGGTATGCGATTGCGCCCAGCACAACCCAGATCCCCAAGGCCAGCCATTCGTAAATTGTGAAGTGTCCGGGCACGATCGGCACAACTTTCATGAGCGCCATCGCGATGCCCACCAGCAGTGCGAAGACCGCAATCATACGCGCAAGAATTGAGATCGAAATCTCACCGGATGCCCTTCTGCGCCCGAGAGCGAGGTACGCTGCGCAGGTTGCCGCCCACCCGATCGCGCAGGCGACGGATCCAACTTCCGTCACCGGGACCAGGATCGCATCCCCCAACAGCATACAGGCAGCCGTCGCGAGGCCGACGCAAAGCACCGCCAGCGACGGCGTCTGGTGCTGCGCGTGAATTCTCCCGACGCGCGAATCAACCATGCCGCGCCGTCCAAGCGCAAATACCAGGCGGCTGGCGGCGACGAAATTTCCGTTGAAGCACTTAAACAGAGACAGCAAGGCTGCGGCGAGGATTATGTTGACGATCCATTTTCCGGCAAAACCATGCGTACCCACGGCCTGCTGAAACGCAACCGCGGTCATGAATTTTTCGCCAGTCAACCGGCGCCACGGAGCGACGAATGCCACCGCTGCCACGATGCTGGCGTAGAAGAGAATTCCCACGAAAATGGCCGTCCAGATCGCGCGAAAAAATCCACCGGAGCGGAATTCGGGGCTGGCCTCTTCCGCGGCCTTGCCCACGGATTCGAAGCCAGTCATGAAGTAGGGCACGATCTGGATAACTAGAAGAATTGAAACCAGCGGCGTGTGCGTGAACAGTGGAGGAAAATTGCGCGGCGATCCGCGGCTTACGCCCAGCAACACAAAAACGATGAAGAGTCCGAGCGTGCCGAAACTGGTCCAGTTCTGAAAGGTCGCGCTGAGGCGGATGCCGCGATAATTCAGCAGCGTTAGCAGTCCGGTCAATCCCAGGCCTATCACGAGATGCGGCAGAAACACGGGCCGTCCTGCGATGCGGTAAAGCTCCATAGAGTCGAAGCCCGGGACGATGTAGCCTGCAATGCGGCCGACCGCGACAGCCTCCCACGGGCAGACGATGAAATAGGCAAGAGTCATCATCCAGCCGGTGGCGAAGCTGGTGGTGCGCGAAAAGACCGCCGATGTGTAGGCGACTTCGCCCGCGGCGTCGGGCATAGCGACGACGAGCCGACCGTATACCCACCCGATCGGCAACAGCAATGCGCCGCCGATCACGAAGCCCAGCAGCGCTCCCAGTGCGCCCCCGCGCAGCAGCCAGTCATCCATGATGACCAGCCAGCCCACACCTACCATGGTTCCCCACCCGAGCGTGAAGTAGTCGGTGGCGCGCAGCTTGCGGGCGAGAGTGTTCACGAGTGGCGCGAATTATAAAGCATTTCGGAGGCAGTCTCTCACGCGGGTCCGGTGTAGCATTCGCCGCGCGGAGCGGGCTTTTCGCGTGATAGTATCAAATCCATCCCAGAATGACTTCCTTTCGCGAGCCCCAGATTCCTATAGTCAGCGCAGCCAATTTCAGGCCGCGGCCTGACCCATCAGGGGCAGCATCCACGCGATGACATCCGCGCCCCCAACTCGCAAACGCGTGCTGAGCGGTATGCGCCCGACTGGCAAACTGCATCTCGGCAACTACGTCGGCGCGCTGCAGAACTGGGTCGGCATGCAGGACAAGTATGAGTGTTTTTTCGAAATAGCAGACTGGCACGCGCTCACGACCGATTACGCTGACACCTCGCGCCTCAAGGAAAATTCCATCGAGGTCGCACTCGATTGGCTGGCCGCGGGCCTTGACCCGGAGAAATCCGTCATCTTCATCCAGTCGCACGTTCCGGCGCATGCGGAATTACATTTGCTACTGTCGATGATCACGCCGCTGGGCTGGCTGGAGCGCGTTCCGACTTACAAGGAGCAGCGCGACAACATCAAAGACAAAGATCTGAGCAACTACGGATTTCTCGGCTATCCCGTGCTGCAGTCGGCCGACATCCTGCTCTATAAAGGCGAGGTCGTTCCGGTGGGGGAAGATCAGGTCGCGCACGTGGAGCTAACAAGGGAAATTGCGCGGCGGTTCAATAACTTCTACGGCGCACCAAAGCAAGTATTTCCCGAACCGCAGGCGCTGCTCACTCCAGCGGCGAAGCTGCCCGGCACCGACGGCCGTAAGATGTCGAAGTCTTATGGCAACACCATCCTGCTGACCGATCCCGAACCGGTAGTGCGGCAGAAGCTGAAGACAATGGTGACCGACCCGGCGCGCGTGCGCCGCACGGATCCCGGCAATCCGGACGTCTGCCCCGTCGGCGATCTACACAAAATTTTCAGCAGCAAAGAGACCATGGCCAAAGTAAACGAGGGCTGCCGCTCGGCAGGCATCGGCTGCATCGAGTGCAAAGGCTGGGCCGCCGACTCCCTGGTCACGCTGCTCAACCCCATGCAGGAACGCCGCAAGAAATTTGAGAAGAATCCGAGCCTCGCCTGGGATATTCTGGATGCAGGCACGGCCCGGGCGCGTAAGACAGCCGGCGAGACTATGGACGATGTGCGTGCGGCGATGGGCATGTCGTTGGCTTACGAGTCTCAAGCAGTGAAGGCGAAATAGTCAGAATGACCTACGAATCAAAAATCGCTGCCGGGGATGCGGCGCAAACCGTGCTACCAGCGGTTCTCTCGCCGCCGGACAAGAAGAGCAAAGATACTTCCAGGCAGGAGCAAAGCGATTCGCCGTTCTCCGTCGCCGTGAGCGACGTCTATGAAGGTCCGCTCGACTTGCTGCTCGACCTGATTCGCAAGCAGGATATCGACATCTACGACATTCCTATCGCGAAGATTACGGCGCAATATCTGGCCTACGTGGAAAAGATTCGCGAACTCGACGTGAACGTCGCGGCCGACTTTATCTACATGGCCGCGGTGTTGATTCACATCAAGTCGAAGATGCTGTTGCCGCGCGACCCTGACGCAACTGCCGAAGAACAGGAAGATCCGCGGACCGAACTCGTCAATCGTCTGCTGGAGCACGAAAAATTCAAGTCCGCCGCGCAGATGCTTCTGCAGAAACAGCAGATCGAAGACGCCGTGATTTCGAATCCTTCGCTCAAAGAATTCATGGATGCGGAAGGTACGGAGCCCGAGATCGCTGCCGACGTGATCGACCTGGTGAAAACATTCCAGCAGGTACTGGAGCGCGTGCGGACGCGGCCGGTGCTTAACGTCGATGAAGAGACCGTAACCGTGGGGCATATGATCGACTACCTGCGCCGGCGCCTGTCGCTCGAAGACCGGCCCATCCGCCTGAAGCAGCTCCTGATGCGAATTCCGTCGCGCCAGGCGCTGGTCTGCATGTTCCTGGCGCTGCTGGAACTGGTACGGCTGCAGGCGATTCAGGTGCGGCAGGAAAAATTGTTCGGCGAAATCGCGGTGCGCAAGCACACGCACTTCGAAGAGATCATGAAAGAACAGTCGGCGGTAAGAGACGACTGGAAGTAGAACAGGGTTGCCGGCAACTGATTATGCCTCTCAAAGCTGAACTCGAAGCCATCATCTACGCGGCGGAGACGCCGATTTCGCTGGAGCAAATGGTCCAGCTCGTCAAAGAGACGGTCGTCGCCGAGGGCATCACCGACGACGCCGAGATCAAATCGCGTGTCCGCTCCAGCCTGGAAGAACTGATCGCGGAATACGCCGCGCCCAGCCACGGCATCGAAATTCGCCAGGTCGCCGGCGGATACCGTATGTCGACCAAGCCCGAGCAGCACGAAGTTGTGCGCTCTTTCGCGAAGAGTCTGAAGCCGCCGATTCGTCTCTCGTTGCCGGCGCTCGAGACGCTGGCCGTCATCGCCTACAAGCAGCCGGTGACCGTGCCCGAGATCAATGACATTCGCGGGGTCGACTCCGGCGGCGTCATCGGAACACTGCTCGATCGCAAGGTAATCACGACCGCGGGCCGCAAGCAGGTCATCGGCCGGCCGATTCTTTACAAGACGACCAAAGAATTTCTGATGCGCTTCGGATTGAAAGACGTCAACGAATTACCCAGCATGGAGGAGTTCGAAAAACTGGTTGCGGAATCCTTCCAGGCGGAATTGGCTCCGGTCGAGAGCACGACGGCTGCAACTACCGAGCCCGCAGAAGTCGCGGCCAGCGAAGCAGAACCGACCGAAGCCGGCGCGCAGGAAAACTTGCAGGAAGCAGAAAAGGCCAGTTGAAACAGCCATCCACTCCGGATCCACTCGCGAGTTTTCGCCATGCCGATTGAGCGCCTGCAAAAAATAATCTCCGCCGCGGGAGTCGCCTCGCGCCGCAAGGCCGAAGAACTCATCACCTCCGGCAAGGTGCAGGTCAACGGGAAAGTGGTCACCGAACTCGGCACCAAAGCCGACTCAGAGACCGACCACGTGCGCGTGAACGGCAAGCTGCTGCAAGGCGCGCAGCACCACATTTATCTTCTCCTCAACAAGCCCAAGGGTTACGTCACCACCATGAGCGATCCGGAGAAACGGCCGACCGTCATGGATTTAATTCGTGGCGTCAAGGGACGCGTGTATCCCATCGGGCGCCTCGACTACGCCAGCGAAGGCCTGCTGCTGCTCACCAACGATGGCGAACTCGCCGACCGCCTGATGAAAGCTTCGTCGCACGTGGCCAAAACGTATGTGGTCAAGGTCGCAGGCACGCCCAAAGAAGACGCGATCGCCAAGCTGCGCGCCGGAGTGTCCATCGCAACCGACGACGGCAAACGCGTGCGCACTGGACCGGCGGGCGTCCGCCTCGTCAAGGAAGCAGTCAATCCGTGGTACGAGATCACGTTGGTCGAGGGACGCAATCGCCAGATTCGGCGCATGTTTGAGGCGGTCGGCCATCATGTGGAGAAAATCAAGCGCGTCCGCTACGGACCGCTGACCCTCGACGTGCCGCCCGGCAAGTTTCGCAAACTGACTCCGAAAGAAGTGGATCGGCTGAAGTCCGCCAGCGGAATTCGCTTGCCCATCGGCAAGCCTTCCGTGGCATGATTGCGGTCTGACGCGCCGCTGCAACTACGAATTTGCGGCGAGCATGTCTGAGAAGCGTGTCTGAGAAATATGTGCGGCGAGCGTCTCCGCCAAGTATCTCGGCCAAGTATGAGCCGTTTTTTTGATCTGGTCTCGAAACCGGCGCGCGAGATGGAGGGCTACCGCCCCAACACTGCGCCCAGACAAGCGGCTTCAGAACGTCGCCCGCGAATAATCCATCTCGACTCCAACGAAAATCCTTTCGGCCCATCCCCGCTGGCGATCGAGGTTATGCGCAGGGCTCTGGCCGACGCAAATTCCTATCCGGACGATGAGTGCCAGGAGTTGACTCACACCCTGGCCGCCTACCACGCCGTGCCGCCGGGGCAGGTTCTGGTCACCGCGGGATCGACCGCGCTGCTCGGCTTGCTGTGCCGGACCATGCTGGCTCCCGGTCTGAATGCGGTCACCAGCGAGCGCTCGTTCATTGTCTACTCGATGGCGGTGCGCGCGACCGGAGCGCAATTGGTTCGAACTCCCATGCGCGACGGCACCTTTGATCTGGACGCGATTCTCAATGCCATCGACGAGCACACGCGCCTGGTCTTTGTAGCGAACCCCAATAATCCTACCGGCACCGTGCTGGAGGCCGCGGCCGTCGACCGTTTTCTCGCTGAGATTCCCGGACATGTCGTCGTGGTCCTCGACGAGGCGTACTACGAATTCGCCTTGCACGATGCGGGCCTGCGGCATGCTGACTACTCGCACTCGCTCGATTATCTTCGGCACGGTGCAAGCGTGGTCGCGCTGCGGACTTTCTCCAAGGCGCACGGTCTGGCGGGTTTGCGGGTCGGCTATGGCCTCGGCCCCGAGGAATTGTTATCGTACTGCGCTCGCATGCGCAACACGTTTTCCGTTTCATCTGTCGCACAGACGGCGGCTCTTGCTGCGCTCGACGATGAAGACCACATCGCCCGCACCGTGGCCAACAACGCGTCGCAGGGGCAAGTCTTGCTCGAAGGCTTGTGCGCGCTGGGATACCGCGTGCTCCCGACCGCGGCAAATTTCGTCTGTTGCGACCTGGGTGAGGAAGCTTTCGGGATTGCGCAGCGGTTGCGATCGGAAGGCGTCAGTGTCCGCCCGCTCGGGGTCTGGGGTGCGCCCACGAGCATCCGCGTGACGATCGGAACTCCGGAGGAAAACCGTTTCTTTCTCGATGCGATTTCCCGCGTGGCCGCCACATCGCCACAGATCGAGACTCGCGACCGAGGCTGAGCCCACCACGGCGAATGCAGTTTCGTCTAAGCGCCGATCGCCGGAAGCCGGGCGCCGCCGAATAGGCCGGCATCGCTTCCCAGAGTCGCGCGCGTGATGATCGTCGTCTTCCGCGGGCAAGCGCACGCCGACTCAGCCTGTTTTCCCGGCGCGTCGTTTCCAATCGGATCGTCGGGAGCAGTTGCGGCGTAGATCGTCGAACGCGACCGCAGTTCTTCGAACATGATGGGAGCGAACGCGTCCCAGGCGCTGGAGACTCCGCCGCCAATCACATACATCTCCAGGTTAAGAACGTTGACGATGTCTGCCAGCATGATTCCAAGAGCGCGGCCAAAGCGGCGAAATACCTGTTGCGAAGCGGCGTCTCCCCGCATGGCAAGATCGTAGATCGTTCTTGCACCGAACTCCGGATCGGAGCCGGCCGCCTTCGCAAGCTCGGGCGCCTGACCCGCCGCGATCGCTTCACGCGCCATTCGCACCGCGGCCGTCGCTGACGCGTAGCGCTCGGCGCAGCCGCGATTGCCGCACCCGCACGGCACGCCCTCGGGCTCGATCGTAACGTGGCCGAACTCGCCAGCCATGCCGTTCATCCCATGAAAGATCTTGCCGTCGAGCACGATAGCGCCGCCAATGCCGGTGCCGAGCGTAATCATCGCCATGTTGTTCACGCCGCGCGCCGCGCCCAGCCATTGTTCTCCGAGCGCGGCAAGTTTAGCGTCATTATCCAGACAGACGCGAGCACCCAGGCGCCGTTCAATCTCCCGGCGCACGGGATACTCGGCCCAGCCGGGCAAATTCGCCGATGTCCGCACCACTCCCGCTTCCAGATCGATGATGCCTGGAATGCCGATCCCGGCCTCGGGAAGCGCCCCGCCGCCGCTGTACTGATTCGAAAGCCGCAGAATCGCTTCGCACATTTCGCCGATGACGTGATCGGGGCCCAGAGCGACCTTGGTGTCGAGCGTGACTTTCTCCAGAAGCTTGCCGTCGCTGGTGATGGCCGCAATGCGCAGATTGGTGCCGCCGAGATCGACTCCGATCGAAAAATCAGGCATGGGCAGAAGGGTATCAGATGCGCTATTAGAGGTAATAACCCAGGCCGGAAAAAATCGTGCGGGAGGGCCAATCCCCTACGCTGTCCACTTCAAGCCAGTGATCTTCATAGGCGTCTGCTTCGAAAACGACATCGATGTGCCCGTCCCCGTCCACATCCGCCAAGTCAATCGGGGACCACGTCGTCATCGTAGGCTTATCCGCATCCGTCTTTTGAAACGGCACCTTCCGCAGGATGTGAAGTTGCGAACTTCGGTCGATGATTGCAATCAACTGGCAGAGCGTCAGGTCATCCGCGGCAGCATGATCGTAATAAGCCTCAGCGAGATACCAATCGCTCGCGGTGGGTTTCCAAACGGTGAAATAGATTGGTCCCGGCGCTTTGGCCGACAAGCCTAGCCGTCGCAGTTCGCCGACTAGAATGGCGCGGACTTCTGCAGCAGGCTGCACATGCTGCGCGCACTTGCGCACGCCTTCAATCCATTTGCAATCAAAGTTTGCTTCGACTTGTATGCCGCTTCCGAGTTTCTTGGGTATACGAATTTCGCAGCCGTCAACGGGGCCATTGCCGAAGGGTGACTCCCCACAATAATGGGTCTTTACGAAGGACTTGATTTTTCGGCAGGCCGAACTCGTACAGGCCGGGCGGTGCGGATCTTTATCGTCTTGACCGTTTGCCAGCCGACCAACCGCTAGCAACGCCATGAGAGTCGTAACGAGAAGGCGCCCGCTGGAGCGTAAGCGTCGCGTGTTGCACATAGGAACTTCGCACCAGCATACAACGATTTCCTAACGTCACAGGGCGCGACCTTTCACTTCTGGCACTTCGGGCAGTAGTGGCTGCTACGACCCGCGATCACGATGCGCTTGATTGGCGTCCTGCAGACCAGGCAGGGCTCGCCCTCGCGACCGTAGACGCGGTGTTCGAGCTGGAAGAATCCCTCGCGGCCGTCGGCGTCGACGTAGTCTGAGATCGACGAGCCTCCGAGCGCGATCGCTTCCTTCAGCACCTCTTTCACCGCGACGAAGAGCTTGCCCAGTTGCTCGCGTGTGATCGTCGAAACGCGGCGCCGCGGACGAATGCCGGCCCGAAACAAAGATTCATCGGCGTAAATGTTTCCCACGCCGCGCAGGAGTTTCTGATTGAGCAGGGCGCTCTTGATGGGCGTCTTGCGACCGTTAAACAACTTCAAAAAGGGATCAAGCTCAATCTCCAGCGGCTCGATGCCGCCGGCGTCAAAGTCCGCCGCCGGCGCGACGCTCAGTCGCCCGAAGCGTCGCGGATCGACGAAGCGCAGTTCCCTTCCCGATGACAATCGCAGGATGGCATGGGTGTGCTTCTCGACGTCAGTCTTTGGTTCGCAGACTTGCAGGCGTCCGGTCATGCCGAGGTGAACGATCCATTGCGCGTGCGTAGATTTCGGTTTCTCTCCCGCGTCCAGGTCGAAGACGATATGCTTGCCCATCCGGCGAACCGCGGAGATGCGGCTCTGCTCCAGAGCCCCGGAAATCGCAGCGGCGGACGACTTTAAGGGCTCTTTTTTCCGTCCCAGCCAAACCGACTCCACCACATCGCCGGTCACGCGCTTGGCCAGGCCGCGCGCTATGGTTTCAACTTCAGGTAGTTCGGGCATAGCTCCTTGGATTGCCTCAGCACCGGGAAAAATCGGTGTCGTCCCTACGGGACTTGTCCTGATGACTGCAACCGACCCAGGACTTACGTCCTGGGCTATTGTATTTCGCCCCTACGGGGCTTCGAGCACGGCTTACTTCTTCAGGAACGTCCCTTTCTCCAGGTCACGGAACGCCTGCTGCAACTGCTCCTGCGTGTTCATGACTATGGGACCATACCACGCCACCGGCTCGGCCAGCGGCTTGCCGGAAACCAGCAGGAAGCGAATGCCTTCGTCGCCTGCCTGCACGCAGACTTCGTCGCCGCGATCAAAAAGAATCAGCGAGCGATTCCCCGCCTGCGCCGGAGGATGCGTATCCGACCATTGCACGCCTTCGGTCGGCACGGCGAGCGGTCCCGATGCGTTGCAGAATTTTCCACCGCCGGCAAAGACATAAGCAAACGCATGCCGCGTAGTCTCCACCGGCAGATTCTTCGTTTTGCCCGGAGCCACCGAAACATCCAGATAAACGGGGTCGGCGGCGACTCCATCGACCGGACCCTTTTTGCCCCAGAAATTTCCCGACACGATGCGCACGTGCGTGCCGTCATCGTCGGTGACCTCGGGAATGTCGGCCGACTTCACTTCCTGGTAACGCGGGTCGGTCATCTTCAGCGACGACGGAAGATTTCCCCACAACTGGAAGCCGTGCATGCGCCCGGCCGCATCGCCCTTCGGCATCTCCTGATGAATAATGCCACTGCCGGCGGTCATCCACTGCACGTCACCGGCGTTGATCGCGCCATGGTTCCCCAGGCTGTCTCCGTGTTCGACTTCTCCGGCCAGCACATAGGTGATGGTCTCGATGCCGCGATGCGGATGCCAGGGAAAGCCCTTCAGATAATCCTCGGGAATGTCGTTGCGGAAGTCGTCGAGGAGCAGAAAGGGATCAAAGTCGTTCGTATTGCCGAAGCCGAAGGCGCGGCGCAAATGCACGCCCGCACCCTCCAGCGTTGGTTTGGATTCAATCACTCGTTTAATCGGTCGAATGGACACGTCAGCTCTCCTCTTTCAAGATACTGCTATAAAGACTACCGCTTCCGTGCGTTGTGATTCGGCGTCGGTCGACGCACGCCTTCGTTAGATGCGCGTGGAGCATGGTCGGACGCAACCCCGTCCACCTTCGCCCCGCCCAACGTTACGGGCGCCCGGCCGGGCGCGACCTCAGGCTATGATGGAGCGACGGTGATACGGTCCACGGAACGCATGGATGATGCTGCACTGCTACAACAAGCGCTAGAGGAAGCTCGCAAGGGGCTCGCCGAGGGCGGCCTGCCCATCGGCTCCGTGCTGGCCGACGGCAATGGGGAGATCGTCGCCCGCGGGCACAACCTGCGCGTCCAGACCGGAGACCCCACCGCCCACGCCGAAATGGTCTGCCTGCGCAACGCTGGCCGACGCCGCGACTGGCCGGAGCTGACGCTGGTCAGCACGCTCAGCCCCTGCATCATGTGTACGGGGACGACGCTGCTCTACCGGATCCGGCGCGTCGTCATCGGCGAGAATCGCAACTTCATGGGGGGGGAAGACCTGCTCCGGCAACGCGGCGTGGAAGTCGTCGTCCTCGACGATGCCGAGTGCATCGCGCTGATGCGCGAGTTCGTCCAAACGCACCCGGACCTCTGGAATGAAGATATAGGGAAGTGAAAGCTGGAGAGTACTAATCCTTCAGCGGAACCACGGCGCTTCCGTCACGGCAGATGGTCGCGACTTTCTGCAGGTCGCCGTTGGCGGCCGGCACGATCATCACCGGACCATAGCAATACACGGCGTGGCCGCTGGCGGCGAAATACCAGCGTCCGCCGTTGGCGCGCTTGGCTATGGGAGTGGAAGGCTGGCGGACGGGTTGCTGCTGCGCCAGTCGCGGGACGGGCAAACTTAACAACAAGGCTAGGGTCAGGGCCTTCATTATTTTTTCCTTCGCGCCTAAAGCGCGGGAACTAGATCGTAACCAGCGCCCGCCGGTCGTCGATCAGCTCTGACGCCGGCTTGGAGGGCATTCGAAACTGCTTCTGGGTCGGTTTCTTTGCACTATTCTGTTGCGCAGCCTGGGCTGCCGAACTCTGCGGTGATGAAACCTGGGAAGACGGGGACTGCTCGCTCTGAACGTTGCTTGACGGAATCTGGGTCGACGGAGTCTGGGAAGACGGGATGTGGGTCGAAGGCTCCTGGGTCATAGGAGCTTGGGTCAACGAATTCTGCGCCTGCGATTTCGACGCCGGCACGCGCTGCCCGGCGGCATGGTCATGCTGAGCTTTTAACTTCGCGGCCGTCAATTCCGTGCTATCGCGGAACAACTCGCGAATCAGGGCGCGCTGCGATTCGATGGTCGATCCCTGCTCGACAATCAGCATGGTCATCAGGCCGTAGGAGATCAGAAACAGCACCGTCAGCAGCGGCAACCAGACGTGCTTCTTAGGAGCTTCGGGGGCAGGCGCCGGCTGCGCGTTGGGTATGGCGGCGGTATTGAGCGGTTCCGTCAAACATCACTCCTATCTTCGCCCCAGTCCCGCGGGCAGTCACAGAAGTGCATCTCGCCCGCCAATGGCGCGAAGCCACGTAACCGATTGATAAAACTCCGCTTAACGCTTCAGGTGCAGCCGCGCTCTAATCCCGCAAGTGCAAGCCGCTGCACATTATGAGCAGCCCAATGAGCAGCCCATGAGTACCCCCGTGAGCACGCCCGACCTGCGGCCGGCGGCTCGAATGCCCTGTCTGGCAAGGCTTTTCACCCCCATCGCCGGGCATTACCTCGGTTACTGTCGCAGGAAACTGAAATCCCCTAAGATCACTCACGTTAGGATGAAAAATTTATTCTCTCTTAAGGATCGCAATTAATGCCCCGGATGCGATGCTTCCTGGTTCTCTTACTTCTTTCGTTCGCCCCCCGGCCTGCCATTCAGGCTCAAACCCCGGATGCGGCTAACGAGTCCGATCGCAAGATCGTGAAGAAAATCATGCCCCGCTACCCCGAAGTCGCGAGGAGGATGAACCTCTCAGGCACCGTAAGAGTAGTCGCCATCGTGACGCCGGACGGGAAGGTGAAGGCGGTCGAGCCCGTAGGCGGCAGCCCGGTACTGATCCAGGCCGCGAAGGACGCCATTACCGAATGGAAGTTTGCTCCGGCCAGTTCGGAATCGAAAGAGTCCATCGAGCTGCACTTCAACCCACAGTAGCTCCACCAGGCGAGCCACCATTGCGGCCTGCAGCACCGTGGAAGAGCGGCGCTTCAGCGCCGCGTAAGTCGCTTCCAATTCATTAGGGCTTTAGCCCCTGACTACTTGCCTAGCACCATCTTGGCAATCGTCGCCAGCTGCATATTCGACGTGCCCTCGTAGATCTTGCCGATCTTTGCGTCGCGCCAAAACTTCTCCACCGGATAATCTTTCGTAAAACCGTAACCGCCGTAAATCTCGATGGCCAGCGATGTCACCCGCTCGGCCACCTGCGACGCGAACAGCTTGGTCATGGCAGCTTCTTTCACGAAGTTCACGACGGCATCTTTCATGCGCGCGGCGTTGTAGACCATCAGGCGCGCGGCTTCGATCTCGGTCGCCATCTGCGCGATCTGAAACTGGATGCCCTGAAATTCTCCAATCGCTTTGCCGAACTGCTTGCGCTCCTGCGCGTACTTGCAGGCGAACTCCCAGGCACCGCGGGCCAGGCCGATCATCTGCGCGCCGATGCCGATGCGGCCTTCGTTCAGCGTTTCAATGGCGATCTTGTATCCTTTGCCTGGCTCGCCGAGCACGTTCGCCTTGGGCACGCGGCAGTCTTCCAGAATCAGCTCGCAGGTCGAGGACGCGCGGATGCCCAGCTTGTCTTCCTTCTTGCCGACGGTGAATCCGGGAAACTTGTTCTCGACCAGAAACGCGGTGATGCCTTTGTATCCGGCGCTTGGATCGATGCTGGCAAACAGAACGAACAGGCCGGCTTCTTTGCTGTTGGTGATCCACAGCTTGCGGCCGTTCAGCACATAGTCGGAACCTTTCAATTCGGCGCGCGTCTGCAACGCGAACGCGTCGGAGCCGGAACCAGCTTCGCTCAGGGCGTAGGCGCCGACGGTTTCGGTTGCCATTTTGGGCAGGTAGCGTTTTTTCTGTTCGTCGTTGCCCCAGCGCAGCAGGGCGTTGTTGACCAGCGTGTTCTGTACGTCGACGAGCACGCCGGCTGATGCGTCGACGCGGGAGAGTTCTTCGACCGCGAGAATCGCTTCGAAGAACTTCGCGCCGCTTCCGCCGTATTGTTCGGGAATCTCGATCCCCATCAGGCCGAGCTGGAAAAATTCGTGGATCAGGCCTTTATCGAAGACGGCTTTCTCGTCCATCTCCTTCACCAGGGGACGAATCTTTTCGTCGGCAAATTGGCGGATGTTGTCGCGGAAGAGAATTTCGTCTTCGGTGAGCGTGGTCAGAGGAGTGGGCGGTGCGGCTTGCAGCGTGGCTTCAGCCATGGAAAACCTTCCATCGTAGGAGATGGCAAACTGATGATTTTAGCATCGGGAAGACTGGTGGTTTTTGAAAGCGACACAGGGTACCCCCTACCCTCCGGCTCTTTGGAATCAGCATCCTGCCGTGAAAACGCGATTTGGTCTCTGGGGCTCAATCACTTACGGGCAAAATCTTGAGCCGTAAGAAGTTAATTGCGAAGGAGCCGCGGTGTCTTGCTCAAGATTATTGTTTTCACCACAATGAGCTGATTTTCTTTGGGGCGCAAGGTTGGATGTCACAATCGGACTGTGGAAATTCCTCCCGAGTGAGCGGAGGTTTACCGCTAAGTGGCAAAAGAGTACACTCCTCAGTTTGTGAGCCGCGCCGAGGGAATGCGTTGAGCGGGTTTACCGGATGACTATCACATGATAAACCAAGTCGAAATCCGCAACTTTCGCTGCTTCAGGAATGTGAAATTGCACGGCCTGAAACGCTTCAACTTTATTGTTGGGGAAAGTGGAACCGGAAAGACCGCCTTGCTCGAGGCATTGTTTCTAGCGGCAGCGGGCAATCCTCAAATATGGTTCCGGCTTCGTCGCTGGCGCGGGTTGGGTGAAGGCCCGATGCAACTGGGTGTTCGTGAGTCCTACGAGGCACTGTTCCGCGACATGTTCTACGGCTTTGACCAGAAATCGGGCGCAAACATTAGGATTTTGGATTCCGATCTGGGCAAGAGGGAACTGGAAATTTACTATAAGAAGTCGAACGTCTATAGGTTGCCGCTCGAGCAGGACAAAGAACCGGAGGCCTTCTCAATCGACCCGATACAGTTCAAGTGGGACTTCGGAAACGACATAGTGCATTCCCAGGTGGTGATTAAAGACGGCGCTCTCCAGATGACGGGTGACGCGAAGGTCTATCCTCTTTTCCTGATATCTCCCCGGACCTTTAGTGGAAGAGAGAACGCGACTCATTTTTCAAACCTAAGTAGGCTCAAGAAGGCTGATCCTGTGCGTAAGGCGGTCGCGGCAATTTTCAAGGACGTCGAAGACATTTCCTTGGAGTTGCTGGCGGGTGAGCCGCAGATTTTCGTCTCTCTCTCGACGCTCCCGGAAAAAATACCGCTCGGCGACCTATCGGGAGGGCTAAGTAAGTATGTAGAGATTGTGCAATCCATCCTGAATAACCCCGGTGGGGCGATTCTGATAGACGAGATCGAAAATGGCTTTTATTACAGGAACCTTGGCGACCTTCTCAGAAACATCATCCTCCTTTGCGACGAGCATGAAGTGCAATTGTTTGCGACTACACACAGTTACGAATTTCTAGAGGTGGTTGCGGAAGTTATGTCGAGTGCCAGAAAGGGCGCTGATGCCTTCCGGTTGCTTCGGCTCGAAAGGCCAGATGGTGTGCCCCAACCTGAGATACGTGTCATTCCCGGCGATTCCCTCGAAGCAGCAATGAAAGAACATTTTGAAGTGAGGTAATAGAGCTTGTCGTCGCCGCCCAAAAAAGTTACTGAGCAGTACCTAATTCTGGGCGAGGGGGACGGTGACGGGGCATTCTTTAAGTATTTTTGCGAAGTGCGCCAAATTGGTGGGTTTGGATGCGACGCTGTCTCGGGGAATTCGGATTTTGAGCGATACCTAAAGGCCCTGCTTAGCGCGACCCCAGTGCCGCAGGCAGTTCTCATCATTGCGGACAACGACGAAGCCCCAGACGCCAACTTTAAAAAAGTTCAACGACAAATCGACCGAGCAAAGTTCCCACAGCCGGGTGGTCCTCTTCGCAGAGCAAGCAAGCCTGAGTTTCCTGACGTCGTTGTCCTCATGCTGCCATACCCGCCTATTGGCGGCAGTTCTCGTGGCGCCCTCGAGACCCTACTCCTACCGGCGGCGGAGAGCCACCTTGCAGGGCAGGCGCTATGCGTCGATCAATACCGCCAGTGCATCTTCCAACTGCCGCCGCAATGGACAAGGACCGAGGCAGATAAGATGCGCCTTCGTTGCCTGCTGTCTGGCTCATCAAATACGGATGCCAACATTGCCTTGCGGCACGCGTTGAAACCCGAGAAGAACCTGATCCCGCTGACTGATCCGACCTTCGATCCGATTGAGCAGCTGTTAACTCACTTTGCCCGATGGATGGGGTCGCCTCATCTCAGCTGGGATTCCTATAAGGCAGCCAATGGGCTTTAGTCGGCTAGCCCCCGTCCGATCAGCGTGGAGGCGGGAGGATTAACGAGGCTTGGAGTGCACGAGCTTCAGCCCGTCCGCGGCGAGGATGCGTTTGATCTGGCTGCGGGCGTGGACTGACCACGGGCCTGAGGTGTCGAGCTTGATGTAGGCCTGCCAGTGTTTGAGCGCCTGGCGGGGCTGGCGCAGTTTTTCGTAGGCGAGCGCCAAGTTGTAGTGCGCGTCGGCGTAGGTTGGAGCTAGCTGCAGCGCGGTCTTGTAGGTCTGAATCGCTTCGGCGACGCGTCCGGTTTCGTCGAGCACGTTGCCGAGATCGAAATAGGCGAGCGCGTAGCGCGGATCGGCTTCGAGCGCCTGGCGGTAATGTTTTTCGGCGAGCGCGAAATCCTGGCGGTTGTAATGCAGGGTTCCGAGATTGATGTGCGCGGCGGAGTGCACGGGCTCGAGTTCGAGGACTTTGTGATAGGCGGCGATCGCCTCGGCCTGCGTTCCGGGATCTTCTTCAAGAGCGATGCCGCGCGCGAACCACGCTGCGGCTTCGTGCTCGCGCGGCGAAGGTTCGGATCGCGGTACAGGAGTCGAGGTCACAACTTTTTCGCGCTCTGAAAAATCCATCAGGAACTGACCGGCGATCGGCTCCAGCAGCATGCCATCATGCCGGTAGGCGACGCGATGCTTCTTGGTCGACCACGCTCCGGCTTCGCGCAGCGGCTTCTCGACGCCTGCGGCCTGTTTGCGCATGGCTTCGAGCGACTCGCGAATCACCGTGGGCCGCACGCTCGTGGCGCACAGATCGCGAACCTTCTTGATTTCGAGGAGGTCGGAAAAAGAGTAGGCTTCGGCAGACGCTACCAGGCCAATGCGCTCCCAGTTAACCAACTGGCGCGGCGTGATGTGCAGAATTCTTAGTAAGTCCGCTCGACTGTACACGACATACACCCACGTTCCACCTTGCAGAACGATGCGATCATTATCTGCAACTTCGGCATGCAAACGCAACAGCATTCGTTGTGGAAACCCTGTGGAGAACCCGGTTAATTTACATGCAGCACAAATGGTGCAACAGCGGATTCCTCGCTTCGCTCGGAATGACAAACTCTCAATCCTTTGTCATTCCGAGCGAAGCGAGGAACCTGCTGTCCGCCTACGCGGTCACGACCGCGGCCTGGTACTCCTCATACGTTCCCTTGAAGTCGGTGATCTTGTGATCGCTCTCGAAGTGCCAGATGCGCGTGGCGACTTCGTCGATGAGATCGTGATCGTGGGTCACAAGCAACACGGTGCCTTGAAAACGCTGCAGCGCGATGTTGAGCGCGTTGATCGACTCGAGATCGAGGTGGTTGGTCGGTTCGTCGAGCACGAGCACGTTCGGCTTCTGCAGCATCAGTTTGCAGAAAAGCAGGCGCGCCGCCTCGCCGCCCGAAAGCACGCTGGTCGACTTGGTCGCTTCTTCGCGCTGGAACAGCATCTGCCCCAGGATTCCGCGCAACTCTTCGGTCACCGCTCCGGGCTCCCACTGATGCAGCCACTCGATCGCGGTCATGCCGCCTTCGATCAGGCTGCGATGGTCCTGCGCGAAGTAGCCGACCGAGGCCTCATGGCCCCAGATGACTTTGCCGGCGTCTACGAACGGGCCGTCATAGCCGCTGGTCTTGCGGAGTTCGACTTCAGGGGTGGTCGGAGAATTTGCCAGCAGCGCGTTGACCAGCGTGGTCTTCCCTGCTCCGTTGCGGCCCATGAGCGCGATCTTCTCGCCGCGAATCAGGCTCGCCGTGAAGCCGTTGATGACTCTCTTTTCTTCGTAGGCCTTGCTCAGGTGCTCGATTTCTAGGATGTGCTTTCCTGAAGGGCGCTTTTGCTCGAACTTGATGAACGGGCGCGCGATGTTCGACTTTGCCTGCTCGGTTACCTGCAGACGTTCGACTTCCTTGCGCCTTGACTGCACCTGGCTCGATCGCGTTCCGGCCGCGAAGCGCGCGATGAATTCGTTCAACTGCGAAATCTTTTTCTCGCGCTGCGCGTTCTGCGATTCGATCTGCGACCGCACCTGCGTTTTGGCCACTACCATATCGTCGTAACTTCCGGTGTAGGTGATGATGGTTTCGTAATCGATGTCGGCGATGTGGGTGCAGATGCTGTTGAGAAAGTGACGGTCGTGCGAAATCGCGATGACGACGCCGTCGTAGTTATTCAGAAATCCCTGCAGCCAGTGGATCGAATCAAGATCGAGGTTGTTGGTAGGTTCGTCGAGAAGCAGCGCCTGCGGATGCCCGAACAGCGCCTGCGCCAGCAGCACGCGGACTTTTTGTCCACCCTGCAACTCGCTCATCTTGCGCGTGTGAAGGTCGTCTGCAATGTCGAGACCCTGCAGCAGAATCGCGGCGTCGCTCTCCGCCGTGTATCCGTCTTCTTCGCCCACAATGCCTTCGAGTTCGCCGAGCTTCATTCCGTCGGCGTCGGTGATCTCGGGCTTTTCGTAGATCGCGTCGCGCTCCTGCATGGCCGCCCAGAGGCGCTTGTTGCCCATGATGACGGTGTCGATCACCGAGAAGGCGTCGAAGGCGAACTGATCCTGGCTCAACACGCCGAGCTTCCGCGGACGGACCACTGTGCCCTTTTGCGGCTCGAGTTCGCCGCTGAGCAGCTTCATGAACGTGGATTTTCCGGAGCCGTTGGGCCCGGTCAAGCCATAGCGCTTCCCCGCGGTAAACGCGGTGGATACCTCGTCAAACAGAATTTTGGCGCGGTAGCGCATCGACACATTGCTGACTGAAAGCATGATTTCTTGTTTCTCTTCTTCTGGGCTTCTACGAGGAAGCTTCTTCAGGACCTGCGAGGGAATTTCCGCCGAAAACGGTACGCAGCTGGAGTTAATAGAATATCATGCCCGCTGTTGGGGACAGGCCCCGCTGGCGTGGAGACGGGCGACTCGCCCGTCGGGCGAAGCAAGAGAAATGCAGGTTGCGCCGTGGAAGAGCGGCACTTCAGCGACGCGTAAGCAGTTCAGAAATTGAGCGGGCTTCAGCCCCAGTGTTTCGTCGGAGCTACAACGAAGACGACCACAGGGGCTAAAGCCCCTCGCATCTGTATTCCTAACGCGGCCCTGAAGGGCCGCTCTTCCACGGTGCTGCAGGCTTCCTCGTTCGGACGAGCTACCGTTGCGAGGCGTGAGTGCGAGCCGTTAGTGCGAGCCTGCGCTGGCTTCGACTAATTGCTGCACTGGCTCTACGACCATGAGCAGCACGTCGGCTTGTCTCTTCTTTGCTTCCTCGAAGAACGCTGCCTGCTGCGCCTTCCACGCGTCCGGCGCGGTTTGGCCTTTGTCGAGATAGTCGAGGGCCTGCAGTCCAGCCGCGCCGACGGCGGAAAGATTCTGCGACAGCGGCGCGTCCTCCTGTAGAAGGAACGACTGGCCGAGCAAGGGCTGCAGTTTGGCATCGTTGTTCCGCCACAGGGTCAGTTGGGCGCGAATCTGCGCTTCGGCGGCTTGATCTTTGTAACCACCCTGTATGAAACCCTGCACCAGATTGGCGAACTGCCGCGCCACGTCGCTCTCCGGATACGCCGCGTCGATCATCCGGGTCAGAGGCGCATGGAAATCGATCGGGCCCTTCGCGTCGTCCCACCGGTTGTAATCCTTGACCGGTTCGACCACGTCGGCGAGGACGCGCAGCGCCGAAATATCCGCCGCGCCGGCCATGCGGTGCAGCATGCGCGCGCGCGCCGAGCGGTGCGTCAGGCCGAGCCATTCGAGGTTGAGGCTCACGGCGTTCATCCGTGTGTACATGGAGTTCACGTCGGTGACGTTCTGTGGAGACCACAGGCGCTCGGCGATCGCGACGTTGCGCGGCCAGATGTGCGAATCGATATTTTCCGGTGTGACCCACTCCGCCCACTGGCAAGATTCTCCGCCCAGAATGCGTTTCTCTTCTTCGGAAGTCAGGTTCGCGCCCTCGCCGCTCATGGGATCAACGGCATAATGCTGCGCCGCCGGCCACATCAGATCGAGATAGTATCCGTAGGAAAGCAGGCCGCTGTAGCCTTGCTTCGCCGCTTCGGCCAGCGATTTTTGGCCGCGCCACGACTGCACCACGATCGTCTTCGGCAAGTCCGGATGCAAAATTTCATCCCAGCCAACCATCGTTTTGTGGTTCTTCGCCAGAATTTTCTGCAGGCGCTGGTTGAAGTACGCCTGCAGGTCCTGATTGTTCTTCATGCCGTGGGCGTGAATGAAGGCCTGAATCTGCGGGTTGGCGTCCCACTGCTTGCCGTCAACCTCGTCGCCGCCAATGTGAAAGTATTCGTCGGGAAACAGCTTCGCCATTTCCGCGATGAATTTGTCGAGGAACTTGTAAGTCGATTCCCGGGTCGGATCCATGATTGGATCGATTCCGCCGCCTTCGAGCGTGTACGGGCCACTGCCGCTCGATAATTCCGGATACCCGAGAAACCAGGACCGGCTGTGGCCGGGAATATCAAACTCCGGAATCACACGGATGCCTCGATCGTGCGCATATGCGATCAAGTCGCGAATTTCATCCTGGGTATAAAACATTCCATCGGAGCCCATCCCGGTCAGCTTGGGAAATTTCTTGCTCTCGGCCCGAAAGCCCTGATCGTCGGAGAGATGCCAGTGCAGCACGTTCAGCTTCACCGCGGCCATGGCGTCGAGATTTCGTTTGAGCACGTCGATCGGAATGAAGTGACGGCTCACGTCAATCAGCGTCCCGCGCCAGGGAAAACGCGGCTGATCTTTGATGGCGACGGCGGGCACGGCGAAACCAGTTGGCGTGATCTGCACCAGCTGAAGAAATGTCTGCAAGCCGCGCAGGACGCCGAGTGAGGCCGGCGCGGTTAGCTTCGCGCCCGAGTCGGTGACCGTGAGTTCGTAGGATTCATCTTCGCCGAGTTTCTGCACGGCCTCAGGTCCGTGGTCGGCATGAATCTCAAGCGTGGTCGAGCCGGTCTTGGGCCGGAATGGGATTCCGGTCTGGCGCGAAAGTTGCGCCACGAATCGCTGCACGGCGCTGTCAAGGAATGCGTCGCGCGATCCTGTGATCGCAACCGAAAACGATTGTGTGATCGGCAACTGCCCTGTGCCCGGCTGCACGCTGGCCGGCATCGGCATGAGGTTGAGTTGTGGTTGGGTCTGGGCGGAGACGAAGGACGAAAGCAGGAGAGTTACGGTCAGGGTAGTCAGGGTTCGCATAGAAGTTTTTAGGTTATCTCGGCCAGCTGCCAGCTTCCTCAGGGGCTAAAGCCAGATGCGTTATCGATTCTCTACGCGGCGCTGAAGCGCCGCTCTTCCACGGCAGCGCTAACATTCGTGGCCTTTTCCAGCACCTCTCAAGCGGTGCCTTTCCCAAAACCATTTATGAGATTGCTTCTAGTCCCCGCGTTTCATCTCGCGCTCCATCAACTTCCGGAGGGCGCTGTTGATTCGGGTTTGGTAGCGGCGGCCTTCGCGCTTGAACCAGGCGAGCACGTCGGCGTCGAGGCGCAGGGTTACCGGCTTCTTGATCGGCTTGTAGAACTTGAGCGCCTCGGTGAAGTTCGCGTACGCCCGCTTCCCGGCCGTGGACCGCAACTTCGATCCTTTGCGCTTTCCGATCGTTCCCTTCGCCGCAGCGTTTCGCACGGCAGCAGACGAGGCGGTCTGGCGCCCACGTTTCGCAGCCCTGGTGGCTCGCTTCCTCGCAGCTTCTCTCTTCGTGACCCGTTTCCCTTGTTTCATTGATCCGGGCATCCTTGCATAATTGTACATACAACGAAGCGTTTTTGTGGGGCCGACGTGGAAACTCCGCCCGCACTTCCTACCCGGTCACAACCGCTTGCGCTTCCTGCTGCTCTTGCTCCAGAACATCTTCCTCCATGAAAGCGAAGGCCTCCTGGGGCACGGGATTCTGCCACACGGGCGCGAACGACTGCCGGTGCAGCGCGGTTGGCCCAAACTCGCGCAACGCGGCCAAGTGGCGAGGCGTGCTGTATCCCTTGTGAGAAGCCAGGCCGTAAGCGGGAAAGACCGCGTCCCACTCACACATCATGCGATCACGTTCGACTTTGGCCAGGATCGACGCCGCCGCAATCGAAGCCGAGAGCGCATCGCCGTGAATGATGGCATCCTGCGGCTGCGCGCAATCGAGGCGCAGCGCGTCGACCAGCAAGTGATTCGCGGCGGGAGCTAACTGACTCACGGCATCGCGCATGGCGACCCGCGACGCCTGGTAAATATTGATCTGATCGATACGAGCGGCGTCGACCGCGGCAATGGACCATGCGACGGCATGCTCGCGAATGCGCTCGGCGAGGACTTCCCGCCGCTCGGGCAAGAGAAGCTTCGAATCGCGGAGCCCGCGCACGCGGTAGCCGGGATCCAGAATCACCGCCGCAGCCACTACCGGGCCGAACAGCGATCCGCGGCCAACCTCGTCGACACCCGCGACCTGGCCCGCACCCGCGGCCCACGCCCGCTTTTCATAACGCAGCGTGCACCGCAACTTCTTCAGCAGCCTTAGCTTCGCCGCGGAAGGCGAAAGGCGGGGCGCATCTGAAACGGAAGACCTGGTCGTAGCGGACTTAATCTCGGAAGAGCCGGTCGCGGAAGATCTGGTCTCGGAAGGCAAGGGAGTTATAAAACATCTTCAACGAGCGTAGGAAACTGCGCAAGCAGATTCGCGTGGGCGATTTGTGGAAAAGCAGATTCCTCGCCGCTGAAGCCGTTCGGAATGACAACCTGCAAGATGTGGCGCCGCCGACTCCAGGACTGTTCTACAATTGAGCGGTCGGGTTCAGAATGTCCTCCTCCGGAAAGGCCAATGCGGCTCTCGCCGCCGCTGTAGTCTTCCTTCTCCTCAGCAGCTGCGCCGCGTATCTTGCTTTCTCCCGCCTGTACGCCAGCGAAGGCTGGGTGCGCCATACGCGCGACGTGCAAAGTGTGCTCGCTCAATTTGCCATGAGTAACGCCAGGGCCGGCCGGCTCCGCGCCGAATACGTGGATTCGGGCGACACCTCTCTGCTGGAGCGGCAAGCCGAGGTAGTGGGCGAGGTCAGGAACGCGTTGAGCTCCCTCCAGTACCTGACCGCCGACAATCAAGCAGCGCAAACCAGTTGCAGAAGGCTGGCGCAGCTCACTGAGCAGCGGATTGTTCTGATGGATGAGGCGATCGAACTGAAGAAAACCGGCAAGTCAAGTCTGCCGGCCCAGGCAGCCATCACGCACCAGATCGTGATGGTGGCGGAAGAAACGGACCAGATCCAACAGCGTATGTACAACGACGAGGAACAATTACTGGCCGAACGCCGGGCTCGGGTCGACCGCTCGTCCTCGATAATCGTGGCGATTCTGGTGGCCAGCCTGTTCCTGGCGCTGATCCTGTTCGTGGTACACCACCGGCTTCTGACCGACCAAGTTGCGGCCCGCGGACGCGCCGAGGCGGCGCAGCGCGCGCTTAGCGCAAAGCTTCTGACTCTTCAGGATGAAGAACGGCGAAAATTTGCCCGCGAACTGCACGACTCGGTCGGGCAGCACCTGGCGGCGATGAAGATGGCCATCTCGATTCTGCAGAAAAAATTTCCCGGCGACACTACCCTCCAGGATTGCATCAAGCTGCTTGACGATTCCATCTCCGAGACCCGAACCATCTCGCATCTGCTGCATCCTCCACTTCTCGATGAGGCCGGGCTGAAGTCGGCTTCCCGCTGGTTCGTAGAGGGATTCGGAGCGCGGAGCGGCATCGCGATCAATCTGGATATTCGCGACGGAGGCCGCCGCTGGTCGGAACCGATCGAACTGGTACTATTCCGGGTGCTGCAGGAAAGCCTTACCAATGTGCACCGCCATTCCGGAGCGGCGCGAGCCGACGTGAGTCTGCAAACCGCAGGAAATAAATTGATTCTGCGAGTGAAAGATTATGGCCGCGGCATGCCGGCAGGCGTTCTGCAAAGTTTTCGCGAAGACGGAGCAAGCGGCGGCGTTGGCCTGGCCGGCATGAAGGAGCGGATTCGCGAGATTGGCGGCCAGCTGGAAATTAATTCCGGCCCAGCCGGCACCGAGATCGTGGCGGAAGTTCCGGTTCAACACAGACCGGCGCAACAGGATTTTCCATCCACGGTGCGAGAGGTGAAAGGATGAATCGAAGAGCCTGGCCGATGGCGCTTTGCGCTGTTCTTCTGATCGCAACTGGCGCGTGCACGAAAAAAAGCCCGGCGCCGGAGTTGGTGGTTGAAATCCCAGCTGGATACAGTGGCAACTTCTCGCTTGAAATGGGAGTTAAAGACGCGCCTCCGCTGTTAAGGCAGGGAGACTCCTACGTCGTGGCCGTCCCGAGGAGTGGCAAGCTGACGACTTCGACGCTGCTAACGAACGCCGCGCCGACCTTCAAGAATTCAGGCGGCAGCGCAGTCTGGGGATATTCGCACTCCGTGCTTAATACCGGCGATGGAATTCCCATTGGCGGCAAGATCGAATTTTTTGTGGGCACGAGAAAAGAATACGAAGCGGAAGAGGGCAAGAAGAACCATTCCAGAGGATTTCCTGCCGCACGGGAATCGACCCGGGCGGGAGCCTAAGCAACGCAGAGGTGGCGATCATTCTCCAGGGGCCGGTCAGCCCGACGGAGCACTGGCTACCGGCCGTACCCTGGATGTCTAAGCCTTTTCGGCTTTTTCAACCCTTTCGACTTTTTCGACGTCGCGCAGGCGCGCGGCTTTGCCACGCAGAGTGCGCAGGTAGAACAACCGGGCGCGGCGAACCTTGGACGAGCGCAGAAGGTCAACCTTGTCGATGACCTTGGAGTGAATCGGGAAGATGCGCTCGACGCCCTGACCAAAGCTGATCTTGCGGACGGTGAAGCTCGCCTGCGGTCCGTTGTCGCGCTTGATGACCACGCCTTCAAAGGCCTGCACGCGTTCTTTGTCGCCTTCCTTGATCTTCACGTGGACGCGCACCGTGTCGCCGGGGCGGAAATTGGGGATGTCGGTGCGTTTGGTTTTCGCTAGCAGTTTTTCGATGATTAAGTTTGACATGTGGTTTCCTTCGTCGTTGGTCGCTCGTCGTTAGTCGTTGGCCGTCGGGCACTTCATGTTGCCGAGACCGACAGGCTTGGATTTCTTTCGCCCCTTCGGGACTTCTTTCTTCTGCCTGTTCATTCACCCACGGCTTGCGCCGTGGGCTTTATTCTTTCGCCTCTTCGCGGCTGATATTAGTCCTCGATACGCCTGATGCGGGCCAGAATCTTTGTATCTTCCTTGTCCAGCGTTCCGCCCTCCAGCAAATCGGGACGGTTGCGCAATGTTTTTTCCAACGCCTGCTCGCGGCGCCAGCGGCGAATATCGCGGTGGTTACCGTTGATCAGAACTTCCGGCACCGTCATGCCGCGAAACTCGGCGGGCCGCGTGTAATGCGGATAATCGAGCAATCCGCCAGAGCCGCAAGTTGAATCCGCGCCGTCTTTCATGGTCGAGCTCGTCGCGGATTTCACCGGATCATCTTCCGCGCCATCGACCTCCGCAAGCACAGTGAATGACTCCTGCCGAGTCGAAGCTTCGTTGCCGACTGCGCCCGGAAGCAGCCGCGTAATCGCCTCGATGATCACGGCCGCAGCCAGTTCCCCGCCGCTGATCACGTAGTCGCCGATCGAAAGCTCGCGATCAGCGAGGAAGTCGGCAACGCGTTCATCGACTCCTTCGTAGCGGCCGCAGATCAGCACCATGCGTTCGAGCGCTGCGAGTTCCGTCGCAACTTTCTGCGTGAAGCGCTGGCCTTGCGCGGAAAGCAGAATCACCGATTGCTTCGCGCGCCCCGCCGCGCGATCTGCGATACGAGCCTCGCGCGACGGCAACTGCATCGACTCCAGACATTCAAAGAGCGGTTCCGGCTTCAGCACCATGCCTTCGCCGCCGCCGAAAGGGCGGTCATCCACGGTGCGGTGCCGGTCGTGAGTGAACTGCCGCAAGTCGTGGACTTCGATTTTCGCCAGGGCCATTTCGCAGGCCCGGCGGGTAATGCCATGATCCAGCGGTCCGCGAAAGAAGTCCGGGAAAATCGTGACGATGTCGGCCTTCATTGCGAAACCAAAACCTTTTCACCACAGAGGGCACGGAGGACACAGGGTAAACCTTTTCTTCCCTTTCCGTCCGCGCCAGATACGCCTATCGTTTGCGGCGCGGCCTCAGCCGCGCTCTTTCAAGTCCCGCCTGCTGCTGCTTTTCTTCCGGCGTCATGGGCGCGTTGATTTCCAACATGCCTTCGGGAAGGTTCAGGCGCACTTGCCTCAGTGCCGCGTCTACGCCTTCCAGATACGCCCCGGCAAAGGGAATATCGAACTTTCTTCCCGCCTCGCCGGCTACAATCAGCAGCGGAGCTTCGCCGGCTCCGAACTGAACATCTTCGATGCGGCCGATTTCGCGGCCGTGGTCGAGGACGGTGCAGCCAACTAAATCGCTGACATACGTCCAGCCCGGATCAAGTTCCGCGCGCTCGGCTTTCGGAAGCTGCAACTCTGCTCCGATGAGCGTTTCGGCGTCTGACATTGAATCGACGCCGACGAACTTGAAAACCAGCAGGCCCTTGTGCGGCCACAACTCTTCGATTTCCAGCTCACGCCGAATCGCGTCCACTTTGCCCAGCGCGAACAATTTCATGCCCGCGCTGAAGCGCTCCGGGACGTCACTGTGGGTTTCGGCAGCGACCTCGCCGTGCCGGCCCTGCGTTTTGACTACGCGGGCCAGCGTAATAAACTCGCCGCTTGTTCCGGGACTCAACGCCTACTCGATAATTTCGAGGGTATAGCGCTTGTGGGCGCGATGGCCAGCGGCGCTCAGCAAGGCGCGAAGAGCGCGAGCGGTGCGTCCCTGGCGGCCGATGAGCTTGCCCACGTCGCTTTCGGCGACTTCGAGTTCGATGACGCCGTCGTCGAACTGTTCGACGAAGACATCGTCGGGCGCGTCGACCAGCGACTTCGCGATCAGTTCGACCAGCACGACTACGTTCGTGGAGGATTCAGTCATATGCGCGATTGGGGTTCCTGGTTCCCACACTAGCCACAAAGAACGCGGCCAGGATGGGCCACCCACATTCTTAGGCGGCGGAGACCGGCACCGGAGTCTTCGTGAACAGCTTGTTCACGCGCTCCGACACTTGCGCGCCCTTCGACACCCAGTACTCGACGCGCTCGCGCTTCAGTTCGACGCTGGCGGGGTTGGTGCGGGGATTGTAGGTCCCGACCACTTCCACCGGACGGCCGTTGCGGGCGCGCTCCTTCTCAATGACCACAATGCGATAGTGCGGTTGTTTGCGCGCACCGCGGCGCGCCAGACGAATCATTAACACGAGACGTATATCCTTGTTCCGGAAGAGTCCGGCGAGATCGAGGCAAACTCTTATTATGCCGAAGGTTAGGCGGAATGGCAAGAGGCCGTGTTAGCGTCTATCTCTCTTCGGCCGTGAAGGCACGCCGCCATTCATGCCCCTTGAACTCGAAATTATCGGCCGACGCAGGACTTGGGGGACTTACGTCGGTGACCTGTATCCGCATGGCCGGCTTTCCGTCTTTAAGAACGTCAATTTGGCGGGCGACCTTAATACCGTTGAAGTCTTTGAAATCCGACCGCACAGTTTCGACTCCGGAGAGGAAAGTCTTCAGCAGCAAACCGGAATCGTCGAACCAGTAACCTCGCGCCTGGTCGGGATCGAGCTTGCCCTCCGGGCTCTCGTAGCCGGCAAGCACGCGAACGGCCCGGACACCGTTGACCGTGTCTCGCTTGATCCGCCAGTCGGACTCGACAAATGTATCGATTGCCGGAATCGGCTCTAACGTCTGCAGAACAAACCGCAACAAGCCGACATCCGGTCCCTCGGATAATTCGTATCGGTTTTCCCCGTCTCTCGATCGCGCATATCTGCTCTTGCCAAGAGAAGCTTCTCTGCGCCACTGGGTATTGCTGAGCCAGGTGTCTTCGTAATGACCAGTGTCGACCTTTCCGTCACTGCCCTTGGCTTGAAACTCCGCTTGCAGTGAATAGGGTTTGTCACTGCCAGCGGCGAGAAAGCTGAGTTTCCTGCCGCGCTCAAAAAAGTCGTGCGCGCTGTCAAAATGTTCGCCGCCGGCCGGACGCACGGTCTTGAAGGGCACAGTGATCTGCGACATTACCTGGACCGGCACTCCGTTTTGCAGAAATGGCTTGAACCGCATGGCCAGGATCCGCTGACGGCCCGCTTCATTGATGGCAGAGTTTTCCGACACGATCGGGCCAAACTCTCGTACTTTGCCTTCGCGATCAACAACGATCACGGTTGTTACGTTTCCTTCGAGAGAGCCGTCTTGAAGCGCCGGCCATGTCATGGGTTCTTCGGGCATTAGGTTCTTCCGCAGCGATATCTCGTCGAGCAGCAGCGTCTGCAACGGGTGGGGATCTCCGCCTTTTGCCTCGGCGTCGAAAAAGTCGGGCGCGACGGTTCCCAGATCTTCAAGCGCCGTCACCTTCGCCGTAACTTCAGGCGAGCCCCAGCTTACTGTGCGGGCGACCATGCGTCCGTGGAAATTCTGGTAGTCCTTGAAATCGCCGCCCCAGCCGAAGCCGTAAGCGTATAAAAGCTCCCCACTCGTGGCATTCAGGGCGACGCCCGAGCGCTCGATGTTTCGAACCTCCGCGGTGCCGGTCGCCGTAGTCCACTCAATATTGATTTGCCTCCCCATATTCAGCACATTCGCTTTGCTGGCCTCTTCGAGTACCTCCTCCAGCGGGGGTATGGGGCGATTCAGTTCGAGAGCAATCTCGCGCAACCACTCCGGAAAGTAGTCGCCTTCGCTCTTCTGCCAGTCGGCTCCGCCATTCATGATTTCGATCTGGTGAAAGGCGGGAGACCGCACCTCTCGCTTCCATTGTGTGGGAGACGACCACCACACCTCCACCTCGCCGGTTCGCCCAGAGTCCGTATCTCGGGCGAGACTGGGCGCGAGAGTCGCCTTCAGATGGAACGGTTTTGTGCCGGGCTGATCGAGCGTGATATGCTCCACAGCCTTCTTGACGCGGGCCGCCACGTCCTCGGCCAGAGCGAAGTTTGGCAACAGGCACACTGTTACAAGGAACGCGGCATGGTATTGCCTGCGCATACCCGGAAAACTTTACACAAAATCGACATTCGGATGCCAGTAAGAATCATGCCCTGCACCCACATTCTGCGGGAACGGAGTGCAGATCTTGGCTCACCGCTCTCCTGCTAGACTCGAATGTTTGGAGGTGGGGTTTGCAGGCGGTCTATATTCTTTCGGCGGTGCGGACGCCCATTGGCAAATTTGGCGGCGCGATGGTTTCGCTGACTGCGGCGGATATGGGTGTGGTTGCCGCCAAAGCCGCGATTGAGCGGGCTGGGGTGCGGCCGGAGCAGGTCGAGGAGACGATCTTCGGCAACGCACGGCAGGCGGGCGGCGGGCCGAACGTGGCGCGGCAGATTTCGGTGCGCTCCGGTGTGCCCGAGGAAACTCCGGCCTTTACCGTGAACAAGGCCTGCGCCTCGGGGATGAAGTCGATTGCGCTGGCTTATCAATCGATTCTGCTTGGCGATGCAAGCTGCATTCTTGCGGGGGGAACAGAATCAATGTCGCGGGTTCCCTATCTGCTCGACGGCGCGCGTTGGGGATACCGGCTGGGCAATCAGGAACTGGTCGACGGGATGTATCGCGACGGATTTTTCTGTCCGCTGGCGAAAATGGTGATGGGCGAGACCGCCGAAGTTCTGGCCGAGCAGTACAAGATCACCCGCGAGGAGCAGGACGAATTTGCGCTCCTCTCGCAGACCCGCGCCGCGCGGGCGATTGCGGCGGGGCGGTTTGATGATGAGATTGTCCCGGTGACGATCGAGGGGAAAAAGGGCGCAACGACTTTCACCCGTGACGAGCATCCGTTCGCGGATGCAAGCCTGGAAAAGCTTGGCAAACTTTCCCCTGTATTCTCGAAAACGGGAACCATCACCGCCGGAAATTCTTCTGGGATCACCGATGGCGCGGCTGCAGTGGTCGTGGCCGGAGAACACTTCGTGAAGCAGAACAATCTGAAGCCGTTGGCCCGGATTGTCGCGGTCGCGTCCGTGGGAGTCGATCCGCGGACCATGGGGATCGGGCCGGTCCCGGCGCTGCGCAAGCTTGAAGACAAGCACAATCTCCGGCTGCACGACTTTGGGCTGATGGAAATAAACGAGGCCTTCGCGGCGCAGGTGCTGGCCTGCGACCGCACCCTGAACTTCAATCGCGAGCGTCTCAATGTAAATGGCGGGGCGATCGCGCTGGGGCATCCCATCGGCTGCACCGGGACGCGCATCACCGTGACGCTGCTGCATGAGATGCGGAAGCGCAATACGAAACGGGGCGTGGCCACGCTCTGCGTGAGCGGGGGCATGGGGATGGCATTGGCGCTGGAGAACGTTGTGTAAGCCGCGCACAGCGCGAACCTAAAATTTCATCCGGCTTCGGCAGGCCGGGCGCCGGCTGAGCCACCCCTCGGGCGCACTGTTTTCAGCGCAAAACAAAACGCCCCAGACTCGGTTTGAGTCTTGGGACGTCTGTTGATCAGCCCTCCCCCAAGTGCTGCTCAAGAACGACTCTAACGCTGACCTCGAATACCGTAAATGGCTCGACAGTGCCATACCTGGCCCGAACAGCGCAGTAGGGAAAGAAGCATTCTTGCGCGCAAAACAAAACGCCCCAGACTCGTTTGAGTCTCGGGACGTCTGTTGATCAGCCCTCCCCCAAGTGCTGCTCAAGAACAATCTAACTCCGTCCCCAAATCCGGTAAATGGCTCTGCCGTGCTACGTATGGCACGAACGGGTAGGGTGGGAGGGTGCGGGGGTGCTGCGGCACGGAAAATCCCCACTCAAGAACGCGGCTAGAATGGGGCACCCTGCGGTGCTGCACGCGTTCACTCAATCTTCGGATCATTCTCTAATCATCCTCCCGCAATTCACCGTCCCGCAACGGGACTTATTCCTCTTTTCGATATCCCACGCGCATGCCTTGCTGACAGTGGTCCGCATTCAACAGCTCTCTCTCTGTCCCCAGCCGATAGGGGATCATAAGTTCGATTCCACAGAGACATTCCGGAGGATTTCCAAATGCGGCAAATCAAGAGCGTGGCCCTGTGGGCTCACAGGCTCGCGATGCGTAGTTTGCTTCTGGCCAGCACTACCACCTTGCTCGTGCCCCTGGTTTTGGTGCCGGCGGTCAAGGCACAAGTCAGCGTCGGCATCGGGGTTGGGGTAGGTCCGCCGGTCTGTTCCTGGGGCTATTACAACTATGCGCCCTACGGTTGCGCAGACAGGGGCTATTACGGGCCGGGTTATTTCTACAACGGTATCTTCCTGGGCGTCGGTCCCTGGTCGAACTGGGGATATGGCCACGGCTGGGGTGGGCATCGCTTCGACGGGGCCAGAGGAGGAAGATACGTGGTCGGTGCCCGCGGATATCGCGCCCCGGAGGGTTACCACGGGAATCGTGGCTATGCAGCCAATCGCGGACACGGTCCGGTCGCGCACGGCAATGCATCCCACGGAAACGAAAACCGGGGTGGTCATGTTGAAGCGGGTCACGGCCCAGCAGGTCACTACCCAGCGGCCCACGCCGCAGCAGCACATAGTTCTCACGGTGGCGAAGCGCATGGCGGGGGGGAACACAAATAGCCGGCAGGCGCCCCAACCCTGTTCTTATTTAAATAGACGCAAATTAACCACACGCAGAACCAGACGCGGCGGAGCCCGACAGCTCCGCCGCTTCGCATTTCTGCGCGAGATCGAGCGCCTCAAGAGAAAAATGGCGTTTGCCGATAGACCCGAGCAGGGGGTATCTGCGATGCGGACGTTGCTGCTGGTGCTCCTGCTGGTGTGCGTGAGGCCATCGGCATGTTGCGCCCAGGGCGCTTCCGATTCCGATGCCGGTTCGAAACTAGTGGCCCTCGAGAACCTGTGGAACCAGGCCGCACAGGCTAAGGACATGGTTGCGCTGGACAGAATTCTCGACGACGGCTTTGTCTACGTCGACCCCACCGGCAGACTGCTGACCAAAACGGAAGTGTTGGCCGACGTGAGCGCGTCTCACGGGATGCGGTTCGCGTTGGAAACGATGGTCGTCCACCTGCACGGTGAGACGGCGGTCGTGACCGGGGTTTACAGGATGGAGGGTGTGGAGCGGGGAAAGCCCTTTATGCGCCGCAACCGGTTCGTGGATACCTGGCGCTACAAGAACGGATTCTGGATCTCGATCGCAAGCCTGGCAACGCCGATCGCGTTCTGAGTCTTTCCCGCTCGCGCCCCTCATTGAGCCGAAGCAATCCCGAGAAGAAAAACTTTATGAGAACCGTAGCCTGGTGGGCCCTTATGGTTTGCGCGCTGGTTAGCGCTTCGATGTACGCGCCGATGTCCGTTGCCGCCCAGGACGCGGCCGAGGGAGAGAATACTGCCACAGAAATTCGCGCACTCGAACACGTCTGGAATGAAGCGGAAGCGCGTAACAACAACCGTGCGCTCGATCTGATTTTCGACAATGCCCTGGTGTACGTCGAATACGGCAAGGTCATGACCAAGGGAGAATACCTCTTGAGGATAAGGACCGAAAGGCCGCACATGCAGCAGGTCGTGATGGAAGGCATCACGGTGCGAACTTTCGACAGCGCCGCCATCGTAGTCGGGATCTACCGAGAAAAAGATGTGAAGGACGGGAAGGTGTCGGTCTCGCGCTGGCGCTTCATCGATACCTGGGTGAAGAAGCAGGCAGGTTGGTTGCTGGTCGCGGCGGCGTCCTCGCCTTTACCGCGGTGAGGTAAGGTGAGGTGGAATTTTAGCGGCGGTCGCGTTCTGGGAAGCCCAGAGGCCCGTGGAGAAAAGAAACGAAATGCGGAGTCTGTTTCCAGTTTTGCTGCTGTTGCTGGCCGCGGGATTCGGCGCTCAGAGTATGCCGCAGGCCGATCCCGAGCGGGACAGAATCCTGTCGCTGGAAAATGCCTGGAACCAGGCGGTGCAGCAAAAAGATGCGGCAGCCCTCCGCATGCTCCTCGCTCCGGACCTGATTTTCGTCGACTGGGACGGCACGCTGATGAACAAGGCCGAGTACCTGGCCAGCGTGCAGTCGTCGGGACTGTTCCCGGCGCACATCGTAAACCAATCCATGACCGTGCATCACTATGGTTCGGTGGCGGTGGTCAACGGGGTCTGCCGCGAAACCGGAGTCAACAAAGGAAAGCCTTACTCGCACCTCGAGCGTTTCACCGATACCTGGGTGCTGCGCGGCGACAGCTGGCTATGCGTGGCCAGCCAATCCACGCTGGCCGGCCAGCAGTGAGACTAACGCGGTGGGGCGAACGCAGTCGACGAACAACGCAGTCGACGAACGACGAATAACGAGGAACGCTCTACTTTCGCCTCGCCGATTTTGCTACTCGTACACACGACGCCACTCCACCATGAGGTGCTCACCCTTCTGGTCGACTACGTGGGTGACCCTGCTCTCGTAGTGGCAGTGCTTATCCCCCATAGGGCTGCTGCCCCAGTCGCAGTCGGTCGGTTGGGGCGAATTCAGGACAGCGACACCTTCTCGAATTGCGTCCATATCGAGGATCGGAGTGAACGCAATAAGCGCCACCGACAGAAGGATCGCCCAGCCAAGATATCTGAACCGCAGGTTGTAGTCGGGACAAGACGTTCGGTTAACAGCGCTCTTACGACGCGCACCTGCCAGCGCCAAAACCAGCACGGTCAGCATGATTGTCCATCCCACACCAAGGAAAACCAGGAGCAGTACGAACATCAGCGAGCTGGCAAGAATCAGGAACAGATCCTGACCGGCTGTTTGCAGTTCCTGTGTGTGCTTCCAGCGCCATCGCCGGCGTCGGTGAAACACGAGGGGCCGGCCACAGTCGTTACAGATTGCAATCTTCCCGCTGGATGCGACGGTTGCGCCACAGGCGCAGTGAAGACGGAATCTTCGTCTGCGAGTTCGCTCGACACCGAATGTGGCCGATGTCATCGCCGCCTCCTACCGGGCTGCCGTTGGCCCCACAGCATACACCGTGCAGCGACGCGGGAATAGCGGGGCGGATGTCGTTGTTCCTGTCGGCATTACGTGAGTGGTATTCTTCGTCTGCGGCGCTGATTAAATGGTGGGTCGATGATGAAGATTTCAGACTGGATTGTACGAGCGGTGGTCACTCTGACGTTTCTTGGGTTGCTTGTGTCGCCTGAAAAATGGGGCTGGCCGTTGGGACTCTTCTCCTTTGCCGTTGTAGGCGGTTGGTCGATACTCTATCCGCAAGGCATCTTAGGTTGGGCGAAGACTGCTCATCCAAGCCTCGATGTGGATGACCGTTCAATCTGGTGGGTGCCAAGACTCATCGGCTGCTGCTTTGTGATTCTCGTGCTGGTAATCGCACTCGCCCTGCTCTTGAAGTAGACCTCAGGTGATGCGCGAGCAGGGCGTGGCATTTCAGTTTCGCTGTCGGTAGCGGCCTACCTGTTGACGTGCCGATAGCCCATAGCGGTGGGTGAGATGGGATAAACAAAATTCCCGTTTTTCGTTCTGACCGCATGAAATCTGGAGCCGACGAGCGGACTTGAACCGCTGACCTGCCGATTACGAATCGGCTGCTCTACCAACTGAGCTACGTCGGCTTGTCCTCGATTCTAAATGGCCGCCCGGAAAGCGTAAAGGCGAGGAA
>Ga0074044_10000093_pt1 | contig 88615 bp, 70 predicted proteins | sample BogForMeECP23OM1_FD_94443 | JGI IMG/M metagenome (GOLD analysis project Ga0074044, IMG submission 94443) | Bog forest soil microbial communities from Calvert Island, British Columbia, Canada - Bog Forest MetaG ECP23OM1 | ecosystem: Environmental > Terrestrial > Soil > Wetlands ...
ACCGCGTCCGCCGCAAACGCCAGCGGCTCAGTTCAAACGACCCTATCGAAACTGCCCCGACCACACGACCGCGCACCCCCACACTTCTTCTTTCGGGGCAGTCCCGATAGGGCCCTAACGTTTTTCGGTACTTATCTGGCGGACCCGGTACTCACCGCTGTCGTGAGTCTGGACCGCGAACCCGCTGTAGGCCCCAGAGCTATTCGCTTGGTAGGGAAACGGTGGGGAGAGTTGCAGCAGTGCCACCAGCAAAGCGGCGCGAATCGGGCCGATCGAGGGAATCTGACGCAGTCTACCGTCTTGAGTGCTAAGCTCTTGGGGTTCGATTCGGAGGTGGTCCCCATGAGGTTTCTCTCGCCCGTCATAACCATCATCTTTGCTATTACTGTGCTTGCGGCCTCGAAACGGGTATCGGCCCAGTCATCCAGTGAACACGACAAACAGGAACTGGAAGGGCTCGAAAAAGTGTGGAATGAGGCCCACGAGCATGGAGACGCCGATGTCCTACAGAGTTTATGGGCAGATGATCTTGAAGTTGATGTGCCGAAAATGCCTGCGATGAGCAAAGCGGAAGTAATGGCCTTTGCGCGTTCGGGACGCATGAAGTTCCTCCGCTACGCGACTTCCGACATAAACATTCGTGTCTACGGAGATGCAGCCGTTGTAACCGGTCGCCTGCAACGAACTCGAACACTCAACGGGCAGGACCTTTCGGACGACTGGCGGTTCACGAAGGTGTATACCCGCCATGCGGAAACGTGGCGAGTAGTTTCATTCCATGCCCCCGAAGCCGCCAAACCGAACTGAGCCATGCATGAATCTCGACCGAGTTCTGGCAGCGATTGATTCCCTACTACTTGCCATTCCGCGCTGCATCAACCATTCCGGGATCCCCAGTGGCATGCCTTTCTTTTATTTTTGCCAGCATTTGGTAAACCGTCGCTCTGGCTATCCCTAGGATTTCAGCCGCCCTCGCCTTGTTACCCTCAACCCGCTCCAAGACGTGCAACAAATGCCGGTTTTGTACCTCTTCCATCGATAACATAGCCTCGTCGCAAACAGTGGTATTACCCAACACGCCTCCCAATGGCTCTGGAAGATCACGCAGGTCAATAGTGTTACCATCTGTCATCATCGCGGCGTTTCCAATCACATTCTCTAGCTCTCGCACGTTGCCCGGCCAGGCGTAGGTTGCCAATCGCCGCTGGGCACGTCGCGTGATACCGTCCACCTGTTTCCCGTATTGAGTTGCAAATTTATCGACAAAGTGTTTCTGCAACAGCGGCAGGTCCTCTTTCCGCTCCAAGAGCCGCGGTAGCGGTATCTCCACCATAGAGAGTCGATAGTAAAGGTCCTCCCGGAACTGCCCATCTGCAACCATCGCGCGTACTTGGCGGTGAGTCGCACAGATCACCCGGACGTCGACCGCCCGAGTCGTAGGCGAACCAACGCGCTGCACCTCCTGCTGCTGGAGAACCCGCAGAAGTTTCGCCTGAGCGGGCAAGGACAACTCGCCAATTTCGTCCAAAAACAGAGTGCCCCCACTAGCGTGCTCAAAAAGACCGATCTTGTCCTGGGTGGCGCCCGTGAAAGCTCCCCGCACGTGACCAAACAATTCGCTCTCTAACAGCGTCTCCACGAGTGCCGAACAATTACACACTACGAAAGGACCGGATTTGTGGGGGCTCAAACGATGAAGAGCTCGTGCTACTAGTTCCTTGCCGGTTCCTGTTGCCCCGGTGACTAGGACTGTCTGGAAATGTGGAGCAACACGCCGAATTTTGGCGAAGGTATCCAGCATCACAGGACTGCGCCCGATGATTCCCTCGAACTGATAGGTGTCGAGTAAGGCATTGTCCAAATGAATGGCGCGCTGTCGTTTCTCCGCCTCTGCTAACAGAGCTGACACTCGATTGCGGAGTTTGGCTATGTCCAAAGGCTTAGTTAAGTAATCGCACGCTCCTTTTTGAATCGCCTCTACGGCTGAGTCAGTGGAGTAGTGAGCGGTCATCAGAATGACATCGACTCCTGGATCTGTGGCCACCATTCGGTCTAACAACTCCATCCCACTCATTTGTGGCAGCACGAGATCAAGCAATACGACATCGGGACGAGCATGTAGGAAGAGTTCCAGCCCCGCTTCCGCATCGCCGGCCGTCAGGATCTCAAGACCATTTTGAGCTATCGCCGCGGTGATGAGTTCAAGATTCTGAGGTGTGTCGTCTATGGCTAACAGTTTCAGGGTACACTCCTTGGGCTGAAATACTTAGGCCCCAGCGTGGCAGATAACTTCCGGTTGGCCGACAAATCGGAAACGATCGCACGATGCTCGAATCGAAGAGCCGGGCCGGAGTCCTTATCAGGAGCCGACCAAATTGCGGAGATGGAGCATCTCATCCACTTTGCTCAGAAGATCACCTCGTGATAGTGGCTTTTGCAGGAGCATTGCTCCCTCAGAGATGAGTTGTTGAGCCACGGGGACTTCAGCATATCCGGAAACGTATAAGACTTTCGCTTCCGGATGCACCGCCCGCACTTTCATCGCAACTGAGGGCCCATTCATGTCAGGCAGCACTACATCGCTGACGATCAGCGCAATCGGTCCCTTAAATTGGTCGGCCACGTCGATGGCATGATTTCCGCGACCGGCCTGGAGCACGTTGTAGCCGTTCGCGGTGAGACACTCGCACGTCACTTGCCGCAGAGATTCTTCGTCTTCCAACAGGAGAATTGTTTCTGTGCCTCGTGGATACTCATTTCGCTCTTCCAAGCCGGTAACCAGTGGCGGAGCTTTTTCATCTACCCGCGGCAAATAGATGTCGAAGGTAGCACCGGCCCCGGGCGCGCTCGAAACCCAGATATATCCGGTACTCTGCTTAACGATTCCATAGACCGTGGCCAATCCCAGCCCCGTACCGCGGCCCTCTGCCTTCGTAGTGAAGAACGGCTCAAACACATGGTGCAGTATGGCATCCGTCATCCCCACTCCCGTGTCATTTACCGAGAGGCGAACGTACCGCCCAAGCTTGGCGTAGGGATGGAGGGCTACATCGTCTGGCCCCAGCTCGGCATTCCGAGTTCGGATCGTGAACTTGCCACCGTTGGGCATAGCATCGCGCGCATTTGTGGCCAGGTTCATGAGGATCTGCTCGATTTGTCCACGATCAGCCAGGGTTGAATCCAGGCTCGTCTCCAGGTCGGTCACAATCTGCACGTCCTCGCCAATTAGGCGGTGCAGGATCTTCTCGACATCGCGAACGACCGCATTCAGGTCCAGGATGGTCGGGTAGAGTGTCTGCTTACGGCTGAAGGCTAGCAACTGCCGGGTCAATTCGGCCGCACGCCGAGTGGCTTTTTTGATCTGCTCCACGTAATGCCGCTGCGCTCCGGTCGGTGTTTTTTCGAGGAGCAGGTCAGCATTTCCGAGAATGATGCCCAAAAGGTTATTGTAGTCATGCGAAATTCCTCCTGCCAGCAGCCCCACGGCTTCCATCTTCTGCGCCTGACGGAATTGTGCCTCCAGGCTCCGTCGTCCGGTAATGTCTTCCACAATGACTTCGAAGTGGCTGAACGAGCCATCCTGACTGCGGAAAGCCCCTCCGCTTAGACGAACGACGATGATCTTGCCGTCTTTGCGTTTCCAATTGACTTCACACCCGCTCACGCGCCCAATGCGCCCCAAACTGTCAAGAATGGACTTGCGATCGGCAGGAACCTCATAGAGGTCACGGCTCAGGTTCCGCGTGAGCAATTCTTCTTTTGAGCTGTAACCCAGCATGGCTACCAGAGCTGCGTTTACGTCTAACAAAGCACCGTCCAGTTGTGATCGAAAGATGCCGTAGGTTGCGTTCTCGAACAGTTCTCGATATTTCTCTTCGGACTGTCGCAGCGCTTGTTCTGACTGCTTGCGATCGGCTATGTCGATGAAAGTGACCACCGCACCGACCAGTTCACCGGCTTTGTACATTGGATAAGGCCAATATTCGGACGGGAAACTCGTTCCATCGGCACGCCACAGGACTTCATTAGTGATGTGACCGGACCTGCCTTCGCGGATCGCTAGATAGATTTCGCATTCCTGCTCCGGATATGGGGTTGCATCCGCTCGAGTGTGATGCATGAGCGCATGCATGTTCCTTCCAAGCAGGTCTTTGGGGGCCGCGTAGCCAAGCAGACGGAGGCATGCAGGATTACAGAACGTGCAGTCTCCCTCTAAATCGAGGCCATAAATCGCTTCTGCGGTCGAGTTCAACAGCAACAGGTATTTCTCTTCACTCTCCTGCAGCGACTGTTCAGTTTTCTTCAGGTCGGTAATATCCACTCCTATGCCAAGCATGTGAGTGGACCCATTACGAACCATCACGCCGTGCGCGTCGACCCAGCACGTAGTTCCATTCGGCCACACCAGTCGATACTGCTGTGCGTACTCGGCGCCGCCCGCGATCACCTTTCGGATCGCATCTTCCACTCTAGGCCGGTCGTCGGGGTGAATCCTTGTAACAGCATCTTCAACCCGACCGGAAAATGTATCGCGCGTGTATCCGAACTGGCGGTAGGTCTCGTCCGACCAGATCACCGTGTTGGCCACTGCCTCCCAATCCCACAGTCCGATCCGAAGGCCAGCCTTCTGTGCCAATACCAAGCGTTCTTGCCAATTTTGAACTGCTCGCTCTGCCCGTTTCCGATCCCTGATATCGCGTGCAACCACCTCGATCGCCGGTGCTCCGTTCCAGCAAATTGGGATCGCGACAGCTTCGATTTCCACCGACGACCCGTCACAGGCGATCAGAACGGACTCCATTGGAGGAGACGCCGTTCCGCTCGCGTAACACTCCTGGATTCGATTTCTTATTGCTGGCAGATCGTCAGGATTGACGATCTCGTCAATGTCCTTACCGAGGAGTTGCTCCGGTCCTGCCGCGCCCAGCAATCGTACACAGAATGGATTCACAAAGACTATTTTGTCTTCGCTATGAACGAGAATGGCATCAGGTAACGCTTCCACAAGTGTTCTAGATCTCTGCTCACTCTCTGCAAGCGCCTCCAGGGAGACGTTGCGATCATTGAAAGGCGCGGTAAATTGTCCTGAGGTGCCTACCATATTCAACTCCTTTGCGATGTTTCAGATTCGCGAACGTCAAAGAACGATCTGTGGCGCGCCGACTTACAAATCCGGGGCTACGTCTACTCCATCTCGACCGTAACATTCGCGCTGGCTGCCTTCCGGTCAAAAGTGCACACTCTTGCCAGGCCACTCTTGATGGTTTCCTGCACGTTCCTGCAGATGGATTTTACGAATGGCGGAAAACGGATAAAGTCAAGGAGCCGTACTGCTTTGAAATTAACGACGGGCAGTTGTTTGCGTTTGCGGGTTTATGGATCGCTGGAACGATGTAAAGGGCAGACCGTTGGATACTTTTTCGATCCTGACGACGACTCCTAACGCTGTGACGTCGGCGGTTCATGATCGAATGCCAGTGATCCTCAATCCGGGCAACTACGATCTCTGGCTTGATCCGGGTTTGAAGGACGCGTGCTCATCCCAAGCATGGCCTGAAAGGCAATCCGCGGACCAACTGCAAGTTATTGTGATATATGAGGAGAGATGAGGTTAGGACTTACGAGTTCTCGTCATTCCACGAGAAGTGGTGAGAGATATTGACGAACGCTCTTCCTATTTGAAGCGATTCTTGTTGATGTCGAGTGCCTTGATTCTAGGCTCCAAAGTAGTCGAAGGAAGACCCAGCTTACGAGCGGCTCCAGTAGGACCTGACACCTTACCTTCGGATTCAGTCAACGCGCCTACGATGATCTCTTTCTCGTATTCAATGATTCTTTCCAACAGGGAGCCAGTAGTACGGTGGGAAGGATTGACCGCCAACCACGCAACATCAATTGAAAAGGTGTCACGGTCACAAAGGATCAGGGATCGCTCGATGACGTTCTGCAACTCACGAATATTCCCAGGCCATTGATAGGCCTGGAACATCTCCATCGTACAGCCGGATGAGCTCGCATGTAGTCGTCCATTCCGAGTTCGCCGCCAAAACAATGAATGGTTTCAACCCATCCGCTCTCGATCGCAGGAATGAGCGTCGGGTGCGGGTTCAGCGCCCAATGCTTGCAGATTTTCCCACGCAGGCCGAGCGACTCGCCGTAAGTAGGCAGCAACAGCTCGATTGCGGCGGTATCGAAGCCGATCCCATGATTCAGCGCCTGCACTTCGTGCCGCTCATAAATGCCGCGGATGACCATCATCGCGGTAAGAATCTGAAGATCCTTAATCTGCCTGGGATCGCGAGTAAAGAGTGGGTTTATCTCAAAGGGTCGGTCGGACTCGACGACAACATCAACCCACGAACCCAGAATGTCGACTCGCGGAAGCTTCTCAACAATCCGGTTGGCCTGCACGATGACGATTCCATCATGGAATGCGGCAGCCTCGACGATCACCGGAGTGTCTTCCGTTGCCGGGCCGGTATATAAATTCCCTTCGCTGTCAGCCTGGTCGGCGCAAACCAGAACGACGTTTGGTGCCAGGTCTACGAACAACCGGGCGTACAACTCGACGTATGTATGGATGGCGCCAATTTCGAGAACGCCTTCGTCCAGCAACTGCGCCAGGCGAAGGCTCTGCGATGAGAAGGCGAAGTCGATCTTTTTTGCGATTCCCAGCTCGAACAAAGTGAGATGCTCCGGGCGGCTGATGCTGGAAATGATCAGGTGCAGGTCATGCAATTTCTTCGGATCAGCTAGAGCGAGCGAGCGTGAAAGCAGGTCAGCCTGCTTTTGGTTGTCGCCTTCGATCACAATCCGATCCCCAGGAACAATCAGCGCCTCCAGAGCCTCCACCAGCTTTTCTCGCGGCAGCAGCGGGCCCTCCATCCACGAAGAAACCAGTTGCATTCGTCTTTTCTTCTCAGAGCGCCGAATAGTCCACAAACGAGTCGATGTTTGCGCGTATTCCGTAGGATGTGGCATTTCATTTCTCCGATAATGCTGAGTAATGCGGTCGAGACCCTCTAGTGAGCGTGGGATGCTGCTTCTTCGATCAGCGCTGCAACCTCCTTCGGGTGCGAGACGTAGACCGAGTGGCTGGCTCCGGGGATTTCGACTTTCTGGCTTCCGGCTCGAGTTGCATACCAGCGTTCGAGATCGGGGTTAATCGTTCTGTCGCTTCCGGCAACCAGCATCCAGCTTGGTTTACTTCTCCACGAAGCGGTGGTGATGACTCCTTTGAAGTTCTCCGCCTTGTTCATCACCTGCGATCGCGCCATGAAAGCGGCTTGCTCGGCCGGCAGGTCGGCCGCGAAGTATTCATGAAACTGCGCTGGGTCGAGGTAAGTGAAGCCGTCGGCTGTCTTCTTTATCGCGTTGGATTTAGCGAGGTCGCTCGGGAAGCGCTTTCCGTCGTCAGACTCATTCTCCCCCGCGTCCGGCATGTGGGCTGCGATGTACACCAACCCAACGACGGAGGGGTCTGTTCCCGCTTCGGTAATTACGGCTCCGCCGTAGCTGTGGGCAACGAGAATGCACGGTCCGTCTTGTAGGGCCAGCACGCGCTTTGTTGCCGTGACGTCATCCTGGAAGGTTGTCTCCGGCTCTTGCACCAGGGTGACGTTAAATCCGTCTTTAACGAGAATGTCATAGACACCTCTCCAGCCAGACCCGTCTGCCCACGCGCCATGAACCAGCACTATGTTTTTCACCGGACTGTTCTGCGCCTGGACGGTTGTTACGTAAAGCGAAGCAAGCAGCATGAAAAATGCAAAACCGATCCTCTGGATTCTCGGAAACATAAATTCTCCTCTTAAATTGGAAAAGGCCCGCGTGATTTTAGGACCCACCTAGCGCCGTCGCATTTAGGACTGACGGTATGAGACGCTGATGGACCACTACGCTGAAGTGCTTCCAACGACGGCACTGAAACCGTGCGAGATCCTGTGACGCTCTGCCGCTAGTCTGCGCTCTGTTGGACGAGTATGTGTTCCAGGAATGTTCCGTGCACTGGGGAGCAAAAAAATAGCGCTCCGCGGGTGAGAAAGCCCGATCGTCGTTTAACGGCGGATGTTTCTTTCGGAGTTCACTCCTAATTCATCCAATCGTAGTGTGGCAAATCCGGCTCCCGCACGCATCACGCGATGTAGTAGATTTTTATTACCTCAAACGGTTACCAGGCTCATTACTCTTTTGGGTGAGGCGGGAAGGTTCCACCGCAGATAAACGGCATTCCTCTTTTGCGCGAGGGGACAAGAAGGGTCCCGCCGCGTCAATGAGTGTAATGGACTGTTTACAACAGCCAGCTTGCATTTCAAAGCGTCGATGGAAGGTGGTACCCGGGCGGAGAGAATTGAGGCACATCCGCATCCCAACCTAAGACCTGCTGCATTGCTGCTGTGGCGTTCGCTGTCCTCGAATCGCGTATCCGGAATTCGGGAGGAACGACAATGTGAGTCAGAAGGTCTCCATCCATATGGAAGATGGTTGTTGGCGACGTTGGAATAGGCGCAGACCGAGAAAAAAGGTCCTTTGGAAAGTAAAACTCTGGCATGCACATGTTTCTTCTGATCGGTCCAGCAGCGCAACGGCGGGACGGTACGAAGAGAAACACCGTCGCGAAAACAACCAGTCGCCACTTTCGAGATAGCATACGTCGAACAGTCTAGCTCAGAAAATATGACGGTTGCAAAATCGTGATTTCACTCATTGACGGGGCACGAGGGGTTCTGAGTGTAATGGCCTGATAGCGACAGTATGTGCGTGACGCCGTTATAACTCGCCCGCTTCCACCATCGTGACTGCCTCGCGGAGAGCCTTCAACACCTTTTCCCGCTTTGATTCCTCTTGCAGAAAAAGCGGTAGGCCTTCATACCATCTCTGTGAGTGCCAGTGGCGGAAGTTGCAATCCGGCAACATGTTGGCTGGGACTCGACTGCTTGGATGCGTTTTCTTTCGAAAGAAGGCGATGTATTCGGCGATTTCTTCCTTGGTCACAAACCGAAACATGAACGAGCAGACCTTGACACAAATGAACTCTTGTTTAACAAGGTTCCGAGCGCGACTTGGTACAGGTTCCCGTGGTGTATCACCGTACCGTCTGCCGTCGGCTGCTTCTTTCCAGATCCGCGCCATACCGAGATTTTAGGGCAAACACCATTGGGAACGCCAACTGTCGCAAAATCGGGTAGTGTCCTAATTAGGACACTACCCAAAATCGCCATTGCACTCATTGAGGGTTCTGAGCGTAATCGCCTGGGTTACAACAATCGAAGAAACGCCTCATGGTACTAGGCGTACGCCGTCATGTCTTTGCCGCTGATCTGCAAATCGAATCCATTGGGGTCTTTGACATGAAAGCTGTTGTCAGTGTCCGGAGTTGGCTGAAGGCCCCGGCGCTCCAATTCCGCCCTGACTGCGTTCTTATCCCATGCCGCTATCGTGTATGCGATGTGGTCAATGCGCGGCGGCGTAACCTCCGGCGGAGCGTTTCGCGGAATAATGAAAGTATTGCTGTCACCGAGCACCAGACAGCACTGCTTCCCGGTATCCGCAACCACTTTCAAACCGAAAAGGTCGGCGTAAAAATCGCGCGTCCTGGCATAGTCAGCGACTTGGTATGAAATGTGGTTTACCGCCACCGCTCGGAATCCCTTGCGCTCGTCCGCAGTGGGTACGGCCGCGCCCGCCGCAGCCGTCGCTGTTGCAGCCAGCGCCAAGCTCTGAATCAGCTGGCGGCGACTCATTTTGCCCTGTTCGAAACCCTCCAGCAGTTTGGCAATGAGATGCTCCACGGTGACACCCCCTTCAGGCAGACGAGCGTATTGTAACCTGCAAATAATTGGGGCAAAATCACAGCGCTCATTGACCCGAGTGTCCAACTCGCCAAACGTCAAGCACCAGAGGGTAGTGGTGCTGTTTAGGTAGAACACTTTGCGTCCTTCGCGGCTTTTCTTTGCGAACTTTGCGGTTAAAGGCTTCTACACTGGTAATGGGCGGTAGGCAAAAGTCCTTAACCGCAAAGTTCGTTAAGAAAAGCCGCGAAGGACGCAGAGAAAACCATTCGGCAATCCAATCTGCACCACTACCACTACCCACCAGAGGCACTCGGATTGCTCGCTTCCTTTGAATCTTTGTACAATGGCAATCCTCGCTTTCGGTACGAAACAGGCGATGGTGCGCTTGTGCCAGGACTGCATGAAATTCAGGGTGGCGCGAAGCAACGGCATTCCGTTGCCTTCCTCCTCTTGACCCTGATCCTTGCGCTGGCTGGTTGCCATCCAACGACAAAGAGGGATGTTGCAGCGAAAATCTCATTCACTCAAGTGCCCCAGTGGAGTCCGGGAGATGAGAATGAGAAGGATGTGTTTGAGGGAAAGGTTAGTGGCGCACGACAAGGCCAGCGCATTGTGGTCTATTCGAAGACCGGGGGCCTATGGTGGCTGCAACCCTTACTGACTTCTCCTTTTACGCCTGTCTTGCCCGACGGGGTCTGGCGGAACGAAGCACACCTTGGCACCGACTACGCGGCCATACTGGTTGATTCGTCCTACCGCCCGGCTGCCGTTCTCGATGAATTGCCGAAGCGCGAGGGCGGTGTACAAGCCGTTGCGACTAGCCGCGGTCAGGAAAAGTCATCCTCCTTCTTTACCAACTTCAGCGGCTATACATGGCGGGTCCGCTGGGTTTCCAGCGACCGAGGCGGCACCCGCAATCCTTACGATCCCAGGAATGTTTATGTAGACAAAGCCGGTGCGCTTCACCTTCAGATTGTCAAACGAGATGGACGCTGGACCTGTGCCGAAGTGAACCTCACCCGTAGTCTGGGCTACGGCACGTATTCGTTTACTGTCGAAGACACTTCTAACCTCGAGCCGGCAGTGGTCTTTGGAATGTTCACTTGGGATTTTTCGACAGATCAGGAAAATCACCGTGAATTCGACATTGATATCAGTCGTTGGGCCAACCCGGAAAACAAGAATGCAGAGTTTGTAGTTCAGCCGCCCTTCGTGCCTGTGAACTTTTCGCGGTTCGAAGCACCCGCAGGTAAACTGAGGCACACAATTGTCTGGGAGCCTGGCCGTGTCACTATGGTCACCTCGCGGCCTGCTGGAGTTTCCGGATCGTCTGAAGTATTTAGACACGTGTTCACGTCGGAAGTTCCAACGCCCGGATCTGAGGCGCTCCGCATGACTTTTTATGTCTACCACGATCCGAATGACACGTCCTCGGGTCTTCACCATCGCGCTGAAGTTGTCGTGGATCGCTTCGAGTTCCTGCCGTAGAGTGCTTGGGCTCCGCTATCTGATGAGACTCTCTCCCTGGTGCGGTTTGTTGCTGCTATTGCCCGGCCTGGTCTTGGGCGCGGACCGGGGCACAGTCGCGCCCAGCCATAGCCATGACATTTGGGACGGAGCGACGGGTTTTCCGGGTGGGTACGTTTACTCGATCACGCAAACTGCCGATGGCTATCTTTGGATCGGCACCAGCAAGGGGCTCCTGCGGTACGACGGACTGAGTTTTGTAAACGTCCAGGGCGATTCCACCGAAACGAGATTCCCAGTTCTCGGCCTGGTGACCGATTCGAGTAACGATTTGTGGGTTGCCGACGACCATACCCATCTTTTCCGGTATAGTGCCGGCTCGCTCCAAGGGCCGCTGTCGGACAACGGCAGGCACCAGTACCTGGGTTCTTCACTCAGCAAAACTCAAGATGGGTGGCTGCTCTTCGCATCCGAACTGCAGGGGTTGATTGAGTACGACCATGGAAAAGGTCGAGTGTTGCTGGAACCAGGCAAGTTTCCCAGCGGGCCCTCCGCAGTGGCCCAAACAGCGGACGGCGCAATTTGGATCGGAACCCACGAAACGGGTGTCTTCCGTTTAGCCGCGGCGGGTTCTGGTCAACAGCTTCAGCAGGTCGCAGGTGTCAGGAACGTAAAGGTTAACTGCCTTCTTCCAATCGCGGATTCGGCCCTGTTAATCGGCACAGACAAGGGCCTGCTGAGCCTGCACAACGGGAATTTAATTCACGAAACGCTTCCAGAAATCGGTAATTCCGAAATCCTCGCGTTGACCAAGGGCCAGAAGGGCGATGTGTGGATCGGAGCTGACGGACATGTATTTAAAGCTCAGGTCAAGGATATTGATGCACAGGGCAGAATCAATGCTCTGGATCACTTAGCTGTTCGGGGAACGGTTACTGCGTTGTTCGAGGATCGGGATGGCAATCTGTGGATTGGCGAGCCGGAGACCATTGAGCGGCACCGCGACGGCGCATTTGCGACGTACCTCAGCGCAGCGGGTTTACCCTGTCGCAATTGTGGCGCCATTTACGTCGATCGACAAGAGCGTGTGTGGTTTGCGCCGTGGGATCAAGGGCTGTTCCGGCTTTCGCACGGCCGGATCGAGCCCATTGACGTGGCGGGGCTGAAGGATGACACCGTTTATTCGCTTGCCGGAGCAGGCGATGAAATATGGGTCGCTCGGAAACATGGCGGCCTCACTCGCTTCAATCTGCAGGGCGATGGCCTTGAAGCTTCGACCTACACGCGCCAAAACGGTCTCGCCGAGGATGCGGTGTATTCTCTCTATCGAGAATCGGATGGAACACTTTGGGCGGGGACACTGAAGGAGGGTCTCAGCCGATTCCGTGGTGGCCAGTGGCAGACGTTTACTACGAAAGACGGTCTACCCTCCAACACCATCTCGGCGATCGCCGGAAACGGCGCGGGAAGGACCTTTGTAGGCACGCCAAACGGTCTCGCGGAACTTAAGAACGACCATTGGATTGCCTACACCGCCCACGACGGATTGCCGCCGGGCACAGTTGAAAGTTTGTTTTTAGATGACGCAGACACGCTCTGGATCGGGACCTCGAAAGGCATTTCGTTCCTTCGATCCGGGAAGGTGCATGTGCCGCTGGGGGCGCCGAACGCACTCTCTGGAGAAATTCTCGGCCTCGTCGAGAGTGGCGGCTGGCTATGGATCACGACTCGAGATCGCGTCCTGCGAGTGAGACGGGCTGCGTTACTGAAACAAGAATTCGCGGAAGGCGATTATCGTGAATTTGGAGTCACCGAGGGCCTGCCGACTGTGGCAGGAGTAAACCGCAATCGCTCCGTAGTGCTGGATGATCGTGGCCGCATTTGGTTCTCGCTGGAGCAAGGGATCTCGGTTCTGCAGCTCTCCGCGTTTGAAGGACCGAACTTTCCGGTGACGGTCCGGTTGGACGGGACGCTTGTCGACGGCAGGCTTATTGCTCCTGCCAGCCACATCACTATACCCCCTGGTCGGCATCGCTTGACCTTCCGGTATGTGGGCGTGAACGTATCGAATCCTGAAGCGGTGCGGTATCGCTACCGGCTTGACGGCGTGGATTCGTCCTGGAGCGAGCCGACTGCATTGCGCGAGATCGACTATACGAATCTTCCTCCGGGACCGTTCCGATTCGAAGTCACTGCGCGCAATAACAGCGGAGTGTGGAACGAAGCTGGCACATTCCTGGATTTTTCCATCGCGCCGGCTTATTACCAGACCGTCTGGTTTCGTGCATTGTGCGGGGCTGCCTTTCTGGCATTGCTGTGGGCCATTTATCAACTCCGCGTTCAGCAATTGCATCGCCAGTTCAACATTGGCCTGGACGCGCGCGTGAATGAGCGAACACGCATCGCGCGTGACTTGCACGACACGATGCTGCAGACCTTCCAGGGCGTGTTGCTGAAGTTTTACTCCTTATCGGTGATGCTGGCGGATCGCCCGGAAGCCCAGCAAACGCTGGAGGGCCTCTTGCAGGAGGGCAGGCAGGCTATTAACGAGGGCCGGGATGCGGTGCTCGGACTGCGCTCTTCTACCGTCATCGCCAACGACCTTGCCCGAGCTTTCACCACGCTCGGAAAGGAACTCGCCGCGAAACAAGAGAGCCACGATCCTGTGGCCTTTCAAGTCGAGGTGGAAGGCAAGACGCGAGATTTGCATCCGATCCTTAGGGACGAAGTGTACCGCATCGCCGGCGAGGCCCTGCGCAACGCCTTCCAGCACTCTGGCGCGGCCCGAATTGAGGTTGGCATCCACTATGACGACAGGCAGTTTTTGGTGTGCGTCCGGGACAACGGGAAAGGTATCGACCAGAAAGTTTTGGACGCAGGTGGTCGTGAGGGACACTATGGCTTCCCGGGCATGCAGGAACGCGCCAAACTTGCCGGTGGCAGATTGGTTGTCAGGAGTAGAGTCCATTCCGGCACGGAGGCCGAAATCACTATTCCGGCGGTCCGGGCCTACGCAAAATCGCGATCTCCGCGATGGTCCACATTTTTCCGAAGAGGAGCTTCATGAAGTGTATACATCTCGCGTTGACCATCGAGGAGTAACCGATTCTTCGAAACGTCAGTTCTTGAGCCACGTGCCACCCAAAAAACTCCGATTCCTCTTCCGTTCATTGAAGGGCTTAGAAGCCAAGATATTGAAATCTTGACGGTCATTCCTCGCAAGCCCAATGCCGTGGACGTCAGCTTGAGAATCGGATTTGCAGCTAGTTCAAGTTCCGCTTAGGAATTCTTGCGCGTTATGACTTTGACAATCGTCCTCGTCTACAGAGTTCACGTTCCCGCTTTGCCGGCCCTGAGCAGGCCGCGCTTCGCCTCTTGCCCGCGGACCAATGTGCACCGGAAATTTCCCGCTCTATTGTTCCAGTCAAATGAATGCCCAAAACTTAACCTACCCCTGAGAATGGCCCGGGTCTCCGACGCCTTCCACGAGCCTGACGCTCACCACCAAACTCAGACTCACCAACGGTTAGTTTACAGCTTCCGGATAGCCGACAAACTCCAATAACCGCCACTAAATACTCTGAGCAGCCATCCCTGAATCGTTTTCTGCCTGGCGCTTCGTATTTTTCTAAGCGACAATTTGCCTATTCTTCTTGACGGCAAGTGCTAACTGTAAGATTCTGCCATAGTCTAGCTATGGCAGTCAGCTTTTGGATTGGTCACGGCTGAGGGCAATCCAGTGCTCAGGATTGTCGCAGCGCTCGGTTCGGAGAAAGCATTGTATATCAGTCCGGGTTGCCACCTTCACTGAGAAAAGCAGCCTGATTGCCCTTCATTAGGTTGTGGTACCGACGGGGCGAACGCATTCTTCCGCTAGCCCATGAGCTATCATGTAGCCGTTTTCACGATTGCATTGTGCAGAACATGCGAGTGGCTTCCGTGCGGGCAGCAAGAGGAAACTCGTGAAGCTGTTTAAGAAACCCAAGTCGAAGTTCTATTGGTATGACTTTACGGTGCGAGGCCGTCGCTTCCGCGCGTCAACCCAAGAGACGAAGTCAGTTAGAGCGTTGAAAGTAGCGAGTCTAAAGCTGGCTTCGGCGATAAAGAACCAATCCACAGTCCGGATTCGCTTAGCATTCGGCTTCTGATCGCATTGCGTTCGCCTAATGCTCGGCTAGAAACCGGACTGCTGATGCGCACTCGGGAGAAAAAGCCCTGACAGCAGCCCATCGCTGCCGGGCGGTCCGTTCTCTAGTCCGCCTTGTCGACGAGATATCGCCAAAAAAACGCGCATCTTTCGCATATTTCCGGGTAGAGCTCGAGGGAATTTCTCTGCAGTCCCGACTGCGTGGCGGAGGGAGAGGGATTCGAACCCCCGGTACGGTTTCCCGTACAGCGGTTTTCAAGACCGCCTGTTTCAACCACTCACACATCCCTCCGCTGAGAGGATGTTTCCAGGCGAATCGCCTGACGCCAGTTTACAACAGGCGCTGCGAATTTCTGTTCGCTGGTTACTTGTGGCCCGATGCGAAGAAGGCCGCCGAGTGAAACTCCATCACTTCACCGAAATGCGACATGAAATAGGTGAAGCCGTGATCGCCTGAGTACGCGTTATATTCATGCTTTACGCCCTCCTTCAGCAGTTGGTCGTGAAGCATCGCGGCGCCCTTTTCAAAGCCGTAATTGTCGTCTTGGCCGCAATTGAAATAAATTGCCAACCTGCGCAGCGCGATGGCGTTCCGTTTCGCCAGAACAAAGGGACTGTTTTCATTCCAGTGTGCAAGGTTAATGGGCTTGCCAAAGACCGGGGCCAGCACGCCCGCAAGAGGCGCTCCGGTCTGGGATGCGGCGTCCAATTGGCGCGGAGACTCGGTGATCAACGCCGCGCTCTGGGCGCTCACAGCCGAGAATAATTCAGGATGAGCAAAGGCCAGCCGCAAGGCTCCGTAGCCGCCCATCGAAATACCGCTGATCGCGCGTCCCTCACGGCCCGGCCGGATGCGGTACTTGCGCTCGATGTGCGGGATGAACTCCTGCAGAAAGAAATCGCTGTAGCGCACCGAGCCGTCGGCAGAATTGATGTAAAAACTGCGCCGGCCCTCGGGCGCGGCGATAAGAAAATCACCCATCTTGTGCTGATTGCGCAGATCGTCGAGCAAAGTCCATCCGCCACTGTTAAACAGCGTCTGTTCGTTGTCGCCCAGGCCGTGCAGAAAATACAGCACGGGATATCGTCGCGGAGGAGTCTGTGCCGTACCCGCGTCGTAGCCCGAAGGCAAATAAACGCAATAGTGGACGCTCCGCTTCAGAATCTGGCTGTTCAGCGCGCTGCAATCGATGCGGCTCTGCGCGATCGCCGTCGCAGCGAAAAGTGAAGACGACAATAGGACGATTAAACCGGCGGCGCGTGACGTGCTATTCATTCGCGTCAGTTACTCGTAGCGGAGCGCCTGCACCGGGTCGAGCTTCGCGGCGCGTCCAGCCGGATACAGTCCGGACAGCAAACTCACCAGGACGGCGAAGCCGATGCTGAACCCGACCAGCCACAACGGCACGGCCCAGAAATGTTCCGGCGGAAGGGACTGGCTCTTGAGCCAGATGTTGGTTCCGAAGTTGATGACCTGGCCGATGGCCCAGCCCAGCGCGACTCCGGCAATCCCGCCCAAAAGTCCCATAGCGCCGGCCTCGGCGAAAAAGAGCGCCTTCACGTCGCCATCGCTGGCGCCGATCGCTTTCATGATCCCGATTTCGCGGCGGCGTTCGAGAATCGCCATCACCAGCGTGTTCACGATTCCGATCGAGGCGACCGCCAGCGCCAGGCTGCCGAAAATTCCAAGGAATGCATATAAGACCCTGAATACCTGCTGCAGGCTGTGACTCGCGTCAAGAATCGAAAACGTGATGAAGCCCATCTTCTTGATCGCATCTTCCACGCCTTGCACTTGCGCCGGATTCTTTACCCGCACGCTGATCGAGGAATACACCGGCTGATCGCTCGCCGCCCGAGAAATCTCGCGCAGATCGGTGGGCTGCATGATGTGGAGACTCTCGGCGAGCGCCAGCGGAAGGAAAACTTTGGCGCGGGTCGGGCCGCGCATGCTCTCCGGATCGAGATCGGAGATGCCGACAATCTTGAGCTTCTGTTCCCGCGACACCACCGAATACGCGGCGCCCGCGACGCTATCGTCGCTGGATGAGGCGTCATGTCCGATGGGGGCGGGCGCTGGGGATGGCGTTTCGCGCTGCGCATAACGCATCGTCAGTTCCTTGCCCAGCAGCGGCCTCGCCAGTTCGGCAACACTTGGCTCGGCGGCACCGAGCGCCGGCGTCTTGCCCAGCAATTCCTCGGCGAATGATTTTTGTAGAATCACCTCTGCCGCCGCGTCGGAGGAGAAGAAGCTCCCCTGCATCCCGTCGAAGGCATCGTTCGATTTCGCGGAACCGGGCAGGGCCGAGATCATCGTGAGGTGTGGCTTGTCGTCGTAGCGCAACTCCGAGACGAACCGTATATCGGGATAAGCTTCGGCCACATTCGGCAGCCGTTCGATTTCCACGCGAGCCGCTTCATCAAGAACGCGACTTTCTCCGGGATTGGGTCCCTTACGTTCGTCCTCGCGCCCCATCCCGCGCAATTCGCGTCGAGAAGAGACGAACACGGTGTCGAACAATCCGGACTTCGCCAGGCGCCGTGAAAACAGCTGCTGCAGGCCCGTTCCGAGCGAAAGCATGGCCACAAGCGACGCGACGCCCACAGAGATGCCTACCGTGGTCAACGAGTTTCGCAGCACGGATTCGCGCAGATTGCGGAGAGCGAGTTCGGCGAGATCGGGAATTTTCAAGGCTGCCCTCCTTGCGCATCGCGGAACGATGTCGGACCATTCGGCCGGTCGTCGACCAGCTTGCCGTCGGCGAGAAAAATCAGCCGTTGCGCATAGCGCTCGGCTAACGCGCGCTCGTGCGTCACCATGACGACGGTCATGCCGAGTTGCTGGTTAAGATCGCGGATCATATCCATGATCTCGGTTCCGGTGTGGCTGTCGAGATTCCCGGTGGGCTCGTCGGCGAGCAGAACCTTTGGACGATTGATCAGCGCCCGCGCCAGGGCCGCGCGCTGCTGTTCCCCGCCGGAGAGTTCGCTCGGACGATGCTTCATGCGCGCCCGCAGGCCGACTCGCTCTAAAGCTTCCCGCGAAAGCTTGTCGCGCTGGCTGCGATCGACTTCGGCGAAGCGCAGCGGCAGTTCGACGTTTTCCGCCAACGTCATGCTCGGGATCAGATTGAAAGACTGAAACACCATTCCGACCACGTGAAGGCGATACTTCGCCAACTCCTCGCGCGAGAGCTTCGCGAGGTCGCGATCCTGCACAATCACGCTTCCCGAGGTCGGCCGGTCGAGTCCCGCAACCAAATTCAGCATTGACGATTTGCCCGAGCCCGAACTCCCCAGAAGCGCGACGAACTCCCCGCTGCGGACCTCGAGCGAAACCCCATCCACGGCGCGGATCAGAGTCTCGCCCATGCGGTAATGCCGGCAAAGATTTTCGCTGCGAATTGCGGTGAGGGTTACGCTGGCAGCAACCGAGGCAGGCGTCATGAGCTAGCGCACTTCTCCTCTGAGAACCTGCAGTGCGTCTGCCGTCTTCGCGTTGCCGTTTTTGCCGCTGGCTTCGTTGCCGTCACCCGTAACCACATCGCCCTCGCCCGGAGCCAGAAATAAATTGTTCTCCACTCCGTGCTGGCGCGTATACAGGTCGTAGTAGCGGCCGCGCGCCGCATAGATCTGCGCGTGCGTCCCGCGTTCGACGATTCTCCCCTGCTCCATCACCATGATCTGATCGGCGCGGCGGATGGTCGATAGCCGGTGCGCGATAACAAATGTCGTGCGCCCCTGCATCAGGTACGACAGCCCCTGCTGAATCATCTGTTCGGATTCGGAATCGAGGCTCGAAGTTGCTTCGTCGAGAATTAGAATCCGCGGCTCGGCCAGAATCGCGCGGGCAATCGAGATGCGCTGCCGCTGCCCGCCCGAGAGCTTCACACCCCGCTCCCCGACCACCGTCTCGTATTTGTCGGCGAAAGTCTCGGCGAATTCATCAACCCGCGCAATCCGGCAGGCGCGCAGGATTTCTTCCTCACTCGCGTCGGGGCGCGAGAAGGCGACGTTCTCGCGAATCGTCCCGTCGAACAGAAACGATTCCTGCAGCACCACTCCCAGCCGGGTGCGGAACGAATCGAGGCGCACCGTGCTCAGATCGACGCCATCGACACGGATCACGCCCTTCGTAGGTACATAGAACGCAGAAATTAGGCCAATTGTCGTCGACTTCCCGGAACCCGACGATCCGACCAGCGCAGTAACCGTGCCCGGTTCGGAGCGAAACCCAACGTTGTGCAGAACCTCATGTTCGCCGTCGTAACTGAAACTCACGTCGTCGAATTCCACCGTGCCCACAATATCCTGCAACGAGACCGAGCGCTTCGGGTCCTGATCCTCCGGTCGCTCCCGCATGATCTCCTGTGTGCGCTCCAGTCCAGCCAGCGCTTCGGTGAGCTGCGTACCGATCGCGACTACTTGCATGATGGGCGCCACCAGAAAAACAAGCAGAAAGTTGTAGGAAAAATAACTGCCGGGGCTCAGCGTGCCCGCCGTCATCTGATGCCCGCCCACGTACATGGTGGCCGCGCCGACCACGCCCAACAGCACACTCGCCGAGAGACTCATCAGAGACGTTGCGGTAAGCGTGCGCATGACGTTGTCGAGCAGGCGCCGCACACCCACGCCAAAGATTGATTCTTCGCGCGCTTCGGCGTGATATCCCTTGATGACGCGTACACCACCCAGCGACTCAGTAAGGCGGCCGGTGACTTCCGCGTTGATCTTGCCGCGTTCGCGAAAAATGGGACGGATGATCGCGAAGGCCCGATTCAGCGCGAGCGCAAAACAACCCAGGGAGCCGACGGCGATCAGAGTCAGCGGCGCGCTGATGCGAAGCAGTAAAACCAGCGCAATCCCCGCCGCGACCAGCCCTCCGGTAAATTCCACGAGTCCGGTGCCCAGCAGGTTGCGAACGCCCTCGACGTCGCTCATGATGCGCGAGACCAGCGCCCCGGTTTTGTTAGCGTCATAAAACGCAACCGGCAGGCGGGAGATGTGCTTCTGCACATCCTGACGGAGTTCGGCGATCAGCCGTTGCGCGGCCTTCGAGAGCAGTTGAGTCAGAGAAAAAGAAGTCACGCCCTGCACCAGCGTGGCCAGCAGAACGGCGAAGACCAGACGCTGCAGAATCGCCGTGTGATGTTTGCCCACGACGTCGTCGATGAGAAACTTCGAGGAATAGGGCAGAACGAATCCAGCCAGCCGGTTAATGACCATCAGGACGAAGCCCACCGCGAGCAGCCCGCGGCGCGGGCGCATCAGCTTCCAGACTTCGGGCCAAACGGCCTTCAATCGCTGGATCTTCGCGGGTTTCGGCGTTTCCTTCGCTGGAGAACTCAATCGAGTGTTGGACTCCGCGGGGTACGGATTCGCTTCATTATTACTATTACTGCATTGTCACATATTTCCGGTTGTGACGGTTCCGACTGTGACATGCTCCGCCCGGCCGTTGTATGCTCTGGGCGTGTCCCGCCCGTCCCCAGAGCGTTCGCCGACCCTTGGCCTGCTGCTGGGCCTGCTGGTTACGCTCTCCGCCGTGGTGGCTTATTCCGCGTACATCACTTGGCAGGTCACCGGTCTGCGCAAGCTGCAGACTGAACTGGTCGACCGCAACCGTAAGGATTCTCTGCAGTTGCTGCGCATCCAGAACGACCTGAACCTGCTCGCCGTGGCCATGCGAGACATGGTAAGTGGCGATGAACCATATCCTCTGACCGCGTGGTCGGCCCAGTTTCAGCGGATTCGTACCGATCTGGACGATGCCATGCGTCTCGAGGCGGGATTTGCCGCCTCCAGCCGCACTCCCGAGCAGAGCGCGTTTCTCACCAGTTCCTTTACCCAGTTCTGGGATGCCGTGGATCGCGTTTTCGCCTTGACCCGCGAGGGCAAGGAGAAAGAGGCTCGCGATCAGATCCAGCTGTCCCTGCAGGAACGGCAGGCGGCGTTGAGCACCGCCGTCGCCCGGCTGCTAGTGCAGAACAGCGAGAACGAAGAGCAGGCCGGCCAGCGCATCGTGCAGATTTACGACCGGGTGCAGCGCCAGGTCTACGTTTTTCTCGCAGCGACACTGCTCGCGATCCTGCTTAACGGTCTATCGCTGATTCGCTGGAACCGCCGGCTGTTCGCGCGCCTCGCCGAGATTTCCGAGCGTCGCAGCGAACTTGCCCAAAAGCTGATTGCGACCCAGGAATCGACTCTGCGCTACATTTCGCGCGAACTGCACGACGAGTTCGGACAAATTCTTACCGCCATCGGATCGATGCTCCGCCGCGCAGGCACGCACGCGCCCGAAGGCTCGTCGTTGCGGGCCGACCTGCAGGAAGTTCTTCAGATCGTGCAGAGCACGCTCGAAAGTGTGCGCAGCCTGTCCCAGGCTCTCCATCCCGTAATGCTCGACGAGGCCGGGCTTGAAAGTACGCTCGACTGGTATATTCCAACCGTGGAACGGCAAAACGGAATTACCATATCCTATGAGAAGGAAGGCGAGCCGTTTGCCGTGGATGGCGCGGCCGGTGTGCACATTTACCGCGTGCTGCAGGAAGCGCTCAATAATGTGGCGCGGCATTCGGGCGCGAAACAGGCATGGGTGCGGCTGCGTTTTCTTGCCGAGGCATTGGAGTTGGAAGTAGAAGATCATGGCGTAGGATTTACGGAACGTCCGAACCGGCGCGGCATCGGGCTCGTAGCAATGCGCGAGCGTTCCGAATTGATGGGCGGCGAGATTCGCCTGTCGCGCCCGCCCGAAGGCGGAACTCTGGTGCATCTGGCGATTCCGCGCGAGAAAGTCGAGTCTTATGGAAAAGAAGATCACAGTCTTGCTGGTCGATGACCACAGCCTCGTCCGGCGCGGCTTTCGGCGCATGCTGGAAGATGAAGCCGATATGCGGGTCGTCGGCGAGGCCGGCGACGGAGAGGAAGCCGTCAGGCTCGCGAAGGAGTTGCGCCCTCAAGTCGTGGTGATGGATTGCGCGCTCCCCCGCACCAACGGCCTTCAGGCCACGCGAGAAATTATCGAGGCCTTGCCTGACACCGCCGTCCTGATGCTCAGCATGCACACCGAGAACACCTGGGTGCGACAGGCGATAGAGGCCGGTGCGAGAGGATACATTCTCAAGAATGCTCTCGAGCTTGAACTCGGAGCCGCCGTGCGCAAGGTAGCTGCGGGAGAAACGGTCTTCGATCCGCAGGTTGAGCAACAATCCGCGCTCAAAGGTGAACGGAGCGCTCTGACTCCCCGCGAAGTAGAAGTCCTGCAAATGATCGTTGACGGAAAATCGAACAAAGACATTGCCGCCGTGCTCGATCTCAGCGCCAACACGGTCGCCGTTCACCGTGCCAACATCATGAACACTCTGGGCATCCACAAGACCGCGGAACTCGTCGTATATGCGATTCGTGCCGGGCTGGTGAACGTTCCGTGAATCGCCGGTCTTTCCTGTGGACCATGGCCGGGCTCGCTTATTTGCCGAAACTCCCGCCGCTCAATCTCGCCGGCCCGCTAGCCTCCCCGGGCTTTCGGTTCACCGACGTCACCACGCAGGCCGGAATTGAATTCCAGCACAATAGCGGAGCCTTCGGCGGAAAATTTCTTCCGGAGACGCTCGGTTCCGGCTGCGCTTTTCTCGACTATGATCGCGACGGCTGGCAGGATATTCTTCTCATCAACGGCGCCGACTGGCCCGGCCATAAGAAAACTCGATCGACGCTTCGCCTCTACCACAACAACGGCAACGGCACGTTCAGCGATGTGACCATCCGCGCCGGTCTCGATGTCGAACTCTACGGCATGGGCGTCGCGGTCGGGGACTATAACAACGACGGCTTCCCTGACATTCTGGTCACCTGCGTGGGCCAGAACCGCTTGTTTCGCAACACCGGCAAGGGCACATTCATCGACGTTACCAGCACCAGCGGACTCGGAAAGCGCGAGGGGTTCAGCACTTCCGCTTTGTGGTTCGACTACGACCGCGACGGCCTGCTCGATCTTTTCGTCTGCAACTATGTGAAGTGGTCGCCGGAGCACGACGTCTTCTGCAGCCTCGACGGAAAACATAAGTCGTACTGCACGCCGGAAGCTTATCGCGGCGAGACCTGCTGGCTCTTTCACAATCGCGGAGACGGCACGTTCGAAGACGTCACCGCTGCCAGCGGAATCTTCGACAGCAGTTCGAAGTCTCTGGGCGTCGCCCTGATTGACGACGATCACGACGGCTGGCCCGATCTGCTCGTGGCCAACGACACCCAGCCCAACAAGCTTTACCGCAACCAGCGCAACGGCACATTCAAAGATGTTGCCCTGGAAGCCGGACTGGCCTTCAGCAACGAAGGCAAGGCTCGGGCTGGCATGGGAGTGGACGTAGCTGACTTCGAAAACTCAGGCGCGTCCGGAGTCGGGATTACAAACTTCGACAACGAAATGATCGGGCTGTATCGGGCTGGCAGCAAGGGTTTTGAAGACATCGCGGCGCAGACCGGAGTTGGTCTCGCCTCGAAAAACAGCCTGGGTTTCGGCTGTGCTTTTCTCGACGTGAACCTGGATGGCTGGCTCGACTTCGCCGTGGCCAACGGGCACATCGACGAAACCGTTCGCAACATTCGCGGCAATGTCGGCTATGCGCAACCGCCGCAGCTTTTTCTCAACGACGGCAAAGCCGGTTTTCGCGACGTCGCCGCACAAGTCGGTGGCGGCTTCGATCAGCCGAAAGTCGGCCGCGGTCTCGCCTATGCGGATTTCGATCGCGACGGCGATCTCGATCTGCTGCTCACCACCAACAACGGTCCCGCATATTTGTATCGCAACGATCAGCTGGCCGGAAATCGCAGTATCCGGTTTCGACTGATCGGCACCAAATCAAACCGGGACGCCATCGGTGCCGTGGTGCACGTCTCTGCTGGAGGAATCACGCAGTCGCGCGTCGTAAAGGACGGCTCCAGTTATCTGTCGCAATCCGAACTGGCCGTTACTTTCGGACTGGAGAAACGCGACCGCATTGAGCGCGTGGAGATCGATTGGCCGAGCGGCAGAACCGAAGAATACAAGAACCTGATTGCCGGTCGCTGCTACGAGTGCACGGAAGAAAAAGGAATCGTGCCGCTGGATGGGTATTAGTTGCCGCTAAAGGGCGATACCGAGAAACGTCTACGGCGTGGAGTCGTGCCCTGCCGCGCTGTGTGCCGCGCTTCCCGCCAGCGCCAAGTCGATCTGCACCGAATCCTCAACTCGCAGGAACAGCGTGCTCGGGTTCTTCATTCCCCACTTCGCGTACGGAACCGTGAAATGAACCGTCGCCGTCCAACGATCGGGCGACATTTCGACTTCGGCGGGGACATCGATTTCCCGATCGACTCCATGAATGCGAAACATCCCGTGAACCTTGACCGAAGATTTTCCCTGCTCGGCAACTGCTCCTTCGATTCGATCCGGGCGAAACGAAATCTCAGGATACTTCTCGCTCTCCAGCACTTCTTTGTGCATCTTGCGGTCGCGCATCCCACTGCCGCTCTCGCCGCTTTTCGCGTCGACCACGACTTCGCCCGAAAGCTTTCCGGAAGATGGTTCGAACTGCAGAGATCCGTGGGACAGTTTAAAATTCCCGTGGACCGTGTGCAGCACATCGCCCAGAGTGAATTTGACGGAAGTCTGCGCAGGATCAATCTGAAACGTCGTTGTCTGAGCCGCAGCGGAAAGTGCTGCCCGACTCAGCAGCGTCCAGCTCAGCAGCGCCAGAACTCTTAATCCATTTGCCGCCCAGCGGCAGTTCGCGTTGCGTGTCGCTAGGCCGATAGCAGCCCCCAGCCCAGCGTCAGTCCATCGCGGATCACGTGCAGGGGCGGCAAAGCTCCCACATGCAGTGCCAGCAGCCGGCGAAAAACCTCTGGATGTTGCCGGAAGGCCTGAAGCGTGCGCCGCTGCAGCCGCGGCCGCCGATCGAGATTCAGCATCAACCGGGCCATCCACCGCGGACGCAGACTCAACCGCCGATGTTCCACTTGATAACGCGCCAAGTCGCTACTCTCTAAACAATCGGCCAGCGCCACGGCTTGGCGAAACGCCAAACCCATGCCTTCACCAGTAATGGCGTCCACCGTGCCGGAGGCATCGCCGATCAAAGCCACATTGCTGCGCCAAACGCGCCTGAGTTTGCGGTTGCCGGTCAGCGCTCCTCTCTCAGTCGAGAGCGTCTCGGCGCCCTGCAATCGCGCGCGCAGTGCGGGCAACTCGCGCAAGCCGTCCTCCAGTCGCAGGCCCGGATCGTACGAGGCCAGCGCCACGCAGACCTGTTCGCTGTTCACGGCGATGGCATATCCCTGGCAGCGCGTGCCCCAGTAGACTTCCATGTGGTCGCTCCAGGGCGCGATGCGAAAGTGTTGCCGGAAGGCGTATCGCAGATGCGGCCTGAAGCTGGCCTCAAGCCCCGCCCATCGCCGTACGCGTGAATTCAGGCCATCTGCGCCAACGATCCAGCGTGCCCGAACATGACGTTCGCCGAGATGCACGCCCTCCGCAGAAACGCCGGGGACCGCAGTCTGCCAGAGCAAGTCGGCGCCGAGTTGCTCGGCGCGCTCCGCCATCAGCCGATGCAGGACCGTGCGCCGCACCGCAAGCCCACAGCCGCCGTCTGGAAATTGCGCCTCCGCCGACAAAGACGACGTGAGAAAACGAACGCCGCGAAACGGGAAGGCTTCGTCCACGGGCACATGAATGCCGAGGTGTTCCAGTGCCTCAAGACCATCCGGCAGAAAACCTTCGCCGCACGCCTTGTCGATCGGAGGCTTAGACCCGTCCGCAACGACAACCCGAAAACCGCGCTGCCGCGCTGTGATCGCCGCAGCCAGGCCCGCGGGCCCGCCGCCAATTACAAAAATGTCTGTCGAAGATGGAACAGCCTGGCTCATATCAGATTTACCACTGGAGCAGCAGCAACTCCGAACAAAACCCCGGCCCCATGGCCGCCAGTATGCCAAGCATGCCCGGTTCGGGGCGCCGATTGCGCATCACATCCTCGAGCACAACGAGTACCGACGCAGAAGAAAGATTCCCGACCCGCTTCAGGCAATCCCACGAAGCATCGAGTTGGCCATTGTGCAGATCGAGCGCAGCCGCCGTTGCCTCCAGCACTTTCGGGCCGCCGGTGTGCAGCACCCAATTTCCAATGTCGCTGCGTTGATGTCCGTGGTCGGCAAGAAATGCGTCCACATCCCTCCCGAGATTTTCGCGAATCAGCGTCGGGACTTCAGGTGAGAGCGTGATGCGAAATCCTTTTTCGGTGACCTTCCATCCCATCATTTCTTCGGTGTTCGGATAAAACACCGATCGTGTCGCCAGAATCTGCGGACCAGTCGAGTTCATTTCGCTGCCCGTAACGATTACGGCTGCCGAGCCATCCGCGAAAAGTCCGGAAGAAATCAGATTCGCCACCGAGAGGTCATCGCGTTGGATCGTCAGCGAACACAGTTCAACCGAAACCAGCGCTGCCGCCTGCCCAGGATAAGCGCGCACGTAGTCGGCGGCTCGCGCTATGCCCGCCGCGCCCGCCACGCAACCGAGCCCAAATATCGGAACCCGCCGGATGTTCGTCGGCAGCTTCATGCGATTAATCAACAACGCATCAATCGACGGGCTTGAGATGCCAGTCACCGAAGTGAAAAACAGCGCGCCTAAGGCGCTCGCTTCGAGTCCAGCGTGATGCAGCGCGCGGCAAAGCGCTTGCTCGCCCAACTCCTGCGCGACTTCGATCCAGATATCATTGGCCTGGCCCCAGGTCTTGATGTCGGAGTACTTCTCGGTGGGCAGTGCGAGATAGCGGCCCTCGACCGTGACATTGCGGTGCAACCGCGCCAGCATCTGCGGATTCCGTAAGCGGTCGCCCCAGTACTCTTGCAGCTGTTCCAGTAGAAATTTCTGTGAATAGTAGTGTTTGGGGAAGGCGCTCGCGGCGCTGGCGATTTTCATAGGTTTGTGTGCCACGCTGAAACCGCGCTGGTCAGAACACTGCTCTTCAGATCACTGAATTGCTACTCGCACGCGAAAAAAGATGCGCTTCCGATAGCTGCCAGAGGCGCGGTCAGTGATCTGTTCTCCCAAAGCTAACTCCTGAACTTGTCACACGCCTGTCAAATCGCGAATCCGATCCAACTATCGTTCCAGCGAACAAAGTTTACTGCGTCAGGGCAATCCCCGTCGACGTATTCCCCACCCCGGTAGTGGCGACTGCCGCGAGCGTCCCGCTACTGCGGTCGAGGCTGAAAGTCTGTAGTGCTGGCGAGGTAGACTGGTTGCTTACGAACAAGTACTTTCCAGCGGGATCGCTGGCGATAAAAATCGGTTCGGCATTGCCCGCGAATGGCGAATTGGCAAGCAATGTGATTCCGCCGTCGGAACCCACCGAGTATCCCGCAATGTTTGACGATCCCTCGTTCGCCACGTACAGGTACCCGCCGGAGGGATCCACCAGGACCGCCACGGGTGAAGTAAAAGCCTCCCCAACCGGCGATCCGGAAAGTTCGGTCAAGGAGCCGTCGGAGTTGATCGCAAACTCAGAGATCGAATTGTCCGGGGCGGCGTTGGCGGTGTAGAGATACGATCCATTTGGAGTGATGGTGAGCCCAAAGGGATTCCTCGGAGTTTGTGAGACTTGCGTCAACGTAGGAGTTCCCGCGCTCAGGCTCAGAGTTTCGATCACGCCCGTGGGAGTTCCCGATCCCGTCACGTAAAGAAAACTTCCCGAGGGGGAAATCTTCATATTAAGCGGCGTGATTCCGATTTGAAACGGAGAGCCCGTCACCGGGCTCAGAGCACCGCCGCTGGCGGTGATGGAAAAAACCGAAATGCTGCTCGAACCCGAGTTCCCGACATAGAGAAAGCTTCCCGCGGAATCCATTACCAGCAGAGTCGGCCCGATCCCCGCCGGCGTGCGCGGCGTCACTTCCGTGAGCGTTCCGTCGCTTGCGATGTCAAACAGAGAGATGTCATTCTCGCCGGAGTTCGCGGCATAAAGGAAGTTCTTGGACGGATGAATTGCAATCGACTGCACGCCTGGCCCGGCCGTGATGGGGCTGACCGGCAATATTGTCAGAACGCCCGAGTTAGGATCTTCGCGGTAGGCGCCGATTTCGCTGGCTGCGGGGAGCGCCGCGTATAAATAATTGCTGTTGTTCTTGCCACAACTGACAAACAGGCTCATGCTCGCGCAAACCAGCATCAGAGCCGCTGTTTTCTTTTGCATCTGTGACTCCTGAGAGAAATCTCGAAGCGCAAAAATTGGAAATTGCCGGCCTGCCCGACTATGGTCCCGGGCGAGTGTAGTACCAGGCAGTGATTAAACACCTATCATACGGGACAATGCCGTTTTCGCGCACGTGCCAGGGCATCTCGCATTTCTCTGGTTCCGTCAAAACACCGAATCCGCGTGGGCCGGTGCGCACAGTCATAGCTGCTGCGATGCTGGATTTCCACATCGAGGTTGCACAGGCCTGCAGGCATTGTCGGCTTGATCCGGGAAACATTCCGTAGGGAAAATACGGCAGGAACAGTGCGGTGCTTCAGTGTGCCGGACTTGGGCGTGGACCCACTGCTGGAGTGTGAGGTAAGGCTTCGCCTTCGCCGCCGCGCAGAGCCAAACGTAACCGATCAAGATAGACATAGACCACAGGCGTGGTGAAGAGCGTGAGCATCTGGCTGACGATCAGGCCGCCGACGATCGTGATTCCAAGCGGGCGGTGCAATTCCGAGCCAGTCCCCTGGCCCAGAGCCAGCGGCAAGCCGCCGAGAAGCGCGGCCATGGTCGTCATCATGATTGGCCTGAAACGCAGAATGCATGCGTCATAAATCGCTTCCACCGGCTTCTTGCCTTGGGTCCGCTCCACGTCGAGCGCCACATCGATCATCATGATGGCATTTTTCTTCACCAGCCCGATCAGCAGGATGATCCCGATCGTTCCGATCACGTTCAGCTCATTGTGCGTCAGCAGCAACGCCAGAAGCGCCCCTACGCCGGCTGAGGGCAGCGTCGACAGAATCGTGATGGGATGAATGTAGCTTTCATACAGCATGCCCAACACAATGTAGACCGTGATCAAGGCAGTGAGAATCAGAATCGGCTCGCTCGAAAGCGAATCCTTAAAAGCCGCGGCCGTCCCTTGAAAACTGGCCTCGATCGATTGCGGAAAGCCGATGCTGCGCTCAGCCCGTTCGATCGCCTCCGTGGCCTGGCCAAGTGAAACTCCGGGAGCCAGATTAAACGAGATCGTCACCGAAGGCACCTGCCCCTGGTGATTCACGGCTAGGGGAGTGTTCGAAGGTTCGTAGTGCGTGAACGCGGCCAGGGGCACAGCAGTCCCGGTCGACGAACGCAAATAGATGTTTTGCAACGCCTCGGGAGTCTGCTCGAATTGCGGCGCGACTTCCATGACTACGTGATACTGATTAAGCGGCCGGTACATGGTCGAGACCTGCCGCTGCCCGAACGCGTCATAGAGAGCGTTATCCAGAGTCTGCGCGGTAATTCCCATGCGGCTGGCAGTGTCGCGGTCGATCACCAGCTTCGCCTCCAGCCCTCTGTCCTGCTGATCTGAGTTCTGGTCGCGCAATTCCGGCAGGCTCTTCAACTTCTCCAACAGCAGTGGCGCCCATTTATTCAAATCGTCAAAGTTAGGGCTCTGCAGCGTGTACTGGTATTGCGCGTTGCCAAATCGGCCGCCGATCGTAAGATCCTGCGCTGACTGGAGAATCAGCGTTGCCCCCGGCACGACCGCCAGTTTGCCGCGCATACGGTTAATCACATCGTCAGCGGTGACGTAGTGGCAGGGCTCCCAGAAGTGAGCCTTGTGGCACTTTCCGCGTTGCTCCAGCGGTTTCAGCATCACGAAGAAGCGTCCCTGATTCAGCGCCGTATTCCCGCCGGCGAAACCGACAGAAGTATCCACCGCGGGATCCTGCATCACGATTTCGACATACTGCCGCATCTTGTCGCTCATGGACTGGAATGAAATATCCTGCGCGGCCATGACTCCGCCCATGATTCGGCCTGTGTCCTGCTGCGGGAAAAATCCTTTGGGCACGAGGGCGTACAGAACTACGCTGAATACTGCGATCAGGATCGTGAGGATCAAAGTGGGGAACTGATGCGCGAGCACGAATTTCAGAGAGTGCGAGTACGTATCCAGCATCTTTTGGAAGAACCACTCGCTGATACGATAAAAGACGTTGTGCTTCCCCTCCTTCGCTGGTCGCAGAAACTTGGCGCACATCGTCGGCGTCGTCGTCAGCGAAACCATCAGCGAAACCCCGATTGCAATGCTCAAGGTCACTGCGAACTCGCGGAACAGCCGTCCGACAATGCCGCCCATCATCAACAGTGGAATAAACACAGCCACCAGCGACACGCTCATCGAAACCACTGTAAATCCAATCTCCGCCGCGCCCTTAAATGCAGCTTTCACCGCATCCATGCCATGCTCGATATAGCGCGTGATATTTTCCAGTACGACGATCGCGTCGTCGACCACGAACCCGGTCGAGATGGCCAGCGCCATCAGCGAAAGATTGTCCAGGCTGTAGCCCAGCAGAGACATCCCGCCGAAGGTGCCGACCAGCGAGAGCGGTACCGCGACGCTCGGAATAATCGTGGCCCGCACCGTCCGCAAAAACAAGAACACCACCATGATTACGAGGACGATCGAAATGATCAGCGTGGTCTCAATGTCTTTCACCGAGGCACGCACCGTGACTGTGCGGTCCATCACAACGGCCAGATGAATCGCCGGCGAAATTGAAGACTGGAGATATGGAAGCAGGCTCCGCACCCGGTCGACGGTTTCAATGATGTTCGCGTCAGGCTGGCGGAACATGATGATGAGAACGGCCGTTTTGCCGTTGGCGATGCCGATGTTGCGCACATCGGCGACTGAATCCTTCACGTCGGCCACATCCCCCAGCCGCACTGGCCCGCCGTTGTTGTACGACACAATCAGCGGTCGGTACTGGTCCGCAGTGAAGAGTTGATCCGTGTCGGTGAAGGAATACGAGCTTGCGCCGGAGGAAACCTGGCCCTTGGGGGCGTTCGCGTTCGCAGCGTAGAGCGCGTTGCGCACCGTGTCGAGGCCCACGCCCAGCTTGTTGAGCAGCGTCGGGTTCACTTCCGCGCGTACCGCCGGCTGGGCCGCGCCAAATACAAAAACCTGGCCTACGCCGTTCACCTGCGCCAGTTTCTGCGACAAAATCGAATCTGCTGCGTCGTACATCTGCGGCACAGTCTGCGTGTCCGAAGTCAGCGCGAGAATAAGAATCGGCGCGTCCGCGGGATTCACCTTGCGGTAGGTCGGATTGCTTGGCAAGTTGGCGGGAAGCTGGCTGCGGGCCGCATTGATCGAAGCCTGCACATCGCGCGCGGCGGCGTCGATGTTCCGGTTCAGATCGAACTGCATGGTGATCGAAGTTGTCCCCAATCCGCTCGACGAAGTCATCTGGTTGACGGCCGCGATTCGTCCGAACTGCCGCTCGAGCGGCGTGGCCACGGACGACGCCATGGTCTGCGGATCCGCACCCGGCAAACTGGCTCCGACGCTGATCACAGGAAAATCGACTCTCGGCAGCGAAGCCACCGGAAGGAATTTGAAGGCCAGAATGCCGGAAAGCAGCAGCGCCGCTGCCAGCAGCGACGTGCCGATCGGACGCCGAATGAATGGAGCCGAAATACTCATTGCCTGATCTGTAAAGCCACGATCTAGTCCGCTGACACTTCCTGCGGAATCGCATTACCGATCCCGTAGCGCGCAAATCGTTTCGCCAGCCGGTCAAACCACAAATAAACCACCGGAGTCGTATACAAGGTCAGCAACTGGCTGAGCAGTAGCCCGCCGACAATCGTGATGCCCAGCGGCCGGCGCAGTTCGGCGCCCGTCCCCGATCCCAACGCCAGCGGTAATCCGCCCAGCAACGCTGCCATCGTCGTCATCATGATCGGACGAAAACGCAGCAGGCAAGCCTGGTAGATCGCTTCCTCCGGCGGTTTGTTCTCTTCGCGTTCCGCCTCTAAAGCGAAGTCGATCATCATGATCGCGTTTTTCTTCACGATGCCGATTAGCAGAATGATTCCGATCAGCGCCACCACCGTTAGATCGTTCCCGGTGATCATCAGCGCCAGAATCGCGCCCACGCCCGCCGAAGGCAAAGTCGAAAGAATCGTGATGGGATGGATGTAACTCTCATACAGAACGCCCAGCACGATGTAGACGGTGATCACCGCCGCCAGGATCAGATAAGGCTCCGACGCCAGCGAGTTCTGAAATGCCGCGGCCGTTCCCTGAAATGCCGCGTGAATACTCGCCGGTAACTGAATATCTTTCTCGGCTTGCTCAATCGCCTTGGTCGCGTCGCCCAACGACGCCCCCGGTGCCAGATTGAATGACAGCGTCACCACGGGGAACTGCCCCTGGTGGTTGACGGCGAGAGAAGCGTTACCGGACTGCATGTGAGTGAATGTCGAGATCGGAACCGGGGCCCCGCTGGTGGTGACCGCCGCTCCGTTCGCCGACGGCGCACCCGTGTTCGGCGTCACCGAACTTGGCCGGATATAAATGTCTTTCAGCGCCTCAGGAGTCTGCGCGAAATTCGGCAGCACCTCGAGCACCACGTGATACTGATTCAGCTGAGTGAAAATCGTCGAAACCTGCCTCTGGCCGAACGCATCGTACAGCGTGTTGTCGATGGCCTGCGGCAGAATTCCCAGGCGCGAAGCCGTGTCCCGGTCGATGGCGATGGTGGTCTGGAGTCCGCTGTTGAGCTGGTCCGTGGCCACATCCCGCAATTGCGGCAACTTCCTCAGCTGATCGACAAGTTTGGGTGTCCACTGCGCCAGTTCCTGCGCGTCGGCGTCTTCAATCGAGTACTGGAATTGCGTGCGGCTTACGCGATCTTCCACGGTGAGGTCCTGCACCGGCTGCATGTAGAGAGTGATTCCATCCACCTTCGCCAGCGCAGGCTGCAACCGCCGGATGATCGCCGATGCGTCATCGGAGCGTTCATCCCGCGGCTTCAGATTGATCTGTATGCGCCCGGAATTCGGCGTAGCGTTGGTGCCGTCCACTCCAATGAATGACGACAGGCTCTCCACCGCTTTATCCTGCAGAATGACTCGCGCCAGTGCCTGCTGACGCTGCGACATCGCCTCAAACGAAATCGAATCGGGCGCTTCCGAAACGCCCAGAATCACTCCCGTATCCTGCACCGGGAAAAAACCCTTCGGAACCACAACGTAGAGAATCAGCGTCAGCACCAGGGTTCCGAAAGTTACAAACAGTGTCGCCGTCTGGTGCTTCAACACCCACTTCACTGTCCTTCCGTAAAACGCGATGATCCGGTTGTAATAGTCCTCGGTAACCTCGTAGAACCTTCCCTTTTCGCCTTCCCTGCGATGTTTCAGCAGCTTCGCGCACATCATAGGCGTCAGGCTCAGCGAAACGCCCGCGGAAACCAGAATCGTCACCGACAACGTGACCGCGAATTCGCGGAAAAGCCGTCCCACAATATCGCCCATGAACAACAGCGGAATCAGCACCGCAATCAGCGACACGGTCAGCGAAACGATCGTGAAGCCGATCTGTCCCGCTCCTTTCAGCGCCGCATCGAGCGGCGAGTCGCCGGCTTCCAGGTAGCGGTCGATGTTCTCGATCATCACGATCGCATCGTCGACCACAAATCCCGTGGAGATCGTCAACGCCATCAGCGTCAGGTTGTTCAGGCTGTAACCGAGCAGATACATTACTGCAAACGTTCCCACCAGCGAGAGCGGCACCGCCACGCTGGGAATCACCGTCGCGGGAAGATTCCGCAGGAACAAGAAGACCACCAGCACCACCAGGCCGATGGAGAGCATCAACTCAAACTCAACGTCCTTCACCGAGGCGCGGATGGTGAGCGTCCGGTCGGTAAGAATCTTCACCGTCACAGCCGCGGGTAGTCCGGCCTGCAATTGCGGCAGAAGTTTCTTGATGCGGTCCACCACGCTGATGATGTTCGCCCCGGGCTGACGCTGGATATTGACGATTACCGCCGGCGTCTGGTTCATCCACGCCGCCAGCCAGGTGTTTTCCGTCCCGTCAATGATGTTCGCGACGTCGCTGATTCGCACCGGTGCGCCGTTGTGGTAAGCGATAACAATCGGCTTGTACTCCTCCGCGTGGAAGAGCTGATCGTTGGCCCCGATCGTGTAAGACTGCCGCGAACCGTCAATCACTCCCTTGGCTTGATCGACGTTGGCCTGAGCCAGCGCCGCCCGCAGATCCTCCAGGCTCAAGCCATAGGAAGCTAGCGCCGTTGGATTGGCCTGAATGCGCACTGCCGGTTTTTGCCCGCCGCTGATCGAAACCAGGCCCACGCCCGGCAGCTGCGAGATTTTTTGCGCCAGAGATGTATCCGCGAGATCCTCCACCTTCGACAGCGGCAGCGAATCCGAACTCAGCGCCAGCGTCACGATGGGCGAGTCGGCGGGATTGACCTTGTTGTAGACCGGAGGATTCGGCAGATCCGTCGGTAAATACGTTTGCGCCGAATTAATGGCCGCCTGCACCTGCTGCTCCTCGACGTCAATGTTCTGATCGAGGCCGAACTGCAGCGTGATCACCGAACTACCATACGAACTCGTCGAAGTCATCTGGCTCAGGCCCGGGACCTGGCCGAACTGTCGCTCCAGCGGAGACGTCACCGATGACGCCATCACTTCCGGATCCGCCCCGGGATAAAACGTCATCACCTGAATCGTCGGGTAATCCACTTCGGGGAGCGCAGAAACCGGCAGTTGCATAAAGGCAACGCCGCCCACCAGCAGCACGCCCACCATCAGCAGCGTGGTCGCCACCGGCCGAAGAATGAATAAGCGTGAAGGACTCATAGAAAAGTGTTTCCTGTTACGCGGATCGCGGATCTCGAAATCTTAGGGTGCCTAGGGTGCCCCACGTCTCGCCGAATTTGCGAGACGTGGGGTTTTTCCATATGGCTCGGACTCACTCGACTCGGAGACCTACCTAGCTCGGATTTCCCGCGCCTTGGCGCTGTCCCGCACCAGGAGTACCACCCGATCCCGCGTCCGTGCCTGTGGCGCGCGGTTCCACGCGGCTGCCCCGCTGAAGTTTGTCCTGGCCGTCGGTGACGACCACATCGCCCGGAGTCAATCCGCTGGTGATTACCGTCGTATCCCCCTGGGTCAACGACACGGTGACTGCGCGATCCTGCACCGTCTTGTCGGAACTCATCGCGTACACAAACGTGCCCTGCGGACCGCGCACAATCGCTGCCGTCGGCACGACCGTGCTGTTCTTTCGCGTCTCCAGCAGCAGGTTCGCATTCACGAACTGGTTCGGCCAGAGCTGATTGTCCCTGTTGTCGAAGACCGCCTTCAGCTTCGCCGTGCCCGTGTTGGGGTCAATCTGGTTGTCGATGGTCAGCAGCTTGCCCGTCTCCAGCTTGGTTTTATTGTCGTGGCTGAAGGCGTCGACTTCGAGCGTCCCGTGCGCCATATGGTGCGCCACGGTGGGCAGAACATCTTCGGGCAGCGTGAAGATCACCGCAATCGGTTGCAGCTGCGTGAGAATCAGCATGGGATTCGTGTCGGTCGCATGAATGATGTTGCCAGGGTCGACCTGCCGGAGCCCGACGCGCCCGTTGAACGGCGCGGTGATGTGACAGTAAACAATCTGCAGCTTTGCGTTATCGATCTGAGCCTGATCCGTGCGCACTGTGCCATCGAGCTGGTCGACCAGCGCTCTCTGCGTATCCACCTGCTGCTGGGCGATGCTGCCCGAGGGAATCAGCGTCGTATAGCGATCGAGGTTCAGCTTCGCGTCGCGCAGTTGCGCCTGGTCGCGAAATATCTGCGCCTGCATCTGCTCCAGTTGCACTTGAAACGGCCGTGGATCAATCACGATCAGCAGGTCGCCCTCTTTCACGTTCTGGCCTTCGACAAAGTTGACCTGCGTGATCTGTCCGTCCACCCGGCTCTTGATGTTTGCCGTATTGAATGCCGTCACAGCGCCCAGGCCGGTGAGATATACCGGCACATCCTGCCGCTGCACGGTCGCGATAGCAACCGACACGGGATGCGACCCGGCGGCTTGCGCTTTCTGCTGGCTGGACTCCGCCGCGCTGCAGCCGAGCAGCGTTACGCACAAGGAGGCAACCACGAGGAACGCAGCGCCGCTAACCGAAACGACGTGGAGGGTTCCTCTCCTCGCCTGACCTTCGTTTTCCACGCCCGCTCGAAATTCCGACACAGCCGCCTCAGCAGCGCATCGTCTTGCAAAGTGTTTTTCCATCATAGTTAGAGGACTCGTCGCCACAAGTAAGTCCGAACCGCTCCTCACAGCGTGATCCCCCGCGGCCCAGGTAAGTATTAGACGTATGCATTGTAGGCTTGGTTTCGCTAACTCTGCCTCGGGAAGCAGAAATTCGCGGATACAGGGGCCCTCCGTGAAGAATTTCTCAGGCAGGAAACCAGAACGCAGTTGCAATGGTAAAACCTTGCTAAATCAGCATCAACTAGGGGCCCGGCGCAGGTCAAGAGTACTGCCGAGTGTTTTACAAATCTTTACCACCTGTTGACCTACCGTTACTGTCGGGAGGCTTGCAGCGCCGTTGGCGCGGGATGCCCGGCCTCGTAAGCGGCAATCTCCGCTTCATGCTGCAACGTGAGCCCGATGTCGTCGAGCCCGTTCAACAGGCAGTGTCGGACGAATTCGTCGACGGAAAATTTCGCGCGGAATCCTCGATCGTCCCGCACCTCACATTTTTCCAGGTCGACCGCGAGCTGATAATCGTCGATGCTGTCTGCGCGCCGCATCAGGTCGGCAACTTCGTCTTCGCCAAGTTGCACTGCCAGGAATCCGTTTTTCGTGCTGTTGTTGGCAAAAATATCGGCGAACGAAGATGAAATCACGGCGCGAAAGCCGAAGTCGGCCAGTGCCCACACCGCATGCTCGCGCGACGAACCACAACCAAAATTTCTGCCCGCAACCAGAACGCTCGCGCCGTCAAAGCGCGGCTCATGCAAAACGAAATCCGGATTCTTGGTGCCGTCGGCGCCAAACCGCCAATCGTAAAACAAGAACTGCCCAAACCCTGTCTTCTCAATGCGCTTCAAAAATTGTTTAGGGATAATCTGATCAGTATCGACATTAACCCGATCAAGCGGCGCAACCCGCCCTCGATGCACTGTGAATGGTTTCATTATTTCCTCGTAGGTCTGCGCCTTGGCGTCATGCACTGACCACCGGCCACTGATCGCTGTCTACTGAAACTCCCAATCCCGAATATCCGTGAAATGCCCCGCAATCGCCGCCGCGGCCGCCATCATCGGACTGACCAGATGCGTCCGCCCTCCGCGCCCCTGCCTTCCTTCAAAATTGCGATTGCTGGTCGAAGCGCACCGTTCTCCCGGCTGCAAAATATCAGGATTCATTCCCAGGCACATCGAGCATCCCGACTCCCGCCACTCGAATCCCGCCTCTTGAAAAATCCGGTGCAGGCCTTCCTGTTCCGCAGCCCGCTTCACCGCCTGCGAACCCGGCACAACCATGGCGCGCACTTTCGGGCTGACATGATGTCCCTTAGCCACCCGAGCAGCCGCGCGCAAATCTTCAATGCGCGAATTGGTGCACGATCCAATGAACACCCGATCGATTCCGATCTCCTCAATCCGCTTCCCCGGATCCAGTCCCATGTACTGCAAAGCCAGCTCAAAAGCTCGCCGGTCGGTCTCCTTCATTCCGTTAATCTCGGGCACGCGCCCGGTCACCGGAGCCACCATGCCAGGATTCGTTCCCCAGGTCACGAACGGAGAAAGCTGTGCCGCGTCGATCTCGATCACTTTGTCGAACGCCGCGCCGTCATCGCTCGGCAGCGTTCGCCAGTACGCGACGGCCTTCTCCCACTCCGCGCCCTGCGGCGCAAACCTTTTTCCCTTCACGTAAGCGATAGTCGTCTCATCCGGCGCAACCATTCCGGCCCGCGCTCCCGCTTCGATGCTCATGTTGCACAACGTCATGCGCCCTTCCATCGAGAGTGCGCGTACCGCAGGCCCCACATATTCGATCACATGTCCGGTAGCGCCGTCGGTGCCGATCTGCCCGATAATGCCCAGAGTCAGATCTTTCGCGCCCACCCCCTCGGCGAGCCGCCCGCGCACGTCAATCTTCATCGTCTTAGGCTTCTGTTGCGCGAGGCATTGAGTAGCAAGAACGTGCTCGACTTCCGAAGTGCCGATGCCGAAGGCCAGCGCCCCGAACGCGCCGTGCGTGCTGGTATGGCTGTCGCCGCAAACAATCGTCATGCCCGGCTGTGTCAGCCCAAGTTCGGGACCGATCACATGAACGATGCCCTGCTCCGGCGAATCCATATCGAACAGCCGCACGCCAAATTCTCTGCAGTTCGACTGCAGTGCCGCAATCTGCTTGGCCGCGATCAAGTCGGTAATCGGCGTCCCGCGCGGCTCAGTCGGGATATTGTGATCCACCGTCGCCACGGTACGCGAAGGTTGCCGTACTTTTCTTCCAGCCGCGCGCAGCCCGTCAAACGCCTGCGGCGAAGTCACCTCATGCACCAGGTGCAGGTCAATATAAAGAATGGACGACCGCCCCGCCGGCTCCGCCACCAGATGCGCATCCCAAATTTTCTCGAATAGAGTCTTCTTTTCAGCCATATTCTGACCACTGATCACAGGCCACCGACCACCGCACTTCTAACGTGGCCCAGTAATCACAGAGTGCCCCACGTCTCGCAGGTTTTTCGAGACGTGGGAATTTTGACTTCCTCGAAATCCCAAATCCCGCGGGTACTCGACCCTTAGCCGCGTTCTTTGCGGCTAGGGCGGGAATTTTTACTTCTTGTCAGTCTCCAAATCACAGCTACCGCGGCCCCGTGATCGCCCCCTGCGAAGCCGACGAAACCAGCGCCCCATACTTCGCAAACACTCCCGTCGGATACCGCGGCTGCGGCGCCTTCCACGCCGCCATGCGCTGTTTCAATTCATCTGCCCCGATCTCAACTTCAATCACGCGCTTGCGGGCATCGAAGCGAATCATGTCTCCATCGCGCACCGCGGCAATCGGCCCGCCCAGCGCGGCTTCCGGAGAAACGTGCCCGGCCATCAATCCCCGTGTCGCTCCGCTGAAGCGCCCGTCGGTCAGCAGCGCCACAGTCTCACCTAATCCTTCGCCGACGATGGCTGCCGTCACGCCCAGCATCTCGCGCATCCCCGGCCCACCCTTCGGACCTTCGTTGCGAATCACCACCACATCTCCCGCCTTGATTTTCTTTCCCGTAACCGCGGCCATCGCATCTTCTTCCGACTCAAATACGCGCGCCGGACCACGCTGCTCCAGCCGCTCATGCCCGCTAAGCTTGGCCACGCACCCCTCCGGCGCAAGATTGCCTTTGAGAATTACCAACCCGCCGGTTGCCTTCAGCGGCTTATCGAGCGGCGCAATCACTTCCTGTCCCGGAGTTTCCGGAGCGCGCTCGGCCTCGGCTCCAATGGTCATTCCGGAAACAGTTTTGGCCGAAGAGTGCAGATATTTCCCGTTGAGCAGCCGCTTCGCCAGCAATCCGATTCCGCCCGCGCGATGCATGTCCGCCGCAACAAATCGCCCCGAGGGCTTGAGATCGCAAAGCAGGGGAGTGCGCTCGCTCACCGTCTGGAAGTCGTCAATCTCAAGCGCGACGCCCGCCTCGCGCGCAATCGCCAGCAGATGCAGCACGGCGTTGGTCGATCCGCCACTAGCGGCCACCGACGCGATCGCATTTTCAAACGCTGCCCGCGTGAGAATGTCGCGAGGTTTGATCCTTTGCTGCAACACGTTCATCACAATCTTGCCGCAGTCAAAAGAAACCTGATCTTTCTGCGCGTCCATGGCAGGCACGCTGTTGAACCCCATGGGCGAAAGCCCGATCATTTCCATCACCGTCGACATCGTGTTCGCCGTATATTGCCCGCCGCAAGCGCCCGCCCCGGGACAAGCCACGTTTTCCAGTTCGCGCAATTCCGCGTCCGAAATCTTTCCCGCGACGTTCGCGCCGATCGCCTCGTAAACATCCTGAATCGTCACGTCTTTGCCGCGATAAGTTCCGGGAGCAATCGTGCCGCCATAGAGCACGATGCCCGGCAGATTCATCCGCGCCAGCGCCATCGCCGCCGCCGGAATCGTCTTGTCGCAGCCCACCACGCACACCACCGCATCGAACATTTGCCCGCGGCAGACCAACTCAATCGAGTCCGCGATCAACTCGCGGCTTACCAGCGACGCCCGCATCCCCTCAGTGCCCATGGTCTCGCCGTCGGAGATCGCAATGGTATTGAACTCCATGGGGGTGCCGCCGGCGGCACGAATCCCTTCTTTCACCTTGGCCGACAACCGGCGCAGATGAAAATTGCACGGCATGGTTTCAATCCAGGTGTTGGCCACGCCGATCAGCGGCTTGCTGAGGTCGGCATCCGTGAAGCCGACCGCCTTGAACATAGAGCGCGCCCCTGCCCGGTCGCGTCCCTCGGTAATTCCACGGCTATTGTGTTTAAGATCGTTCTTGGAATCCATGATGAAAGATTACCTCACGCGCCGTGCCCACCGGATCGCCGCCTCAGAAAAAGAGGGAACCTGCGCCGCAGGTTCCCAGAATTGATTCGATAAAGATCCGCCAAGCTGCTCAGGAGCCGTCATGCGTGCCCGGCAAGAAATATCGAGCTACGCCCGCGCCGCCGATCGGCCTTCCTGCAGCGGCACGCCGGCCGGAGGATGCGCGCCGTTCCACTCCTGCGCCTGCGCCGGAGCCGCGCCCGAACCGACGTGAATGACATCGGCAATCGCGTACCACTCGCGGTAGAGCTGCCCCACCTGCTTGGAGTTGACGTCAAGCTCAACCGTGACCTGATGATCGCGCTCGGCCGGCCCGGCCTGCACCCACGGCAGATCAAGCCCGCGCCGCGAAGCCGCGTTCAAAATGCGCATCAACGTCCCCTGCGTATTGCGATAGTGAATCCGAAAGACCTGCATATATGTGTGGCTCCGTAAAACCGAGTGCAGATTGTAGATTTCAGATTTCAGATTTTCAAAATCCTCGCTCCGGACTCGAAATCTGAAATCTGAAATCTGACTTCTGACTTCTAACTTCTGACTTCGGACTTCGGACTTCGACCCTACTCCGCCGGCTCTTCCTCCAGCAACATCTCCGAAAGCGCCGCGCCCGCCGGCACCATCGGATACACATTCGCCTCCGGCGCACAATCGAACACCAGCAGTTCCGGTTCAGTCGATTTCAAAAAGCGATCAATCTGATCGCCGGTCTCGCTCGAAACCGGATACTCCCGCATCGTGTCTTCTTTCATGCGAAAACTATGGATCCGGTACGCCTTCGCAATCTCCACGAAATCCGGATTGTCGCTCAGGTCGGTCTCGGCATAATTGCGCTCGTAAAACAGCTGCTGCCACTGCCGCACCATACCCAGATATTTATTGTCGATGATCACCAGCTTGATCGGCAGATTCAAGCGATGCACCGTCGCCAGTTCCTGGATGTTCATCTGAAATCCACCATCGCCCGAAACGCACAGCACGCAGGTGTCGGGCTTCGCCAGCTGCACGCCGACAGCAGCCGGCAGAGCGAAACCCATCGCTCCGAGCCCACCCGAGGTGATGAATCCCCGCGGTGAAGAAGACCGGTAGCGTTGCGCCGCCCACATCTGATGCTGGCCCACGTCGGCAATCACGACGCTGTCCTCGGGCAAACGGCTGAAAAGTTCGTCAAGGAAACGAATCGTCGGCTGCGCCAACCCGCGCGGATCAAGTTCCGCACGCTCCGCCCCGCAGGCCACGCTGCGCCACTCTTTAAAATCAGGCAGCGATGCATGCCGCCGCAGTTCGGCCTCAAACGCCGGAATCGTATCCGCCAGATTTCCAATCACTGCCAGATCGCAAGGACGCACCCGGTCCAGCTGCGCCGGATCAATCTCAAAGTGCACGATCTTCGCATGTGGAGCAAACCGCGTCGGCTCGCCGGTGACGCGATCGTCCAGCCGCGCGCCGAACACCAGCAGCAGGTCGGTTTCATTCAGCGCAGTGTTCGCCGCGCGCGTTCCGTGCATGCCCACCATCCCCAGATAGTGCGGCGCTTCCGGAGGAATCGCTCCCAACCCGTGCACGGTGGCGAAGCTGGGAATGTTCAAGTGATCGAGCAGCCGCCGCAAATCCGGAATTGCGCCGGAAAGCTTCGCTCCCGCGCCCACCAGAGCAACCGGCTTCTTCGCCGCTTGCAGCATCGCAACGATCGTGTCGGTGAATCCGCCATCGGCCTTCGCTTCCGCCGGCCGGGCATGCGGCGTGAACTTCACCGGCCCCGAGAATTCTTTTTTCGCCTTAAGTATGTCCGTGGGAATGTCGATCAGCACCGGCCCCGGACGCCCACTGCGCGCCCAGTGAAACCCTTCGGCGATCACTTCCGGAATTTCGTCCAGCGTTCGCACCAGTCGGCTCCACTTCGTGAGCGACAACGTGACGCCGAAAACATCGGTTTCCTGAAAAGCATCGGTTCCGATCAGCGGGCTGCGCACCTGCCCGGTAATGCAGACGAGTGGAACCGAATCCATCTTGGCATCGGCAATGCCGGTAATGAGATTGGTCGCGCCGGGCCCGCTGGTCGCAATCGCGACGCCCACTTCGCCGGTAACGCGCGCATAGCCCTCGGCCGCGAACACAGCACCCTGCTCATGCCGCGTCAACACATGCCGGATGCCGCTGCCGTCGAGCGCGTCATACAGCGGCATAATTGCGCCGCCAGGGTAGCCGAACATCAACTCCACCCCTTCGGCGCGCAGGCACGCCAGCGTGATTTCCGCCCCTCTAAGCATTCACCACCTGTTTCGGCGCGTCCTTCGGAGCTTCGACCGCCTTCTTCCCGTCCTTGGGCAGCCAGCTCATCATGCCGCGCAGCTGCGCCCCCACGATCTCAATCGGATGCTGCTTCTCTTTCGCCCGCAGCGCGTTGAAATTCGGACAGCCGGCCTTGTTCTCGGCGATCCACTCCCGCGCGAACTCGCCGCTCTGAATGTCGGCCAGTGTCTGTTTCATCGCCGCCCGCGTGGCATCGCCCACCACTCGCTCGCCGCGCGTCAGGTCGCCATACTCAGCGGTGTTCGAAATCGAATAGCGCATGCGGTCGAGCCCGCCTTCGTAGATCAGATCCACGATCAGCTTCACTTCATGCAGGCACTCGAAGTAAGCGATCTCAGGCGCGTACCCAGCCTCAACCAGCGTCTCGAATCCCTTCTTGATCAGCGAAGTCAGCCCGCCGCACAGCACGGCCTGCTCGCCGAACAAGTCGCTCTCGGTCTCTTCCTTGAAAGTTGTCTGCAGAACGCCCGCGCGCGTCGATCCAATGCCGTAGGCGTAGGCGAGCGCGAGTTCGTGCGCGTGGCCGCTGGCGTCCTGCTGAATCGCGATCAGCGACGGCACGCCGCGCCCTTCGGTGTAAACCCGCCGCACCAGATGGCCGGGACTCTTCGGCGCGATCATCACGACGTCAACATCGTCCGGCGGAACAATCGTCTTGAAGTGAATGCTGAAGCCGTGCGAGACCCCAAGCACCTTGCCGGGATGCAGATACGGCTTGACGTGCTGTTCGTAGAGCGCTCCCTGGGTCTCATCGGGCGTGAGCAACTGAATCCAGTCGGCACGCTTGGCAGCCTCGTCGGGAGCAACCACCACCATGCCGTCGGCTCGCGCCTGCTGTGCGCTCTGCCGGTTAGGGTCGAGTCCCACGATGACCTTGAAACCGCTATCGCGCAGGTTCTGGGCCTGCGCATGTCCCTGGCTGCCATAGCCCAGGATGGCGATAGTCTTACCCTTCAGGGCCTCAGGCTTGGCATCGCGTTCATAGAAAATCGTAGCTGCCACCGGTGTTCCTCCAAATTCCAAAGAGTCCTGGGAAATACTGTTGCTACAAAGAAACCGACCGGTCGGTCGGTATGAAGATGCTACCTGTCCTCCCGAAGAGTGTCAAGAGAGAACTACGGTGCGCGAAAAACCTCCCGCTAGGCGCACCAGAGCTGGTAAGCGCCACAAACCACGTAGGGGCGGACGCCCTCGTCCGCCCAGTAGCCAAGATGAACGATGCAAAGATGAGCGATAAAAACATGAGTTACGAAAAGCGAACGACGAACGACGAAACTCGGATCAGCGTCTGAAAAACGAGCTGAGCCCCCCAGACAAGCGGCCTCCCCCCGTTGTGTGGTTGAATTGCTCTCCGAATGCTGCCTCGATTTAAAAGCGCGCTCGCAGTCGTTGCCGGACTCCTCCTCGCCTTGATCGCGGCAATCCTCACCCTGCGCGCGATTCCTCTGCATATCCACGACGACTTCGAATCGCAATCCCTCAGTTGGCGCTGGACCAGCCTCCGCTTCGTCAACGGTTCCACCCGCCTCGAGCGGGAGATCGTCCGCTCCGGCCGACAGGCTCTTGCCATCACGGTTCGTTCCGGAGACCGATACGAGCCCGCCAGCGACATCGGAGCGGCGACCGAGCGCGACGAACTCATGGAATCCTGGCTGCTCTTCTCCCGGATCGGCCGCAGCTACGCCTACTCCTTCAGTCTTTACCTGCCCGACGATCTGCCCTCGACCGCTCAACGCCTGGTCATCGCGCAGTGGCGCCAGCTCTGCGAGGCCCGGCGGTGCCGTCCCGACTATCCCATCCTCGCCCTGCGCTATCAGCAAGGCCTGCTCGAAGTTACGCGAGAGGACGACCAGGGCCGCCACGTTCTTTACCAAAGCGCCCGAGTCGTCGAGGGGCAGTGGCTCGACTTTCGCTTCGTAATCAGGTTCGATGCCCAACAAGGCAGCATCTCCGCCACCCTGAATAGCGAGCCCATCGTGGAATATCACGGTCCCACAGTCTTTGCCCCCACCCACGGCTATCCCGCCCATGGCCTTGTCTACTTCAAGACCGGCCTCTACCGCGACGCTTTGAACGACCCACCCTGGACCATCTACGTAGACGAATACCGCAAAGATCAATGCCCCGCGGAAGGCTGCCAGTAACCCGGGAGCGCGGGTGTTGCAGTCTGGATTGTGGATTGTCTTCTTTGCGTCCTTCGCAAGCCGCACTACTACCCGCGGGAGACGCTGTATAAGAGTTACCTTCCGCGATTTGGTACCATGTCCCCCGATGCCCCGCGAAGCTCTCGTCGACTCCCGGCAGGAAATCCTGCGCACCGCCGCGCGCCTTTTCCAGCAGCGCGGCTACGACGCGACTTCCATGAACGACGTGGCCGCCGCGCTCAAACTCAGCAAGGGAGGCCTCTACCACCACTTTCAGAGCAAAGACGAAATCCTCTTCGAGATCATGGACCACGCTATGGAGATCACCGAAGAGCGCGTCCTCGCTCCCGTGCGAGCCATCGCCGATCCTCAGGATCGCCTTCGCGCCCTGATCCGCCTGCATATCGAGGTCGTACTCAGCCCGCGCGACCGCGAAATCACGGTAATGCTGCATGAGAACCATCCCCTGCCGCCCACGCTGCGCAAACGCATCAATACCCGCAAGAAAGAGTACGTCCACTTTGTCGAGAGCCTGATCGCGGAAGTGCAAAGAGACGTGCAAAGAGAATCGCAGAAAGAATCCTTGAAAAGCTCGCAGGGCGGAGTCGCGCTCCCGCGCCAGCTCGGCGCCGCGGTCAGCCCCAAAGCTGCAGCCTTCGCCCTGCTCGGAATGATCAACTGGATCTACCAGTGGTATAAGCCGGAAGGGAATCTGCAGGCCCAAAACCTGATCCCGCAATTTACCGATCTCGTCTTTTCAGGCATCCTCGCGTGAAGGATTCTTGCGTGAAAGCGCTCATCGCCGACGTTGCCGGAATCGACCAGCAGCGCGCGCAAAGCGGCAAACTCTACCACGAGTTTCTTCGCGTTCCCAGCATGAGCGCGGGCCTCTACGTGCTCGCCGCCGGAGCTACCGATCTGCAACGCCCGCACCATGAAGACGAAATGTATTACGTAATTCGCGGCCGGGCGCGCTTTCGCGCCAGCGATCAAGAGCGGGAAGTTTGCGCCGGAAGCGTGCTTTTCGTAGCCGCCGAAGTCGAACATCGTTTCTACGACATCGTCGAGGAAATGGCTGCCCTGGTCTTCTTCGCGCCCCCGGAAAGCTAGAAAACCAAAGTTAGAAAACGAAAGCTAGACAAAGTTAAACCCCGACCCGCCATAACCATGCGATATGCTTCCAGCATGTCCTCGCGGCGATTGCCGGCCGGCGATAAGGCGCTGATTCAGATCGTGGATGCTGCTCTCGCCGACGCCTCCCGGCGAAGCGGCGAGTGGCTGGCCTGTCGTCCGGGATGCACGCAGTGCTGCATCGGAGTGTTCGCCATCAATCAGCTGGATGCCGCGCGATTGCAGCGAGGGCTGCACGACCTTGAAAAAACCGACCGCGAGCGGGCGCAGCGCATTCGCGAGCGGGCCCGGGCTTCAATCCGCCGGTTGTCGGCTGAGTTTCCTGGCAACTCAAAGACGGGGGTGCTCGATGAGGGCCCGGAATCCGAGGAACGCTTCGCGGAATTTGCCAACGATGAGCCCTGCCCAGTCCTCGACCCCGAAACCGGCCTGTGCGATCTCTATGAGGCTCGCCCGATGACCTGCCGCACCTTTGGACCGCCCGTGCGATCCGAGGGTGGCCTGGGAGTCTGCGAACTGTGTTTTCACGGCGCCAGCGACGAACAGATCGCCGCCTGTGAGATGATCCCCGATCCCGACGACCTGGAATCCGAACTGGTGACCGCACTGGAGAGAACAAACGGGCCGCGCGGGCGCACGATTGTTGCGTTTGGCCTGAAGTGATTGTCGCGTCTGGGCTGATACGATTGTCGCGGTCGGGGAACTGCGGCAACTGCCGCCCGAGAGCTGTGGCGACTGCTCCCCGGACGTGGGCGTCCGGGGCTACGTGACCTGTGATGGGCTACGTGATCGTCGAGATTCCATCGGAGGGGATTACGAAGCGCGGGCTTGCTTGACCACCGGCAGCCGTTCGCGGGTCTTTTCCTTCATCCTCTCAACCGACACAACCCTGCGGCCCAGATCCTGGACTTGCGCCAGCTCCTGCTGAATAGCCTGCAGCCGCTCCTGCCGTTGCCCGTGATCGACCTGAGCCTCGATCCCGTTCCCCCGGCGCAGCCGGTATTCCTGATTCAACGCGTGAATGTCAGCGATCTCGGCGCGCAGACGCGCAATCTTTTCCCGAAGAACTTCCAAGTGATCCATATAGTTAGAATACCCTATTTATTGGATTTTGCGATCTTCATCTATTTGGGGCAATGGTGCAGTTTGGGTCTTCCGAGTAATTTTCTCCGCTGTTCCGCGGCCTTTTCTCGGCGAACTCCGCTGTTAAAGGCTTTTGTTTTGGTCTATTGCATGTGCTGGAAACTACTTGGCGGGTACCCAATAAACCTCTTCCTTGACGGCCCCCTTGTCGACGAAGCCGCGCCGCTTCAGGATCGCCTTACTGTTCGCGATCATGTCCGGGTGCCCGCACAGGTAAGCCAGCGTGTTTGAACTGTCGAGCCCCCACTGGTCGGCATACTTGCGCAGCACGTCGTCGGCGCGTCCAATCTCGCCCGGCCAGTCGGCGTGGTCCCAGGGACGACTCACGGTCGGCACATAGGTGAACCAGGGCAGCGCTTCCGCGAATTTTCTGAGTTCGTCCAGATAGCCGAACTCCCACGGACGGCTGGCGCCGTTCAGCAGAAATAACTTGTGGCTTCCGTCGAAGCGTCCCTCTTTCCATTCCTTGTCCAGCGTGCGCACATAACTCACGAACGGAGCCACGCCGGTGACCGTCGAAACCAGCAAGTGGTTGGTCTTCCCATTCTTTGTGTCCAGCGAAAACAGTCCCTTCGGCGCCTTTCGCATCAGCAGCGGATCGCCGGGCTGAAGTTTGTACAGCAGCGGCGTCAATGCTCCCTCGGGCACGAGTTCAAAGAAGAATTCAACTTCATCTTCCGCTGGCGATGACGCGATGGAATACGGCCGCTCGACCCGTTTTCCCCCCGCCTCGACTCCCAGCGTCGCATACTGCCCCGGGACAAAGTGAAACTCGCCCCCCGTGTGGATGCGGATCATCCACAGGTCTGGGGCGAAGTCGACCCGGCAGGTGATTTGCGCGCGGAAGAACTTGTCGTCGGGAGTAGTCATGCGCAGGGAATCCTGAAAATCGCTCCCACCGAGCGGTCGCAGGGTACGCCATCCTAGCCCGCACGAGGCAGTTTTGTGAAGGCCCTGGATCCAGCCGCGAAAGCGGCGGCAGTCATTAGCCCGGCACGTAAGTGCCAGGAAAGGTGGGAAGTCGGAGCGAATCCCGAAGGGATGGCACGGGCTCTCACACTCTTTGGCCCCTCCGTGGCTGGTTTACTCCCTAATTTCCCCCCACGGCTTACCAGGTTGCGGAAAAAGGTGTATCCCCGGCAGCAATTTGACCTCGGCGGCTGAAGCCGGGTTGAAAAGTCAGACTAGTTATCGCAGCTGTAAACCGCTGCGCCACCCAAAATCAAAGGCGGCCCGGAGCTGGCTGCTGCTCTCGTAACAGCGCCAGTTCGTCCTGCGTCTTCTTCCAATCGTCCGGCTTTCGTTTTGTGGCGATCGGCGCGTTCGGATCGCCGTAGAAAGCCAGAATGTTTTGCTGCAGCTCTGGGGTAAGCAGCGCAAACTTGTCATGGGCCAATTGATGCAACAGGTGCGCGTAGGCATTGTCAGCCAAGACATATTCTCCGGCATGAGTTTCGCGGCCGGTGTCGAAATCGGTGTTGGCCAGATGCAGATCGCCGGCCCCAACGTCGTGAAGAAGCTGCGCGTAATTCTCCACTGTCTGATTCACACTCGCGACATAAAGGTCTTCCGTCTGCGGCGTCGGGATTTTGAAGTCCACCGCCTTGAACGGTCCGATCTTAGGGACAATTCTCAACAGGAATGCCAGGAATCGCTCCCGAAATCCCGGCTTGCGATAACCTTTGCCCCACTCCCGCTGGTAGGCCGTGCGTGAAAGGTTGTAGCGGAACTGGCGCGCGTTAAAGTTCGGTGTCTCCTGCACAATTTCTTTCTTCCTGGCCACGAGAGCGACCCGCGTCATCTCCGGAATCATCGTGCCGATCGCCCGCCGAAACGTGCCGATCGCCAGGTCCTCGTTCGACATCACTTCACTTAGCGGTATTCCGTAAGTATCCTGAAACGCCCGTTCCAGCACCGGCTTCGATATTGCGAACCCGATGAAATCGTGATAGCGGTCCGACGTGTAACGGTTCCTCGCCACCTGCGTCATATCGAAGCCGAACTCGGTGCGGATGTGCGCCTTGGGATTGTCGGCGTAAGTAAGCGTGTCGCCATATTTCTTGCGCAGTTTCGGAAACTCAATGGCCACCGACCGGTTCACCGTCGGGTGTCCGCAATTATCCGCCGAATAGTGCGCCAACGCTCCCAGCGCGAAGGCATACTCGTTCAGATCCGACGATTCGCGAATCAAATTGACGACAAAATCGCCGCTGCGCACATAGTGCGTAAGGTCGCTGAAAAACTTGCTGCCAAACGGGTAATAGCCCATGTCCTGGACGAGCGATCCACCATACGCAAACGCGTAAGCCTTCTTGAGATCATCATCCGTCGCGGCCGGAAACCGCGCCTTCAGTAACGGCTGGATGCGATCTTTCCATGCCAGATCGACAATCTCTTCATGCGTGAGTACGGAGTACGCGGCGCTGACTTGCGCCAAAACTGCCATCAACCCGAACGCCAGTACTGCGCTCCAATAACAAGATTTCAACGAAGACAGCTCCAGCGAGAAGCCCCGCACGAAAGAAGAGAACGCTTCATTTCCCCACAACCAGCACGACAAACCTGTCCGGCACAATCGAGCGTCGCGGACGTGGATTGTCCGCGGTCGCTGCCGGCGGCGGGCCGAACTTAGCGGTGACCACAAATACCTTGTGCGTCTTCGCATCGAGTGCCAGGGTTCGCGCTCCCTGCTGGGTGGGAACGTTTTCCGCCACGCTGAATTTGTCTGGCGCATCCTCTTTCACCACCGTGAGCACGCCCTCACCGCACGAAGCGAACGCGAGGCCGGTTTCAGGATCGAACGTAGTTGCGTCCACGCCGTCCCCGATCGCCGGCGTGGCCAGAACCTTTCCGCTGTCCGCGTCCACGACCGCCATCATCTTGTTGTCGCAGCCCACGAACAGGCGGCGATTCTTGCGATCGATCGAAAGTCCGCTCGGCCCCGTGCAGGGCGCTAGCGGCCACACCGCCTTAACCTCCAGCTTGTTCGGATCGATGGCCGCTAGTTCGCTCTTGTCCTCGATATTGACGAAAATTTCACCCTTGGCATCGCTGGCCGCGAATTCGGGTTTGCCATCGAGTTTAATCGTGCCCAGCACTTTTCCCGTGGCCGCGTCGATCGCTGTCGAATCCTGGCTGTGCCCGTTAAACGTAAACACCCGCTTGGTCGCCGGATCGTAAAGAATAGCGTCGGGGCCCTCGCCAACTTTTACTTTGTTGCCGGGGGCCAGCGTTTTGATGTCGAAAATGCTCACTGTGCCTTCGCGCCCGTTGCTGGTGAAGCCGCGTCCCAGCTCCGGCGCGAGGGCAATGCCGTGGACTCCCGGCGTGTCGGCAATGTCGCCAACATTCTTACCGGAGTCGGCATCAATGACCATGACGTGGGTGCCGCGGGAAATATAGAACCGGCGGGCATCGGCGTCGACCGTCAGGTAATCCCATCCTCCGTCGCCGCCGAGGTTGTAAGTCGTTACCACCCGGTATCCCGGACCCACCGCGGCCCAGGCGACTGCCGCCAGAAACGCACAGACCGCCGATATCCAAAAAGCTGATTTCGTGAGCATGACTCCTCCTAGTAAATCGGCCGACGGGTCTAGGTTGATCCGTGGCAACACGTCTCAGCATCCAACTCAGTAGGCTTCGAACCGAAGTAACTTTACCCTATTTCCAAGGTCATCCTAGACTCTGAATTACATGGACGTTTCCCAGCCCTCATTCTCAACGCCCCAGGCACAGCCAGAAGCCGCGCCCACGGCTGATCCGCGCCTGCGCCCCACGCCTGACTACGAAACATTGGGCGGCGGATCCGACTTTCAGAATACAGGCTTTGGAGATCACCCGGAGACGTCGCGCCCGCCCAAGTTGGCGCTCGGGAAGATATTTCTTACCATTGGAGTGGGAGTGTTCTTTGGTGTCGTGGGGGCAAACATCGGCAGCGCTCATGCCGCCTGGTCTCATTTCGCCGATCTCTTCGCCGCGCCCGGAAATGCGGCTTCGCCGGCGCCGCCCGACCTGGAAGATTCCCGGCAGCTCGATCGCCTGAAACCGCAGAAACAGGCGGAGACGCTCCTCGAATTGGCGGTCGGTCGTTCCGACGGTGCGATCGATCAGATTTCTTCCCGGGTTGATCGCTGGCAGGGAAAGCTGAAGTGGAATCCGCAGATCGCCACGCTCACCACGGCCGCGCTGAACTCCAGCGATATGCGCGTGCGCGAGTCCGGCATCGAGGTCGAACTGGCGGCCTACGGGTTATCCAAAAACTCCGCCAGTCTCGACTACCTGATGCAAACTGCAGAATCTTCCGATCACGCGCAGAAAATCTGGGCGCTGTGGGCGCTCGGCCTGATGGGCAACCAGGGCGTGGACACCGGCCAGGTAGTGCAGACCCTCAATGCTCACTTAAAAGATAAGAATGAGGATCAGGAGTCCCGTCAATGGGCGGTTCAAGCCCTCGCGCTGGTCGGCACTCCGGAGACGATTCCGCTGCTGCTCACGGCCATGCACGACGATCCCTCACCCGTCATCCGCGAGTCTGCCGCCTGCGGCTTAGCTGCGTCGGGCATGTTCACACCCGAGCGGCGGCTCGCCGCCGTCCCGCAATTGCTGAATTACACCGACGATCCCGCGCTTGATGCGCAAACTCACGCCTGGGCCTTCCAAGCGCTAGCCGACATCACCCACCAGCGCCTGCCCAACGACGCAGAAGCCTGGCGCCATTGGTACGAGAGCCAAAATTAGGTCTGTCCACTGACCACCCGCCACTGACGACTGTTTTTCTACTCCGCCATCTTCGCAACGTGCACCTCGAACCCCGTCTTCGGCAACAACGACGTCAGGGAGAATGCTTTAAATCCGTCGCCGTTGACCTCCGTGTGACGATAGACTCCCGGCTCGCTCTCAATCGTTTCCCTGCGCCCTTCCATGTCTTCGAGGAAAGCCTGCGCCCGGCTCACGCCTACTTCAACATCTTTCGCGCGGCTTACCACCGCTTCCGACGCATACGAGCGCACCAGCTTGGGCCAGTATTTTTCCAACAGCTCAGTGCTGGCGAAAATATCGGCCCAGATGACGCGCCCGTTCACCGCAACCACCACTCCGACGGCGTTGCGATCGCGCAGTTGCCGGATCAGGCTCTGATAATTCTGCTGAATCGGCAGCGCCACCGCGTCCACTTGTTTCTTCACCTCATCGTTCTCCATCACCTTGGCATAGGAAGTGGTGCGTGAAATTTCCTCCGCGGCTGGCGGAGTAGCAGCGACCAGATTGCCAGCCACTTCCGCTCGCTGCTTCCGCACCTCCACCCAGACCTCTTCCTGATTCTGGTCGCCCATGGCCTTGGCGCGCACCGAAGGCTGCGCCATGATCGCCATGGGCGGAGGCGCACCCGCCATTACGGTTGGGCCGCCTACCGATGTACCGTGGGCGCTGCCATACATCGCCTCCGACGCTCCGAAGTGCTCGCTGGTCGCGACCCATCGTCCCGGCTCAACGCAGAACACACTCAGGTCTACCGGATCGCTCTCCGGCGGAATGATGCGGTCTTTACCGATCACGCGATCCTGCTTGCCGCCGCTGACGATCTCGCCCGCCAGCAACAGCAGCGGCCGCTTCGAGTTGTTGACCAGCACCAGCCGGTTCACCTGCGCGCCCTCGTGCATGTTCGAGGTCGGATGCCGCCGGATCAGCCCCTGGACGGCGCCGGCCTCAGTCACAATGACTTCTCCCGAGCGCAGGCCTTCATCGAGCGTCAGAAACTCGCCCGTCGGATAACTCCTGGCCGCGATCACGGGAAACACCGTCAGGTTGCCATGCCGGATCGGCTCCAGCACTTTGTAACCCGGCGCGGCAACCTCGCCCGCCTGCGCCTGCTGCTGATCCACGGCTAACCATCCGGCCACGATCAACAGAACCGCCAACACCAGAAATACCTTCGGAGTGACAGAACTCGGACTCATAGGACGCTCCTCCCCCGCGGCACACGACGAAGCGAACCCATATGGTTACGCATCTCTCGGTACCTTTCCCGAAAGCGTTGTGAATTAATCGCGCCGCATCCAACCTCGTGGGAAGAACGAAAGTGTCAACACCCCTTGCGGACAAAATTCACACTCCGAGCGTCTAAGAAGTTGGTAGCATCAGGCGTAGGCAGCATCTGGCGAGCCCCGTAGGTGCGACCGAACGTAGCCCAGCGCTTCAGCACTGGGACGAGGACGACAACGGGAACCGGTCCGGAGGGACGACACAACTTCACCTGAACCCGCGCGCAGCGCATGAACTCAACCAAACCCACATCCGCCGTGCAGCGCGTCGTCAACGACCTGCTGGCGGAGCTTCATGCCAAAAGCGGCTGCGACCAGATCGGACTCCCGCGCGACGCCTTCGCCCTCATCCTCTGCGACGTAGCCGCAAAGCATGTATCGGGCGCGTCCTCCGACGCCGAGATCCGTAGCTTCTTCCTCAGCCTCCGCATCGACGAACTCGCCCTCGCCCGCGCCTGCGCCGCCGGCAGCAACTCGGCCTGGGAAATTTTTCTTACGCGTTACCGCGAAAAGCTTTATCAATCGGCGCTCCGCGTCGCCCGCGAAGATTCCGCCGCGCGCGACCTCGCCGACACACTCTACGCCGACCTCTACGGTACCAGTACGCGCGAGGGCCAGCGCGTTTCGAAGCTCGCTTCCTACACCGGCCGCGGATCGCTCGAGGGCTGGCTGCGCACAGTGCTGGCCCAGGAATACGTCAACCGCTATCGAAAGACGAAGCGGCTGGTCAGCCTCGACGAGGAATCGGAAGAAGGAGTGCAGTTCAGCGCGCCCGATCCCGATGCGGTCGCGCCCGCCGACGCCCGTCTCGCCGACGCGACCGATGAGGTCCTGGCCGCGCTCTCGGCCGAAGAGCGCCTCGTTTTGAGCGCGTATTATCTGGACCAGCGCACTCTCGCGGAGATCGCCCGGATGCTGGGCGTGCACGAGTCGACCATCAGCCGCAAGCTCGATAAGCTGGCCAAATCCCTGCGCAAGCAAATACTTTCCAGCCTGAGCCGTCGCGGCCTGTCGCGCCGCCAGGCCGAAGAGGCCCTCGAGGTCGACGTGCGCGATTTGCAGTTCGATATCCGTCGCAGCCTGGCGCAAGATTCTTCATCTCGAACGTTCTCTGAGAAGCGAGTGGAGGCCCCAGCCCGGGAGGGCCCCGGCTAAAGGCTTGATAGCGCGGATTTGCCGAAGCATGAGTTGGTGTTTAAAAGCTAGAAGCTGAAAGTTGAAATGCAGAATGCTCCCAAAATCGTGAGCGAGCGGCTCCGGGCCGCGCCGGCGGTGGGCAACCATCCCGACGCGGACGCGCTGACGGCTTTCGCCGAACGTTCGCTGCCCGAGCTCGAACGCACGGTTGTGCTCGAGCACGTATCTCGCTGCCGCGACTGCCGCAATGTGATCGCGCTCGCCTTGCCGGAGACCGAAACCGCCATACTCACGCCCAGCCCCGCCCGCCGCCCCTGGCTGACCTGGCCCGCGCTTCGCTGGGGATTCGTTGCTGCAGGCGTGGTCGCAATCGCCTCGCTCGGCGTGCTGCAACTTCAGCGCAGGTCTGAAGTCTCAGCGCTAGTCGCGAAAGAATCCCGAAGCCAGACCGCTGCACCCGCGTCTGCGACTCAACCGTTACCTCAGGCGGCACCAACCGATGCGGCATCAACCGATAAGCTCGCCTACAACAAGGTTGCACCGGCCGCTCCTGGCCCGGATGCCAGCGCGGAGCTCGGCGGAAGTCCAAAGCGTACCGAACCGAGGGTCCGGCCGGCGCCAGAGCCCACCGTCATCGCCGGAGCGCGCCCTCCTCATTCTTCGCCGTTCGTCGCCAGTCCGAGCCGCGGAACGATTGGAGGCAGTTTCGGCGGTCCGCTTCAACACGGCCCGAAAATGCCTCAGCAATGGCAGCAACAGATTCCCTCCCAGGCAAATGGAGCGGCAGTTGCTGCTCCTGCTCTCGTGGCGAACCAGACCGGGAACACGGCGGCAAATAAAATCCCGGCGGCCTCTGAAATGGTGGAAGTGCAGGCAGAGGCCGTGCAGCTCGACACCCTGACTCAAAATCAAAGCGCACAATCGGGCCAGGCCGGAGAACAGCAGTCAGCGGCAGACGAGACCACGGTGGGCAAAGCGAAACTACCGGTGCCGGCGGAGAGGGATAATGCCGCTCTGGGCCAAACGCTGTCAGTCGTACAGGCAGCTCCCTCCAACGCTGCTCAAAACGCGCCCCTGAGCGGTCGGAACTTCACCCAGTTAGTTGAATTGTCCCCAGCGCCTCGCTGGAGCATCACTGCGGCCGGTGGACTGCAGCGTTCACTCGACCAGGGTAAAAGCTGGCAAAGCGTCGACGTGAATGCCGCGCCAACTTTCGCGGAGAGTGCAACCACTCCCGAAGTCGTCGCGAACTCGCGAGCCGAGAAAAAAGATTCCGCAAGGAAAACGCAGAAGCAGGCCGTGCCCGCTCCATCGTCCCTGGTATTTCGAGCCATCACCGCGACCGGTGCGGAGGTTTGGGTGGGCGGGTCGAGCGGCGTCCTATATCACTCCGTCGACGCGGGTGCGCGCTGGATTCGCGTCATGCCTGTTTCGAGCGGCATACCCCTCACCAGCGACATCCTCGCGGTGGAGTTCTCCGACCCCCAGCACGGCAGGATCACAACCTCCAGCGCCGAAGTCTGGACCACGGCCGACGACGGCCAAACCTGGCAAAAACAATAGGTCCCGCCCGCCCCAAAATCATCAGCACAGGTAGGTTCCCCCGCGCTACGAACGCCGGAAAGCCCGGGTTACTGAAGTGACGTTTACACAAAATGAAGTGAATTTTAAGATTGATCTCGTGGTTTGGCAGTTCTGGGGGAGGGCTGCCGAGGCGTCCTGGACTGAAAGGTCTCGGGCGCTTTTTTTTTCGCGACAGTTTACTTCTCGCCGCCGCGGCACGCCGCGCAATATCCGCCAATCTCCAGCCGCGAAACCACAATGCGGAAGCGGCAGTCTTTCTCCACTTGCGCCTTCAGCTTCTCGAAAATGTCGCTGACAAATTCCATGATCTTGCCGCACCGCAGGCACGCCATGTGAATGTGGTCACGGTTCAGTTTGCGCTCGTAATAGTGACCTTCGCCGTGGATGTGCATCAGGTCGAGCTCATCGATCAACCCATGCCGCTTCAGCAAACGTAGCGTGCGGTAGACCGTGCTGCGGTCCACGCTGGCATCTAGTTTCTGCGCCTTGCGCAAAATCCGGCTGGCGTCGAGATGCTTGTTCGCCGTCTCCATGACGCTCAGGATGGCGCGCCGTTGCTGCGTCATGCGGATTCCGCGTTCGGCAAAATGGGCCTGGAGCCGGCCCGGCATTTCTGTTTGAGGAAGTGGCATAAAACCGCATCTCCTAATCGTGGCAAGTTGTCGCAATTGGTGTGCGACGAAATCTTGCGCCGGGAACTTGACGGGACGATGGGCCATCCCGCAAGATGAATGTATCTTAGATGCGACCGATTCGCAACTAGTGTCGCACTCGCATTAATCTCTTATGACCCTGAGAACCGAGCAGCGAGATTCGTGGGGCCTTACAGATGCTACCGATTCGCAACTGGAATTGCTCCGCCCTCTGGCCGCAGCCTTGGCAATCGCCATCCGACGCTTCGCCAAAATAGCCCTGTGCCTCACTCTGCTTTCGTTACTGCCCTGGACTGCCTGGGCCGGCGTTGGCGGCAGTATCTCGGGCACCATCACCGACGCTTCAGGCGCGGCGATCGCAAAAGCCCCGGTCACGCTCGTCAATACCGGCACCGGGGTCCGTCAATCCGCGACGACAGACGGACACGGCGCTTACTCGTTCCCTGTCCTTCCTGTCGGCAATTACGCGATCGAAGTGAACCAGCCCGGCTTCAAACCTTACCGTCATACCGGAATCGTCCTTGATACCAACAGCGCGCTTGTTGTCAATATTGCCTTGCAGGTCGGCGAGCGCACCGACGCCGTCACCGTGAGCGAAAGTTCCGTCCATTTGGAGACCTACTCGAGCCAGATCGGCGAGGTCATCAACAGCGAGCAGATGAACGCCGTGCCCTTGAACGGCCGCAGCTACACCGATCTTCTCTCGCTTCAGGCCGGAGTCGCTCCCACTACGTCGATCACCTCCAACACGGTGCAGGACGTCGGCGCCAGCGCGCTCTCGCCTTCCGGCGATCTGAATCCCGGCACCATTTCCATCAACGGCCAGCGCGAATTCGCCAACGCCTTCATCGTCAACGGCAGCGACTCCGAAGAAGATGTGAACATGGGCACGGCGATCGTTCCCAACCTCGACTCCATCGCCGAGTTCCGCATTCTCACCAGCAACTTCGACGCGGAGTATGGCGAGTTCAGCGGCGGCCAGATCAACGTCATCACCAAGTCCGGCAACAACGCCTTTCACGGAGATCTTTTCGAATTCCTGCGCAACACCGACCTCGACGCGCGCAATTACTTTTCTCCCACGCGCGGCACCTTCATCCAGAATCAGTTCGGTGGAACCATCGGCGGCCCCATCCGTCGCAACAAGATTTTCTTCTTCGCCGATTATCAGGGCACGCGCCAGCGCCAGGGCGTCGATACCGGATTGATCACCGTGCCTTCCGGGCAGGATCGCTCCGGCAACCTTGCGGACCTCGCCAGTTCTTTCACCACGACCGCGATCGTCAACGGCCAGCCGGTTACGGTGCCCACTACAGTCACGGGCCCCGCTTGGGCCAGCACCCTCTCGAACAATTTTCAGTATCCGGTCACTCCGGCCGAACCTTACTACTTCACCAGCGGCGAGATGAAGCCCGACCTCAGCGGAACCTACTCCACTTCATGCACCACTGCCGCGCAATGCGTTTTCCCCAACGCGTCTATTCCGAAGACGGCATGGTCCGTCCCGGCGCAAAATCTTCTGCAATACATTCCCGCGCCCAATGCTTCCACGGATCAGTTTGCCACCTCCTCCTACAATCAGGCGCTGCGCGACGACAAAGGCGCCGTCCGCATCGACGCCAACACCGGCTGGGGACTGATCTCCGGTTACTACTTCCTCGACGACTATTCGTTGAACAACCCCTATCCCGTCGCTCAGGGAGGAGCCAGCGTCCCCGGCTTCAGCGCGCTGTATCTGGGCCGCGCGCAACTGTTCAGCCTGGGCGACGCGAAAACGGTGAACGCGACCACGGTCAACGAACTTCACTTCAGCGTGATGCGCGCCTTCAACGATCTCGGCAAACCACAGGGCGGGCTAGGCGTCAGCCTGGTATCGCAGGGATTCGTAACGCCGTCAGGAACTCCCACGATCGTGGCGCTCGATCCCGCTGGTCAGGGTGTGGAGAATCTCGTCTTCAATAATTTCTCTACGGGCACGAACACCAATGAACTGAAGCAGGCGAACAATACTTTTCAGGTACTCGATAATCTTTCGAAAGTCATCGGACGCCACACTCTTAAAGTCGGCGGCGAGTTTCACTACGACCAGATCAATGTGAATCCGATCGCCCAGTTCAACGGCAACTTTCTGTTTACGGGAAGCGAAACCGGCTCCGATTTCGCCGACTACCTCCTTGGGATTCCCAGTCAGTTCAACCAGAGCCAGTTGAATCCGTTTTACGGCCGCAACAAATACGCCGGCCTCTTTGCCCAGGACAGTTGGCACGTCCGGCCGAACCTCACACTCAACTACGGCCTGCGCTGGGATCGCATCGAGCCCTGGTATGAAAAGTACAATCAGATTTCAACCACGGAGCCGGGCAAGCAGTCGGTCGTCTTCCCCGGCGCGCCTGCGGGAATTCTGTATCCCACCGACCCAGGAGTGCGGCGCACGCTCGCGCCTCCCGGCGATGAATTTGCTCCACGCTTCGGTCTCGTCTATTCGCCGAATGTTTCGGCCGACGGATTTTGGGGCAAGCTTTTAGGCGGTCCTGCCAAGACCAGCATTCGTGCGGGTTTCGGAATGTATTACACGTCAATCGAAGCCCTCACGCTTGGCGTCCTGGCGGCCAACGCTCCTTACGGGACCACCTACAGCAGCCCCGCTCCGCCCTTGTTCGCGAATCCATTTATCACCGCTTCCAACGGGCAGGACCTCGGACAATATTTCCCAGTCACGTTCGCGCCGTTGAATTCTTCCAGCAAGCATCCCGACCCGAACGTCGACTGGTCGCAATATGTGCCCATCAGCGGTATCCCCGCCTATCCCGTCACCAACCGTATTCCTTATACCGAGCAATACATGTTGTCCATCGAGCGCGAACTCGGAAACAATACTCTGTTCAGCGCCAGCTACGTGGGCAATCAATCCCATCGCCTGCTGGTGCTCGTGGAATCGAACCCCGGCGATCCCGCGCTGTGCCTCAGTTTGCCTGGTTGCGGACCTTTTACAGAAACGGAGAGTGGAACCCGCGGCCCTCTAGGCTCAAGTTTTGGCAGCGACACCAACCAGTCGACCATCGGCAACTCCAACTACAACGCCCTCGAACTCAGTCTTCGCCATACCAGCAAGCGCCTGCAATTATTTGCCAGCTATACGTACAGCAAGTCCATCGACCAGTCTTCGAACGTGGGGGAAGAAGTCAACCCGGTGAATCCCGCGCTCAGCCGCGCGCTGTCTGCGTTCGACGTGACGCACAACTTCGTCGTGAGCTACGCTTACGAGCTTCCCATCGATCGTTTATTCAGCCCCAATCGCTGGACCAGCGGCTGGACGATTTCCGGGATCACTCATTTCAGCAGCGGCTTCCCGGTGACGCTGCTCAACTACGGCGACAACTCCCTGCTCGGCGCGGAGCCAAACGGCATCAATAACTACGGAGTTGACGAACCGCAATACACGCCCGGACCGCTCAATCTGAATTCCGATCCGCGCAACGGGAAGTCGTATTTCAATACGTCGCTTTTCGGACTGCAGCCGCTGGGCACGCCGGGAAACGCCCGGCGCCGCTTCTTCTACGGTCCCGGACTCGATAACTACGATATGGCCCTGATGAAGACCGTGCCGTTGACGGAATCGAAGCAGCTGGAATTCCGCCTGGAGGCGTTCAACGTTTTCAATCACGCGCAGTTCTTCGGCCCAGCTTCGGTAAACGGCAACATCAACGATACTTCCACATTCGGCCAGGTCGTCAGCGCCGCCTCGCCGCGGCTGATGCAGGCAGCCCTCAAGTTTGTCTTCTAGAAGTTCGCCGAAGAGGCGAATGCCGGGGGGCGCGAACGCGGCGGGATCCTCGTGAATCACCGTGGATCCCCGCGAACGCGGGTAGGCTCCCCGAACGCCAGCGCAACCGTGGAAGAGCGGCGCTTCAGCGCCGCGTAAGTCCTTCAGAATTGAAGGGGCTTTAGCCCCCGGGGTACATCCCCGGGCCGGGTGCGACCTTCTCCACTCCCCCTGCATCCAATACCGGTGCTACCATGGAAGGTAGCTCACCTCCCGCCGACGGGAGCAATTACAAAGATCGTCAGGCCCGGCAACGCCAGCTCGATGCAGCGTCCGCCAACAGGGCGACGTTTACAACGAGGAGAAAGAAAATGGCAGGCAACGGAATCGTCGAAGTCACCGATGCGAACTTCGACCAGGATGTACTGAAATCTGATCAGCCCGTTCTAGTGGACTTCTGGGCAACATGGTGCGGCCCCTGCCGCGCCATCGCTCCCATCGTCGAAGAACTGGCCCGGGACTATGCCGGCAAAGTGAAGATCGGCAAAATGGATGTCGACTCCAACAGCGCCACCCCCATGCGCTACAAAGTCACCGGCATCCCGACTTTGCTGGTATTCAAGGGCGGCCAGGTGGTCGAGCAGATCGTCGGCTACAAGCCGAAAGAAGCGATCGCCCAGGCCCTCAACAAGCACGTCGGCGAGCCCATCCCAGCCGCCACTCCCCGCGCTTAAGCTCCCACGAACGCCCGGGAACAGTCCCGGGCGTTCGTGTCTTCCAAATGAACTAAAAACTGGCTACTGGCCACTAACCACTGCTTTTAATACTTCCGCAGCACCCCAATCACGCGCCCCTGCACATCCACCGAAGCCGCCGGCACAATAATCGGCTTCATGGCCGCATTCGAAGGCTGCAGCCGTATGTTGTCGCCTTCCCGGTAAAACCGCTTCAGCGTAGCGTCACTCGAATCGACCAGCGCGACCACGATATCTCCATTGTGCGCTGTCTTTGCTTTTTCGACGAGCACATAGTCGCCGTCGACGATGTGTTCATCCTGCATCGACTCCCCCCGCACTTCCAGCACAAACACTTCTTTCGAGCGCACAAAATCCGCCAGAGAAATCGTCTCCGGATTCTCCACCGCCTCAATCGGCTGACCGGCGGCAATGCGCCCCATCAGCGGCAGCACCAGCCCCGTATTCACGCTCATGGCCTGCTTGAGCCGGCCCTTGGGCGGCAGCAGATCGATTGAACGGCTACGGTTGTAGTCGCGCGTCAGCAATCCCTTTTTCTCGAGATTGGTGACGTGCTTGTGCACGGTCGCCAGAGACGACAACTCCAGCCCGTTGCCAATCTCCTCAAACGACGGAGAATATCCGTGCTCCGCCACGAACCGTGAAATGAAGTCATACACTTCCCGTTGTCTGCGCGTAATAGCCATGCCGCCATTATTGGCGAACATAAGGCGAAAAAGCAAGAGGTAAGTGAAGGAATGAAACAGGAAAGCCGGCAGTCGCCGGGTGCCCCATCCGTAGCCGCGTTCTTTGCGGCTAGGGTGGGGATTTTGACTTAAAGGATTTGACCTGAGGATCCTGACTTACGCTCTCTGCACTCCGCCCAACGCCGTCACCGCCGCCACGATCTTCCCCGACCACTGCGCCACTTCATCCTCGCGCAGCGTCCGTTCGGCGGATTGAAATCTCGCCCGCAGCAAGACTGAGTATTTCCCCGCAGCAATCGACCCGCCGCGGAAGATCTCCACCGGAAGGAATTCATGCAACTCCGCCACGCCAGCCTCAGAAACTGCCTTCCTCATCTGCTCAAACGAAACGTCATCCGCAAACACAAACGAGAAATCCCGCTCCACAGCCGGATATTTCCCCAGCGGCGCGAACCGCACCGGCCGCAGTCCGAGCTTGTACAGCTGCTCCAGATCGAACTCCGCCAGAAATACATCCTGCCGCAGCTTGCGCGCCGCAGCGACCTCGGGATGAACCTGCCCGAACTGTGCCACCACCGCGCCATTCACTCGCGCCCGCGCCGAACGTCCGGGATGAAAATAATCGGCCGTCTCCCGGTCATAACTCACATCACCCGCGAACGCCGCCAGAAGATTCTCCACGTCACCCTTGAACCCGCGGAAAGCCTCGGCCGCAGCCGCCTGCTCTCCTTTGCTTACGTCGAGCGCTCCGCCCGCCGGCAACGAACTTCTCACTGCCGCCGCAGTCGCGCCCAGGCAAGCCCGCTTCGGCTCGACGCGGTCGGCGCCCGAAATTTCGTATACGCTGCCCATCTCAAACAATCGCGCCTCAGGCACGTCGCGATTCAGATTCCGTTCCAGCATGTCGAGCATGCCAGGAGCGAGCGACGTCCGCATGACGCTCGCCTCCTCGCTCAGCGGATTTTCCAACTCCAGCACCCTCCCTGATTTTGAACTCGCGGATAGTGAACCCTCGGATCTTGAACCTGCGGATTTTGAACCAGCCGATCTTGACTCTGGGTGGCGCAGTGCTTCAGCGCTGCGATCACCTGCCACCAAAGGAAGGGCGGCTTTAGCCGCTGAGGGACCGGACTCAAACCTCTCCGCATCCGCATGCGAAATAAAAGTCAGCGAGATCGCCTCGTTATATCCCAGCGCGAGCGCCCGCGCGCGGAAAGTCGCGTCCATCGCGGCATGCGGCAACTCGACCACCGCTCCGCTGTAGGCAGGCAAAGTATTCTCAAACTTGTCATAGCCGTGCAGCCGCGCGATTTCTTCGATCACGTCGATCTCGCGTTCCACATCCAGCCGCCAGCTCGGAATACTGACCCAGAATTCCGCATCGTCCTGCCCTTCGGGAACCAGCGTGAACCCAAGTCTCTTCAGCAGGCGGAAAACCTGGCCGGCTTGGAGGCCCCCGCCCAGAATGCGCTGCACCTCACTCAAGTGCAGCAACACGGGCGCCTGATCGATCTTCTTCGACACCACATCGACCACGTCGCCAACCAGATCGCCACCGCCCGATTGCAGAATCATCTGCGCCACCAGATCGCACGACAGGACAGTCGATTCGAAATCCGCTCCGCGCTCGAAGCGATGCGAAGCGTCGGTATGCACCCCATGCCGCCGCGACATCTTGCGCACGACGCCCGGATCCCACCAGGCAGACTCGATCAAAACATTTCTCGTTTTGTCCGTGATCATCGTGTCGTAGCCGCCCATGACTCCGGCGAGTCCGACGGGTTTCTTCGCATCGCATACCACAAGATCTTCGGAAGTCAGCTTGCGCTCGACGCCATCGAGAGTCTTCAGCCGCTCGCCGTCGCGAGCCTTTCGCACGATGATCTTTCCACCCTCAAGCAAATCCATGTCGAAGACATGCGTAGGCTTGCCGATCTCCCAGAGAACATAATTCGTGGCGTCAACCGCATTAGAGATCGGTCGCTGGTCAAGCAGTTGCAGCCGGCGAGCAATCTTCTCGCGGGAAGCGTTAATAGTCGTTCCACGAATCACGCGCGCGGAGAAACGCGGGCAAAGCGACGGCTCTTCAACAATAATCGGAAACGCCGGTTCCGATACCGTGGAAGAGCGGCCCTTCAGGGCCGCGTTAGCGTCAGAACTGGATGCGGCTTTAGCTGCTGAGGCTGACGGCTGAGAGCCGAGAGCTGACAGCTGCTTCAGCTGCAATCCATATACCGCCGCCGCCTCCCGACCCACGCCATAATGATTCATCGCGTCCGGACGATTCGTCCCAATCTCCATCTCAAACACCGTATCGGCGCCCGCGCCGCTGATGCCCTCGACCGAAATTCCAACATTGGTCAAGTCCTCAGCCAGCCGCCGGTCGTCGACCGAGAGATCGACAAATTCGCGAATCCATTGTGGAGAGAGTTTCATGTTGGCTTCTTGGCTTTTGGCTCTTGGCTTTTAGCTAAGAGCCAAAAGCCAAGAGCCAAAAGCGATCTCACCCAAACTGCTGCAAAAACCGCACATCCCCCTGGAAAAAATACTGCAAATCGTCCACGCCATACTTCAGCAGGGCAAGCCGGTCCACACCCATACCGAAGGCGAAGCCCGAAACTTTTTTCGGGTCGTACCCGTTGTGCTTCACGAATTCGAACACATTCGGATCGACCATGCCGCAGCCGAGGACTTCAATCCATCCCGTCTGCTTGCACGGACGGCACGGCGCGTTATCCGGCCCACGCTTGCCGCTGCCGCCGCAAATGAAGCACGTCACATACAACTCCGCGCTCGGCTCGGTGAACGGAAAGAACGACGGCCGGAAATGCGTTTTCACCGACGAGCCAAACAGCGCCTTCATGGCGTGATCGAGCGTGCCCTTCAGATCTCCGAAAGTAATATTGGTGTCGACCGCGAGTCCCTCGATCTGATGAAACATCGGCGAGTGGCTTGCGTCCGGGGGGTCGTTGCGATGCACGGTGCCGGGGATGACAATGCGCAGCGGCGGCCGCATCTTCTCCATGGTGCGAATCTGCACCGGCGAAGTATGCGTCCGCAGCAGCAGTCGCTCGCGCTGCGGCTTCGACTGCTGGCCCGCGATGAACAGCGTGTCCTGCGTATCGCGCGCCGGATGGTTCGGCGGAAAATTCAGTGCCTCGAAGTTGTAGTAATCCGTCTCGACGACCGGCCCTTCGGCCACGGAATAGCCGAGTCTCTGAAAAACGGCGACAATCTCGTTCCTGGTCTTGATGACCGGATGTTCAGCGCCGATGGCGCGACGCGCGCCAGGGAGGGTAATGTCGACGTGGTCGAGGTGAGTGTGGATGTCGAGCACCCCACCCTCTACAAACTCGTGCCATTCCCCGATTTCTTTTTCGACGAATTGCTTGATCTCGTTGAGGTGCTGGCCGAGTTCTCGCTTAGCTTCCTTTGGCGCAGCCTTGAGCTGATCATTGATCTGGGTCAGGAGCCCGTTCTTGCGCGCCATCCATCGATCGCGGACAGCCCTCCATTCGAGCTCGGATTTTGCGTCGTGCAACTCATCTCGAAAAGCGAGCTTCGCGTCGTCGAACGCCTTAAGCAGAGCGCCCGTCGAATAGTCCGTTAGTTGGGGAACGCTGTAGGGCATGATCGAGCTCGATCTAGAGGTTTGTCATTCCGAACCGCTTTAGCGGTGAGGAACCTGCTGTTCTCTCGCCACGAGCAGAGTGCAGGCACAGGCAAACAGCAGGTTCCTCACCGCTCTCTCCGCGCTGCGCGCGGCTGCGAGCGCTCGGAATGACAATGCATTTCAGAGTTGAAGCTGAAAGCTGAACCTGAAAGCTACGCTTTCGCCGGCGCAGCTTTGGCAGCAGCCGTGATCGCGTCCTTCGCCTGCGTCGCCAGGCTCGCGAATCCGGCGGCGTCTTTCACCGCCAGGTCCGCCAGAATCTTGCGATCCAGTTCAACGCCCGCGACCTTCAATCCGTGGATGAACTGGTTGTAGCTCATCCCGTTCAGCTTGGCGGCGGCGCCGATGCGCACGATCCACAGCGAGCGGAACTGGCGTTTGCGCTGTTTGCGCCCGGAGTAGGCGAACTTCAGCCCACGTTCCACCGCTTCTTTGGCGGAACGGTACAGTTTTGATTTGGTGAGGAAATATCCGCTCGCGCGGTCTAATATCTTCTTCCGTTTGGCGCGGCGTTTGGTTCCGCGTTTTACACGAGGCATTGTCGTTCTCCTTTTTGACTTCTGTTTTACGGCGGCTGGAGGTAAGGAGCACTCGCCGTGCGGCGGACTCGACCTCTTCACACGCCTGAGTAGGGGCGATTGCAGATTTGTGATTTCAGATTTCAGATTGAAGAACCAATCGTTCAATCAAAAATCTGCAATCTGAAATCTACAATCTGAAATGCACGCTGCTATTGGTACGGGATCATACGCGCTACTTTCGCGTGATCGCCGTCGCTCACAAATCCACCATGGCGCAGCTTGCGCTTGCGCTTGGTGCTCTTCGAGCTCAAGATGTGGCGCAGGTGCGAACGTCCGCGCTTGATTTTTCCGGTCGCGGTTTTCTTGAAACGTTTCGCCGCGCCTTTGTGTGTTTTTAATTTCGGCATAAAATCCTCAAAACAGCCGTCAGCTCTCAGCCATCAGCTGTCAGTATTCAAAAACTCTTGTCATTCCGAATCGGGCCCAAGGCCCGGTGAGGAATCTGCTTCTTGCCCGCCTACGACGCCGGCTTGGCTACCTGCGCCGGCGGTGCGCCCGGGTCGGGTGCACTCTGGGCGGCAGCCTTGTGCTTCTCTTCGCGCTGCTTTTCTTTCTCGCGTTCCTTCTCCGTCTTCTTCGGCGCCAGAATCGCGTGCAGCGTATTGCCTTCCTGCCTCGGACGAAATTCCACGATGCTGTGCGGTTCCACGTCTTTGATCAGCCGCTCCAGAATCTGCCGCCCCAGGCCGGTGCGCGTCATCTCGCGCCCGCGGAAGAAAATCGTCGCCTTGACCTTGTCGCCTTCATCCAGAAAACGCAGCACGTGATTCTTCTTGGTCTCGTAATCGTGGTCGTCCACATTGATGCGGAACTTGACCTCTTTTACGGTGATCGTCTTCTGATGCTTCTTGGCTTCGCGCTCTTTCTTTTCCTGCTGGTAGAGATACTTCCCATAGTCCATGATTCGGCACACGGGAGGCTGCGCGGTCGGCGAAATCTCAACCAGGTCCAGATTTTTCTCGCGGGCTTTCTTGAGCGCTTCATAAGGCGGCAGGATCCCAAGCTGCTGCCCCTCATCGTCAATCACGCGAATTTCGCGTGCGCGGATGCGCTCATTGGTGCGAATAAACCGTTTATCGATACAGTCCTCCGTGCTCTAAGCGACTGAGAATAAAGAATTATAGCATGAGAATTTCCCCGCCGGAACCGTGCTCGCTCCTGTCGAATTGTTGCCCCGATCGTCTTGACAGTCGTAAGCCGCCCTTGTACTCTCCCCTCCCGTAGGCCCGATATGTTCACCTGAACTATCCCGCCTAACATGTAGATGGCAGGTACTGCCCCAGCTCTCCCCTTCTCGGCCTTTAGGTCTCTGCCGTCGACAGCGTGTCCATCATTTGGAGTTTTTCATGCTTGATCGTCTCAGTTTGCCCGTAGCGGTCATTGCCGTCGGCCTCGCCGTCGTCGCTTTCACGCTCATCCCCGGCAGGTGTCGGGCCCAGGGATTCGAGCCCATCTCTCCGGAAGAACTGAAGATGACCAGCGAGCCCTACGCCCCCGGCGCGCCCGCCGTCATCCTTTTCCGCGAAGTCGACTCCGATGACAATGGCATAACCTCCCACCAGAACAACTATCTCCGCATCAAGATTTTGACGGAGGAAGGACGCAAGTATGCCAACGTGGAGATTCCCTTCGTAAAGTCACTAGAGGAGATTAACAACCTCCAGGCTCGCACGATCCGTCCCGACGGTTCGGTTGCCGCCTTCGACGGTCAGGTATTCGAAAAAACGATTGCCAAAGCTCAGCAGCTCAAGTATCTGGCCAAGACATTCACCCTGCCCGACGTTCAGGTCGGAAGCATCGTCGAGTACCGCTATAAGATGGACCTGACAGAACACCGCGTCTTCAGCTCCCACTGGATTTTGAGTTCCGATCTGTTCACGCGAAGCGCAAGATTCTCCCTCAAGCCGTACGTCGGAATATATAAGCCCGTCACTTTGCGCTGGAGCTGGCAGGGACTGGGTCCGGGCGTAACCCCGAAAGAGGGAACAGATCACATCATCCGGATGGAAGTGCAAAACATCCCCGCTTTTCACGAGGAGGACTTCATGCCTCCTCCCTATGAAGTCAAAGCACGCGTCGACTTCATCTACGAAAGCGAGTTCCGCGAGGGCGATCCGGATCTGTACTGGCAGCACGTAGGTAGAGTTCGGAATGCAGCTCTCGAGACTTTCCTCGACAAGCACAAGGCTATGGAGTCGGCGGTCGCCCAGATCGTTTCGCCAAACGATCCGCCTGAAGTCAAACTGCGCAAGATCTACAGCCGTGTGCAGCAGCTTCGCAACAGGTCATTCGAAATTCGCAAGACGGTGCAGGAAGAGAAGCGCGACAAAAATGAAGACAGGCCCGACGAAAATGTCGAGGAAGTCTGGAGGCGCGGCTATGGCACCCACGCTGGACTCACGTGGCTCTATCTCGCCTTGGTTCGCGCTGCGGGCTTCGAAGCCTACGGCGTACTTACCCCCAGCCGGCGGGATTATTTCTTTACCCCGAAGACGATGGAGAGCTGGAAACTGAGCAACGCCGTCGTGCTCGTCAAGCTCAACGGAAACGATCTGTATTTCGATCCCGGCGCGGAATTCACTTCTTACGGCATGCTGATCTGGTCTGAAACCGCGGTGCCAGGTCTGCGTCTCGACAAAGACGGGGGCACCTGGATCAAGACTGTGCTGCCCCAGGCTTCTGAATCCCGCATCCTGCACACTGCGAAGCTCAAGCTGACGGAGAGTGGAAACCTGGAAGGAAAAGTCACTCTCACCTACACCGGCCTCGAAGCCATGTATCACCGACTCGACGTCCGCAACGATGACGATGTCGCTCGCAAGAAATTCATCGAAGAGCGAATCAAGACTCTGATCCCAGGGACCGCGGAAGTGCACCTCACCAGTCAACCGGACTGGACGAACACGGAAAAGCCGCTAACGGCGGAGTTTGACGTGAACATCCCCGAATGGGCCTCGAGCGCCGGCAAGCATACGGTGATTCCCGCGGGGCTGTTTACCGCGGTCGAAAAACACCTGTTCGAACACGCCAACCGTGTCTATCCGATCTACTTTCGTTATCCCTACGAGAAAGAAGATGATCTGACCATCGAGTTGCCGGCAGGCTGGCAGGTGAGTAGTGTTCCGCCTCCGTCGACGCGGGATGGTCACGTCGTCCGCTACAACCTCACCGTCGAAAATAACAAAACCACGATTCACGTCACGCGAAAGCTTACCTTCGATTTCCTGATGCTCGACCAGAAGTACTACACTGCGTTACGCGATTTCTTCCAATCCGTGCGAAACGGAGATGACGGCCAGATCGTGCTGCAGCCCGCACCAGCGACCGCCAGCAACTAAAATCAAACGCGGGCCAGCCGCCCTCGGCTGTCCGCCGGGCAGAGCCCGGCCCGCTTCAAACCCCACACCAACGACGAAGAAGGACTAACTCTCCAGAATGACCTGCGCGATCGCCTGCTCCGCCGTGTGCGAGATCGAGAGCGAGGCATTCTTCACGCCCAGCTTCGCCGCAAATTCGCTGGCCACACCATGAAACGCAATCGAAGGCCGCCCGCCCGGCATGCGCACCACTTCGCAGTCGCGCCAGCGTACCCCGTGATTCCACCCCGTGCCGAGAGCCTTCATCGCCGCTTCCTTGGCCGCGAATCGCGCGGCATAGCGCTCCATGCGGTTCATCTTCGAATCGCAATAGCGGATCTCGCCATCGGTAAAAATGCGCTGCAGAAAGCGTTCCCCAAAACGCTCGATCGATTGCCGTATGCGCGGAACCTCGGCAATATCAATGCCTGTGCCCACAATCATCTGCGAAAATTCCTCTCGCCGAATCTTACAGCAAGCCGCTTACAACAACCGGTCGCCGCGATAGATCAAGCGCCCGTCGACCATGCGCGCCTCCGCCATCAACTCATGCCGCTTCACCGGGCCGGTGCCATCGATATGCAGTACCTCGTGCCCATGCGCGGCCAGCCAGTCCGATACCAGCATGCGGTGACATTGAAAATACATCCGCTCCGCGCACATATAAGCCGTGCGCGAACTCTCCGCCAGCGCAACCAGTTCGGCCGCGGCCTGTTCGAACTCAGAGCTCAGCATGTAATCGGCGTAGTTGCGAAAGCTGTCGTTGCGCAGCGCGATATTCGGCGACTCCGGCAGAGTTTTCTTGCGATAACCGCCCAGCGCCTTCATCCACACGTAGCGGATCCCCGCCGCCGGCAAGCTCTTTTCGAGCGCCTCCCGATTAAATTGTGGCAGCCGCCGTGACATAGGAAAGGCGCGAATATCCACGAGTGTCTGAATCTGATGACCGCGCAGCGCCGCGATCAATTCGTCCAGCGTGCGCGTTGAATGCCCGATGGTATAGAGAGTCGCCAAGTGAAAATATGAAGCGGGGTGCCCCGTCCTTGTCGCGTCTTCCGCGACAGAGCCTGCCCTGAGCCTGTCGAAGGGGCGGGGACTTTGAATTCCCGACAAGCTATATTGGAACCCCCTAACTTCTCGTCGTTCCTGAGTGGTGTGGGAACGGTCGCTATGAACTCGCTATGTGAATCAGAGCATCCGCAATGAGATCATCCTGTCCTTGAAATACGGTTCTTAAATCGAGCAACACGCGCCCTTCCTCGACACGCGCCACGATCGGCGGATCGCTCAACCGCAACCGCGCGGCCAGTTCATCGGCGCTCTGTCCGTCACAACTCACCGCCAGCAACCGCGTCGGCAGAACCGACGACGGCGCCGCTCCCCCGCCAATCACCGACTCCCCATCCCTGATTTCGATTTTCAACTTTGCCGCCGAAACCTGCGCCGCCAGCGCGTCGGCGCGCTCTCCGATTTCGTCTCTGGTGAGCCGCATCATCCGCAGCGCCGGGATCGAATCATGATCCCGCTTCACATAGGCGAGCAACGTGGCCTCGAGCGCGGCGTAGGTGAGCTTATCGACACGCAGCGCGCGAAACAGCGAATTGCCGCGCATCCGCGCTACCAGATCCGGACGCCCGCTGATCAATCCCGACTGCGGCCCGCCCAGCAGCTTGTCCCCGCTGTAAGTCACAATGTCGACCCCGGCGCGCAGGCTGCTCACCACGTCCGCTTCGCCTTTGATGCCAAAATTCTGCAACTCAATCAGCGCCCCGCTGCCCAGGTCCTCCATCAGTGGCAGGTTGTGCTTGCGCGCCAGCTGCACCAGTTCCTGAGTCGTCGCCTGCTCAGTGAATCCCGTGATCTCGAAATTCGACCGGTGCACGCGCAGCAGCAGCCGCGTGCGCTCATTGATCGCCTTCTCGTAGTCGGCAACGCGTGTGCGATTCGTAGTCCCCACTTCGCGCAGCGTAGCGCCCGATTTCGCCATCACGTCAGGAATGCGAAACGATCCTCCAATCTCGACCAGCTCGCCTCGCGAAACGATAACCTCCCCGCCCTCAGCCAACGTGTTCAGCGCTAGCAGAACCGCCGCCGCGTTGTTGTTCACAACAATCGTGGAGATTTGTGTGGGGACGGCCGCCTCGGCCGTCCCGCCTGGGCGAAGCCCGGCGGAACCTGCGGGATCCGTCGCGCTGTGGTCAAGCAGCTTGCGAAACAGCCGCTGCACATGAATGTCCCGCTTCCCGCGCTCCCCCGCCTCAACGTCAAACTCCAGATTCGAATAACCCCCAGCCGTCCCGCGAATGTGTTCCAGCGCCGCCTCCGCCAGCGGAGCGCGCCCCAGATTCGTATGCAGAATCACCCCCGTCGCGTTGATCACCGTCCGCAGCGATTGTCGGAGCGAATCGCGTAATTGCCGATCGACTGCTCCGTCAACCGCCTCGAGCGCCAGCTTCAGCCCAGCAGAATCCAGCAGCCCGGAAGCAATCTCCTCCCGCAGCCTCGCCAGCACAGTCCGCGCGGCGTCGATGACCGCAGCGGTCCCCTGCGCCGCGACAATCGCCGCCACTCCCGGCGTCCGCAACAACTCATCCACAGAAGGCAGTTCGCGAAACAACTCCGACTTCGCGGCGTTTTTCATATCTACGAATCCTTACGGATGCGGGTGCCCCACCCTTGCCGCGTTTTCCGCGGGAAGGTGGGATTTTGAATCCTCAAGGCCCTTGCACTCACAACGTGTGCAAGTAAGCCAGCAAATCCTGCATATCCTGATCACTAAGCTTCTGGCTGTAAGCCGGCATCTCTTTGCGCCCCAGCCGAATAATATCGCTCACCCGTTCGTCATCGGCCGGCAATCCGCTCAGCGAAAGATATTTGTTCTTGAACATGCCCTGCAGCCCCGGCCCTTTCTTGCCGCGAGTCGAATCGGGCTCGTGACAGCGGTCGCATTCATTGTCGTAGATTTTTCTTCCCGCCGCCTGTTGCGGATTGAGGCCAAGTTCCGCGTCCGACTTGCGCCGCTCGACGTCGCAGCCCGCCATCATCGCGAGCCCCAACGCACAGGCCACGCATCCGAAAAAAATGCCGGCTCCGGGATGGTTTTTTCCACGTCTCCCCATCGATTCCGCCAATCCTCCTGCCCCGCGCCACATCTGGCGAACCTCACCCGTTACAATAATAGAGCAAGCCGCTGCACTCATGACCGTAGCCATCAAGCGAGTTTACGAACCGGCGTCGCGTGCGGATGGGGCGCGCATCCTGGTCGATCGCATCTGGCCCCGCGGACTCTCGAAGGAGCGCGCAGCCCTCGACGAGTGGCTGCGCGACCTCGCCCCGTCCGACGCGCTGCGCCGTGCCTTTCACGAACATGCCCCGCTGAATCAGGCTCGCGTCTGGCATTCTTTCCGGACGAAATATCTGAAGGAACTCTCCCGCCCCGACAGCGAGAATGCGCTGCGCCATCTCTACCAGATCGCGAATAAGCGAAAGCGCGTGACGCTGCTCTACGCCTCGAAAAATGAAACGCACAACAACGCCGTCGTTCTGAAAGAGTTACTCGATGGCCGCCGCAAACCTCCTACCGGCACTGGGCCAGGCGCGGTTTCGGCCATGCCCAAGCGCGATGCAGCCGTACGCCGCCGCTAGCTTGGGTCTTCGCTCGACCGCAGACGCGTCCAAAATCGCAACCCTTCATTTAGAATCGTTGCCGCATGAGGCCGGTCTTCCAATGGAACCTGGGCGCACGCTCGCTCGAACTGGGCAAGCGCACGCTGATCATGGGCATCCTCAACGTCACGCCGGATCCTTTTTCCGACGGCGGCCTCTACCTTGATCGCGACAAAGCTCTCGAACACGCGCAGCAGCTTCTAACGGAAGGCGCCGACATCCTCGACATTGGCGGTGAATCCACGCGTCCGGGAGCGCCCGTAGCTGCTGCGGCCGCAAAGACTGCAGACGCAAATGCCGACCCCAAAAGAGTCGCGGCGAAGATCGCCGTCACCTCCGACGAAGAACTCAAGCGCCTGCTCCCGGTCGTAGTCGAACTCAAGAAAAAGCATCCGTCGGCCGTGCTCTCGGTCGACACGTATAAAGCTGCCGTCGCCCGCGCCGCCGTCAATGCCGGAGCGGAAATCGTGAACGATGTCAGCGCCTTCCGCTGGGACCCGCTGATGGCAAAGACCGTCGCCGAACTCAAATGCGGCGTCGTCATGATGCACATGCGCGGACGTCCCGAAGAATGGCGCACCTTGCCGCCGCCCGGCGACATCGTGCTGCTGGTCAAACGCGAATTGAAAGACTGGGCCGAAAAAGCCGTCATCGCCGGCGTGCGCCGCGAGCGCATCGGGCTCGACCCCGGCTTCGGCTTCGGCAAGAATTTCGAGGAGAACTATCCGCTGCTCTCCCGCTTCAGCGAACTGCAGGCTGCCGGATTCCCGCTGCTGGCGGGCACTTCGCGAAAATCTTTCGTCGGCCGACTCCTGGCGCAAGACGGCAAAGACGCTCCGGTCGAGGCCCGACTCTTTGGCACGCTCGCAACGCAGGTCGCGCTGATCCTTAAAGGTGCGCACATCATCCGCACCCACGACGTCAAAGCCGCAGTCGAAGCCGCGCGCGTAGCCGACGCGATTCAGCAGGCACGCTGACGGCCAAGCAGAATCCCGGCAGTGCTTCCCTTCGTGTACCTTCGTGCCCTTAGTGGTTTAAGGTTTAGCCTTCGATTCGTAAGTAAAAATGACTCCCCTCGACGAACTCGCCGCCGACCCGCGCGTCACCATCCGCCGCACCGGTCCTCCTGACCCCGCGGGCAAGTGCGTGGTCTACTGGATGCAGCGCGCCCAACGCGGCCTCGACAATCCCGCGCTCGACGTCGCTGTCGACGCGGCGAATACTCTGGGCAAGCCCGTCGTCGTTTTCTTCGCTCCCGTTCCGTTTTATCCGCACGCCAACCTGCGCCACTACAGTTTTCTCAACCAGGGCATTCCCGACATTGCCGCCGCACTCGACAAGAAAAATGTCGGCTTCGTCCTGCGCCGCTTCCCCGATCACAGCTTGCTGGGCTTCTGCGATGAGGTGAAGCCCGTGCTGGTCATCGGCGACGAAAATCCTCTGCGCGAGCCGGAAGCATGGCGCCGCAAAGCCACACAAAAACTAACGGTCCCTTTCTGGACCGTCGATGCCGACGTCATCGTTCCCTCCAGACTTCTGGAAAAAGCGCAGTATGCTTCTCACATCATTCGTCCGCGTCTCGGCGCCCAACTGCCGCGCTTTTTGGTTCCTTCAAGAAATCCCCGCGCGACCGTCCCCTGGAAAAAGCCGCCACAACTCATCGCGCTCGATCCCGCCTGCGATATCAGCGAAGGTTGGCCGCTGGACCGCTCGGTCGCTCCGGTGTCGCAGTGGCGCGGAGGCACAACCGAGGCGCTTCGCCGGCTGCGTGATTTCGTCGAGCACAAGCTGCGCGGATACGCCGTCAAGCGCAATCACCCCGAAATCGACCATACCAGCGGCCTCTCGCCCTATCTGCACTTCGGCCACATCAGTCCCATCACTGTCGCTCTCGCCGTAGAAAAAGCCGCCGCACCCAAGGCCGACACAGACAAAGACAAAGAAGCGTTCCTCAACCAGATCATCACCTGGCGCGAACTCGCCGTGAATCTGGTCCGCTTCAACCCCGACTACGACAGCTTCGAGTGCGGCGAACCTTGGGCCCACCGCACCCTCGCCAGCCACGCGAAAGATCCGCGCCCGGTTCTCTATTCCGAAACCCAACTCGAGCACGCCGAGACTCACGACCCGCTGTGGAATGCTGCGCAAATGCAAATGGTGAATACCGGATGGATGCACAACTACCTGCGCATGTACTGGGCCAAGAAAATTCTGGAGTGGAGTCGCTCGCCCGACGAAGCGTACCGCACCGCCGTACGCCTCAACGACAAATACGAACTCGACGGCCGCGACCCCAACGGATACGCCGGCATCGCCTGGTCGATCGTCGGAAAATTCGATCGCCCCTGGTTCGACCGCCCCATCTTCGGCCAGATTCGCTATATGTCAGGCGCCAGCACCGGCAAGAAGTTCGACAGCAGAAAATATATCGAGCAGAATTTATCGCCGCGACTATTCGGTTAGGCGACGCGATGAGTGCGCGGTTCGAGCGCGCGGTTTCGATAGATTGAAGACTAGAACGCCTTTCGCGAATCGAGCAGGATCGTCACCGGCCCTTCGTTCACCAACTCCACCTGCATTATCTCCTGAAACCGCCCGGTTTCGCAGCGCAGTCCCGCGGCCCGCACACGCTCGACAAACAATTCATAAAGCCGCCGCGCCTGATCCGGCGCCGCCGCCGCATCGAACGACGGACGTTTCCCGCGCCGAGCGTCTCCATAAAGGGTAAACTGCGAAACCGCCAGCACGCTGCCGCCCGCATCCCGCACGCTGCGATTCATCTTTCCGTCTTCGTCTTCAAAAATGCGCAGACCAACAATTTTCTCCGCGAGATAATTCACGTCGGCTTCGCTATCCTCGCGTCCCACGCCGAGCAGCACGAGCAGCCCCAGGCCAATCTCCCCGCTCATCGAACCTGCGACTGTAACTCGGGCGCGGCTCACACGTTGCACAACCGCTCGCATACTTTCAGTCTCTCCTATTGGTGACAGTTAATCGGTACCAGCAAGTCAATCGACAATGGCAAATTGGCCTGCCCCTCCAACGCATTGTCATTCCGAGCGCTCGCAGCCGCGCGCAGCGCGAAGAGAGCGCCGAGGAACCTGCTGTTGGCGTGCAGCGATTCTGCTGACGCCGCCATGTCTGCTCGTGAAGCTCATTTGCAGGCGGCGAGGTAAGCATGTTCCTCGGTGAAGCCCTTCCCCCGTTTGACCCCGGCAACGGCCACCCGTTAGGATTTCAAAGGAGCAATCCTCGGGGATCAGTTCCACATGGACGACGGCAACGCCAGGGTGGGCGGAGCCCTTCCTTTACACTAATTCACCGTGACCATTACACTACACACTCGCCTTTATCAGTAATTTGCTGGGCTACGACGGTACCGGGTTTCGAGGACGAATGAGGCCTGCCGTCAATTGAGAAGGACTGCGATTTCGCAACGAAAATCCGAATTTCAAATCTAATCGAGTCAAAGCGAGGAGACACATGGCAGCCGTAGACGAAAAAGTGAAGCAGATTATTGTCGAGCAGTTGGGAGTGGATGAGGGCGAAGTTACCTCGAGCGCGTCGTTTGTCGACGACCTGGGCGCTGATTCGCTGGATACCGTTGAACTGGTCATGGCCTTTGAAGAAGCCTTCGATATCGAAATTCCCGACGAAGATGCCGAGAAGATCCGCACCGTGCAGGATGCGATCGACTACATCGGGAAGCACGCGAAAGCGAGCAAGTAATTTGGGACGCAGGGTCGTAGTCACGGGACTCGGCTTGATCTGCGGCGTGGGCAATTCCACTGACGATGTGTGGAAGGGCGTGCTGGCGGGAAAGAGCGGCGTCGGCCACATTACCGGATTCGACGCCAGCAAATTCGCCTGCCAGATCGCCGCCGAGGTCAGAAACTTCGACCCGCTGAACTACATCGAAAAAAAAGAACTGAAAAAGATGGGCCGCTTCATCCACCTGGCCATCGCCGCCTCCGACGAAGCCATGAAGATGTCCGGCCTGAAAATCACCCCCGAAAACGACGAGCGCGTCGGCGTGCACATCGGCTCCGGCATCGGCGGATTCGACATCATCGAGCGCGAACATACTGCGCTGTTTGAAGGCGGCCCGCGCAAGATTTCTCCCTTCTTCATTCCTGCGGCTATCGTCAATCTCGCGGCCGGCCAGGTTTCCATGCGCTTCGGAGCCAAGGGACCGAACGAGGCCACCGCGACCGCTTGCACCACCAGCGCCCACTCTATCGGCGATTCGTTTCGCATCATCCAGCACAACGATGCCGACGTCATGATTGCCGGTGGGTCGGAGGCGGCCATCACTCCCATGGGTGTGGGCGGATTCGCCGCCATGCGCGCGCTTTCCACGCGCAACGATGCGCCCGAAAAGGCCAGCCGTCCCTGGGACAAAGACCGCGACGGTTTCGTAATCGGCGAAGGCGCAGGGATACTCATTCTGGAAGAACTTGAATTCGCGCGCAAGCGAGGCGCTCCGATTCTCGCGGAGGTCGTCGGCTATGGAATGTCTGGCGACGCCTACCATATGACGCAACCCGCTCCCAATCACGAAGGCGGATTCCGCGTCATGCGCAACGCCGTGCGCGACGCCGGAGTTAATCCTGACGTCGTTGGCTACGTCAACGCTCACGGCACTTCGACGCCGATCGGCGACACGCTCGAGGCCGTCGCCATCCGGAATTTTTTCGGCGAGCACAAAGTTGCGGTGAGCTCCACCAAGTCGATGACCGGCCACCTGCTGGGCGGCGCCGGCGGACTCGAAGCCGGCATCACCGTGCTCGCCCTGCGCGACCAGGTCCTGCCGCCCACCGTCAATCTCGACAACCCTGACCCTGACACCGCCGGCATGGACCTCGTCCCCAACCAGTCGCGCAAAGCCGAAATCGAATACGCCATGTCGAACTCCTTCGGCTTCGGCGGCACCAACGGCGCGCTGCTGTTCCGCCGCTGGAGTGAGTGAGTTCGTTCCGCTGAACGTTCCTGAACGTTGCCTGTGTGGGACCGGGTCTCTGACCCGGTCGGTCGGCCCGAATGGGCCGAGGCAGAATGCGGCCGAAATATGCGAATCGCCAGCCAGGAAAAACCCAGCGGCCTGCGACCGCCCGACCGGGTCAGAGACCCGGTCCCACACGAACCTGGCAACCAGACTTCCGATAATGTCGGGTTTGCAAACAGAGCTTCAGAATGAAAACTGAGCACGAAGGGAACGTTACTCTCGGCCTTCCGCAGGTTAGTTCCTTCCAATCCTGTGTGAGGCCTCGCAAGCCCCTCAATCCACGGCACATGTCCGCGTAATGTACCTCCGCCCGCAACCAGCCATCAATACTGGCCTTTTGGACGATTACCCTTAATCCTCCCGTGACTTTCCGAAGCTCCCGATGCCAGTCACAATGGTCTTCGAAAGTGGAGTCTTCCCCAACCTCAATGGATAAAGCTTTCAATACCCCTCTCAGTCATGTTCCCGTCACTTTTACCCGCAAAGTCGCCGCGCGCACCGCGCTGGTCGGCCTCGACCAATCATCGAGCGCGCTGCTGGCGGAATGTTTCCGGCAGTTCGGCATCGAATGCGTCAGTGTTCCGGACAACGCCGCCGAGCGCCTGAGCAAGGAAAAATTCGAGGCCTGTGTCATGAGCCTGAATGACGGGGTCGAGCCGGTCATGGAGGCCGCTCGCAACTCGCCCTCCAACAGCCGCTGCATTCTTTATGGGGTTGGAGGAAACGCGCAGCAGGCCATGCGCTTCTCGAAGTTCGGGATCAACGCCATGTTCCACGATCCGTTAGAGCGCCCGGCCGCGCTCAAACTGGTGCGGGCCACGCGCATGCTGGTGCAGCATGAATTCCGGCGCTACGTACGGATTCCGGTGATCACCGAAGTTGCGATCATCGGCGATGGCCGCCGCTGCGCCGCTAGCAGCATTGAGATCAGCTCCGGCGGCCTGTCGGTCAAGAGCGCCGAAGACTTTACGGTTGGGACCAATCTGGAAGTCTCACTCGCCATGATGACGCTGCCCCGCGTCAACGTTCGCGGCGTGGTGAGCTGGCGCAAGCCCAAGTCGTTTGGGATCCGCTTCGACGTCACCGACGACCGCCGCCACAAACTCAAAACCTGGATCGACTCTTACTTCGAAAACTGAGCGGCGCGAATCATTCTCGGTTATCTACCACGGACCACGTAGGCCCGGACGCCATCGTCCGGGGAGGGAGTGAGATAGACCTGCGGGGGCATTGGTTAGGGCTGGGCGGACGAGAGCCTGTCCTTAGCGAAGTCGAAGGGGCGTCCGCCCTACGCAAGCAGAACAGGGAAAAATAAGAGCCTCTCACCCGGAGTTCGCGGAGAAAAGCCGCGGAGGACGCGGAGAAAACCGTTCTGTACTCCAACCTGTGCCGCTGCTCGCGGCAGACATGTCTTGAGCGCGGGAGGTTCGGACTTGCGATGCGTCACAGCATTTCGGCCTTCCGAAGTATTTTCCGCGCCAAGCCAGTGAGGGCGACCCGCGGCAGCCGATCCAAAGCAAACCACTCGCCGTCGACTCTTGCCGGGGCGGCTGCCCGCCAGACCTGGACTTTGTAATCCGTCACCGTGATTGAATGGCGCAGCGTGAGGCAGGGCTCTGCGTCCGTACGACCACGCGGAAGAAAAGCAGGTTCCTCAGGCTCGCTTTGCGAGCCTTCGGAATGACAAGAGCTGCGCACGATCTCGGGCAACTCCCACATTCCCGCCATCAGTCGCGCATCCGGCGGGCGCTGCACCAGAAATACTCGTCCATTGCGGCAATCCAGCGTGTAGTGAATCTCGCGCTTTTTCTGCCGTGGCGGCTTCGCCTGTCCGGCCAACTCGCCGCGCGATGCGCATAACTTCGTCACCGGACAGGCCAGACACGCCGGCGCCCGCGGCGTGCACAACGTCGCCCCTAATTCCATCATGGCCTGATTGAAATCTCCGGGCCGCGTAACCTCGCGCCGGGAATGGAGCAGTTCCCCGGCCGCTACCCACAACTGCTCGCCCGCCAGCCGCTGCCCGGAAAGCCGCTGCAACAGGCGCTCGACGTTGCCATCGACGACCGCGACCGCCTCGCCAAACGCAATGCTGGCAATCGCCGCCGCGGTGTAGCGGCCAATTCCCGGCAGCTCGCGCCATTCGTCCGCCGTCATGGGGAAGTTCCCGCCAAGCTCCCGGACGATCACCTTCGCCGCCGCATGCAGCATGCGCGCCCGGCGGTAATATCCCAGGCCGCTCCATGCGGCGAGGACCGAAGGCTCGCGCGCCGCGGCCAGCTTTTCAACCGTGGGAAAACGGCGCAGAAATTCGTGGTAATGCGCAATCACCGCCGCTACCCGCGTCTGCTGCAGCATGATTTCCGACAGCCAGACCCGGTAGGGATCGCGGCTTTCCCGCCACGGCAGATCGCGCGCATGCTGGTCATACCAGGCGAGCAGGCGTGCGTGAAACGTACGCCTGCTCGAATCAGGAAATGTCTGGCGTTCGCGCGATGACATGTAAACAAGAGCTTAAACCACGAAGGGGACTAAGGTTCACGAAGGAAATCCAGAACAAGGAATTCCTTTGTGGACCTTCGTGTTCTTAGTGGTTGATGGTTTTCGCCAGCGACGGCATACGGTTCATCATTGACCCCGGCGCCGGAGCGCGAAATAATAGGCGGGCCTGGCATCCGCAACATCGCGTGGGAGTATTCACGCCCGAGCATCGCGAGGAGCAGCATGAACGACTTCAACCGCAAGGTGGAAGACGCGTCCGCGCGCGTCAGCCACACCATCAACGAAGCCACCGAGCGCCTGGAAAAAGAGATTCCCGAACTCATCAAGTACCTCAACGACGAAGTCGTCCCGGCCGTGCGCGGCCATTCCACCAAGGCGCTTCGAGTAGCCTCGCAGAAGCTCGCCGAGTTCGCCGATTACATGGAGAAACATCCGCCCAAGCCGGGTTCCTGAACAGGCTTCCTTGGAATGCGCAGAGCCTAGACCTTTGGCTCCTGAACAGGCTGCGCCGCCCCGGATATAGCGCTCCCGTCGTCCGCACTACTATGATCTTCATCGTTCTGCTCACGTTGCTGCTGAGTGCCTGCGGTCATCCCAAGCAGACGCGCGTGAGTGTTCCACCTCCGCCGGCGGCGACTACAGAATCGGCTGGCGAGACCGCGGCGAATGTTCCTCCGACCTCTCCACCGAACTCTGCTTCGAATGCTTCATCGAATATCCCACCGGCAACAGTGCCCAAGACGAAGAGACCGGTCCAGAATAGGCCCGCGGAGGATAAGGACGCCAACAAGGACGCAGATGAGGACGCCGGGGCCGACCTCGCCGAGCCGTCCGTTCCCGCCGGTGCGGCGCCCATCTCTACCGAAACCGGACTCGCCAGCTGGTACGGACCTCCCTACCACAACCGCCGCGGATCGAACGGCGAGGTCTACAACATGCACGCCATGACTGCGGCCCACCGGACGTATCCGCTGGGCTCGATCGTGCGCGTCACCAACGTCAAGACCGGCCACTCGGCGCTGGTTCGCATCACCGACCGCGGACCGTTCATACCCGGACGCGTGCTCGATCTCTCGCTTGCCGCCGCCCGCAAAGTCGATGTCTGGCAGCCCGGAGTCGCCCAGGTAAGAGTCGACTTGATGCAAACTCCCGCCCCGGTCGACTCGGGCGGAAAATGGGCAGTGCAAATCGGCGGATTCCCCGACGAAGATCAGGCCACCAAACTCGCCGACACCCTTACCCGTCGCTATCACACCGCCAAGGTCCTGCGCTTTGCCAGTCCTGCCGGGGACTGGTGGATTCGCATCCGCGTCCTCGACGACGACCACGTCCGCGCCCAGCAACTCGCCGCCGAAACCCGGACCCCGAAAGGCGCGGTGTTCCTGGTTCGCCTGGATTAGATTCGAGAAAGTTCGTAGCGAGCGGCTGGAAGTACGCTTGCCTGAACAAGCGAATCGCGCTAACTTATAGCCATATGAGCGATTTGCGACAGCAGATAGAAAGTCTCTCTCCTGCCGAGAAGGCGGAACTGCTGGACACGGTCTGGGAAAGCCTGGAAGCGGATTCAGCATCGCTGACCGACACGCAACGGGCGGAGCTGGATTACCGCATCTCTCGACATAAGCAGAACCCTTCCGATGTCATCCCGTGGCAGCAAGTCAGGGCGGGCCTGTTTAAGAAACCGTGAAGCTACCGGTCGTCTGGACACCCGACGCGAATGAAGATTTGCTGGAAGCGCGGGCATGGTATGACAACATCCGCACGGAGCTTAGTGAGCGTTTCGCCGAGGCGGTCGAGGCCACGGTTGAGACAATCGCGGAACATCCGTTGCAGTTCCCTGTAGTCCACCGAAATCGTCGCCGTGCGGGAGTGTGGCGTTTTCCGTACGGTATATTTTTCGAGGTCCAGGACAGTCGCATTGTGGTGATAGCCTGCTTCCACGGCAGGCGCAATCCGAGGCGCTGGCAGACCCGCTAAATGGCTTTGAGAAGAGTTGTCTGAGAGCTTAGCGATCTAGCGGTGAGATGAGCTGCTGCGCAACAGCCGCGCTTCAATTCCCGAGACGAATCTCGGCGTGTGGCTGGTCAGAATCTGCTTTAGCCCCGGTTCGAACTCGTGCAGAACGTTCATGCCCGCATCGTTCCCAACGGTCGAAGCGAAGTCGCTGACCGGCTCTGAGCCGGTGCGCCTCCAGGAGGGACGCGAAGCAACGTGAGCGACGACCATGGTCAGTACGCGGGCCAGGTACGGAGTGTTCAACCTTCGCTTTCCGGTCTCGTCCCGCGGGACAAGGACGCGGGCGGCGGCGTCGGTGGCACGGCCGATCAATCGGTCGCTGGTCGACTGCTGGGGCAAATTCTGGGGCAGCATCGAGCGATAAAGGTACTTGCTCAGAATGAAGTTGGGTTCTTTTTGCTCCTGTACTCGCTCTCGGCCCGGCGTATCGAATGCGGCTGCGGCCGGGGGCGGTCCGCCGGCGAGAAAAGATGTATCGGTTGCGCGCGCCGAGCCCGGGTAAAGCGCGACCCCGCCGATTTTCAACGGCAGCTGGGTTCGAACGCCCATCGCGCCAAACGCGTTACGTTGAATCGAAGTGCGCTGACTCGGAATACCTTGAGTCGAGAGCCGGGCCGAAGGAGCATCGGGCAGAGAACCGGTTCCGGTTTTCGAGAGCCGTTGTGTCGCGATTCGGTCGGCCGTGTCGAACGGCACACGGTAAGACTTACCCGAAGCCCCGCCGCTTCGACAGAATCCCGCGCCGGCTGCTGACAGCCAGAAGCAAACGACACCGAAGAATGCAATTCGCTGCAACATAACTGCATTTTGCCGCGCGCCAGTCACTTTTCCCGTTCCCGCAACGCCGGATTCGCGACACTCGCACCATAAATAGCACTTCCCGTGCCATTCGTCTGATCCCGATTGCTCACAAATCGCTATAACATTCGTTGAGGGAAAAGGCGGCCGGGGTTGCCCGCGAGGAGCATCTTCGCTCCATAAAAATCAGCCTCCGTAAAATCAGTCGTCTCCCGCCCGCACAACCGCCCGCGTAGGGGCGGACGCCTCGTCCGCCCAGGCAGCGGCAAGGCTCCAGAGATCCGGGGCGCTGCCTCCCGGACGAGGGCGTCCGGGGCTACATGGATCGTGCTGGCCCGCCGAGAGCCCCCGCTGAAAAGTTCGCGCGACGGTGCTATCGTTTCCCCCAAGGCGAATCCGAGAGGGTGAATCAATGAGCGATTCCAAATGCCTTTTCTGCCGCATCATTGCCGGCGAGATTCCTGCGAAGAAAATCTACGAGGACGAACACGTCTTCGCCTTTGAAGACATCAACCCGCAGGCGCCTACCCACGTGCTCATCATTCCCAAGAGACATTTTGCGGGATTGAAAGAGGCCGAGACGGGCGACGCCGAACTGATCGGCCGCTGCCACCTCGCCGCCGCCCACATCGCCCGCCAACGCAACATCGAGCACGGATACCGCACCGTCCTCAACGTCGGCCCCGGCGCCGGGCAGTCGGTCTTCCACCTGCACGTTCACCTGCTCGGGGGACGGCCGCTGACCTGGCCGCCGGGATAGCGGCGCGGCTTCGGCGTAGTTATTCCATTCTCAAAGTCACTGCCGGATCGATTCGCGTAACCCGAAGCGTGGGCAGGAAACTCGCAGCCGCCGCGATGACGGCAATGACTAACGGAACAATCGTGAGAGTCAGCGGGTCATAGTCCCGGACACCAAAGAGTTCACTGCGCAGAACCCGCAGGGCAAGAAACGACAGCGCGAGTCCTGCAATCAGGCCACAGCCGGCGGCCACGACTCCGGCGGAACCGACATCGACCATGGCCTGCCGCATCGACGAACCGAGCGCCATGCGGATACCGATTTCCCGCGTACGCTGCACGATCAGGTTCGAAACCAGACCGTAAACTCCGATCGCCGAAAGCAGCAGCGCCAATCCCGCGAGTACCGCCAGCAGAACCACTTCAACGCGCTGGTAAGCGAGATTCTGAGCCAGCAGGTCGTTCATCGAGTGGAAGCCGGAAAACGGCAGGGTCGCATCGACTTGCGACAGGGCGCGTTGCATTGCGGTTGTCAGTCCCTGCACCGGGCCAGCCGTGCGAACGATCCAGCTTGGCTGGAACCAGAGGTGCGCGACGTTCACCAATCCCTGGTCCATCTGCGTGGCCGGAAGATAGAACACGGACTCGGTCGCCATCGGCGCATCGCCGCCCATACCCGGACGCTTGGCCACATTCCCGCAGACACCGACGATGGTGTAGACGTGTTTCGCACTTTCAATGTGGCGTCCAACCGGATTCGGATCGTTAAAGAATTCGTGTGCGAAGTCGACGTTAACTACCGCGACCGGCAGCGACGTTGGCGTATCGCTTTCGGAAATATCGCGTCCGCTGAGAATCGGGATTTTCAAGGCGCGAAAATATTCCGGTGTAATGTAAGCCGTGCTCGCGCCCCAGTCCTTGCCCGCAAGCTTGCCGTCCACGGATTTGACTCCGTCGTTCAAGCCGCGTTCATAAGGCACGCTCAGCCCGACCGCGGCGTTTTCCACGCCGGGAATCTGGTGCATCGCGGCCAGGCTGCGATCGAGCAGGGTATGGAATGCCGCCGCGTCGTGGTAGCGCGCGTCGTCCAGCGAGAGCGTCGCGGTCATCACATCGGTGGCATCGAAGCCCGGAGGTAGAGTTTCCAGGTAGATCAGGCTGCGCACCAGCAATCCGGCTCCTGCGACGAGCACCACCGTGAGCGCGACTTGGCCGCCGATCAGCGACTGCCGCAGGCGGCTGGACCCTCGCGCAACGCCACGATTCCCCGTGGCCAGCGACAACCGCAGATCGACATTGCGGGTTTGCAACGCGGGCAGTGCGCCAAACAGCAAGCTGGTGAACAGCGACGCTGCAAAAGTAAAAGCCAGCACGCGAACATCAATTGCCAGGCCGCCCAGGGGCATCATCTCGTCGGGCAGGAATCCGGGCAGAGACAAAAGGATGGCGCGCGCCAGCAACAATCCCGCGGCCGCGCCCACCAGAGCCAGCACAAGACTCTCCGCCCAAAGCTGCCGCAGCACCGCCCACCGTGTCGCTCCCAGAGCGAGTCGGGTCGCGATCTCCGGTGCGCGCTGCGCCAGCCGGACCAGAGTGAGCCCCGCGAGGTTGGCGCACGCGATGAGCAGAATAAAACTGACGGCCAGCATCAATCCGATGACCGGTTTACGCATCCCGTTATCCAGATTGCGGGCGAGCGGCGAAGCGTAGAACCAGGCGTGACCGTTGTACGATTTCGCGATCTCGTCAAACGACGGCTTGTGCAGGCGCCCGAGTTGAGCCGAGACCTGCTGCCACGTCGCACCCGGCGCCAGCCGCAGAATGATGGTGCAATTTTCTCCTCCGCATTCTCCGCTCTGGTGCGGTTGGAGGGGCGTGAAGACGTCGGCAGTGCCGGTGGGTTGCGCCCGCCGCGGCAGTACTCCCACCAGCGTGTAGGGCTCGCCCTTGAGGTCGATTTCTTTTCCCAATACTTGCGGATCACCGTGGAAAACCGATTGCCAGAGAGCGTAGGTCACGATTACGGACTTACGCCCGTCGGGACGGTCTTCCTCGTCCGTGAAACCGCGCCCGAGAAACGGCTGGATTCCGAGCACTTCGAAGTAGTGCGCCGACACGCGCATGTCCTGCACATATCGAACGCTGCTCTCCGAGCCCGAGCCGGTCACGTCGAGGTTGACGCCATTGGTTCCGCCGAAAGTTGCGGCCTGCACCGACGGAACGTTGTCGCGAACTAACTCCCAGGTTTCGCCGTCCTGGCTGGTGTTGTCGTCCTGCACATACTGGCCCGACTTGGGCGAGACTCCTTCGCGATGAAGAATGAGGACCGCGAGACGATCAGGCTCAGGATAAGGCAGTGGCCGCAACAGGAAGGCGTTGACCAGCGTGAAAACAGCTGTGTTTACCCCGACGCCCAGGGCGAGGGTGAGAGTGACGGCAACAACGAACCCTGGGGTGTTGCGCAACTGTCGCAAAGCCAGACGCAGATCTTGAATGAACATGGCTCAGCACACCTCGAACCTAAGACGAGCGAGAGCACTTGTCCAGCCAGGGTGCAGCGCAGCATCTGTTTGATACGAAGATAGTTAGGATGCACCGCTTCGATCCGCGGAAGGTGAAGTGTCCGATGGCGGAATCAGTTGTCCGGTACTGGACAGGATTTCCTCGCCAGGAACGGCCCGAGGAAAGGAATTCTGCTCGAGTCGAGAACGAGCGAACGTGCCAGAGTTTTTTCGTGCGTTGGCGAGAATGGAGCCGAGCTCCACCCAGCTCGAAGCTCGAAGCCGCCCGCCCCTACTGAACCGTCGGTTCCACATCCTCCGGCGCGCCGTGGCGCCTTAGCAACTGCGGCAGGTTCTGCGAGAAGGCCGAGCGCGGCAGGACCATGTCGCATCCCACTTCGTGCGCCTTCTGTTTCAGGTCGCCCTGCACGTGGGAGAGGAATCCGATGATTGAGGTGCCCTTCTTCAGCTTGCTTTTCAGTTTCGGGATCAGGGTCAGCGGCTTCACCGAATTATTGTTCAGGTCGAAGATAATTAGCGACGGCTTCTCTTCGCCATTCTGCTCCATACGGTCCATCAGATCTTTATCCGATTTCACGAACTCAACTTTCACGTTGAGCTTGCGCGCCGTCTCCTGAATCTTGGCCAGGAAGAAAAGGTCGTCGATAAACGCGAAGATACGGGAGTTGGTATCCTCGGTGATCGCCGGCAAAGGCTCGGGCTCGGGTTGCGGATAGCGCGCGGAAAATCCCGGCCGCTGCCGCCCGCCGCCCTTGTGACCGTTGTTGTTGTTGCCGGCCATCGCCGCCCGGTAGCTGTGGTCCATGGGCGCGGTGTAGATACCGTCTTTGTTTTCCCGGCTCAGGCCCGGTCCGGGCCGCTGTCCCCGCTGATTGTGCGGACGCCGTCCGCGCCGCCGTCTCTTGCCACCGCCGCCTCCGCCACCGGAGGGTCTGCCTGGTCCTGCGTTCATAGTCCTCTCAAGCTGTAGTGCACGATTTGCAGAATGCGACTTACCGAAAAATGGATTGCAGAAGTCTTAATTCTTGATTCTTGTGAGTCTTAATCCGTGAGTCTTATTCGTGAACCTGCCAACCCGAAGGCACTGCGTGTACTGAAACCTGCGGGTCGCGCCGCGCACGCCATTTCGAGGACAAACTCACGGGTTACGGCTGGACTTCGTGAAATGAACTCCGACTCCTGCACGAACCTGTTACTCGCGAACAATTTCTACAATTTAATATCGGGTTTCCGTTTTCGGATCCGTAGGCGCCGCCTCGGAACGTCTGGTGCGGAAGGCCTGCGCGGTAACGAGGCCTAAAATGAGAACACCCTCATGCTACTCGTCCTAGCGGCACCGCGCAAGCCCCGGTGTTCCCAGGTTTTGCACAGGAGGTC
>Ga0074044_10000094_pt1 | contig 88508 bp, 83 predicted proteins | sample BogForMeECP23OM1_FD_94443 | JGI IMG/M metagenome (GOLD analysis project Ga0074044, IMG submission 94443) | Bog forest soil microbial communities from Calvert Island, British Columbia, Canada - Bog Forest MetaG ECP23OM1 | ecosystem: Environmental > Terrestrial > Soil > Wetlands ...
GAGAGTGCGGATGGAAGCATGGCGACAGTAGTGGCGGCGGCTAAAAGAAAAACCTGGAGAACGAAATGAGATCAGAGTCTACTTGACTCCGACCGGCCTTCTCATGGAAGGCGATTTCACTCAGGACCCGGACTGGGTACCTCTTAGTAGCCTGAGGCCGGCTTGTGGGAACCACTACTTCTCAGCAAACTACGCTAGTTCGACATCCGCACCCGGTTCGGTCCCGAGGAAGAAGACGATGACGAACCGTCGAGTGACATCAATCCGTCCAAATCCGGCGACATGTCGCTGAAGATCGCTTCCACCCGCTGGACCGTCTGTTCGGTCTGTTCGACATCGTGGACCAGGTTATCCAACCGCTCGGTAACTTCTTGCGGGTCGCGCATGGTGACCGATTGATCGCGCACCAGCATCAGCACATCTTCCACCGCCGAACATTGCGCGTCGACCACTTTGCGGTTCTCGCAAATCTTATCGAACTTCTCCAACCGCTTGGTGAGAATCTCAATGCGCTTCTGGTTAATCTCCTGCACCTTCGGAGGATCGGTGGTCAGCGCCCTCTGCAGCGACGCAATCTCATGTTTAATGCCATCCTGCTCGGTGGTCTTCACGTACTGCTGTTGCTGCGCCGCCGAGAGCAGCAGGCGGGCATAGCCGGTCAGCAATCCCTGAAGACTCGCATCAATCTGCTGCAGAAAAATCTGCGACGCACTGGACAACTGCGCAAAATTCGCGCGGATGGATGCGCACACCTGGGCCGCGTGAACATAGCGGCTCTCCATTTCAGGAGGCAAATTTCGCAGCATCTCGTTCAGTTTTTCCTGGTGTTTTCGCTGCTCTTCAGCAAACTTCAGCGACCGTATCAGTCGTCGAAAGCGAGAGCTTTGCGGAACCACTGCCAGGTAAATCATTTCCAACCCCGCTCCGAGAATGATCGGCAGGAAAGTGCCGCTGAGCAGGGCAAATGCTCCTGCGGCGCCCATGGCAATCCAGTTATATTGCGAATGAAAGGCTTCTCTTACGTAGTCGATGTCTTCTTGCGGAGTTTGAGGGCGGGGCAAATCCTGAGGCCGAGGCTGATCGGGCAAGTCGGCGGGAGCCATTTAAACACTCACCCGCACCTGTCCGCTGCCGGGAGCTTTGCGCAAGCGGCCGAGAACATAGTTCGCCAGCTCGTGAAACTCATTGCGTTCCTTCAAAGCCAGATCGCGCGGGCGCTCGAACGGCACCTGAACATCTTCCACAATCGTTCCAGGATGCGCACTCATAATAAAAATCCTGTCCGCCAGGTAAATAGCCTCGTCCACGTCATGCGTGACAAACAAGATGGTGCTGGCGGTCTCATTCCACACTTTCAGCAGCAGTTGCTGCATCTCGCTGCGCGTTTGCGCATCGAGCGCGCCAAAGGGTTCGTCCATCAGGATCACCGTTGGGCGAAGCGCCAACGTGCGCGCAATCGCCACCCGCTGTTGCATGCCTCCCGAAAGCGTATCCGGATAAGCGTTCTCGAATCCGCTCAATCCAATATCTTGCACCAATTGCGCCACCGTCTCCTTGCGCTTCTCTTCCGGGACGCCGTTGATTTTCAAACCGTAAGCTATGTTACCAGCGACCGTGAGCCAGGGAAACGAAGTGTACTTCTGAAACACCATGCCGCGGTCTTTGCTCGGACCGCTCACCGGCTTTTCATTCACCAGGATCTCGCCGCTATCGGCTTGATCCAGGCCGGCAATCAAGCGCAGCAGAGTCGACTTGCCGCATCCCGACGGGCCGAGCAGAACGCGGAACTCGCCAATATCGCGGCCTTCGCGGGAATACTCGTCCTCGATCTCGAAATTGATGTTCTGAAGGGCGTCAACTTTAGAACCGTCCGCGCAAGGGAACGACCGGCTGACATTGTGCACCGTGATTTTCGATTTCTTAGGCTCCATAAATTCAGGCTCGGTGCTTGGCCGCTTTCAAGTGGGCCGTGGCGCTCGGAACCGCCGCTCCGCCTCCCGCAAACGCAGAGCCCGTCTGGCGCCACGGGAACAGTCGCTTCTCTAAAAACGTCAGCAAAAACCGGAACAGGAACGCGGCAATACCGATGGCGATGATGCCCGCATACACGCGCTCGAAATCCAAAACCTTGCGCGCCGCTTCGACCATGTAGCCGACGCCTTTGCGCGAGTTCACCATCTCGGCCAGGATCACGTACGTCCAGCCAATGTCGTAAAGAATGCGAAACGACGAAAAAATTGCCGGGAACGACGCGCGAAACACCAGCCATAGAACTTGCCCCTGATTGGCGCCGAGAGTGTAGGCCGTTTCCAGCAGCGCGTTATCGACTTTATTAGCTTCTTCGACCACCACCGCCAGCAGGTAGAAAAACATTCCAAACCACAGGAAAGCGACCTTCATGGTTTCGTCGATACCGAAGAGGGCAATAAACGCCGGCAAAAACGCGGTGAGAGGCATGGCGCGCATGGGTGCGGCGACAGGGTTAATCAGCTCGAAGAGCCCGCGGTAACTAGACATCAAAATGCCGAGCGGGATCGCAAATACAGCGCACCAGAAGAACGCCTGGGCAATCCGCCACCAGCTCATGAAAACATTTCCGAGAAGGTCGTATTCCGTCCACAGCTTGCCGAACGCTTGGATCACTCCGACCGGCTTGGGCAGCGAGAAATGCAGCTTGCTCCAATACGTCAGGGCGATCCAGATCAGGACGACAATGCTCCAACTGATGAGCGCGAACACCCACCGGATGCGCGGAGAAACCTCTTTTCGGATGGTGAACAAATCGCTCATTGTGGCCTATCTGCTTGTAAAAGCGCGCACCAAGAACCGGTGGCTAAAGGCGCTTCAATAACGCGGCACTTGCGGTATGCCTGAAGGCGTATCCTGATACGAATCGCTTTCATCAATTCTTAGCTCGAAGGATTGGCATAGACCTTGATGTCCGTGCGCCGATTCTTCTCGCGGCCTTCGGGAGTCGCATTGCTGTCGATCGGTTTGTCGGGACCATTTCCCGCCGTCCGCAGCCGCGCCGCCGGGAAGCCATACTTTTGCATCAGATAATTCTTGACCTCGTCCGCCCGAGCATGCGAAAGCTGAATGTTGTAAGCGCGCGATCCTGTCGAATCGGTATTGCCATCGATATCCACAATCGTGTTCTCGTACGCACGCATCGTGCCCGCAAGTTCATCGACGATGGCGCGCGAGTCCAGGCTCATTGCTGAAGAATTGGGATCGAAGTAAATGGACCGGTGTTGCGTAGCAATTGGAGTCGCTCCCTTAGGTGGCTCTTTGTATTCGATGGGCGCTTCGCTCGATGCCATGGAGAAGCTGTCGGCCAGCTTCTCAACGTAGCGGCGATCTAGACTTTCTTCTGGATTAAAGGTGTGTTTGATGACGATCAGTTCCCGATACATATCCTGAGCCATCCCCAGAATGTTGGCATAATCGGAATTGGATCCAGCGGTGCCCATGAACGAACGGTTATCCGCGTAATCCGCAAGTTTCACGCCGCCGAGCATGGTCTTCGCCAGGTCGGACGGAATATTAAAATCCTTAACGGTCCCGATCAGGTTATACGCCCGCTCCGGCTGCGTCTTGATGAACTCAACGCCTTCAAGCCAGCCTTGGGCAAACTTCAGCACGGTTTGCGGATGCTTGGCGGAAAAGTCGTCGCTCACCACCAGAATGTCGGCGATGAGGCGGTTGGCAATCTTCGTATCGTAGATCTTCTTCGATCCCGGACGCTTGGCAACCGCGTCGCTCATGTCGGGATCCCAAGCCACCGCCGCGTCAACTTTTTCCTGGGCAAAAAGCGTAGCCGGTTCGATGCCATCCTTAGTGTGAATCGCCTGATTGAAAATTTCGTTGCGCTGCGCTGTACTAAGCCCCGAGGTCTTCAGTCCATTCCACAGCAGAAAATGCGACGGCGTGTAAGGGGCAAAAGCAACCTTCTTCCCGGCCAGATCTTCAATACTGTTGATGCCTTGCTTGCCAATCACGCCATCCGCGCCGCGTGACCAGTCGACCATCAGGAACGCGTGCGACCCAAATCCCTTTTCCTTGAACTGCGCATAATCTTTGGCATAGACGTCGGCGGTAGTCAGCATCACGTCGACGTTACCAGTGGCCAGAGCCGCAGAACCCTCCGTCCAATCGTCGATGATCTTGAATGACACCTTGAGTCCTTTCTTGCCGTAAATGGAATCCGGCTGCGTGTCGAGGCCGCCATTAGCAACCAGGCCGCCGACGCATCCTACCCAGACGTTGACGCGTACACGGACCTCGGGATCGCTGCTCGACGAAGATGCCGGCAGCGCCAGGGGTTTGCTGGCATCCAACGTTTCGCCGGGGTTGGAGACGCTCTTTTTGTCGCCGCCCGTAAACTTGCTGAAATCTACGATCCCATATCGGTTCAAGCTGTAACCAACCAGGGCTACGCCAATCAGGAAAATAAGAACCCATCCACCGCGTTCGATTTTCACTGCCATAATCTTTTCCTCCCCGCTTGTTCCTACAGCGCCTGAAGGCGCATCGATAAGTTCTGCACTTACGGTATGCCTGAAGGCATACCCTGATACGAATCACACTTGCCGCGCGAACGCTGACTAACTCCGTTGTGGTTCCTTCGCGGCAATGGTTTTTTCCGCGCTCCCTGGCGCGGCTGCCTGCGGAGCTGCCAGGCCCATTTCAATTTTGAATTGCTTCACCAGTTCGGCCGCCTGGAGCTTCTCCGCGTCGTCGTCAATCTTGATCCTCTGCTGATCCACATTGCTCATGGCCATATCCATGCGCGCTTCGTTGACGGCAGTCGTCTCCTCGATCTTGCGTACCATCTCATCGTGCGTCTGGCTAATCCCGGCAACTTCGAATTGCTCCATGGCGTCAGCGACCTTCTTCTGCCACTGCGAGCGGCGATAGTCGGCGATGGCGTTCAACGCCTCCTGCGTCTTGCGCTCCTTCTCGCGCATGAACGCCTGCTTCACGGCCATGGCTTTGTCGAAGGCGGCGCGAGCGGTTGTGAGCTGTCCCTGATTTCTGGCCAAAGCGCCCTTGGTCTGCTCCAACTGCGCGGCATAGGTGCCGGCAATGTCGTCGCGACCGGCCTGAATCGCGGTCTTCACACGAGCCGTCAAACTGGCCACGTCATCTTTGTATTTCGCCTCTTCTCTTTCCAGCAGCGTAACGTTGGCCTTGACCATGGCGATGCTCTCGTTCATGCGCGGCACCTGGTCATTCATGTCGCGAATATTCTGCTGGAGAATCATCTCGGGATCTTCCGCCGCCGAGATGAAGAATCCGACGAAAGACCGTATCACTCGCGTCAACCGTTGCCACATAAATCCTCCTGTTCAGGAACGCTACGCTGTTTTCGATGTGGGCGGAGGCGCATTCCCATCGCCCGTCGTAATCGGGTTTTCGCTGACAAAATATCCGACTGCCTCGGCAATCTTTTTTTCTGCCTGCTGTTTTTTCAGCCGCCAGCCGGTAAAGCGTTCTTTCTCCCGCGAAACTTGGTCGTTGTTGCTCTGAATCTTCGCTCGCTGCTCGGTCACATACTTATCAATCTGTGCCTGAATCTCGCTGTTCTCCGTATTCTTGCGAGCTTCCAATTCGTCGGCCGCGCGTTGCTGCACGCGCTCGTAGGTATCGAGCGCGCGGTCGCGCCGAATCGCATCCTGGATGACCTCCTTGATGTCCACGCCCGCGGCGTCGAGAGCCACCAGAACCGAAGACTTCTTTACGTCCGACGGCAAATTGCGAATGTGTTCGCTCTCCAGCATCTGCGAAACCTTGAGGATCGAATAGCCCTGCGGCGCGGGAGGAATCTCCGCCGCTTTGTAAATCTCCTCGAACGAAGTGGGATCGGAAATCGGCGTAGTAAACTTCGGCTCCGCGGCAATGCTGGATGCGATTTCAGCCATGCTCTGAGCCGCATTTCTGGCGCCGGCCGTCCCGCTCCTCGCGCTCGCCGTTGCATTCGGCGAGTTGGCCTCGGTGCCCGTCGCGTCGTCGACAGAAACGATGTAGTTGTACCATTTTTTGGACATTGGGCCTCCTACTCAAGCAACCCAGTCAAGCGAAAACAAAGACAAACGTGGTGACCCAGAAAGCTAATTGCCACGGTGTCCTTTGTCAAATGTTTTCATATAGTTCCGAGTGTCGCCACTGGATTCAGTCGCCTTCGGTCCGGAACCCGCCGACCCGAAGCTTCTGCACACAATCACCCACCAATTTAATCGCACATCTCGAAGCTGATCAATTCAGCTAAAATGAGCGCTCTCACCGTTCAAAATGAACCGCTCTTTGAACGGGTAGCCGGAAAGGAGTCATTGTGCCCGAGAACGACCTCCCCGCGATCCTGAGCCGAGTGATAGAAACCAAAGCCGAATACGATATTCGCTTGCTCGCCCAACAATTGGGAACGAACTATCGCTCGCTCATGTACTGGTTGCGAGGCGAACGTCAATTGCCCGCGCACATTCTGCCCCGGATGTGCGTGCTCCTCAAAAATTATGAGGCGCTTGATTATCTCGAAAGCCAGGCCGGCCGCGTGGCCTTCAAACTGCCCGATCCGGACATGACTCTGGAGAGGGAACTGGTTGCAGTCTCGCACCTGATCCGGGAAGTCGGGGAAGCTCTGGAGTGCGTTGCGGAAACCCTGGCGGACGGCGTTGTCGAAGAAAGCGAGTTACGGATCACAATTCCGAAGCTCGAAGCCGTCATCCAGGAATGCGCTTCCCTGAAGTACCTGTTAGAAGACCTCTGCAAAAAGAAGAAAAAGAAGACAAAGCGGTAACCCCTAGAGTACCACCCGCTCAGCCGGGACTTTTCCACTTCTAGGTGCAATAGAAAAATTCAATTGGACGCTGTGCCGCCCTCGCATTAGCCTCATAGCCTAGGCCAACGCGTGTCTGCATCGGAACGACCATTCCGGGATGACAGCCCGTGTGGTGGCGGGGCTCTGCCCCGCTGTAGTCGAGGAAACAGTGCGAAGGAATAGAAGAACATGAAGCTCGCCGGTCTCCTATTGATGGTCGCAGGGTGGGCGATTGTGGTTGCCGCCGTAGCACTGCTGCCCTCAGCCGTCGCGCGCGCCGGATTCGTACTCGCCGGCGTAGCGACAGAATTGTTCGGCCTTGCGCTCGCGGTCCGCTCTCACCTGGTTTTGCCGGCGGAAGGAGAGTGACTTCTTTAGTGGTGCCTCCTCTCTCCCAAGTCTCGGCCGTACTCTGCTTGCCACTCATCTTGTTGGTCCCGTTCGCCGGCGTGGGCTTGGCCCTCATCAATACGGGCCTCGGGAGGGCGCGCAGTGCGGCTCACTCGATGCTATCGGCGATTTGCGTGACGGCAGTAGCTGCGTTGGTGTACGTCATCCTCGGCTTTGCCTGGCAGGGCGCAGGGAGTAGTCCGGATCATGTCTTGATAGTGGCAGGGAAATCATGGGGATGGATTGCGACCGAGCCATTCTTCCTGCGCGGCCTGCGCCTGGATCTTTCCCCGACCCCGCTGGTGGTATTACTGCAGCTCTTCAGCGTCGGATTGGCAGCGATCATTCCTCTGAGCTCGGGTGCGGACCGCTGGCGGCTGGGCGCAATCTGCGCTTCGACCGCTCTGCTTGCCGGCTGCACCTATCCCCTGTTCGCGCACTGGGTCTGGGGTGGCGGATGGCTGGCGCAACTGGGCGTCAACTGCGGCCTGGGCCGAGGCTTCTTGGATGGTGGAGGCTCCAGCACAATTCAAGTAGTAGGAGGAGTCACCGCCCTCTCGATCACCTGGATTCTCGGCCCGCGCCGCGGAAAGTTTTCCGCCGACGGAATGCCTGCCGCCCTTCCCGGACACAACGCTGTGCTGGTTCTGCTGGGATGCATGTTGGCGTGGATCGGATGGATGGCGCTGAATTCCGCAGGCGCGATGTTGTTTCTGGGCACGGAACCGGGACGAGTGGTGCTGATAGCGGTCAATACTACGCTGTGCGCTGCGTCGTCGGGATTGGCGGCGGCAGTTGTAACGCGAATCCGGTTTGGCCGTCCGGACGCGTCGCTGAGTGCCAACGGATGGATCGCCGGCCTGGTCGCGAGCAGCGCGGCAGCCGCCTTCCTGAAGCCGGCGGCGGCCATGATTGTGGGCGGCGTGGCGGGCATCCTGGTGGTTTGGGTCGCAGATCTCTTTGAATTCCGGTTCGCAATTGACGACCCCGGAGGAGCGGTTTCCGTCCATGCGGTCGGCGGCCTTTGGGGAGTACTTGCGGTTGCGTTGCTGGCGGATGCGGGCCCACGCGGCCAGTGGCTGGCGCAGTTGGTCGGAGTCGCAACCCTGCTAGGATTCGTGCTGCCACTAACCTATGGATTGAACTGGTTGCTGAATCGCCTCTACCGCCAGCGTGTGGCCCGCGAAGGCGAGAGGCAGGGCATGGACCTATTCGAATTGGGTGCAGGAGCCTATCCGGAGTTTGACATTCACGGAGACGAATTCCTGCAGCGCTGACTTTGTCTAGCTATGCCGCGCGACGTAGAGCAACAGCGCGAAGATCACAATCGGAATTAGGGCTAGTAACGCATAAAACAGAACTTTTTTAGCCCAAGGCTGTCGCCGATCCTTCCAGTTGCGAAATTCCGGTCGGTCGGTGACTCCGACCAGCTCAGGGTGCTCGAGATCGCGAGCAAAATCACGGGCGGCGGCATAGCGATTCTTAGGATCGCGTTCCAAAGCGCGATAAATAATCTCCTGTAATTGCGGCGTGACGGTAGGATCGACCTCGCGCGGTGGAACCGGATTGTTCATCAGCCGGTCGTTCATAATGAGGATTGGATTCGCGCCCGCGAACGGCACTTTGCCTGTCAACATCTCGTAAAACATCACGCCCAGCGCATACAGATCACTGCGCTGGTCCCCGCGATGCCCTTTGACCTGCTCGGGAGAAATGTAGTCCGGCGTCCCCATCGTCGGAGTGAATTTGGCAAAGGTCAACCGGCGCGAGCCGGCGTTGCCGGCAATACCGAAGTCGATGAGCTTGATGTCGTCGTGCTCGTCGACCATCACGTTCTCGGGCTTCAGATCGCGGTGCACGACACCGCGCGTGTGAATATAATCGAGGGCGTCGAGAATGCGCAGCGTGATGCCGATGGCACGCTCCGTGGGCAGTTTCGGCTGTTCGCTGAGAATCGTCCGCAACAACCGCCCATTCACCCACTCCATCACCATGTAGACCCGGCTGCGGTCGTCGTCGGAATACACCTTCATCACGCCCGGGTGGTCCATCAGCTTGCCAATTTCTTCCTCGCGGCGGAAACGATCGAACAAAGCCGGTTCGCATTCGACTTCAGGATGGGGAATCTTGATGGCAACCGCCCGCCCGTTGTTGAGGTCGGTGGCGCGAAAGATAGACGCCATGCCGCTGCGCGCAACCAGTTCTTCGATCCGATAGTGATCAAGTTGGTCGCCGACGTGAAGGACAGTCATCGGAAATGAATCTGCATCAAAAGTGGTCTGCAAGCGTCCAACCCAAATCTAGCCTATCCGCCGCCATCATGGCAGAACTTTCGTAAGAAAGCCGTAAGGACAGCGGCGCGATTAAAGATTCGTCTGATTTTTGTCATCCTGAGCGCAGCGAAGGATCCGCATTTCTTGCCTTGGTAGCGCCGGCATCCTGCCGGCTGTCCCGAGGGCGTCTCGCCCTCGGTGCGGAGGGTGCGGACGCCCTCCGAAGAGCCGCCGGGCCGGCGGCGCTACTATCGAAGGTGTCGCTTGTGGACTGCTCCCCAACGCCTACCACGGCTCCTAGCGCAGCTTATAAGGACGCCCGCGATACATGCCCACGCGCTCCACGCTGCGCACGCGAATAATCTGCAAACTGATGTTGTCGCTGCCATCCTCCTCGTTGGCGCGCTTCACCAGTTCCTGGGCGGCCGCCGCCAGATCGCGGTGGCGTCGCGTGATCTCGGCCATCTCCGCCGCAGCGACCGCGCCGTACAACCCGTCCGAGCACAGCACCAACAGATCTCCCGCCAGGAGTTGCATCTCCTCGACATCGATATTCACGAAAAGATTCATTCCCAGCGAACGGCTAAGAACGTGGCGCTGCGACGACTCAGCCGCCTCTTCAGCGGAAACCAGCCCCAGCCGCACCTGGTCGGCAACCACGGTGTGATCGCGCGTGACGGGCTTGGCATCGCCACTCCGAATCAGATAGCACCGCGAATCGCCAACGTGAGCTATCGTAGCGCGATCGAAGCGCAGCGCACAAACCACGATGGTCGAAGCCATCCCGGGGCCTAAGCGGCCGCAGAGAGCCTCCGCCTCACAGACACGCGCGTTGGCAGCTTGCACGAGTTGTGTGACCAGATCCTTATGCGAGCTTCCGTCCTTCGCCCGCCGGAATCCAGCAAGCACTTCCTGCACGGCGGCGCGCGATGCAACTTCGCCCTGGCGCTGTCCACCCACGCCGTCGGCCAGAGCGAACACCCATCCGTGCGAACGTGTCTGCGAAGGGGACTCCGGAACCACGTGCCCAACATAATCCTCATTGCGCGAGCGCACGAGGCCCGGATCGGAGATTTCAGAAAATTCAATGTCCAGCATGCAAAGTTGCCGCGACGAGCGGCTGCCTGTCCTTCGATGCGACGCGCTTTCGGGATGAGGATATCTTACCGAAGTGAGATAGTGGAGCGTCGGGCGTCTCGCCCGTCACGCCCCCGCTGCCGTCACACGGCCGCGCCACTAAATCGCGGTGGTCGTCAACCGCTCCTGCACCATGGTCGTGCGGCCGGAGTTCTTACTGATGCGGAAGAAATAAATTCCGCCATAAATACCCCAGACGAGCGCAAGGCCCAAGGCGATCAACGGTTCCATTTTCGTGCCGTATCCCATGAACGGCCCGATCAAATAGAAAGCCATGCAGACCAGGTTAGCAACCAGCCCGAACAGTGGAACCACCAGATGCCGCACCACCTTGAATTGCGGGTGCTTGTGATAGCAGACGATGCAAGTTAAGCAACTCAGCATGTACAACAGGAAAGTACCGAAGTTCGAAGCCAGCGTCGTAGTCAGAAAAGTATTCGGCAGAGCTGCCATCTTGTCATGCGTGGTGTACCCAAAACTCGACCAGAAGCCGTGTGGCAATGCCTGAATGGCCGAATCTGCCGGAGCCGCGCCGTCGCCAAAAAACATCAGCACCGTGATACATCCAATCACCGCCGAAATAGTCGCCAGCGTCCAAATCGCTCGATGCGGCGTGAGGTTCTTGCCGTGCAACATGCCGAAGTGCCCCGGCACTTCCTGGTCTTTCCCCATGGCGTAAGTCACTCTCGCTCCGGTGTTGATACAAGAGAGCGTCGTGCCGATCAGCGCCAGAAATACCGTAGCCGCCTCGATCAGCATGAAGGTCCGTCCATTGCCCGCGCCGAACAACGCATCGCCGACCATCGTCATCATGTCCCCGATAGGCGCCGCCGAAGCTCCGGCAAAGCTCATGGGATAGCCGCTATTGAGTAAATAATTGGCCGCAAAATACTCGAACATGTAACAGAAGCAGCCCTGCACGAGCAGAGAAATAATCACCGCGATCGGGACGTCGCGTTTCGCATTCCTGGCCTCACCTCCCATCGAGGTCACCGATTCAAATCCCACAAGAATAAGGATGGCAATAGTCGCCTGCACAAACATCCAGCCAAAATTATGCATACTGACGACCGAACGCGCCGTGGGATGGGAAACGAAAGCGCCGCTCGCATCCTTTTCCGGGTAACTGACGCGATAGGGAACAGGCTTGCCCGCCGCATCCAGTTTCGGCTGCGGCACGCCATTTGCATCGCGCGTGATCACATCGGTAGCCTGCCCATTCAGCGTCTGGGAAGTGGTCGCGAACTCGTAGCTGTAAGCGGCACTGGTTTGCGCGTCAAACTGGAAAGCCACGCTGCCCGGCGGATGGTTCGCCCGGTAGCCGAGCGCAATCACCGCGAACACGATCAGGGCGCTGATCTGGATAACGTTGATGGCAATGTTTACAGCCGTCGATCCGGTTACGCCCCGGTGCGCGATATAAGACACGGCAAACGAGAACACGATGGCCACCGCCATCATGAACATCGGCCCCGGATTCGAGGCGCTCATAAAGTTCGGCCAAAGAGTTCCCACCAGATAACCCGAAATGACTCCAATGACGCCCACCATCACCCCGGGGTAGATCCAGTAGTAAAGATGCGAGCCCCAGCCAACAATGAATTTCGCCAGCCGCGCGTACGGCCAAGCCTTATCGTGATTAAGAAATGATTGCTCGGCAAAGTAATAGGAACTGCCGCTACTGGGATAGAGTTTCGCCATCTCCGCGTAACAGATAGCGGTGGCCAAACACAGCAAGGTGGCAAACACGATTCCTATCCACATCGACGGCGCAGTCGCGCCCGCAGCCGCTTGTCCGGCAAACGTCAGCCATAGAAACGCTCCCGGTGCGATCAGCGCCATGGCATTCATCGTCAAGCCGGTTAGGCCCAGCGTCTTTTTCATCTCGACCGCGTCTTCCGCCATTCTTTGCTCGCTTTCTTCGATATGCGCCGGACACACAGAGACTCTCCGGTGCTAGAAGCTCACCTTATCGATGGCAGCGGCTCAAGTCCAATCGGTATTTTTTCTGCTGCGCATGAGTCTTTCCGCTAAGAACCAAAATTTATGGGAGGCATAAACCAGGAGATATAAACCCAACTAATTTTTGGGTGGCCGCCCATTGGCATACTTTCTCCCCACTGCGGTACCCTGTTCAGTGCTCCCGCAAGAATACTTACCGGTTAGACCCCGCCCACAAGGAGATGCATGTCCACCGAACTGAGGAAGTTTCTCTCGATCCCCTACGACGAACTCGAACAGTTGAATCTGAAAGCCAAGGAACAGCGAACCAGCCGCGTCGCACCGCATAAAATTCAGGAAGAACGACTGAAATATCTGACCGACGAGAAGCGCATCAAGGCCCTGACCGTGCTCTTCAGCGATCTGGAGGGCCGTCTTCACATGCTCGACTACGACAAGAAATTCCTGCTGAAGAGTTGGGACAACCTGACCTTCGATGGCTCGTCGATCCGCGGTTTTACCGCGCAGCGCGAAAGCGATCTGCGTCTCGGCATCGACTGGAGCGCCTTCTATTGGACTCCGGCCGACGTATTTGGTCCGGGCAAAGTGCTGGTGTTTGGCAATGTCATCGACAAGGGTGGAGATCCCTATGCCGCCGACATTCGTGGCGTCCTGAAGACGTTTGCCGCGGAATTGAGCGCCAAGAAAGGCTATACCCTCAACGCCGCCAACGAAATCGAGGGCTTCATTTTCCAGGGAAAGGACGCCGAGCAGAAACATTACCAAATCGGCAAGTTCGACTATGTGAACACCGGCGGATACTACCACTCCCTCCCCGGCGATCCCTTGCGCAACTTCATCGATACCACCGCCGAAGTGCAGCGTGCCATGGGTTTCCAGAACGAAAAAGATCATCCCGAGGTTGCGCCCTCGCAATTCGAAATCAACTACAGTTACGCCGAAGTAGTGGCTGCCGCCGATCAAATCCAACTATACAAATTAATTTGCCGGCAGGTCGCGACCAATATGGGGTTGACCGCTTCGTTCTTGCCCAAGCCGGTAGTCGGCGTGAACGGCAGCGGTATGCATACCAACGTTTCCGTCAGCAAGAATGGCAAGAATCTATTCTGGGATTCCAAAAGCGAAGAGAAGCTGAGTCAATTCGGATGGGATTTCCTCGACCGCATTCTGACCCATGGAAATGACATCTGCCTGATGCTGAATGCCAGCGTGAACGCCTATCGCCGGCTCGATCCACACTACGAGGCGCCCAATCAGTTGAAGGCGTCGGCAGTCGATCGCGGCGCAATGGTTCGGATTCCTATCGGCAACGAAAAGAGCATGCGGCTCGAAGTGCGCGCGGTGAGCCCCGACGCCAATCCCTATATGGTGATGTATTCGATCTTCAAGACAGGCCTGGATGGCGAAATCGCGAAAATCAAAAGTTTGCGTCAGGCGGAGCGCTATCTGCCAGACAACATCTATGACGCGATAGACAGTTTTCGCAAGGCGTACTGGACCTCCGAGATTCTCGGGGAAGATGTCAAAGGCCGCTATGCCGATCTGAAGCAAGCCTCTGCCGACCGCTGTCCGCGTCTGTTGGGCACATTCGTCAAGACGCAGGAAGTCCAGTATCACCACGACGTCTACAACCAGTTTTTGTGGAATCTGTTCTAGGACGCGTCGAAGTTCGGAATGCTCGACTGAATGCTCGACCGCTACTTCAAACTCGCCGAAAACAATACCACCGTCAAGCAAGAGCTGTTAGGCGGCCTCACGACGTTCGTAACCATGGCCTACATCATCGTCGTGAACCCGCAGATCCTCGCGCAAGCGGGAATGCCCGTCGAAGGCGTCGTATTCGCCACGTGCATCTCCTCTGCCGCCGCCACGCTGGTGATGGGCCTCTACGCCAACTATCCCATCGCAATGGCGCCGGGGATGTCGCTGAACGCTTACTTCACCTACGCCGTCTGCCTCAACATGCATGTTCCGTGGCCGACAGCGCTCGCCGTGGTTTTCTTTTCCGGAGTGCTCTTTCTCGTTCTGACTGTCTCCGGCGTCCGCGAACAGATTGTCAACGGCATGCCCGATTGTCTGAAACACTCGACCGCGACGGGCATAGGAATGTTTATCGCCTTTGTCGGCCTGCGCAATGCCAAGCTGGTGGTCGCGAACCCGGCCACCTTCGTAGGACTCGGCAATTTCTCCGACAGGGAAGTGCAAACCGCCTGCTTCGGCCTCGTCCTGACTCTTGTCCTCATGGCGCGAAAGATCAATGGCGGAATCTTGATCGGCGTCTTCGGAACCACGCTCGTAGGAATTCTGCGCGGCATGTCGCGCTGGCCTTCGGCGATCCTGTCGTTTCCCCATCCCTCCTCCACTTTCTTAAAGCTGGATTTTCGCGGAGCCATTCATCTAGGCCTCCTCGAGATTCTGTTCGCATTCCTGTTCGTCGATCTTTTCGACAATGTGGGTACCCTGGTAGGCGTGTGCGAGCAAGGCGGATTCATCAAAGATGGCAAGATTCCCCGCGTAGGCAAGGCTCTCGTCTCCGATGCCGTGGGTACCGTGTTCGGCTCCTTGACCGGCACCTCCACCGTGACCAGCTACATCGAAAGCGTAGCTGGCGTTGCCGCCGGAGCTCGCACCGGCCTGAGCAACGTTGCCGTCGCCGCTCTGTTCCTGCTTGCCATTTTCTGCTCGCCTCTTGCCACCGCGATTCCGGCCTACGCCACCGCGCCCGCTTTGATCCTTGTAGGCGCGCTCATGACGCAATCCATCGCGCACATCAAATGGGGCGACTTCAGCGAAGCCTTTCCCGCCTTCATCACCATGCTGGCCACGCCGCTAACCTTCAGCATAGCCACCGGCATCAGCCTCGGCCTGATCTCCTACACTGTGGTAAAAATCGCCGCCGGAAAAATTCGCGAAATTACCGCCCTGATTTGGATTCTCACCGCACTTTTCATCCTGCGCTACATTTACCTCGCCGTCGCGTAGCCGAGTCTGCCGCTCAGATCTCAAATCACATTGTCATAAATCGAATTGTCATCCATAAATCGAATTGTCACCCTGAGCGAAGCGAAGGACCTGCTTTTGACCGTTGCAATGCACAAGCCCTCCGCCTCGATCAACGGGATTATTTGAAGGGAATGTCCGTTTGTTTCGAACTCCAGCCCACGCTCGGCACGGAGCCCCAAAACATTCTGACCGAGGGGATGTACTTGGTCATATTCCCGGTCGGCGCGATGCGGGCGAATACGTCAAATCGCCAATTCAGCACATCCGCGACGTAGATGGTCTGATCTGGTCCGATCGCCATGAAGTGCGCCCATGCCATTTGGCCGGGCTTGTGTCCGGGCTCGCCGAACGCGCCGAGAATCTTGCCGCTCTGATCCAGTTCGACTATCCGGTCGTATCCTCCGTCCGTCATCCAAACGTGTTGATCCGGCGTAATCACCAAGCCATAGGGGTAGCCGATACCCGTCCATTGCTGGATAAAGTTGCCGTCTGCATCAAAAATCTGTATCCGCTGATTCTCACGGTCGCCAACATATACCCGTCCGTCTTTGTCGACGGCCACGCTATGCGGCAAGTTGAATTCACCAATGCCTGCGCCGTATTTTCCCCATGCCTTGATGTAGTTTCCGTCGCGATCGAACTTTACGACGCGAGAATTGCCATAGCCATCCGCCACGTAAATGTCGCCATTCTTTGCGAAAGCCACGTCGGCCGGCTTGTTGAACAGCCAGTTTGCCTCGGCGCCGGTGTAGATTCGACCCAGCACCAGCAGAACATTACCGGACGAATCCAACTTGAGCACGAGGTGGCTGCCGTCGTCGGTCGTCCAGATGTTGTCGTTCGCGTCAATGCGCAAACCGTGCGGATGCGAAAAAAGGCCTTCGCCAATGCTTTGAATAAAATTTCCCTTCTCGTCGTATTCGGCGAGCATCGGCTTCGTTCTTTGGAACAGAAATATGTGGCCCTTTGAATTTACTGCCACCGCGGAGGCTTCGCCCGCAGTCATTCCTTTTGGGAACTTGAAAAACTGCGGCACAACACGATACGGAAGTTCGGGAACGGCCTGGAATGAGGCAGCCTTCACTACCGCAGACTGCGCCCCAGCAGGCAAGGGCAAGAATGCAATCCACGCGAACACGATGATCAGCGACTTTTTCATATTCCTCCGCCAAAAGATGGTTCGAAATACTTTACCGCAAGTGGCGTTTCCAAACTGACCAACGCTGGCGCAGTATGATCTGGTGTGGGGAAGTCTTGCACCTGAGACACAGAAAAAAAGGAGACCAGCAAATGAGAAGAAAATTCCTCCAGGCTGCAACGGTCGTTCTGGCGGCGATGCTAATGCAGTCGCTCGCTGCCAGTGCCGACGATCAGCGTCCAGACGACCAAAAAGCGTGGCAGCGCGAGTTGCTCGCCTGGCGCACCAAGCGGGCCGCCAACCTCCAGGCCCCGGAGGGCTGGCTTTCTTTGATCGCCCTCGGATGGCTGAAAGAAGGCGACAACACTTTCGGTTCCGCGGAAGACTGCCGCGTTCAGATCGCCGGAAAGTGGCCGGGCCACATCGCAACCGTACGCCTGGAAAAAGGCGCGTTGCGCTTGCTGCCGCCGGCCGGTGGCTTTCCGAAGGACCTCCTGGTGGATGGCCAACCCGCGAAAGAGCAGGCTCTCGTCTCCGACGATGTCGACAAGCCCACGAAGCTGACGATCGGCACGCTCACCATCATCGCCATCCATCGCGACGACCAATTCGCCCTGCGCGTCAAGGATCTGGAAGCCCCCACGCGCACCGGCTTCCACGGCCTGAAGTGGTACGCGCCGAATGCAGCCTACCGCGTCCACGCCCGCTGGATTCCCTACAACCCTCCCAAGACGCTCGACATTCCAACCATCCTCGGCACCACCACCCACATGCCCGCACCCGGCGTAGCCGAATTCACCCTCGATGGACAAGTTGTCCGCCTGGAGCCAGTGCTGGAAGATCCGAAATCGACCGACTTGTTTTTTATTCTCCGTGACGCCACCGGCAAAACCACGACCGACGGCGCCGGACGCTTCCTCTACACCGAATTTCCCGACCATGGCCTAAGCCAGCCCGGCGAGCTCTGGATCGATTTCAATCGGCTGTTCAACCCTCCATGCGCCTTCACCGCCTATGCGACATGCCCCTTGCCTCCGCCGCAGAATCGCCTGAGCGTCTCGATCCCGGCCGGTGAGCAGCGTTACTGATTTGTTTGTGGAGCGACGGGCGTCCGCGCCCGGCCTACCAATAGTGGCTGCCGGAAATCGTAGATAATATCTACGTAATGAATAAGGCATTATTTTTAAGTAGCTCAGGGAGTCTTACATGAGATGGGTGTTGATCGTGCTAGCCGTAGCCGGTATCGTCGTGTCCTCGCTCGCGTTGCGCGAGCATTACCGCACCGAAGCTTCCCCTTGCAGTATTAACGCGCGCTGGGATTGCGGAGTAGTGAATCACAGTCCGTTCGCCATGCTTTTCGGCATTCCGGTGGCCGTGATCGGTATCGCCGGATACCTGCTGCTCGGCGTGCTGGCCCTCGGAAAAGCTTATCCTTGGATGCTCCCGTTGACGACGGGCGCTTTCGCCTTCGCGGTCCACCTGGCGGACGTCGAATCCATGGTGCTGGGCGCCTGGTGCATCTACTGCGTCATATCGCTAGGCATAATTACCTTGATGACACTGCTGGTAATCGGCAAAGTCATCGTCGCTTCGATGCAGCCGTCGCCCTAGCCCTTATTCGCCCCCGCCCAGTTTCCACGCGATCTGCCGCAGCATTCCCAGCCATACCTCGGCGTCATTGGCGCTCAACTCTATCCGCCGGAGCAGCCGCCGCGATCTTTCTTCCGCCGCCACCGTCCGCGGCTTCACATACCCGCTGGCGCGCAGAACTTCCAGCAACGCCTGCGTCAGCCGTTCCACATCTTCCGAAGTAGGGCGAGTCTTTTCTTTCTTCGCAGCCAGAATCTTTGCCGATGTCGTCTTCTCTCCGCGCACCAGTTCGTACAGGCAGACCGCCACTGCCTGCCCCAGGTTCATCGAGCCATGTTCCTCTCGCGTAGGGATGCGTGTAACCCAGTGGCAGTAACTCATCTCCTGATTCGACAGCCCCACTCTCTCGGAGCCGAACAGCAGAGCCACCGGTCCCACCTTCAACTGCCGCTTGATCAGCCGCGAGCCTTCCTCCAGCCGAAGCAATCGATGCTGCAACTCGCGCCGCTGCCCTGCAGCCGTTGTACCCACCACCAGTTTGCAATCCGCGACCGCTTCGCCCACGCTCGCATACTCCTCGGCCTGCGCCAGCAAATCCGCCGCGCCCACCGCCGACCGCGCTTCCCGAAAAGCCAATTCGTAAGGATTCACCACCCGCAATCGCCCGACCCCAAAATTGCTCATGGCCCGAGCCGCCGCGCCGATATTCAGCGGATTCCGCGCCGCCACCAGCACCACTCGGAGATTGTCGAGATCCGTCATCGATGTAAGGCCCTCATTCTACGGCGCTCCGCCTCTCACTCCGCGGGCCCGGCAACGGCTGCGTCTTCCACAATCGAAACGCATCCAATCAACAGTGCTAGGATAGTAGGTTCGCCCAGACGAGACCAAACGTTTCGCAAGGGGGAACTGGCAGTTACCGAGAACCCTGGAGGATGAATGGCAAGCAACGCCACCGTCGAAGTTACCGACGCTAACTTTGATTCCGATGTATTGAAGTCTGATAAGCCTGTACTGCTGGATTTTTGGGCCGCCTGGTGTGGTCCCTGCCGGGCGATTGCTCCCATAGTTGAGGAGTTGGCCGGCGAATATCAGGGCAAGATTAAGGTCGGCAAAATGGATGTAGACCGCAACGGCGCCACCCCCATGCGCTATAAAGTCACCGGCATTCCGACCCTGCTAGTCTTCAAAAATGGACAGGTAGTAGAGCAGTTAGTAGGCTACCGCTCCAAAGACGACATTCAAAAAGCCCTCGACCGTCACCTGGTCTAGAAGCTTGAGTGGAGAGACGGTCGCCCTCGCCCGTCCTTCTCCGCGTCGTCAATATTTCCGGAGCACGCCAATCACCCGCCCCTGAATCTCAACTGTCGCCGCGGGCACAATGATCGGTTTCATCGCCGCGTTCGAAGGCTGCAGGCGGATATTCTCGCCCTCGCGAAAGAAGCGCTTCAGCGTAGCGTCGGACGAATCGATCAGCGCCACCACAATATCGCCATTGTGCGCCGTTTTCGTTTTCTCGACCAGCACGTAGTCGCCGTCAAGAATAGCCTCGTCCTGCATCGACTCGCCGCGCACTTCGAGCACAAACACTTCCTTCGAGCGCACAAAATCCGCCAGCGAGATAGTCTCGCTGTGCTCCACCGCTTCGATCGGGCGCCCCGCCGCAATCCGTCCCACCAGCGGCAGCACCACCGCCGTGTTCACTCCCATTGACTGCTTCAACTTTCCCTTGGGTGGCACCAGATCGATCGAGCGGCTGCGGTTATAATCCCGCGTCAGTAGGCTCTTCTTTTCCAGATTCGTGACGTGCTTGTGCACCGTAGCCAGCGAATTCAGCCCCATGCCCACCCTGATTTCTTCATACGAAGGAGAGTACCCATGCTCCGCCACGAAGCGCGAAATGAAGTCATAAAGCTCGCGTTGCCGTCGAGTAATTGCCATGCGCGCAGCATAGGCGAATGCTTGGCGAATGTCAATATCCAGTGGGGAGCTGCCGATCCGCCGCGAATCTGTCAGGATGGATCACGTGATGAGTCGGCCTTTCGGCATTGTTGGCGGCTACGGTGCAACCGGAAGAATCGTCGCGTCCGAGCTCTGGAGGTCGTGCGACAGGGAGATCCTGATCGGCGGACGCGACTTGGCCAAAGGGAAAGCCGTGGCAGCGGAATTCGATGGCAGAGTGTCCGCCGCGCAACTTGATATCCTCGATGCCCATTCGTTGGACGACTTTTGCAGCCGCTGCTCGATCATAGTCAACTGCGCCGGCCCGGTCATGGCGCTGCAGGATCGTCTCGCCCAAGCGGCCTTTCGCGCGCGATGTCACTACATCGATGCGGCAGGCATGTCGGTGGTAAAGGAGCGCATGCAGCCTCATCGCCAGGAGATCGAAAACCTAAGATTGTCGTACGTAATCTCCGCCGGGTGGAATCCTGGTCTGAGCGAGCTTCTGCCCGTTTACGCAGCCGCGCAGGCAAGAGCCAAAATGGATACGATCGAGTCCTTGTCCGTGTTCCAGGCCGACTCTGGCGAGTGGTCCCACAATGCTTTGCGCGACGCGGTCTGGTACGTCCGCCAGACAGGGTTCCAAAGCCCCGGTTACTTTCACAAGGGCGAGTTTACCCCCGTCAAAATTTCGCAGGCTTCCCGCCGGGTCGATTTGTGCGACCCCGTCGGCTCCGGCCGTTTCGCTTTGTACTCAACTCCTGAAATGGGTGAGGTAGCCCGTCGACTGAATGACCATGACGTTTTCCCATACGCGTACGTATCGGGGTTTCGCACGGTCATAGCAACAATTCTGATGGCCTTGATTCCGCTCCCCGAAGAACTGAGCGTCCGCCTGTTCCGAAACATATTTCGCAGAAACCGCCTGCCCGTGGATGGTTTTGTTTCGGTTCAAATACTCGGGCGCTCTGAAAACCACCGGCTGGCCCTGACCGTTCAGCTCGTTTACCGCGCGCGCCGCGACTACTGGATCCACGGACTCACGCTGGCCACCGTCGCACGCCTCGTTTCAGAGGGTAAAAGCGTCCAGCCCGGCGTCCACTTCCTGTCGGATGCGGTCGACCCAATCGCCTTCATGGCCGAGTTGCGAAAGGCCGGAGTTGACCAGACCGAAACCTGCGAGCCAATTCTCCCCAACGGTCCTTAGATCTAGAAAAGCGCCGAGGATGAGCACTGAAGATAAGCGCCCAGGCGGCGTAGCCCCGCCGAGCGATCCCTCAATTTTCCAGCCGAAGCAGCAACTTTCGGCTGCGCGCCTTCATCGCAGCCGTACCGTTTCGCGTAGCCTCGCGCAGAATCTCAATCACTCCAGGTCGAAGACTCGGATCCTCGAGCGCCAGCTCAGCCAGCCCCTGCAGTGCGAAGGTCTTAACAATAGAACTGCGGTCGTCCAAATATCCAATCAACAAAGAAGTCGCCAGATTCCGTTGCTTGGTGTTGAGCTGCAGTCTGGGAACCATCGCGGCGAGATGCCACCGCAATTCCTGCTGTTCAGTCTCTACCATCAGCCCGAGCAGTTCTCCTTTGTAGGGCTGAAGTAACTCGAGCCTGTTCCGCGTGACCTTCTCCGCCGCGTCCGCCGCCCGCATTCGTATCAACGGATCAACCGACCACAACCCAGCCATCAACTCGGGAAAAAGTCCCGGATCCTTAGACACAATGCCCGCTACTTCCTCCGAGCGGCCAATCATTCGTCGATCCCCTCCTTCGAGGAGACGAAGGATGTGTTTTCGAAGCATGAGAGAACCCAACAGTACCACGCAGCTCACCGCAAAAATTCAACAACACGCATGGATGCAACTCGCCGCACTTTTTTGCCTTGACCTCGGCCTTCCCGCAAGGTTAATCTCCCCAGCGAACTTCGCGACGTTGTTGCGCGCGAACGAGGTGCTTAATGAATTTTCTCGCTGCCCTATGGCTCCCCATCGTGCTGTCGGCGGTCATTGTGTTCATTGCCAGTTCCATCCTGCACATGGTTCTGAAATATCACCAGAGCGACTGCTTCCAACTCGCCAACGAAGACCAAGCCCTCGCCGCCTTGCGTGCCGCCGGAGTCAAGCCCGGCTACTACCATTTTCCTTATACGACCCATAAGGAAATGAAGTCGCCGGCCATCATGGAGAAGTTCAAGCAGGGGCCAGTCGGCTTCATGACCGTGCTGTCCAGTGGTCCGCCCGCCATGGGCAAGTACCTTGGGTCGTGGTTTGCCTATTGCCTCATCATCGCCTTCTTCACTGCCTATCTCACCTTCCACACAGTTGGAACCGGCGCCCACTATCTCATCGTGTTTCGCGTTGCAGGGACAGCGGCGTTCATGTCTTTCGGCCTCGGACCCCTCGCCAACAGCATCTGGAAAGGCCAGCCGTGGAGCATGACCATTAAAGAAGCCATCGACGGCCTCATCTACGGCCTGCTGACCGCAGGCACTTTCGGATGGCTCTGGCCCCGCTAGAACCTGCTGTGGACGTGTGGCGATGGTTGTGTGGGGACGGGGCTAAGCCCCGTCCCTAAAAAGTCTCTGTCTCTAAAAAGCCAAGCCCGCCGCCTTCCTACTCCGCGGTAACTTCCTTCAAAAACGCATAATAGAAATCCACGCCGCGGGCAAACGACTCCACCCCCATGCGCTCATCTTTGCCATGCGCCCGGATGTCGTTGCGGTCGTACTGTTCGCCCGACAAGCAATAGGTCGGCATCCCCGCCGCGTTGGTATACACGCCGTCCGACGCCCCCGTGCTCATCGTCGGAAGCACCGGAATCCCCGGCCACATTTTCTCGACGACCTTGTCCAACGCATCGAACACTTCCTTCCGCGGAGCCGGCGGCACATAGCTATGCCGGTCCGAACCGTGGTCCATCAGCACACCATTATTCTCGCGGAACTGCACCTTGATTTTCCGGTCGTCTACCACCGTCTCCAACGTCAACCGCGTTTCCTCGAGTGAATGTCCGGGCTCGATGCGGCAGTTGACGTTTGCCTGTGCCATCTGCGGCAGAGCGTTGTTGGCATGACCTCCGCTCAACCGCGTTGCCACGCAAGTGGTGTGCATGATGGAGTTGTCCAGCGGATCCTTCGACAGCCGCGCCACAGCCGCCATATTAGGAGGATTCTTCAGCATAGCCTTCAGATCCGCCGCCCGCTGTCTCGTCGAGATCTTCACCTGCCGCTCGTAATACGCGCGCGTAATCGGGTTCAACTCAAATGGAAACTGGTAATGCGCGATCCGCGTCAGCGCGTCCGCCAGTTCATAAATCGCGTTCTCCGGCCTCGGCAGCGAGCTGTGCCCGCCCGGATTCGTCGCGGTCAGCACGAAATCGCCGTAAAGTTTTTCGGTGGCGTTGACTTCCATCATCACCGGCTTGCCCCGTTCGGCCAGCACCCCGCCGCCATCGTGATTGAGCACAAACTCGGCATCAATCAACTCGCGATGATTTCTGATCAGCCACTCCACTCCATTCGCAGTGCCGCCTTCTTCATCCGCCGTCATCGCCAGAATAATGTCGCGGCTCGGCACGTATCCTTCTTTCTTCATCCGGATCAGAGTAGCCGACATGATCGCATCGCCATCCTTCATGTCGCTGCTGCCGCGCCCGTAGTAATATCCATCTTTCTCCACGAATTGAAACGGATCCGTAGTCCAGTCCTCGCGCCGTGCCTCGACCACATCGAAGTGCCCGATCAGCAGCACTGGCCTGTGCTTCCCCGATCCATGCAGTCGCACCACGACGTTCTTTTTCCGCTCATTGGAATCTGGTCCCAGCACCTGAATGTCACTCTCCGCGAATCCTGCATCTCGAAAGCGCTGCGCCATGGCTTCCGCCGCCGCCGTCACGCTCCCCACCGAGTCCGTCGTATTGATTTCGATCAGCTGTTTGAAGATGTCCACCGCCAGCCGTCGCGTAGCTTCGTCGGCCGAGTTCGGTGGTTGGGCTTGCATCGACAAGGCAAATACCAGAAAAAAAAACAAGCCCAGCCATCGTTTCCCAGTGCGCATGATCCTCCGCCAAGATCGCAGGAAAGTTTCGCCACTCATGAACGCTGAAAGCTAACAGATTCGTTCGCCAAAACCAAGCCGGGGGGCCAATCAGCCGCGATCGAAGCTGCCACTGACCAGGGGTGCCCCATCCTTGCGCGTTTTTTTTGCGCAACGGTGGGATTCCACGAAAGGGTGTGGCAAAGGGCTTTGAATTTGACTTAGCTCTTCACCTAACTTCCGGCGCATAGCGCAAGATAACAGTGCCTGTACTGAGCGGGCGTGCTTCGAGCAGTTTAAGTCGAAGGCGCGAAAGATCGCGTCCAAACAAGGTGGCGCCGCGCCCGAGGACGATGGGCACTACTCCGAGCCGCACCTCATCGAACAGACCCGCCTCCAGCAGCGTGGCGCACAACTGCCCGCTGCCAAAAACGTAAAGATCGCCATCTATCTCGCGCTTGAGCTTCGCCGCCTCTTCGACGGCATGGTCGTGGACGAGCCGAGTGTTGTTCCATTCCGCGCGTTCGAGCGTGCGGGAGAAGACCACCTTGGGCAGCCGATTCATGTAATCGGCGACCACCCCGGTTGCGGTCTGCCAATAGGCAGCCATGCCTTCATAGGTGACGCGGCCGAAGAGCAGGGCTCCGGCTTGATGCAACTGTTCGATTGAGACCTCTTCCTGGTCCTTGTCGTAGAACGAATGAAACCACTCCACGTCCCAACTTTTTGCGCCCTCAAAATACCCATCAAGAGAGATCACATTCCACAAAATCAGTCTGCTCAATGCCATCCTCCGGTAGCCAGCGTCTACCGTGCGGCCTCCACCACCAGCACGGCGAACGAATCCGGCTCGATTTTTCTATCCTGCCGATTACCCGTCACATTCGCGGCTACGGTGAAGAGTTCGTGCGTCTCGCCATCGAGCGCCATAGTGCGCGCCGACTTCTGAGTCGTCACAGTCTGCGCCACACTGAACTTGTCTTTACCATCTTCCTTAATCACCGTGATGGTGCCGTCTCCCGCTGACGCAAACGCTAAGCCAAGATCGGCGTCGAACGCGGTCGCATCGCAGCCCTCTCCGATCGCTGGACTTGCCAGCATTTTCCCACTGTCCGCATCCATCACCGCCATCTTCTTATTCCCCGAGCAACCGGCAAACAGACGCCGGTTTTTCCGATCCATCGCGAGGCCCGTGGGTTCTTCGCAATCCGCCATCTTCCAACGTGACTTCACCGTCAGCTTCTGGGCATCGAACGCCACCAACTCCGACGTGTCCTCAATATTCACGAACACCGTGCCTTTCTCGTCGGTCGCGGCAAATTCCGGCTTCCCGCCCAGTGCGAGCGTGCCCACCACCTCGCCCTTGGATGCATCCACGGCCGTCGTGTCATGGCTCTTCGCGTTAAAAGTAAATACGCGCTTTGAAAATGGGTCATAGAGAATAGCGTCAGGCCCGCTGCCAACCTTAATCTTCTTTCCGACCGCCAGCGACTTGAGATCAAACACGCTAACCGTGTCCTCGCGGCCATTGCTGGTAAATCCGCGCCCGATTTCCGCATCCAGCGCGATCCCATGCACGCCAGTCGTTTCCGGAATTTCGCCCACCGGCTTGCCCGACTTGGTGTCAACCACCATCACCCGCGTGGCCCGCGCAATGAACAAGCGATGTCCAGCGCTATCCGCGGTCAGATAATCCCATCCGCCATCGCCCCCCAGTTTCCAGGTCTTGACCACCTTGTAGTCCGCTCCCGAAGCCAAGGTCGCCATGGCCACCACGCTTGCCAGCAGAATCGCCGCCCGCAAGATCGAGGAAATTCGCGCCCCATTTCGTCTTTTCAAAGCCGTCTCCTTATCGTTGCTTACAAGAAAATCGTTTACACGAAAACTCCCCGTACGCCCCATCCAACCCGGCCCTTTTGTCCGAAACCCTTATCCAGCATCCCATTCCAAGCCCTCTCCACAATTGTGCAAAAACTTGCCCTTTCGACCGCCAAAGGCCTGCAAATCCGCCTTTTACCACCACCCAAGTTTGGCACCGTCCTTGCTCCTACTCTGACTGGAGGAGCTTACATCCGCTCCCGGTTCGCGGATGTTCCCTCGCTTTCTCCAAAGGGAGGCCCTGCCATGAAGAAGATCGTGTTCCTGCTTTGCATCCTTTCTACCACTGCCGCATTCGCGCAGTATTCCATTAACGGAAGCAGTCGTAACAGCCAACCGCAGGTTTACGAGTTTCAGGGTAACCCGGCGCACGCAAACTATGCTCCGCTAGCTACTGAACAGAGCATCCTCGCCTCAGCCAGTTACACTTCGGCCCAGGGAGAAAGACGCGCCTCCGATTTCCCCCAGCCCGAGGCTGCTCCTCTCGGCGATGTCGCCCGCGAACTCAAAAAGCAGCATGCCGCCCTGCTGAAAAAATCCAAGGTCGTCTGGATCAACCAGTAGCGCCTGGCCGACACCCTTGTCGGCCGGCCGCCGCGGTGCCATGACGGCAAGCGCCGCGCCAAACCCCGATTCCCGCATCAGCCCGCTTCGATTCTTTCGCACTTTTCAGCTCTCGTACAGAGAATGCGTGCCAGCTCTCCGCGGAAAACTAAAGCCACCCGATGTTAACTTAGAATATATTCCTAGAATATATTTCAAGAATAGATATCAATGACCGTCCTGGAATTCACCGCCATCGTTGCGATCGTCTCCTTCGTAGCGGGACTTCTTGGATCGCTCACCGGTCTCGGTGGCGGCGTCGTTCTTGTCCCGTTGCTCACCATTCTGTTTCACGTCGATATCCGCTACGCCATTGGAGCCTCGCTAGTTTCCGTTATCGCAACCTCTTCCGGCGCCGCTGCCGCGTACGTGAGGGAAGGTATTTCCAATATTCGTATCGGTATGTTCCTGGAAATCGCGACAACGGCGGGCGCGTTGCTGGGAGCCTTCCTCGCCACTCGCATCCCCACCAGCGCCCTGGCGATCATCTTCGGAGCCGTCCTGCTCTACTCCGCTTATCTTTCCCGCAAGACGCGCCCGTTAGACCAGCGCAACCTGCCCCCCGATCCGCTGGCGACAAGTCTGCGGCTCAATGGCACTTTCCCCGATCTCGAAGGCCAGCGCAGTTACAACGTGCAGCACGTCCCCACCGGCTTCAGCCTGATGTTCGGAGCTGGCGCGCTCTCCGGATTGCTAGGCATCGGTTCCGGAGCCGTCAAAGTCCTGGCCATGGATCAGGCCATGCGCATCCCCTTCAAAGTTTCCACCACCACCAGCAACTTTATGATCGGCGTCACCGCCGCTGCCAGCGCTGGCGTCTACCTAAGCCGCGGATACGTCGATCCCGGCCTGGCCATGCCCGTCATGTTAGGAGTTCTAGTCGGATCGTTGCTGGGCAGCCGCATTCTGGTCAAGGCCGAAACCAAATCGCTGCGCCTGGTTTTCAGTCTGGTGATTCTAGTTCTAGGTCTGCAAATGCTCTACAAAGGACTCTGGGGAAAAATCTGATGCCCGCCGCCCAAGCCCCCGCCCCACAGCCACACCCGCCCGAAGTCAAAGCCTGGGACGATCACCGCATCGAAGTCATTCTGGGGAACCTGCTTCGCACTGGAGTCCTGCTCTCGGCCGCAGTCGTCCTCGCGGGAGCCTGTGTCTACCTTGTCCGTCATGCGCACGAGCCCGCCAATTACCGTGTCTTTCGCGGCGAGCCGTCCGATTACCGCACCATCCGGGGAGTGATCCAAAGCGTCGCACGCGGCCGAGGCAGAGGCTTAATCCAACTCGGATTGCTCTTGCTCATCGCCACTCCCATCGCCCGCGTGGCCTTCTCCATCGTCGGATTCGCCATCGAACGCGATCGCCTCTATGTGGTCTTCACGCTGATCGTGCTGGCCATCTTGCTCTACAGCCTTCTTGGTTCCGGATTCGGCGCGTAAGCCCATGGCAGAAGTGAGAAGGCAGAATTGCAGAGGTAAAAACCAAACCATATTCTCGAAGAGGTTTAACTTCTGCAATCTAACTTCTGACTTTTGACTTTGCTCTACGCCCCGATTTCTTTCCCGACACTGTCCAGCACGCCGTTGATAAACTGCACCGACTCCGGCGTAGAAAACTTCCGCGCAATTTCGAGCGCCTCATTAATCACGATCGCGTGCGGCGTAGACGGATACCCCAGAAACTCCGCCACCGCTCCCCGCAGCACATTCCGGTCGACGGTCGCCATCCGGTCCATGCGCCAGTGCTGGGTGTGTTTGCCAATCAGCCCATCAATCTCCGCCATCCGGTCGCTGGCGACTCGAAACAAATCGTCTGCAAACCCGCGCACTTCATCTTCCACGTTGCTCCGCTCCGCCCAAAACGTCTTCCGGACAAGCTCCGGCGTCTGCTTTCCCATATCCGCCTGAAACAGCATCTGCAGAACCAGTTCGCGGGATTTGCGTCGAGTGCCCATGGAGGTCGTTGGTCGCTAGTCGTCGGTCGTTCGGGATTCGTTTTTAGTGTACAAGGTCGGGCTCGACCGCAAGTATGTGGAATGCGGGTCAATGTTTCCGCTTGCTGCCTTTGCTTTTGTTTTTGCCTTTGCCAACGACCAGCGACCGACGACCAACGACAGCCTTCCGCAGATTCGCCATCTCCACCGCCGCCAAAGCCGCCTCCAATCCCTTGTTCCCCATCTTCAACCCGGCGCGATCAATGGCCTGCTCCAAAGTCTCGCAAGTGAGCACGCCAAAAGCATGAGGAACCCCAGTCTCCTGTGCCGACTGCCCAATCCCCCGCGTAACTTCATTGACGATCACGTCATAATGCGCCGTATCTCCGCGCAGCAGGCAGCCAATGCAGATGACGGCGTCGTATTTTTTGGTTTCGGCGAGAGTACGGGCGGCTGAAGGAATTTCAAACGCTCCAGGAACGCGGACAAGCGCGATGTCATTCTTTTTTGCGCCCGAGCGAAGCAGTCCATCGTAAGCGCTCTGAAAAAGCCTCTCCGTAATGAAAGCGTTGAAGCGGGAGACGACAATGGCAAACCGTTTTCCAGCGGCGCTAAACCCGCCTTCGATAGCAGGAACCACCGCCTCGGGAGGACGCTCAACTTTTATTTTTTCTTTCGTTTTTCTCTCCGTAACTCGGCGTCTCGGCGGTGAATTTGCCTATCTTCCTTTGAACTGTGCCGGCCGCTTCTCCAAAAACGCCGCAGTCCCTTCCTTCTTATCTTCAGTAGCGCAGCAGACGCCAAACAAAGAGGCCTCCAGAAACAGCCCCTCCGCCAAAGTCATCTCCATTCCTTTGTTGACTGCTTCCATAGCGTACTGCACGGCCAGCGGAGCATTAGCGATGATCTTCGCCGCAATCGCCTCCGCCCGAGGAATCAGTTCCGCCGCCGCAGTCACTTCATTCACCAGTCCGATGCGATAAGCCTCCGCCGCCGTGATCACCTCACCGCCCAGCACCATCTGCATCGCCAGCCCCTTGCCCACCAGCCGCGCCAGCCGCTGCGTCCCGCCATATCCCGGAATAATCCCCAGCTTCACCTCCGGCTGTCCCAGCTTAGCGTTCTCGCTAGCCAGACGCATGGTACAAGCCATAGCCAGTTCGCATCCGCCGCCCAAAGCAAATCCGTTGATGCAGGCAATCACCGGCTTGCCCAGATTTTCGATCAAGTCAAGCACCGCCTGGCCTCGGTGCGTGTATTCCTTGCCCGCGACGGCGTCGTGTTTCGCCAATTCGCCAATATCCGCCCCCGCAACAAACGCCTTCTCGCCCGCCCCAGTCAAAATCGCGACGCGGATCGAGGCATCATGCTTGATGTCATGAAACGCCGCTCCCAGTTCGCTCATCGTGGCCATATTGAGCGCGTTGAGCACCTTGGGACGGTTGACGGTGACGTAAGCGATGGAGTTTTTCTTTTCGAGAAGTATGTTTTCGTAAGCCATAGGCAATCCATTTCCAAAACTCTTGTCATTCTGAGCGAAGCGAAGAACCTATGCATCTTGCTCGCAGCGAAGGAATGCAGAGGTTCTTCGCTTCGCTCAGGATGACACCATAAATAAATAGTCAAGAATCCTACAGTTTGTTCGCCACCGGCTTCGCCGGGTCCGAGTAATCATAAAACCCGCGCCCCGACTTCCGCCCATACCACCCCGCCATCACCAGCCGCTTCAGCAGCGGAGGCGAAGCAAACCGCCGCTCCTTGAACTCGTCATACATCACGTGCGTAATGTAATAAGTAGTATCGAGCCCAACAAAATCAAGCAAAGTAAACGGCCCCATCGGATACCCGCACCCCAGCTTCATAGCGTTATCAATATCCTCGATCGATCCCACGCCTTCCTCATAAGCCCGGATCGCATCGAGCAAATACGGCACCAGCAGCCGGTTTACGATGAATCCTGTCTTGTCCGAAGTGCGCACCGGGACCTTGCCCAGCTTCTTCCCAAACTCATAAGCCGCGTCGTAGACGGCCGGGGCGGTAGCAATCGTCTTCACCACCTCGACCAGCTTCATCAGCGGCACCGGATTAAAAAAATGCAGCCCAATAAATCGTTCCGGCCGCTTCACCGCCGTCAAAAGCTCGGTCACCGAGATGGAAGAAGTATTCGAAGCAAAGATCGCGTCTTTTTTCACGATGCCATCGAGGGACGCATACATCTTCTTCTTTTCCTCAACGTTCTCGATGATGGCCTCGATGACAATGTCGCAATCGGCCAGGTCGGCTTTGTTGGTAGTCCCCTTAAGGCGCGCCCGAATCTCATCCTTCTGCTGCGGAGTGATTCCGCCCTTCTCAGGACCGCGCTCAGCAAACTTAGCCAGCGACTTCTCAATCCCAGCAAAGCCCTTGTCAAGATACTTCTGCTCGACTTCAAGCACGGTAACGTCGAAGCCAGCCGTAGCGCAGACCTGCGCGATGCCGGAACCCATCAAGCCACAACCTAGAACGCCAACCTTCTTGATGTTCATTCAAATTTTTCCTTTAGATGCTGCATTTTCGCTCTAGGCCAGTGCCTTATTCATCAGCCAAACGTCAAGCGTCCGATTACCAAACCTCGGCGAAGCAACGAGCTGATTTAGCTCCTCCTGGGTTATTCGTCTCGTACGTATCAGCCCTTCGGCCACCGGTGAGCCGGGAAGCCACGCAGCTGCATTAACCAGGGCTTGCTGGGTATCCGACCTCTTGAAGAGCGCCAACCACGCCGTGAAATATCCGTGATAGAGATCGTTGAACGTGAATCCGACTCGCCGTAGCCCACCCTTTGCCAATCTTTCATACACGGCAACAGGGTGTCCCTTCATCATCCAGAGGGCTTTGCTGATTGCGGAGGGTATGAATTTGCCGTACTCGTTCGACATCTTGAAGCATAGCGCTTCGATTACAGTCGGTACGTTTTCTTCGGTTGCCACAACTTGGCGTAGAGAATTTAGCTCCCGCGCAAGCGATGCGTATTTTCCTGGGCCATAGCCGGGAACCGTGCGAGCAACCTTGTACTTCGCAGGAGAAAACATATCCGCAAGCTTAGGACATGTTATCTCCGTTGAGAACTCACTTATCAACCGACGGTCAGTCGAGCACCACCATTCGAGGTATTCAGTGGCGGCCCTTCGCCATTCGGTCAGTTCATCCATTTACGATTTCCGCCTTTGTTCAGCCTTGAAAGCTCTCCACCACCATGGCAATCCCCTGCCCGCCGCCGATGCAAGCCGTGGCCAGCCCGTACTTCTTCTTCCGCCGCCGCAACTCATAGAGCATCGTGATGACTAGGCGCGTCCCGGTCGCTCCCAGCGGATGGCCCAACGCAATCGCTCCGCCGTTCACGTTCACTTTTTCGCGATCGAGGCCCAACTCTTTCTCTACCGCCAGATACTGCGCCGCGAAGGCCTCGTTTACTTCGATCAAATCGATGTAATCCAAAGTCAGCCCCGCGCGCTGCAGCGCAATCTTCGTCGCCGGAACCGGACCACTCCCCATGATCTTCGGATCGACACCCGCAATCCCCCAATTCACAATCCGTCCCATCGGAGTCAGATTTCTTTTCTGCGCCTGCTCCAAGGACATGACAACGACTGCCGCCGCGCCATCGACAATTCCGCTGGCGTTCCCCGCCGTCACCGTGCCATTTTTCCCAAACGCTGCCCGCAACTTCGCCAGACCCTCAAGTGTCGTTTGCGGACGCCGGTGATCGTCTTCCGTCAGCATCTCTCCCGTAGCTTCACCCTTGGAATTCCGCAGCGGAACCGGCGTCAGCTCCTCCTGCAAGCGCCCAGCCTTGTATGCCGCATCAGCCTTCTGCTGCGAGCGCAGCGCGAACTCGTCCTGCGCCTGCCGAGTGATCCCTTGCTGCTCGCCATACAATTCCGCCGTATTCGCCATGTAGAGCCCGCAATACGTATCGAGCAGCGCCACCATCAGCGAATCTGCCAGCTTCCCACCCGGAGCCAGCGTAAATCCATCGCGTCCGCGGATCGAAAACGGCGCCTGCGACATCGATTCCATCCCGCCCGCCAGCACAATCTTCGCTTCCTCGGTTTGAATCATCTGCGCCGCGCTGACCATCGCCTGCATCCCCGACCCGCACAGCCGATTCACGGTCAGCGCCGGAGTCTCAATCGGCAATCCCGCCCGCAGACCCACGTGCCGCGCTCCATAGAGCGCGTCGCCTGAAGTCTGCTGGGCGTTGCCAAACACGGAATGATCGAATTCCTTAGGATCGATCCCGGCCCGCTCGATGGCTGCCTTCGCCGCCACCGCGCCCAGTTCCTGCGCCGTGTAATCCTTAATCTTCCCGCAATAGCGTCCAAAGGGCGTGCGCGCCCCACTCACAATCGCAATGTCTCCAGGCTTTAACATGAGTCCCAACTTATATGGAAGTGTGCGCTGGCCTGAGGCCAACCTGTGAGTTTAACAGAGCAGCTCTCAGCTCTCAGCTGTCAGCTCTCAGTTTTGGGTCAGCTGTTAACCCGGAAGGTTGGATGGGAGCGATTCAAAGGAGCCCTGGGGAGCAACCATAACAGCAGCAAGAATTTTTTCCGCGAACTCTGCGAAAAACTTTGCGAACTCTGCGTCAAGGTTTTGGTTTTTCTCGGCGTCTCGGCGGGAGAATTTACGCCACGGCCGCCGAAGCCGCAAACTGTGGGGCCTGGCTTACAATCTTCCCCGCGCCCTGGGCCACGGCCAGTTCCAGCGCGTGATCGGCGCGGTTGGCGACTTCCGTCACAATGTCTACTGGATCGAAATGCTGCCGCATCACTGCCTGCGCCAGCCCGGCGCAGAACTCCACACTTTTGTCCTTGCCCGGAAAGCGTACATCCGCCAGCAGCCGCCGCAATTTCTCCACCGCCAGCAGCGCTTCTTTTTCGCCCGTGTCGCCGAGAACCAGCGCCACCGTAGTCGCCTCGTAGCGGAAGGCCAAATCGTTCGTCCGGATATTCGCCGAAAACAGCTGCCCGATCTGCTCCATCACCGCCGTCACCGCCGCCTCGCCATATTCTTTGAACAGCGCGCTGCGCCGTCCAAACTCCATCAGCAAAATGGTCACCGCCGTACCCTGTTGCAAACCGCGCCGGGTTTCCGCCTGCAGAAGATCGAGATACGAAGCCCGTTTCAGCAGTCCCGATTTCTCATCTGTCACGGAAAGATTCTTCACCAGCCGTCGCAGTCCGGCGTTGTTGAGCGCGATCAGCACCTGGTCGCTCAACGTCCGGATCACCAGCACCTCGGAAGCCTGCCACACCCGGCCGGTGTTCTGCGTCAGAATCAGCACTCCAATCTGGTCGTTGCCCTCGGTCAGCGGCAGTGCCAGCACCGATTCGATCTGCAACTCCTCGACCGCACTGCGCATGTCGATCAACTCAGGAGCGTTTTTCGCATCCCCAATCGTCACCGTGCCTCGCGCCACCGCCAGATCCTGCAGCGTTTCCACCAAGCTGATCAGCGCCGCCGAACTCGCCGGAATCAGCCCTTCCATGTGATATTCCTGCACGCTTGAAGGCGGCAGACCCGGTTTGCGCAGAGCGACCACGCAGCGCGCCGTCCGCCAGTTCGAGCCAATCTCGTTCGCCGCCGTTTTCAAAACTCCTTCGGCGTTCCCCTGGTGGTAAAGCTTGCGCGTAATTTCAGCCACCCTCGCCAGGCTGCTGACGTCGGCCGCCTCGCTCGCCGTCCCCGCCTGCTCGCCGCTCGTTGTCGTCGAAGCGGCCGCCGCCGGCACTGTCGGCGCACTCGCCGAAGATGCCGACTTCGCATACTGCGGCTCGATGCCGGCCGCAATGTATAACTTCTGCAACTCCTGGTTGCGTTCTTCTTCTCGCGGAAACAATTCCTGAATGCGCTGCAACCGCTCGATCGCCTTCGAACGCATCCCGTACTGCACCAGAATCTCAGCTTGCAACATGAGATCCTGCAACGCCGCCGCTCCCAACGTCGGTTCTTTGGCTTTGACTTCCTGCTCTTCTTTCTTTTCCGTAGCCGCGAACCGCGAGGCAATCACCTTAAAGCGCTGATCGTCGATTTTGCCCTGCAAAGTCGCCAGCCGTTTCTGATGCCCCGGCTCGTACGGGTCCACTTCCGCCGCCCGGTCCAGACACTCGCCCGCCTTCTGGTAATCGTGCTTCGAACAATAAAGATCAAACAGTTTCAGCAGCGCCTGCGCGTAGTCGGTTTCGCGGTTCGACGCATTGAACAGCTCCGCCAGAAATTCCAGCATTTCCGCCGACGGACGGTGCGATGCCAGCAGTTCCTGCATGGTTGTGATGAACGACCGCCGCTCCCCGCGCCGCCGCTGGAACGCTTCCAATTTCCGCGCCAGCGCCACCGCCTCCGCATCCAGTTCGGAGTCAATCATCTGTCCGATCAAGCTCACCACCTGGTGCATACGCGCCGGGTTCTGTTCGAACATCTGCCACAGCAAGGGCTCGCAATCCACGCAGCGGCCCGTGGCCAGCAGCGCCTGCGCATACAGATCGCGGAGTTCCGGCGGTGCTTCCCCAGCCTGCACCAAAGGCTCGAAGATGAAAATCGCCGCTCCCGCCTCGCCCTTCGAAAGCAGGTTCTTGCCATAGGCCATTGCCACCATCGAATCCGCCGGATTCTCCGTGTACGCCCGCTCGAACCATTGGCCGGCGTCTCCCCCCGCCGTTTCCACCAGCTCTGCCATTTGCAAAAATGACTGCGACGCCATCACGTGCTCGCCCAGTTGCGCCGCCAATTCCGCTACCCGCACATGATTGCCCTGCGACGGATCCAGGCTCACAATCCGCCGCAACACCAGCAACGCCTCTTCCTGCTTGCTCTGCTTCCGCAAATCCTCCAGAGCGTTTTCATACGTCCCTATCGCCAGTTTCTTATTGGAGTGCTCCAGCAGTTGCCCAAAGCGCACTTTCTGTTCCCATGTGGGATTGGCGTACCGCGCCAATTTCTTATAGGTCAGGCTCGCTCGCGTCGCGTCCGCCGCCGCCACCTGCCGCTCGAAAAGCTCTCCCATCAGCTTTACTGCCTGTGCTCCCTTATTCAACGAGAGACACAGGTCGGCTGCCATCTGCCGCACATTGTCGTTTTGCTGGTCGCCTTCCAGGACTTGCAGGTATTCCGCCAGCGCGTCGGCCGTCTTCCCCTTCTGCAAAAGCTTTTCCGCCTTCTCGACGCGGCGGGCGACCTCGGCACGATTAGGATTTTCCGGCATGGGCGGTCTTGCGAGACAGAGAGCTACACCTCGATTCTAGGTTTCACGCCCAGCACCAGCAACGCGCTGACCCCGCCCCGCGATTACGAAAGTCATGCGATCAGATGGGTCTACGTAGGGATACGGACGCCCTCCTTCGGCTTCGCTCAGGACCTGTCCAGCCGAGCGAACCGGGGCCCCGACAAGCCTGGGTTCGGCTTGACGGGCTGGAGTAGCTCGGCTTGCTTCTCAACCGCATCTCGCGCCACGCACCTAACTTCTGTTATAGAGTACGAGCGCCAAGTTCCAAGCTGGTATGCCAGCTCCTGCCTCGAACCCGCCCCCGGCCAATCCCGAGTCCGGCCTCCGCCACCAGCTCACCGCCGGACAAATGACCATGGTCGCCGTCGGCGGTTCCATCGGCACTGGACTTCTCCTAGGCACCGCTTCCGCCATCGAACTAGCCGGCCCCGCTGTGATCCTCAGTTTCGTCCTGGCCGCCTTCATCAGTTGGACGGTCGCGCTTGCCTTAGGAGAACTCGCCAGCGCCCATCCCGCCGCTGGTTCCTTCGGCGTCTACGGTGACCTCTACCTCAACCGCTGGGCCGGATTCATCTCCCGCGCGGGCTATTGGCTCGCCATCGCTGTCTCCATTGGAGCGGAGATGGTCGCCTCCGCCACCTACATGCAACTCTGGTTTCCGCGCGTGCCCGCCATCGTCTGGGTCTTTGCCTTCTCCGCCTTTCTTCTATCCATTAATTTTCTAGGCGTTCACAGCTTCGGACGCTTCGAATTCTGGTTTGCCATGATCAAGGCCGTGGTCATCGTCATCTTCATCGCCATCGGCGCCGCCCTGCTCCTCGTCGGACGAGTTGCTCCCGAGTACACCGTCCACGGCGGATTCTTCCCCCTCGGACCTGCCGCCCCGCTCCTCGCCCTCACCTTCGCTCTCTACACCTTCGGCGGCGTCGAATACGTAGCCGTAACCTCCGGCGAATCCACCTCTCCCACCGCTGTCGCCCGCGCCGCTCGGATGACTTTTCTAACCCTCACCTTCCTTTACCTGGGCGCCATCATCATCCTCGTCGGCGTCATGCCATGGAACCGCGCCGGCGTCGCCGAAAGCCCCTTCGTCACCGTCTTCCGTTCCGTCAGCCTTCCCGGCGCCGCTCACTTCATGAATTTCGTGGTTCTGACCGCCGCTCTCTCCGGAGCCAACGCCGCCCTCTACATCTCGTCCCGCATGATCTTCTCGCTCGCCCGCACCGGATGGGCTCCCACGGCGCTCGGACGCCTCAACGCCAAAGGCTCTCCGACCCTGGCCGTCCTCGTTTCTTCATACGGAATCATCGTCGCCCTGGTGCTTGAGCGCTGGGCTCCCGCCAAAGCTTTCGAATACATCCTCCGCGGGGCGCTATTCGGCATGATGCTCGCCTGGATCGTCTCGCTCGCTGCCCACATCTCTTTCCGCCGCCGTCTCACCGCCGTCCAAGCCGCCGATGTTCCCGCTCGCTCGCCTTTAGGCATATCGGGCTCGATCATCGGTTTAGTAGTGGTTCTGGCCTCGACCGCCAAAACCTGGTGGGACTCCCGCGTTAACCTGATCGTGGGCCTGACCTTCCTGATCGTTCTAACCATCGTTTATTTCCTCCTTCGTCCCAACGCGCCGCAGAAAGACCCCTAGCGTGCGCACAAACAGACCCGAATCGGGGAAATTCGCGCCTCCTCCCCGCGATCCGCCGCCGCAATTCGTATTGATAATTCTCATTTTTTTGATATATGCTGTATTGGTTTCGGGTCCCATCTGAACGGCGGGACGATTCCGGACTTCCCTACCTGTGCGACTTCCTGTCGCGACTAGTTCCCGGCCGTTTTGTTCCCCCGAGACTAAGGAGCAACCGTGATTTCCACCAGAAAATTTACCGTCGTTGCAGGCAGTGAACGTCAATCCGTCCGTGGTGCCCGTCTGATCCACAATTCGCATCCGGACCAAACCATTGAAGTCTCCATCCGCATTCGCTCCAAATCGGAGGGCAAGCGCGAAGAACTGAAGAGTGCCCTCGCGAAGCCGGGTTTCAAGCACATGACCCGCGCCGAGTTCGAAAAAGTCCACGGCGGCGATCCTGCCGATCTGGAACAAATCAAAAAATTTGCCCAGGAATTCGGCCTGAAAGTTCACGAAACCGGCACCGAACTCGCGCGCCGCACTGTGCTTCTCTCAGGCACCGTCGCCAATCTTCAAAAAGCTTTCAACGTGGAACTCAAGGAGTATAGTCACCCCAAGGGAAATTTCCGCGGCCGAGTCGGCACGATCAGCGTGCCCACCGAATATGCCGGCATCATCACTGGAGTGTTTGGCCTGGACAATCGTCCCCAGGCCGAGCCGCATTTCCGGCGCTTGCCGCAGCCCGCGAAGCATAAGCACAAAACCGCTGCCTCCGACGTCTCCTACGATCCCAATCAGGTAGCGCAAATTTACGACTACCCCGCAAGCGACGGCACCGGCCAGTGCATCGGCCTGGTCGAGCTAGGCGGAGGCTTTCAACTCGACGACCTGAGTAAGTATTTCAAATCGCTCAATCTCAACGTGCCGCAAGTCATTTCCGTTTCGGTCGACGGAGGCAAGAATAGTCCCAGCACTCCCGACAGCGCCGATGGCGAAGTGATGCTCGACATTGAAGTAGCAGGCGCGATCGCTCCCGCCGCGAAGATTGCCGTCTATTTCGCTCCCAACACCGACCAGGGTTTTCTGGACGCGATCACCACCGCCGTCCACGACACCACCAACCAGCCCTCAGTCATTTCCATAAGCTGGGGCTCGGCTGAGTCCACCTGGACCACCCAAGCGATGACCAACTTCGACGAAGCTTTTCAAGCGGCAGCGGCCATGGGCGTAACCGTCTGCGTCGCCGCCGGAGACAACGGTTCTTCCGACGGAGTCAATGATGGCAACAACCATGTCGATTTCCCCGCGTCCGATCCATTCGTGCTCGGCTGTGGTGGCACCACGCTGCAAACGTCGAACGAACAGATTGTCAGCGAAACCGTCTGGGACGACCTGCCAAATGGAGGAGCAACCGGTGGCGGCGTAAGCGATGTTTTCCCGCTCCCCGCCTGGCAAAACGGCTTCAACGTTCCCGCGCCCACCGTTCAAGGCGGCGGACGAGGTGTGCCCGACGTTTCGGGCGATGCCGATCCCAACACCGGCTACAACATCCTCGTCGATGGCGACAGCGTAGTGGAAGGCGGCACCAGTGCAGTCGCGCCGCTGTGGGCAGCCCTGGTAGCGCGCATCAATCAGCACATGGGGAAGCCGATCGGCTTCCTGAACCCGTTAATCTACGCGCAAGCTGTGGAAGCCTCCGGATTCCACGACATTACGCAAGGCAACAATGGCGCCTTCAGCGCCGGTCCAGGATGGGATCCATGCACCGGCCTGGGCAGTCCCGATGGCGTCCCATTAGAGACAGCGTTGACCGGAACTTCAGCCGGAACATCCGGCATCCACGCAACCTCAGCCGCGCGGCCGCGCAAATCCAAAGAATCCGCAGCCTAACCCATCAGCCCCATCCTAACGTCGTGTTCTTCGACGTTAGGGTGGGATTCCACAACTGTCGCGACCAAGGGATTTCTTAAACTGCTGAACTGATCCCTGCATGCGGGTGCCCCACCCTTCGTTTTTGAAGGGTGGGATTCCACGATAGTCGACAGCTAGTGATTTTCCACTCTGCTGAAGTGATCCCTGCGCACGCTGCACGGATTACAATGTCCCACATGTCCGACGACCTTCTCCGCTACCGCTCCGAGTTTCCCATCCTCGAGCGCACCAACTACCTGATCTCCAACTCCCTGGGAGCCATGCCCCGCGCCGTTTACGATGCGCTCCACGCCTACGCCGACATCTGGGCCACGCGCGGCGTCCGGGCCTGGGAAGAGCGCTGGTGGATGTTGGCTCTCGAAGTCGGCAACGAACTCGGCGCCCTGATGAACGCGCCCAAAGATTCCGTCTCCTTGCATCAGAACGTCACCACCTGCCAGGCGATCGTCGCATCGTGTTTCGATTTCACCGGCCAGCGCAACAAAGTCGTCTACAGCGACATGAACTTTCCCTCTGTCATGTATTTCTGGGAAGCGCAGCGCCAGTACGGCGCACAAGTGCACATGGTCAAAACCGACGACGGCATCACCGTCCCCACCGAGCGCCTGCTCGACGCCATCGACGATCGCACTCTGATCGTTCCCATCTCTCACGTGATCTTTCGCAGTTCCTACGTCAACGATGCCAAAGCCATCATCGACAAAGCGCACAAAGTTGGAGCCTTCGTAGTTCTAGACACGTATCAGTCTCTAGGCGCCGTCCCCGTAGACATCAAGTCGCTCAACGCCGACTTCGCCTGCGGAGGCGTCCTCAAATGGCTTTGCGGCGGACCCGGAGTGGCCTATCTCTACGTTCGTCCCGACCTCGGCAAGAAACTCGAACCCAAGCTCACTGGATGGTTCGCACACGAAAATTCTTTCGAGTTCTCGACCGGTCCCATCCGTTACGCCGATCCTCCCCTCCGCTTTATGAACGGAACCACGCACATTCCCGCCATCGAAGCCGCGCGTCCCGGCTTGAAGATCATTCAGGATGTTGGAGTAGAAAAAATCCGCGAGAAATCCAAACGCCAGACCGCTCGCCTGATCGAGATCGCCGACCACCACGGATGGCGCGTCAACACTCCCCGCAACCCCGAGCAGCGCGGAGGCACCGTTTCCATCGACATGCCCGATTCCCAGCCCGTAAGCCGCGAGTTACTAGCCCGCGACATCCTGGTAGACTGGCGTCCCAAAGCCGGAGTCCGCTTCTCCCCGCACTTCTACAACACCGACGCCGAAATAGACGCCGCTCTCGCCGCCGTAGCCGATATTCTGAAAGCGCGAGCCGTAACCGCATAACTACTGTAGAGACGAGGCTTGCCTCGTCTCTCCCGCCTCGTCACCTGCCCCCGCGTTTCGTAACGTTACCTCCGTGACGCCGCCATGCCTCCTTTTTCTATGCCATTGTTGAAATCTCTTCGCATATCCTCATATCAGGTCCCGCGATGCAATCCGGGAAACACTGTGATCCGCTGCCTGTCCCTCTTCATCCCGATCAACTACGTCACAGTTCTTTCTTTGGTCGTGATAGCCGCTGGTTTGTACTTCTTCTTTCGCGGATTCCACCTCCTCGCCCGCAAACGCATATTGCTGGCCACGCCCACATCCAAGATTCAGAGCGCCGTCCCCGGACCAGTCGAGGTGACTGGAACCGCCGTCGGTCCCCACACCCTGTCTGCGCCCATCACCGGCAAGCCTTGCTTTCTCTACCGAACCGTCGCCTGGCAGCTGCGCAATGCCAAGAAGCAAGAATGGGAGAAGGTTGCCGATGAAACTCTGCACCTGCCGTTCTTCATCGAGGACTCCACCGCTCAGTTGTTAATCGAACCGCTGGGAGCCGATCTCGACCTACGCTACGACTTTCAACAAGAATACGAAGCATCGTTTTTCTCGTTGAACATGGAAGGCGTTCCGCCGCGCCTTAGCGTTTTTCTCTCGCGCCATGGCATCTTTCCCGGCCGCCGCTTGCGCATCGAAGAGAGCTCGATCAAGCCCGGAGACGCGCTCTTCGCCGCCGGAACCCTCACCGAAAATCCTGGCGTTCAGGTGCGCCCTTTCTCGCCGCACAACGAATCTCCGCACGACTCCGCGTCAGACAGTTCTTCGGAGCCGATTCCCGCTCCCCAGGTCATCCACCTTCAAAGTGGCGCGACTCCATCCGCGGGTCAAGAAATGACCCAGCAGGAAAGAATTGCGGCCGCGCTTACGCGCGCCGGTATCGCCAAACCAGAAGCCTGGTCTGCTGCCGGAGTCCCGTATCAGCGGGCGGTCATCGATGAGAACCCATCACCCGCCTCCTCAAGCGCTCATTCCGGAACAAGCCTGCCCGAAGCCTCTTGCTTCAATCTCACGCCGCCCGTCGTCTTAATGAAGAGCGCCAATGATCCTGCCTTCGTGATCTCTTTCCGCAGCCAAAAGGAAATCGCGATTGCGCTCGCCTGGAAATCCTCCGCCATGATCTGGGGAGGCGTCGCCAGCACCCTGCTCGGCCTCTACATGCTGCTGGCACGGATGACACCGCTGTAGCGGAAGGGTCTTGGCTCGCAGCTTGTAGCGCGGTTCGCGAGCGCAGAACAAGCCAGTAGCTAACTGCTAAACGCCCCGCGCACGAGCCGCTAATTTAGAATGTCTTTTGTGACCGAATCCGTCCGGATCGGAATTCTCGGCGATTTCAACCCCGAATTCCGTTCCCATCATGCGACCAACGATGCGCTCCAGCATGCGGCCAGGAAGCTCCAGCTCAAAGTGGAATCGACCTGGCTTCCCACGCCGTCGTTGCTCGAACCCGGAGCCGCCGCCACCCTCGATTCCTTCGATGGTCTGTTTGGCTCGGCCGGCAGCCCCTACAAGAGTTTCGACGGCATGCTCAAAGGCATCGAGTTTGCCCGCGTCCACGACCGGCCCTATCTCGGCACCTGCTCAGGATTTCAGTATGCGCTCATTGAGTGCGCCCGCAACGTGCTCGGCGTTAGCGACGCCACCACTGCCGAAGAAGATCCAGACGCCAAAAACATCGTTATCCATCCCGTAGCCTGCGCCGTTCCCAACCGCGACCCGAAGGCCCCGAAGCTCTCCGGGAAGGTCAGTCAGATCCGCCTTCGTCCCGGCTCCTATCTCGCAGCCTTTTATGGCAAGGAAGTTATCGAGGAGGAATTTTTCTGCAACTACGAACTCAATCCCGAGTTCGAGTGGATGGCCATGGAAGCCGGCTTTCCAGTCGTCGCCCGCGGATCAAAAGAAGAATGCCGCGCCATCGAATCGCCTGCCCACCTGTTTTTCATTGCGACGTTATTCCAGCCGCAACTCTCGTCGCGCGAAGACAGCCCCCACCCGCTGATCATGGCCTTCGTGCAACACGTCGCCGATTTTCACCGCAAACGGTTAGACGACTCCATCCTCGCGTGAAGATGCGCGCCGCAGTTCTCGGCGGGCGTCCAGCACTCCCTAACCCACCTCCACCAATCCATAACTAAACGCCCAGCGCGCCCGCATTTCCCGCAGCGCGCCATCGATCTCCGCCTTTGATATTTCCGAATTCGGGCCCGAGATCACCCAGGCCGCCTCGCGTTTGGCGGCTTCCAGCAGTTGCCGGTCGCGGATGATGTTGGCCACGCGAAAGCTCGGAATCCCCGCTTGCTTCGTGCCAAAGAATTCCCCCGGTCCGCGCAATTCGAGATCGAGCTCCGCGATCTGGAACCCGTCATTCGACCGCACCATCGCATCAAGACGCCGCTCGCCTTCTTCGGAAACCTTGGCGCCACGCATCAGGACGCAATAAGACTTCGCCGCGCCGCGCCCAATGCGTCCGCGCAACTGGTGAAGCTGCGCTAATCCGAAGCGGTCGGCGTGCTCAATCACCATCACCGCGGCATTCGGAACGTCGACGCCAACTTCGATCACCGTGGTAGCCACCAGAATTTCGATTTTGCCCGCCTGAAACTCGCGCATCACATGCTCTTTTTCGCCCGCGTCCAGGCGGCCATGCAGCAACCCGACATGAAGATCGGGAAAAATCTTCTCGCGCAACTGCCGATGCATCTGTTGAGCGGCCTTCAGTTCTCGCTCTTCGTTCTCCTCAATCACCGGATAAACGACGTAAGCCTGATGTCCACCGCCGATCTGCTTGCGAACGAAGTCCCAAACTTCGGCCGAGCGCTCGTCGGCCACTGAACGGGTGACAACCGGAGTGCGTCCGGGAGGAAGTTCATCAAGCACCGAAACATCAAGATCGCCATAAAGCGTAAGCGCCAAAGTCCGAGGAATAGGAGTAGCCGTCATCACCAAAACGTCAGGTTCAGGGTCAGCGTTGGAGTTAGTGGAGCGCCGGGCGTCTCCGCCCGCTCCCCCACGGTCGTCGGTCTTCTTCATCAGCTTCAGCCGTTGCATCACACCAAAGCGGTGCTGCTCATCCACGACGACCAGGCCGAGATTTTCAAATTCGACGCGATCCTGAATCAGCGCGTGCGTCCCGATCACCAGTTGCGCGTTGCCTTGTGCAATGTGCCGCCGCACATCGCGTTTCCGGTCTTGTTCGAGCGAGCCCGTCAGCAGCACGATGCGGTAGCCAGCGCGTTCCAGAATCTGCCGCGCAGAAAAATAATGTTGCTGTGCCAGAATCTCCGTCGGCGCCATCAATGCCACTTGGTACCCATTCTCAATGGCGATGATCGCGGCCTGAAACGCCACAATCGTTTTCCCCGATCCCACGTCGCCCTGCAGCAGACGCCGCATGGGCGAAGGCGTCTGCATATCGCTGGCGATTTCCTTCAGCACGCGCTTCTGCGCCGCCGTCGGATGAAACGGCAGTATCTTCTTTATAGCCTCGCGAACCCCGTCGTTCAGCGCAAACGCAATTCCAGTCTGCGCCTTCTGCTCGCGCCGTTTCAGCTCCAATCCCAGCTCGATAAAAAACAATTCATCGAAGATCATCCGGATGTGCGCCGCCGTCCGCGACGATAGCAAATCGGCAAAACTCTCGCCCGCATCCGGCCAGTGCACCTTCCACAACGCTTCTCGCGGAGACACCAGGCTAAGATGCGCGCGTACCGCCGCCGGAATGGGATCGCGCAGATCGGGGTTCAGATTCTCCAGCGCCCAGCGGATAATGCGCCGGAACCACCGCGGCGTAAGCTTCCCCTGCCCGGTCGATTCGTAGATCGGAACAATCCGCCCAATCTCAAGCGAGGCCGCCGCTTTTTTCTCGGCCTCATCCGCTCCGCCCTCTTCGTAAATGTCGCCAAGAATCTCGAATTGCGGCTGCACGATCTGCAGTCCACCGTCGCGGTCCTCTTCGACCTTGCCATAAAGCGCCACCATCTGTCCGGCCTGAAAGCGGTCCTGAAGATAGGCGGCATTGAACCAGATACACTTCAGCCGCGAGCGCCCCTGTCCGACCGTGAGTTGGAAGATAGGCATGCGCCGAGTCCGAAACAGCCCCGAGTTGCGGACTTCGGCGACCACCGTTGCCATTTCTCCGGCGCGCAGTTCAGCCACCGATCGTGGGTTCAGCCGGTCTTCGTAGCGAAAGGGAAGGTAGTGCAGCAGGTCGTCAACCGTCGTGAGGCCTTTGGCGGCAAGCACTTCAGCCAATCGCGGGCCGATGCCTTTCACATACTGCACTGCAGTAGACGGTTCCAGCATCTCAAGGAATGTTAGCAGCACGAAGAACAATGCTGAACCAACGACGATGAAGAATTTTCTCGATGCGCTCCTTGCCGTTATCGCAGGCAACGCAATCTACTATCTGCTAATGCCGCATCTGCCGCCGGTCGCGCGCCACAGGCTTTTCCAGGAGGACTGGGGCCTGCTGCTGGATTTCGCCATTTGCGGAATGATCTTCGCCGCCATGAAGTATGCCAGGCGGCATGAAACATAAAAGATGACTGTCGTAAACTCATCGCACGAGTTCGCAGGAACCGCATGTTGAAGCCGCGCGCATCGATTTCCGCTTTGGCCCCCTACCGCTCCCCCATCATGAGCCGGGCCGGTCTGAGTCTGGATCTTAACGAGAGCATGGCCGGATGCTCGCCGCGAGTGCTGGCGCGCCTGCGCGATCTCTCGGCGGCAGACGTGTCCCTGTATCCGCAGCGCGAGCTAGGGGAGCGTTTGGTCGCGAAGTTTCTGGGCATTGCGTCCGAACAACTATTGCTCACCAATGGACTCGATGAGGCGTTGCTGCTGCTCTTTGCAAGTTACCTCGGCCCGGCCGACGAGCTGCTCTTTGCCGACCCTACCTTCACCATGTATCCGATGCTGGGCGAGGCTCTAGGTGCGAAAGTGGTGCGCGTCCAGTCAGGCCACGATCTCGCGCTTCCTGTAGCCGATTTGCTGGCGCGAATTTCGCCGCGCACCCGAGTGATTGCAATCGCGAATCCCAACAATCCCACCGGCCTCGCAGCAGCGCGAGCCGACCTGCTGAAAATCGCACAAGCGGCGCCCGATGCCGCCGTGCTCATCGACGAAGCCTACTTCGAGTTTTACGGCGAAACCCTCATCACCGATCTGCCCAGCCATCCGAACTTGTTCGTAGCGCGTACATTTTCGAAAGCCTACGGACTAGCCGGCCTCCGCCTCGGAGTGCTGACCGGCGCAGCCGAGCAAATTGGCTACCTGCGCCGGTTCAGCGAGCCATTCAATGTGAATTCCGTGGCCCTCGCTTGTCTCGAAGTGGCGCTGGCCGATCAGGCCTTCGTCCGCGCACACGTGGCGCAAGTGCAGCAGGGCCGCGAACAACTGGCGCAATTGTTCGACGACTTGGGCCTGCGCTTCTGGCCAAGCCAGACGAACTTCGTTCTTGTGCGAGTCGGCGCAGCCGCAAAAATATTCGTGGAGTCAATGCGCCGCCGCGGCATTCTGGTGCGCGATCTATCCGCCAGCCCCGGTTGCGAAGGATGTGTGAGGATCACCCTAGCCACACCCAGCCAAATGGAAGAAGTGCTGCAAACCATTCGCGAAGCAATCGCACAAGATCAGCGCTCTTGATGGTGGAGCGACGGGCGTCCCCGCCGGGCTCTCCACGGCGACAACGGCAGCAATCGCGCAAGTCGGCCTAGTCGCCGCCTGTCTTTTGCGGGCCCGTCTTCGCGATGGCCGCCGCCGCGATCTGAGCCACGTCAAACAGTTCCGGCGGATCGGCCGTCGCCGCCGCCAATCCATCGCGCAGCATCGAATTGCAGAACGGACAAGCCGCGGCGACCACACGCGCTCCCGTAGCCACCAATTCCTCCGCGCGCTCCCGGTTGACGCGTTTGCCAGACTCTTCTCCCAGAAACATGAGACCGCCCCCGCCGCCGCAGCAGAAGCCTCGTTCGCGAGCCCGCGGCGGATCGATCACGTTCCCGAAGCGCGCGATCACATCTCGCGGCTGATCATAGACGCCGCGATATCTTCCCAGGTAGCACGCGTCATGAAATACCATGCTCCCCTGAGCCGCGGTATCGAGCGGAAGCTTGTCGCGGAACCGGGCCAGCAGTTCCGTATGGTGCTCGATCGCAACGTTCCCGCCGTGCTCCTTCCAATCCACGCCAATCGTGCGCACGCAGTGCGGGCAAATCGAAACCATCTTCTTCACGCCGCTCTCGCGTATTTGTTCCAGGTTTCCCTGCGCCAATTCGCCGAACAAATAATCATTGCCCAGCCGCCGCACCGGATCGCCGTTGCACTTCTCCTGCTTCAGCACGCCGAAGCTGATGCCCAAATAACGCAGCACCTCAACCAGCGCCAGCAGAATCTTCCGCCCATTTGGGTCGTACGATCCCAGGCATCCCATCCACAAGCAATACTCCTGCGTCCCGTCATAGTACGGCAAGCCGTTTTTCGTAATAAACTTCTCGCGGTCCGAAGGCGGAAACCCGAGCGCATTGCCGTGGCGCTCGAGCGTGACGAATAGTTCGCCGCCATAACTGTTGTCCCACTTGCCGGTATTCACCGCGCCGCGCCGCAACCCCACAATCAGCGGCAGGTGCTGAATGCCCACCGGACACTGGAACTCGCACGCTCCGCACGTTGTGCACTGGAAAACCGCTTCCATGGAAAGGTCCTTGCCCAGCAGCGGCTCACTGCTCTTCGGCCCGAACTCTTTCAGGTAATGCCGCGTGCCCAAGATAATCTCTTTCGGATTAAGAAGTTTCCCGGTGTTGTTCGCCGGGCAGTGCTCGGTGCAGCGCCCGCACTCGACGCAGCTAAAGGCCTGCAGACCGGCAATTCGCGTCAAATCCTTGCCGGTGTCGAGGCCAAAATCCTCGTCACCCACCAGCGGCGGAATGCGGCTGAAGCCGTCGCGCTCCAGAAACACCGTCACCGGGCTCAGAACAAGATGCATGTGCTTGGTACCGGGAATCAGTGGCAGAAAAACCAAAAGCACCACGGTGTGCGCCCACCACAAAATCCAACTCGCAACACTGCCTTCCGGAATCCAGAACCTCGCCAGGTAAGTGATCATCAAAGCGAAAATCAAAAACGCGATCAGGCCCGATTCCGGAGACAGCGGTTCCAGCCACTTCGGCCGTATAACGAACCGGCGAAAAGCCAGCGCCGCAATCGACACGGCGACAGCTACGGCAAACACGCCGGCAAACCAAAAATAAAACCGCGAGAAGCCGCCATCGGACAGAAATCCCAGCCCGAATCCTGCGGCGAAATGGTTAACCGTCACCAGCGCGAAAACGCAGAAGCCCCAAAATACAAACGCATGCGCCAGCCCCGGCAGCGGCCGTTGGGCGATTACCTTTCCTTGCGCGGCAACCTCCCACAGCACTCTCCGGATGCGCGGGCCAATCGGCCGCAACTGGAAGTCGGCGTCCGGCTTCGATGCCAGGATGATGCGCAGCGCCAAGCCAAATTTCCGCCAAAACAAAAACAGCGAAACGCAGATAGCAATCAGCAGGACGACTCGTCCCGGCCAGTTCATACAGGCACGCCTCCAGACGACCCAACAGTCTAACTTAGCCGGACATTCCTGATAGGCCTTTAGTATCCGCCGCCCCGGCGGCTGTCTGGAGGGGCGTCCGTACTGAGGGCGAGACACCCTCGAAACAGCCGGCAAGGTGCCGGCGCTGCTAAAGGCAAATTAGGACGCGGCACAACGCTTTCTTTCGCCTGCCTGATCTTCCGTCTCAGGTGTATACTTCTGGGGTAATTTTTGCAGTCACCCGGCTACGACCGGCACGGCGCACATCTTCATTCTTATAGTGCTCCGTGAATAGAACGCTGGCGCAGGGCCTTCATATCATTCGCCCTGAATGATCGGCGGGGGCGGGAATCGCTTGCGATGCCTTCCCCGAGAGAGGTCTTACTCGTGGACGTAGTGTTCATTCGTTTTCTCTTTGTCCTCATCGTCGGTATTATCTGCTTTCTCATTCGGCCCTTTGGCCTGCTCCCCAACATCGCTGCCGTCGTCGGCCTGGTAATCGGCGCCGCCATCGTGACATTCGAGTGGCGCTTGCGCGAGATGAGCCTCAAGCGCCTGATTGGCGCCGCCATCGGCAGCGTGCTCGGCATTGTTGGCGCTTATCTTTTCGCTCTCGTCCTCGGCAACAGCATTCCCTCCAGCCCCACCCGCGGTTTCCTGCAGATCATGGTCATGCTGATCATGGCCTATGTCGGATTAACCGTCGGCGCCAATAAAGGCGACCTGCTCAACCTGGCCGCTCTCGGGGGCATCTTCGGCGGCGAAAAATCGGGCAAAAAGGTTTACAAGATCCTCGACACCAGCGTCATTATCGACGGCCGCATTGCCGATATCGCCGAGACTGGCTTCCTCGACGGCCTCATCGTCATTCCCCAGTTCGTGCTCCGCGAATTGCAACTGGTGGCCGATTCCGCCGACTCCCTCAAACGCAATCGCGGACGCCGCGGCCTCGACATCCTGCAGCGTCTCCAGAAAACTGCCTCCGTGCAAATCCAAATCGTGGAAGACGATTTCCCCACCGTCCGCGAAGTCGACATGAAGCTCATCGAACTGGCCAAGCTGTATGAAGGCAAGATCCTCACCAACGATTTCAATCTCAACAAAGTCGCCCAGTTACAAGGCGTAGCCGTGCTCAACATCAACGAGTTAGCCAACTCCCTCAAGCCCATTGTTCTGCCAGGCGAGATCATGCGCGTATTTATCCTGAAAGAAGGCAAGGAATATAACCAGGGCGTAGCCTACCTCGATGACGGCACCATGGTAGTTGTGGATAACGCGCGCAAGATGATCGGCAAGACCATCGATATCTCGGTGACATCAGTCTTGCAGACCACTGCCGGCAAGATGATCTTCGGTAAGTGGGATGAGCGCGGCACCGGCCACCGCGATTCAAAATCGCCGCCACCAATCCCTGCACCCCCAGTCACAGGAACCACTGGAGTCCCGTCCGATCCCGCACGAAAGACGACTTCCGTCGTGGCCGATCGGCCCGTCGATTAGTCTCGGGGACCAAAGTAACAACCTTCCAGGAGTGAACTTTCTTGCATTCACAGGCGAAAGAAGCGTACCATCCACGGCCAGAGACCCTTATCGGGAATCCGGATAATCTCAAACGTTTGGAGGCAAGTAATGAAGCGTCTTTTCGCGGGGCTATGTGTGTTGGCCCTGCTGTCCTTGGTGGCACCCCTTGCAGCCGGGGCAGCCGCAACTAGGACTGCAGGTCCCTATTACGACATCAGCAAGGAAGTCACTCTCCATGGCACGGTGTCGAGCGTGCTCACGAAACCCTCAAAGGGAATGATCGGAGGTTCCCATCTCCTAATCCAAACCGGTGTCGGTTCGCTGGATGCCAGCTTGGGGAGATTCGGCCTGAGAGGCCGGGGTGCTCTCTCCGTCGAAGCCGGCAAGCAAGTTGAAGTCACCGGCGTCATGAAGACACTGAAAGGCAAACAAGTGTTTATCACCCGGACCGTGACAGTAAGTGGCCACGCTTATACGATGCGCAACGAGCATGGGATCTCGATGTCGCCGCAGGCACGCGAACGTGTCGGCCAGAAGACCGCCCACAAGGGGGTGTATCTATGAACCGTAAAGCTTATTTGAGCATCCTTCTTGCTTTGGTTTTCCTGGCCTTCGCTTTCTTGACAGGCTGCAGTTCGGGTACCTCCAAGACCGTGTCGGGCACCACCTATGTGTTCTATGCGACGGGGCTGGAGAACATCAACAATGTTGAGGGCCCGAATTTTTACACGGTCGCGGGAGCGGTGGTGATTGACTCGGCCGGCAACGTCACCGGCGGCGAAGAAGACTATAACGACGGTTTCGGATTAACGGACGCTCCGACGCCAATAGCCGCAACCAGCAGCGCGCTCGTAGTAGATCCTACGAGCGGCCAGGGGACACTTACGCTGACTGTGGGAGACACGAATCTGGGCGTGGGCGGCGTCGAAACCCTCGGCGTCCAGTTTGCGAACACTAACCACGCGCTCATCATTCAGTTTGACGGGTCGGCAACATCCAGTGGAAGTCTCGACCTGCAGTCGGCAACGAGCGCCCCCGGAAACTTTGCCTTCACCATGTCGGGCGTCGACACCAGCTACAACCCACTTGCAATCGGGGGTGTCGTCACCGTTGGCAGCGGCGCCATCAATGGTGTTTTCGATGTTAATGATGATGGAACTGTCCTCACCGACCAAACTCTTACGGCCGGAACCGTGACCGATACTGACTCCTTCGGGCGAGGCACCATCACCGGCACCCAACTGGCAGGCCAACTAGCCTACTATGTGGTTGGTCCGGAGGTGGTCCGGTTCATCAGCGATGATAGCGATGCATCCGGCGTCGGCTCCGCCTACGGCCAAGGCACGGCCACTTTCACGGCCGCAAACTTCCCAGCAGCCGCCGTGTTTGGTGTTGAAGGTAACGCGTGGGGAGAACAATACAGCACGGCCGGCAGTTTCACCAGCGATGGCGTCAGCGCCATCGCCGGAATCGCGGACCTCGATGACTTTGGGGCCGTCTATTTTGGCGAAACCATCTCAGGCAACTATTCCGTTTCGAACGACGCCGTTAATGGGTATAGTGCCCTGAATATCACTTCCGAAAACTTGGGGAACGTGAGCGCTTTCGGAGTGTATATGACGGACCCAGCTCTCAATTTGCTGGATCCGAATAACACAACCAGCGGCCTGGGCGGCGCTTTGATTGTCGACCTGGATAGTTCCCTTGTCGCCGGTACCGGAGTTCTGATTCCGCAAACCGACACCGCAGCTGCCGACTTTACCGGCGGCTACGCCTTTGGAGCGCAGTCCTACAACAGCGACGAATTCTGGGAAGTCGACTTTGTCGGACAGGGATCGGTTGCGACCGGTGTTTTGACTGGAACCGGACTCGTCAGCGACATTGGGGCATTCTACAGCTCCAGCGTGACGGACACCGGGGTTGGGTACTCGGCAACTCCGCTCGCGGACGCGAACGAGGCCTCCACTGGGCGCTATACCATGACAACGGACAATGAAAACCCGTTGGTCATCACCGTTGGTGAGTCAGAATTTGGCGACGACGTAGTCCTCTATCAGGCTAGCGGCGGATACCTGTTCTGGCTGCAGGTAGATGACTTCGCCAGTTTCCTCGGCCCCCTCGAACAGCAGGGATCTCTAACCGGATTACCCGCCGTGCAAAAAGCCATGGCGAAATCCCCCCAACAGAAAAGATAACCAGTAACCGGGAAAAGGGCACAAGCCGAGACAATCCGGCTGTGCCCTTTCCTCTTTTCAGCAGCCCCGCTAGGCCGGTCCTCAAACCAGTCCACGCTTACATCATGCCCTCCTCAAATCCTGTATACTGATCGCCCCTATGAAGGTGTTTGTCATCGTTCCGGCCGCCGGACTGGGCACGCGCATGGCCCCGCCCTCGACCGCCAAATCCAGAAAAAAAGCGCCCACCAAACAATTCAAGGAACTGGGAGGCGTGCCCATTCTCGTCCACACGCTGCGTAAATTCGCGGCCACGCCGGCCGTCTACGAAATCGTAGTCGCCTTGCGTTCCGACGAAATTGCCGGTTTCCGCGCCCAACTCGAAAAGCAGTACCCGGAAACCCTGACGAAGCGTCTGCAACTGGTCGAAGGCGGCGAACATCGTCAGGACTCCGTAGCCAGCGCCCTGACCCACCTAGCCTCCGATCCTGCCGCCGATCCAGAGGACATCGTCCTCGTTCACGATGCCGTCCGCCCCTTTGTGACCCCGGAAATCATCAGCCATGTAATCGAAGCCGCCCACCAGCACGGTGCCGCCATCGCCGGTTGGCCCGCCGTAGACACCGTGAAGCAGGTGGAAAGAACCGCGGAAGGCGCGCTCATCAAAGCCACCATCCCGCGAGCCAGCATTGTGATGGCGCAAACCCCGCAGGGTTTTCGCTACAGCATCCTGAAAGAAGCCTTTGCCGACGCCCTGGCCGACGGCTTCCTCGGCACCGACGAAGCTTCTCTGATCGAGCGCGCCGGCCTCCCGGTAGTAGTAGTAATGGGTTCGCCGCGTAATCTGAAAATCACCACCCCCGCCGATATGCAACTGGCGGAGTTCTATCTGAAACAAGAAGGAATTTTGTAATTTTGTAATTGGGTAGTTTTGTTATTTGCAGCGGGTTCCGTGGTTCTTAAGTTACAAAATTACCCGATTACAAAATTACCAATTCTTCTCTGGAAACACGTTTGAAGCATAAGACGCTGAAACCTGAAATGCGCATCGGTTACGGCTGGGATTCGCACGAATTCAAGCCCGGCATCCCGCTAAAAATCGGGGGCGTGACTCTATCCCATCCCGAGGGTCTCGGAGGCCATTCCGACGGCGACGTCTTGCTCCACGCCATCACCGACGCCCTGCTCGGCGCCATCGCCGGTCCCGACATCGGAGCGCTTTTTCCGCCCTCCGACCCGCAATGGAAAAACGCCGACTCCGCAGTCTTCCTGCGCGAAGCCTTGCAGCGCGTCAAATCCGCCGGCTATGAACTCGTAAACTTGGATTCCACGCTAATCCTGTCCACTCCAAAAATCGGCCCGCACGCGGAAGTGATTCGCAAACAAGTAGCTAAGTTGTGCGGAATTCCCCCAGACTGTGTAGGTATCAAAGCCAAAACGCCGGAAGGCATAGGCACCGGAAACGCAGCCATTGCCAATACGGTCGTGTTGGTAAAACGCGCCGAGTCGCGTGGCATAGGAAATTAAGTTGTCATGCTGATACGAATTGTCATCTCGAGCGAAGCAAGGGATCTGCATCTTGCTGCGGACTACAGATCCCTCGCTTCGCTCGGGATGACAATTCAGGTAAAGCGTTTCTTCTATCAGGTAGGGTGCTTCTCCAAGGCTCCCGCCAATTCCGCTCGCTTCGCTCGCGCCGCCGCAATAAACGCGCGGAAGATCGCTCGCGCCGATTCCGCCACTTCGGGTCCATCGTTCACGCTCCGCTCCGGATGCCACTGCACCGCCAGCACAAAATGTCCGGGAGCCGTTCCTTCCAGCGCTTCGACGACTCCATCCTCCGGCGACCGCCCCACCACGCGCAGTCCCTCGCCCGGAGCGTTCGCCGACTGATGATGCGAGGAATTCACCGCCATCGTTTTCGCGGTGCTAGCCGTCGCCCCCACAATCGCAGCCAGCCGCGATTCCGGCTCAATCGTCACCGCGTGCGCATTCGCCACCGTCCGCCCCGGGCTGTGATTGATCGCCGACTCAATGTGCTGCACCAGCGTTCCCGACCGATACACATTGAGCGATTGCAGTCCGTAACAAATGCACAGCACCGGCTTGCGTAGTTTGTAGGCGTCGTCGAGCAGCACTTTGTCCACCGCGTCTCGTTGGTCATCCGCAGGCGCCGTCTTCTCGTGGCGAGCCGCCCCGTACTTTTGCGGATCGACATCCGCCCGGCTACCCGGCAACAGCACTGCGTCGCAGCCCTCGATCCGCTTCATCACCTCGGCCGGAGTCAGGTCCAAATCAATGCGTATGGGCTCTCCACCCGATCCGCGCACCGCTTCTTCATATTTCGGCAGAGACTGTGCGGCGTACTCGTGGTCGCCAGAATGCGGCACCGGAATGGCAATTCGCGGCACGACGGTCTTGGGGTCGGCCATACTCAACTCACCCGCTCAATCCCGGCCAGCGTTTTTCGGTGTCGGTAGTTGCGAATCTCCATCCCCAGCGAAAACGCCAGCACGATCGCCCCCGCCGTAATCGCGAACGGAAACGCGATGTGTCGGTAAGCAAATGTCATATTCGGTGCAACGTGCTTCACCTGCGAATACACGACCGTCCCCAGAATCCCGAGCAGCAGCGCAACCGCAAAAGACAGCAGCGTAAACAAAAACGTCATCGCGCAGACGCGCACCGGAATTCCGATCCAGCGCGGTCTCTCGGAACCCTCTTTCCCCATACTCCTAAATTACACCATCGCTCCCAACCATCGCGACTGGTGGCGCGCGACCCGCAAGGTGCCGCTTCGACGCGCATGCGGTATGATTCTGCACGGTAGTTTTCCAACCAAAGGGGTGCTGTCCAATGTCACAACGGAAGCTGGTGGTCCGGTTGTTGCTGGCCATCTTTGTGTCTTTTCCCGCGATTGCGCAGACTGCGTCTCCTGCTCCAATCGCGCAGAATGCCAGCCCGGCGCTGAGCATTCCGAACACAACGTTAGCCGTCAACTCGCCCACGCCACTTTCTCAGCGCGTCGTGCACTACGAGATCAATGCCAAGTACGACCCCAAGACGCACGGTTTAGACGCCGAAGAAACTCTCACCTACCACAATCTCACCGGCCAAGCCTTGGACACTTTCCCCTTCCATCTTTATCTCAACGCCTTTCAACCCACTTCCACCTGGATCCGCGAAACCAAACGAGATGGCACGCGTGACACATCCTTCGAAAAGTGGGACAGCAAGAACTACGGCTCCGATGAAATCAAGCGTTTCGAGGTCGTCGGACAAGGCGATCTAACTTCGCAGCTAAAGTTTATTCAGCCCGAAGACGGCAACAAAGACGATAAGACCGTCGTCCAGGTTCATCTGCCGCGGCCGATTCCCCCCGACGGCTACGTCCAATTCAAGATCGTTTTTCACGATCAGTTCCCGCAAACCCTGGAGCGTACCGGCTGGAAGCGCGATTTCCTGCTCGCCGGTCAGTGGTTTCCAAAAGTTGGCGTGTGGTGGCATGGAGCCTGGAACTGTCATCAGTTTCACGGCGCCACGGAATTTTTCGCCGACTTCGGCGTCTATGACGTGAAGATCACCGTCCCTCAGTTTGAGACCGTCGGTGCGTCCGGCATTGAAGTAAACAACGTCAACCATCCAGATGGCACTAAAAGCGTCAGCTACCACGCCGATGACGTGCACGAATTTGCCTGGACCGCGAGTCCTCACTACAAGGTCTATACCGACAACTTTCAGGGAAGCATGGGTCCGGTCAAGCTGAACATCATGATGCAGCCCGCGCACCTCGATCAGGAAGAGCGCCACGCGCGCATCCTGAAGCAGAGTCTCGACCACTTCGAGCGCTGGTACGGCCCCTATCCCTACAAGACGCTAACCCTAGTCGATCCCGAGGCTGGCTCGGCGGCCGAAGGCATGGAGTATCCCACCTTCATCACCGGCGGCACGACCTGGTGGATGCTGAAGGGCCTCTACGAGCCTGAGTTGGTGGTCGAACATGAATTCGGCCATCAGTATTGGTACGGAATGGTCGCCACCAACGAGTTCGAAGACGCCTGGATGGATGAGGGCATCAACAGTTACACCGAAGTCAAGGTTCTCGACGACATTCTCGGTCCGCGCACCTCGATCATGAATCAGTGGGGAGCGACCATGGGCGAGCGCGAGGAGCAGAGAATGTCTTACATCAGATCGGCCGATCTCGACCCCATCGCGCAAAACGGATGGGATTACGTGAGCTATGGATCGTACGGTGGAATCACTTATGGCAAAACTGCCAGCGTCTTGCTTACGCTAGAAGGAATTATCGGCGAGGACACGATGCAGCGCGCGATGCATACCTACTTCATGCGTTACCGATTCACCCATCCCACGAAGGAAGACTTTCTAAAAACCATCGAGGAAGTTTCCGGCAAAGACTTGCGCTGGTATTTCAATCAGGCAATCTATGGAACGCAGGTGCTCGACTATGCCGTGCTGAAAGTAGACTCCACGCCGGTCGAGTGGTACAAGGAAAAATTCAAAGAGAAGAAGGGCGAGACCGAGTATCAGTCTGAAGTAATAATCCAGCGCAAAGGAGACTTCATCTTTCCCGTCGACATTGCCATCGCCTTCGACAATGGCGAGAAAGGCCGCGAACATTGGGACGGCGGCGACATTCAGCACCGCTGGATTCGCTACACCTATCAAAAGAAGGCCAAGATCGAAACCGTGGAGATCGATCCCGACCACAAAATCCACATTGACCGCAACAATTTCAACAACAGCCATCGCGCCGAACCCGATGGCAAGCCGACGCGCAAACTGACCAACTATTGGACTTTCGTATCCCAATTCTTTGCCCAACTTCTAGCGTGGTGGATGGTATAGGAGCTCTTGGTGCGATCAGATTCGTATAGGGCACAACCGAGTTCCGTTATCAGGACACAAGTTTCGTATGAGGGCACACCTTTAGGCGTGCCGCGAGTGCGCGATCATCAACGCGCCTTCAGGCGCTGCATTCCCAGCTTCACCACTGGCGTATAGGAGCCGAAATCGATGAGTACTCAACCAAACCTTCTTTCCAGCGGAGCCGCCATCGCCCGCCGCAACAAGCGCTACGTGATCTGGTTTTTTATCCTGAACTTCGTTTTGGCCTCGGTAGGAGCGGCCGCCTTCCGTCTGCACGCCGCCAGCCTGCTCGACAACAGCCTCTATGCCGATGGCCTTCTCCACGGATTCGACATGGGCGTCTATGGGGAAATGTTAGCCCGCCCCGAGTTTGGTCCGGTGCAGGCGAGCGCAGCTCCAGCGACGGCCCTGGCGGTTTTTTTCTTTTTGCTGACCCTGATATTTCTCCCCGGCGTGTTTCTCGGCTACGCGTCCAATTACCGCATCTCGCGCGAAGATTTCTTCCGCGCCTGCGGCAAAAATCTGTGGCGCTTCGTCCGTTTGACGATTCTATTCGTCATCGTCGCTGGTATTGTGGCTGGAATTTTAGGTGGAATTGAGAACGCCCTGGCCAAGGCCGCCGATGAGAAATCCTCCTACGAGAAGCTCCCCTTCTACATTCAGTTGATCGGATCAACGATCATCTTCCTCGCGCTTACGAAGATCCGCATATGGTTTGACCTAGCCGAAGTGGACGTAACAGTCGCCGACCAGCGAGCCGTCCGCAAGTCGCTCGGCAAAGCGCGCCGTCAAACTCGTGGCCATCGCCTCCGTTTGTTTAGTGCCTATGTGGCGATCTCGATTGTCGCGTTGCTCGTACTGGCAATCGGCCTGGTGATTTGGAACGTAGCCGTCCCATCGGCCAGCTTGGTCGGAGCGTTTCTAATCGCGCAGTTGATCCTCTTGCTCCTCTTAGCCACGCGCTTCTGGCAGCGCGCCGTGGCGGTATCCTTCTACACGACGGCGATGGCTGAAGTTCCAGTAGAGACCAGTCGCGTGACAGAAGTGGGGTGCGGCATCTAAGATCAATAGATGCCACCGAGCTAAGCTCGGGACGGGCAAGGGTGCCCCTCGCTCGACTGGCCTTAACTTATGGCTTACCGCTCCAATGCTGCTGAAAGTTGGTATTCTGACCCGTCGTCTACGGCGGCAGACGTGGCTATACCACTGGATTTGCTGCCGCCTGCCAGCTTGACGCAACCGCTCTGGCGGTCGCTGGCGGGCAATCTGCGGGATACGTTCGCGCCGGAAAAACTTCCGCCGCTGGTGCTGACTTCGCGGCCGGTGAATACGGGCTTGGCGCTTGGGGAGCGTCTGCGGCTGCCTTGGTTTCGCACCGTGTTCACCAACATTGGAGACGTGATCTCGCCGGAGACGCTGCCGCCTTTGGAGTTGGAATCCCGGCCCGTTGATGTGGGAGAGCTAATCACCGATCAACTTAGCCACTTCTGGTGGGGATCGCTCCTGCGGAATCTGGCGGATCGGGTGGCTCCGGAAACGCAGTCGGCTCTGCAACTGACCTCGAAGCCGATTCTGGACATTATTCCGAACTCATGGATTCTGCTGCCGCTGTGGTCGGAAGTGGTGGACACGCCCAAGGTGTTTTATCCCGACAAACCGAAAGCGGAAGATGTCTCGAGGCCGATCAATCTGCAACCGCTGGCGCCACCGCCGATGAAAGAAGAGGTTCTGGTGCAAGCTCTGGGCAAGGAGCCCACTGCAGCCGACTTGCTGCGGGATCTACGCCGTTCGCGGATTCGGCAGCGAATCTGGATTGGCTTGGCGGCGGCACAGGTTGTCTATATGGTGCTGGCGGCGATCGGGAAACTCTAAGGCCAAACCCCTGACTCGCAAGGGATCTCAGACACACTCAAGCAAGTCAGGCCGAGCTGCGCTCGTTGACGGCGAGAGCCTGCCCTGAGCCTGCCGAAGGGACGTCCATCGCTCCATGAACCTCCGGTTACTGCCTTAAGCCCATCCAGCCTTCGGCAATCACCATGGAATTTCCTGGATTGCGCGCATCATACTTGACTGAGGTCGGCAGACCGAGGCGGCAGGAATGCAGATTGATCCACTGGCGCAGGTAGGTGACGTCCTGCGAGGCCTCGTAGGATACGCCGGCTACGTCGTACTGGTAGATCAGCATGGTGGCGGGACGGTCGGAGGCGGTGGTGATTTCCTGCACGTCGATCACGGTGCCGGCGGTGATGCGGCCGACGGTATTCAGCCAGGTGCGGCGCTCGAGTTCGACATCCTTGGCATGCTTGGGTTTGCGGCGCAGAAGCCCGTAGCTGGCTAGGGCCACTCCCACTGTGCCCAGTACCAGGGTGTAGAGACGGAGCGAAATCATCGGCAAACGGAACCTGAACCTTTCAACGTACTTTCAGCATAAGCTGTAACCTCCGTGGCCGCCAAGTGCACCGAGGTGCGGTAGCGTGTACCGGGTCTGTGGAGGTTGCGCTGACGCAGTGCCCTTGGCGGCTAAACAGTTTGCGGAAAAAGTCGATTTGCGCTGCTCGGCCCCTAAAGTGTGTGCGTTGAGAACTGGTTTTCGGGCAATCCGGTGGAACGGAATGGCCAAGAATCCAGCCCCAGAGGGGCGAACGAAATTAGCCCAGCGCTTCAGCGCTGGGAAAGTGGCAGAGGCATTGCTAGAGCGATGCCCTGATCCGATCGAGTGGGCGCCTCCCAAAGCGAAATCACTCGCTCGACGGTAACCGTGGAATCCCACCCTTGCGCAAAAAACGCGCAAGGATGGGGCACCCGTCCATCCCCCCACTAGCAAATCAGCGTTGAATCCTGCTTGTTAATTGACAAGAAAGTGACAGTTTGTTGACAACCCTACGAGGGCGGCTGGTCTAGATTTCTTGCTACCGGGTCGTGATTTCCGGACTCAGTTTTGCAGACGCGGTTTTCGGGACCGATCGGATTTGCTCTCACTGGAGGAATGCACCATGAAACTTCCCACGAAAGCGATTTTTTCCGCCGCGCTGGTTGCGGTTGTGCTGTCTTGCAGCTTGGCTGCCTCGGCGGGCGAGTATTACAACCGCAAGGGAAATATTCTGATTGCGGATCAGTTCAACAATCGGGTGCTGGAGGTCGATCCGGCGACCAATGAGATCATCTGGTCGTTTGGCGACGGGTCTTCGACGGCGGGGCCAACTTCCGTGGTCGCTCCCAACGATATTCAGCGCGTGGGCAAGCTCAGCCTGGTTGCCGGTACTGGCGCGCCGGCGGGAAGCGAGCCGACTTGCCCGAACGGTTGTCCCGACAACCGGGTAATGCTGATCAACGAGAGCGGCGAAATCGTTTGGCAGTACGGACAGGCGGGCGTGACCGGATCGGGTTTCAACGAACTGAATACGCCGGTGCAAAACACGTACTTGCCGAACGGCAACATTCTGATCACCGACCAGGGTAACGCACGTGTGATCGAGGTTACACCGTTGCTACAGATTGTCTGGCAACAAGGAATGACGGGCGTTGCGGGAGCGCAGTTCAACCAGCTCAATAATCCCAACAGCGCCGAACTGCTGGCCAACGGCGATATCTTGATCGCCGACGAGGGCAACAATCGCGTGATTGAGGTGGATGAGCACCACCGAGTCGTGTGGCACTACGGATCGGCGAACGGGACCCAACTGAGCGCCCCGGCATTCGCCAGCCGGTTGGCGGACGGAAACACGCTTATCACCGATGGCAACAACAATCGCATTCTGGAAGTGACAGCGGCGGGACAAATTGCGTGGGAGTACCTGACGAATACGCAACCGGGAAGCGTGGCGGCACCGCTACCATCGCAGGCGGTCCGCTTGAAGAATGGCCACACCCTGATCAGCAACCAGTTCGACGATCAGGTGATTGAAGTCGATCCCAAGGGAAATATCGTTTTCACCCAGGGACAGATTGCGGTTGCGGGCAACGGATTCGACGAGCTCAACGCACCTTACGGCGCCAAAGTAGTGGGCGATTATACGGGGCTAACGGCGCCGTAGGGATGAGTTGAATCTCGTGGAACAGGGGCCGATCCCACACACGGCCCCTGATTTTTTTTGCTAGGCGCGGCCTCGGGCTCGGGTTTCGTAATCACGCCACGGAGTCAGCACTCTGTAGCGCGGCGTCGCGGTGACCGTTTTCTTGGTTGAGGCGAGCAACTTCCGCTTGAGAAGCCAGGCGACGGCGGACTGCGCTGAACTCTTGGACACTCCGATGGACTCGGCAATCTGCCGGTAGCTGGCTTCGACGACATTTCTTTTTCGCTGTTCTCCGGTAAACCACAGGTAGACCAGAAAGCTGACCACGCGGCGGTCATGGCCGACGAGGTCACGCAGCAGCACGTCGATTACGTAGTCGTCTATGGGGATCATAGTTAGAGTCGTTGGTTGGTGGTCGTTAGTCGGCGGTCGGTGGCCATCCATTCATCGCGAACGACTAACGACTAACGACCGACGACTGTCCCAAGCTATACCGACAGTAAATATAGCATTAAATAGACGATTGCATCCTGTTGCGGGTTTTCTTATGCTCAGACGGCTTCACTACTTTTGCTTCACGCTTTTGAAGGAGATTGAAAATGATTCGTGGGATCAAGTTTGCCTGCGTTCCGACTCGTGATCAGGACCGCGCCTTGAAGTTCTACACCGAAAAACTGGGCTTTCGCGTGATGACCGACCAACCCTTTGGAGCACAGCGCTGGATTGAGTTGGGCATCCCGGGCGCCGAATCGCAGATTGTTCTGTTTACTCCGGAAGGGCAGAAAGACCGCATCGGTGGATTTCAGCCGGTCACATTCTGGACAGACGATGTGTTCGCAACGGCCAAGACTCTGAAGGAGAAGGGCGTGGAGTTTGCGGCGGAGCCGAAGAAAGAGGCGTGGGGAACCTCGTCGATTTTCAAGGATGCCGACGGGAATCAGTTTGTGCTGTCGAGCAGGTAGCCTTGCCGTAGAATGCAGGCCGGGCGAGGACGCCCGGCTCTCCACCGGCTAGTCTCAGGCGCGGCGGCGATAGTAGATGCTGAACTCGAATCCTGGATTCGGGGGAAAGATTTCGGCGATCTTGCGGAGGCGCTCGGCCATGGGAGCGGGCGCCAGCAGCGGGTAGTCGCGTTCGCGCAGATCGTGATAATCGACATCGAGATAGAGGGAGAGCAGGTAGATCGAAATCGCATCGGCGAAGCTGGCGGCTAGATAATCGGTTTTGAATTTCTCCGCGTCGGGACCATGGGCGGTGGCTAACTTGCGCGCCTCCCAGGCATCGAGCGAAGTTTCTCCGCGCACGCCGGACTCGGCTTGCTGCCAGACCAGGTCGGCGAAATTCTGGGAGACGCCGGCGCGTTCGACTAGCGCATGGCCTACGTTGATGTAGAACTCGAAGGCTACGGAAAATTTGTCGTCCATCAGGCGGGTGGAGATGAAGACGCACTGGGCGTCGCCGAGATTCAGGTTGCGATGGCAAACGGCATTGTCACTGAGAGCAACGTCGTAACGATCGGCAATGACGGTTTCGTCGCCCTGGGAAACGGTGAGCGGGACGAAGTAATACGCTTTGCGGGTGAGGGCGGCGGCTACCGGGCTGGGGACGGCCGCGATCATGCGCTCGAGATCGTTGTCGGCAATGGTGATTTCACCCGAGCGGGCATAGCAGATTCCGTTGGCGGCTTGCGAAACCGGGTTGCTTTGCACGATTTCCGCGGGGCTGCGGACAATCGCGGAGGCGGTTTGTGACATGACGGTATTGTAGCGTATGAGCGCGCGGCGTTAGTGGATGGATGTCGTGCAAGAACACGCCGCACCCTCGGAAAAACGTTGACCACAAAGGCCACGAAGGACAATCCTAAGAACAAATGCTCCGGGGTACTTCGCCCCCTTGGTGGTTCAGATGCCACCACCTTGCGAGGTTTCTGCCGCTGTAATCAGTGTTACTGGCGCGGGCTTTTACGCAGTCTTACGCCAAATTATTGAATCATTCAGATAAGTTGAGGCCAGTGGAGCGGCGGGCGTCCTCGCCGGTCCTGACGAGCGCGGCACGGCAGCCGATTGAGTCATTGAGGCGTTAGAAGCTCAACGATTCAATGTCTCCATGAGTTTACGCCCCCATTGGTACATGGCCTTTGATGCCGTTGAGACCGCTCCCACACTCAAGCACAATCAAAATTTGAGTTACGAAAGATGAATCAGAAATTGGTGAAACTGCATTGAGCGGCCAAGCCACAGCCAAAACGCAACAGCGCCTGCGCCGTTTTTCTCGTCATCGTTTCGACGTGCGCATTCAAGCGTCGGTATTTCGCGATGGCTGCACCAGCACCTGCTGGGGACGTACCAACGAACTCGGCCAAGACGGCATTGGCGCGACTCTAAGCGGTGAATTCCAGCCCGGCGAGGTTGTTTCTCTGCAATTTCCCATCCCGCTCCAGCCCTACATCATCAATCTGCGAGCCGTCGTGCGCTACAGCGACGGGCTGCGCTGCGGATTCGAATTTCTTGTACTGACCGACGAGCAAAAATTGACCCTGCACCAGGTCTGTGTGGTGTTGGCGAATAACCCCTGACCCCATTTCTTGCGGATTCCCACGACGCTACCGAATTACCCCAGTAACTACCAGCCAACCACCGACCCCGCTTACCATCACAGTATCGTCAGCGCATTATGGACAAGGATTGCATGGGGGAGAAGATCGCCCCGCCAGCCACTTCAACCGATCCGCCACCGGTGAAGCCGCTCCCTGGTTTTCCGGAGCACGGTGTGCTGCCGCTCGTTGCCCAAATCTCCAATCCCATTTCCAATCCTGCCTCGGTCTCCACGCCTGCCAACGGCCAGGCTGCTGGAGTCCCGCCTTCAGTAGAGAAGGCCTACTTCGAACAGCTCATCGAAAACGCTCCCGAAGCGATCAGCATCATTGACCGTGAGGTACGCATTGTGCGGGTGAACGGAGAATTCACCCGCCTATTCGGCTATACCGCGGTTGAGGCCGCGGGAAAACGTCTCGACGAGCTCATTGTGCCCCCCGATCGCTACGCGGAAACCGCTTGGATCGGCGAGTGTATCAAAACCCAAAACAAGCTTTCCCTCGAGACCCGCCGCCAGCGTAAAGATGGCTCGCTGATCGAGGTTTTGCTCTCCACCTCGCCCGTGACCGTGAACGGTGAAAGAGTTGGAGCCTACGCGTCCTATCGCGATATCACCGAGCAGAAGCGCGCCGAAGAGTTGAATGCCGCCCTCTACAACATCGCCGCCCGCAGCCAGTCCGCCGAAGATCTGCAATCGTTCTTTGCCGCCATTCACAACATCGTCGGTCAGTTGATGAATGCGCGCAATCTGTACATCGCCCTCTACGATTCCCAGTCCCAGTTGCTGAGCTTCCCCTATTTTGTCGATGAGGTCGATCCTACCCCTGCTCCCCGGCCTCTCGGCCGCGGCTTGACCGAATACGTCCTGCGATCCGGCGAACCACTGCTCGCCTCCCCCTCCGTCTTTGAAGGCCTTCTGCACCGCGGCGAAGTGGAATTGATTGGCGCTCCCTCCGTCGACTGGCTCGGCGTTCCCCTCAAAAGCGGCACCGCCGTCATTGGAGCATTAGTCGTCCAGAGTTACCACCAGAACACACGCTTCGGGGACCGCGACCGTGAGATCTTGAAATTTGTTTCTCAGCAACTGGCCGGCGCCATTGAGCACAAGCGCTATGAAGAAGCTCTCCGCCGCTCCGAATCACGCTCCCGCTCGCTGATTTTGAGCGCGGCCTTCGGCATCTGCCGCTGCACCCTCAGCGGTAAATTCCTGGATGTAAATCCGGCTCTCATCTCCATGCTCGGCTATCAATCGGTCGAAGACCTTCTCCGCTTGGACGCCAGGCGCGAGGTCTTCATGAGCCCCCAGGGTTTGGACCGCCTCGCCGAGGACTATCGCCGCACCGGAAACCTGAACGGCGTGGAAGTGCAGTGGAAGCGCAAAGACGGCCAAGTCATCATCGTGCGCCTCAGTGGTTGCGCCGCCACCAGCACCGATGAGCCCGAAGAAGTCCTCGAACTGATCGCTGAAGACATCACCGACCGTCGTCAACTCGAAGAGCAACTCCGCCAGGCCCAAAAAATGGACGCCGTCGGCCGCTTAGCCGGTGGCGTGGCTCACGACTTCAACAACCTGCTCATGGTCATCAACGGCTACACCGAGGTGTTGCTCGAGCAGTTGGACAAGGGCGGCGATATGCACACCAAGGTCCAGTCCATCCAGCAGGCGGCCGACCGCGCCGCGACCCTCACTCGCCAGTTGCTGGCCTTCAGCCGCAAGCAACTCCTCGAACTCAAAGTGATCGACGTCAACACCGTCATCGGTGACATGGAGCGCCTCCTTCGTCCCCTCATCGGCGAGAACATCGAATTGGTCACCCGCCTCTCCACCCAAACCGGACACACCCGCGCCGACGCCGGCCAACTCGAACAGGTCATCATGAACCTGGTGGTCAATGCCAAGGACGCCATGCCCGAAGGCGGCAAACTCACCTTGCAGAGCGCCGACGTGACCGTGCGTCCCGGCTTCAGCGAACACCGCTTTATTCTGCCCGGTCGCTACGCCGTGATCTCCGTTTCCGATACCGGCCACGGCATGGACAAAGAAACTCAGTCCCGCATCTTCGAGCCCTTCTTCACCACCAAGGAAAAAGGAAAAGGCACCGGCCTCGGCCTCTCCACCGTCTACGGCATCGTCAAACAAAGCAACGGATACGTCTTCGCTCAAAGCGAGGTCGGGAAGGGAACGACCTTCTACGTCTATTTGCCGCGCGCGGAAGAAAACGCGGAAGAACTGAGCCCCGCCCAGTCCCAGCCCAGCGAAGCCAGCGGCTGCGAAACCGTCCTGCTGGTAGAAGACGAAGAATCGGTGCGCGAACTGGTGCGCCTCACTCTCAGCGCTCGCGGCTACAAGGTCCTCGAAGCCGAAAATGGCGAAGCCGGCCTCAGCATAGCCGAGGCCTGTAAAGATCACATCGACATCCTGATCACCGACGTAGTCATGCCCGGCATCGGTGGCCGCGAACTAGCAAAAAAGCTGTTGATTATCCGTCCCGGCATCAGCGTCCTCTATCTTTCCGGCTACACTGAAGATGCCGTAGTTGCTCAGGGCGCATCCGGTCCAGCCAGCGCGTTTCTGCAGAAGCCCTTCACCTTGCAGAATCTAGCCAAAAAAGTCCGAGAAGTCCTGCGTTCCCGCCCCGCCCCCAAAGCCATAGCCAAATCAGCCTCAAACTGAACCAGCCAATGTAGCGCCGGGCGTCCCCCGCCCGGCCACCAAGCTACCAAGACCTGCAACTTTCCGCCGGTTCCCGAGTCTTATACTGTGGGAAGTGTGGGTTTTCGGCTTCCAACGAATCCAAAACCGCCCGCCGTGCGTAACTCAATAGGGTATGTAAACCATGTTAATCGGCAAACTAACGCCAATTGCGTCGTCCGAAATTACTCCCAAGTCGACCTATCTAAACCGTCGCAGCTTCCTGGCCGGCGCGGCCATCGCCGGAGCCGCCGCCGTAACCGGCGTCGCCTTTCGTGATCTAGCCGAACCCGCGTTCACCGCCCAAGCCAACGCCAAAATCGATGGCCTCCAAAAAAGTCCTTTCAGCACCACAGAAAAAGAAACTCCCTACAAAGACGTCACCAACTACAACAATTTCTACGAATTCTCTACCGACAAATACGAGCCTGCCGGTTTAGCCAAAGATTTCAAAACCCGTCCCTGGACCGTGACCATCGACGGTCTGGTGAAAAAAAAGCAGGTGCTCGACGTTGACGCCATCATCAAGATGGCTGCTCCCGAAGAGCGCATCTACCGTCATCGCTGCGTCGAAGGCTGGTCGATCGTAGTGCCCTGGGTAGGTTTTTCCTTGAGCGAAATCATCAAGCGCGCCGATCCGCTGCCCAAGGCAAAATACGTAGAGTTCACCACCTTGTACGATCCCAAACAAATGCCCGGCCAGCGTGTCAACGTCTTGGCTTGGCCCTACGTCGAAGGTCTCCGCATGGACGAGGCCATGCATCCTCTAGCCCTGCTCTGTTTCGGAATGTACGGCGAGGTGCTCCCGAATCAAGACGGCGCTCCGCTCCGCATCGTGATTCCCTGGAAATACGGCTTCAAAAGCGCCAAATCGATCGTCCGCATCCGCTTCACCGACACCCAGCCCTTGAACACCTGGCAGCAATCCGCCCCTAACGAATACGGTTTCTATTCCAACGTGAATCCGAATGTCGATCATCCCCGTTGGAGCCAAGCCAAGGAACGCCGCCTCGGAGAATTCCTGAAGCGTCCAACCTTGATGTTCAACGGCTACGATCAGGTAGCCAGCCTTTATTCCGGCATGGACCTGAAAAAGAACTTCTAGATTTGTAATTGGCAATTTGTAATTTGTGATTGAACCCCTCACTGAAACACCGGTTTTGAGATTCAAATTACAAATTACAAATCACCAATTACAAATGACTCTGCGTCTAACCAAAATCACGCTCTTCCTGGCCGCTCTAATCCCGCTCGAACGCCTGCTCTGGAAAGCCCTCCACGATTCCCTGGGCGCCAATCCCATCGAAGTCATCACCCACTCCACCGGAGACTGGACACTGATCTTTGTTCTAACCACGCTATCCATCACGCCTCTGCGCCGCATCACCCGCCAATACTGGCTGATCGGTCTCCGCCGCATGGTCGGCCTGTTCGCATTCTTTTATGGAACTTTACATTTCCTCACCTACATCTGGCTCGACAAGTTTTTCGATCTCCACGAAATGTTGAAAGACATCGAAAAGCGCCGCTTCATCACCGTAGGTTTCACCGCGTTCGTCTTAATGATTCCCCTAGCCCTGACCTCGACCGCCTGGTCGATCCGCCGCCTCGGCGGCAAAAACTGGCAGCGTCTGCACCGTCTCATCTATCTCACCGGAATCCTGGGTGTAGTGCATTACATCTGGCTGGTAAAAGCCGACCTCCACAAGCCCCTAGAATACGGAGCAGTCTTGACCGTCCTGCTGTCCTACCGGGTAGCAATCTGGGCCAAAGAAAAAGCCGCTGGAAAGCTCCATCATCCCGCGAGTCCAGTCCCAACTCCTCGTCCAGCGGAATTCGAGTAAAGCCGCCGTTTCGCTCCCGCGCTGTTAGCCGCGGAGCGGCGTAAGAATGCAGCCCACGGCGCAAGCCGTGGGGAAGGTGGCAAACAGACAAGCCCCAGCGGGGCGAAAGAACAGTTCGCGCAAGCGTTAGCCCCAATCGAACCTACCCAAATTCTTTCCACCGAAACTTTCCGCTACAATACGGGTTAGCGCATCTTACGAAAAAAGACAGGAGCGTCCTTATGAATCCCCCTACCTGCGCCCACTACGCCGGACGCCTGCTTCTGGTTCTGGCGGCAATCGCAAGCTTGTTGCTGGCAGCCGGCTGCGGCAACAATAACAACAGTGGGTTCGTCCCGCCCCTCGGCGGCAATTTCAGCAAATCCAGCCTCAGTGGCACCTATGTAATGAAGCAGACCGGGTACTTCGCGAACCAAGCCGGAAACGCCGTCCCATTTTCCGAGACGACTGTTTTTTCCGCCGACGGCAACGGCTCGCTTACCATCCTCGAAGATGACGGAGGTCCCCAACCCGGCCCCGGCTCGGAAAATCTTGCGGGATCCTACAGCATTGTTCGCGACGGCTCGGGTTCTCTGACTTTCAACTACACTCCCACCCCAAGCACTTACAACATCACCATGATCGACACCAATCACTTCTATGTGATGGAGGCCGACACTTTCGCGACTTCGTCTGGTTACGGTGTGGTGCAGACGCCGACCCCGAGCGCGACACCCTCAGGCACCTTCGTCTTCAAGTCGCACAACTTCGGCCTCAGTTCGAGGGTTGGAGGAATTACCATCGCCGGCGGCGTCTTCACTGGGACGCAAGATATTCTCACTCCCCCCGGCGGTACAAACGCGAGCCAGTCCATTTCTGGCTCCCTGGGCGCGCCCAGTTCGACCGGAGTAGGCACGTTCTCCCTGACTGCCCCGACCGGCAGCTTTTCCGGCAATTACTACGTGGTAAGTCCGAACGAGTTCTATTTTTTGGCGAAACCCAATTCCGGTTCGCTCGAAATCGGACAGGCTCAATTGCAAACCGGCGGTCCCTTCTCCGTTACCAACGCCTTAACCGCCGGATCCTACGTCTTAGGCAGTCGTGGAGACACGATCGACACCAGCTTTATCCAGCCCGCCATTCACACGGCTGGCGTCTTTACCACCGACGGTGCCGGAAATGTCACCACTGGCACCTTTGACTACGTGAACGGCTCCAACGTCGAGGACAACAACGGTGCCGGTCTCACGGTCAGCGCCGGCGCCAACTACACGTTTGACCCCAGCGGCGACGGCAACGGAACCGTCACTCTGCCTTTAAGCAACGGTGCCACCCTCTCCGAGGTTTTCTGGATGATAAGCCCCACCCGCGCCTACTTCCTGAACAACAGCACGCAAGCAGTCGAGGATGGCAGCTTCACCGTGCAAACCGGTGCTGTCTCAACCCTCAGCAGCCAGGCCGCCTTCGTTATGGATGGCTTTCCCGGTGATTACGGGGACCAGGTAGGAGTTTTCGAGCCCACCACTGGCAGCAACTTCAACTGGAACGAGGAAGCAAACGAAGCCGGTTTTGGGGGGGCGCCGCTCGGAACCACCGGCGCCTATATCGCCGGTTCGAACGGCCGCTTCACGGTGACTGTCAACAACTTTACCAATATCACCGGCAGCCCCAGCTTATTGGTCTTCTACCTGAGTTCCCCCACCACCGGATACATGGTGGAAGTAGACGGCAGCGGCGACATAGGAGGCGTTTTCGCCCAGCAAACCAGCCCCTAAGATTTAGTGGAGCGCCGGGCGTCCCCGCCCGGACCACCCCGCAGCAGGGTTCTAAGTTCAAAGCGACGCGACCAACGTCTCGCTACCACTGCGCGGCGGAAATCTTGTCAAGCCCCCATTTCGACGATTTTCCTCGTAACTCAATGAATCGCCTACGAATATAAAGTCGAGAAGCTTGTCCGGGCGCCCGACCGGATTTGGTAAAATAGAACTATAGGGGCCAAAAGGGGTGCGGATTTCCCGCACTCTTTTTCTTTTTGCCCCGCAGGCGTCCCCAAGTCTTACACCGCAACGGACAATCTAAGTCCTTACCGCCGAGGCATTTCCAAGTAAGCCCCGTAAATTGAGGCATTTGCAGAAATGGGGGGGAGGGGTCCCCCTTGAATCGCGAAACGCATTTGCCGACAACTGAGAACCGATAACTGATTTAGGAGCCCTCATAATGTCAACTTATCCAGGCGAACGCTGCCAGCACATAAAAATGAATGGAGATCGTTGCCGAGCGTCCGCCCTGCGCGATCGGAAGTTTTGCCGCTTCCACTGTTCCTGCTCCGACGTGGAGGTCGACGTCAGCACCTCCGCGGCCGTCCCGGCGGCTCCCTTTTTCCTCCCCGTCCTCGAGGACGCCGCCTCGATTCAGCTAGCGATTGCGCAGGTCTGTGAACATCTCTTGCACCGTCGGCTCGACGCCAAAAAGGCTGGAGTTCTCCTCTACGCCATGCAGGTCGCCTTGTCGAACCTGAATCGCCTGAATGAGGCTAATAGTCAGCCCAAGGACGAAGATGGAAACAACCAGGATAGAAATGAAGATAAGGGCAAGGATAAAAGTCAGAAGCCAACCGACAACCGACACCCGACAACCGAGAACTGAGGACTGAGAACTGAGAACTGAGAACTGAGAACTGAGAACTGAGAACTGAGAACTGAGAACCGGGAACTGAGAACTACCCCCGAAGGAGCAGTGGTCTACTTTCCCCATATCGAATACCATGGTCGATTCGTGAATTTCTCGGCTAAAGCGGGGAATGGAAAACACTACCACTAAGCAGTCTCTGCCAGCGCTGACCGGAGCCCGCACGCAACGGGTGCTGGTGGCCACAACCGCCATGCTGGCGTTTATTTCGTTCTGGCGGGCGGCCGCGATCGTGCTCAATGACATGGGCTCCTCCGCGTTCTACGCGGGCGCCATTGCCGAGCACTTTGTGGGCAAAGCCGCTCCCTGGTTCATCCTCGCCATCATGTTGCTCTCCTACGCGGTCCGTTCCGTCTACATCGAGAGCTGCAGCATGTTCGTGCGCGGCGGTGTGTATCGGGTGGTGAAGGAGGCCATGGGTGGAACCCTGGCCAAGTTCTCCGTTTCGGCGCTCATGTTCGACTACATCCTGACCGGGCCTATCAGCGGCGTGTCGGCGGGCCTGTACCTGGTGGGTTTGCTCAACGAACTGCTGCACTATTTCCACCTCCCTTTCGATCTTCCCGTGAACGCTACCGCCGCCGTCTTTGCCGCCCTGGTCACGATCTACTTTTGGTGGGAGAACATCAAGGGCATACCCGAATCCAGCGAAAAAGCGCTCCGCATCATGTATGTCACGACGGTGATGGTGGTGCTGATGCTGGCGTGGTGTGGCTATACGCTGTGGGTGCGCGGGGCTCATCTTCCACCGCTGCCGCGGCTGGCGAATCTTGTCTACTCCGACGATGCCCTGGGCTGGTTGCGCCACACCTCGCTGCCCTACACCGTCGGACTGATCGGCCTTTTGGTCGGTCTCGGCCACTCGGTGCTGGCCATGAGCGGCGAGGAAACGATGGCTCAGGTGTATCGCGAGATTGAGCATCCCAAGCTGCGCAATCTGGAAAAAGCGGGCTTCGTCATCTTTGTCTACAGTTTAATATTCACCGCCGGCGTCGCATTCTTCGCCGTCATGATCATCCCCGACGCGGTGCGCCAGAATTTCTTCGACAACCCAATCGGCGGCCTGGCCATGTACCTGGTTGGGCCCTTGTCTCTGCGGCTGGCGTTTCGCGCTTTCGTCGTCGTGGTCGGAGTCTTGATGCTGGCCGGAGCCGTTAACACGGCGATCGTGGGCTCAAACGGCGTCCTCAACCGCGTCTCCGAGGATGGCATTCTCCCCCACTGGTTTCGCCGCCCCCACCGCCGCTTCGGGACCTCCTACCGCATCCTGAATCTGGTCGTAGGCCTTCAGCTTCTCACCATTCTTCTGAGCCGAGGCAATATCTTCCTGCTCGGTGAGGCGTACGCCTTTGGCGTCATGTGGAGCTTCGCCATGAAGGGCTTGGCCGTGCTGGTGCTGCGCTACAAGCAGCCCGGGAAGCGGGAATTTCGCGTGCCCCTCAACCTGAAGGTAGGGAACACCGAGATCCCGATCGGTCTGGGCCTGATTACGGTTACGCTGGTCGCGTTGTGCGTCATCAATCTTTTCACCAAGCAAGTCGCGACGCTTTCCGGGGTGGCGTTCACGATCATTTTTTTCGTGGTTTTCGAAGTTTCCGAAAAGATGACCAAGCGCAGCGCCGGGGCGCATACCCAACTTGACCAGTTCAATCTGGAGCCGGGCGACGACCTGACGCCCGAAGGGCTCGGAGTGCGCCCTGGGAATATTTTGGTGATGGTCCGTAACTACAACACACTTTATAACCTGGGAGCGGTGCTCGACCGAGTCGATCCGCGCAAACAGGATGTGGTCGTGCTCCACATGCGATTTCTTTCGCGCGCGGAATCGGGCGAGGGTGAACTGGCCCCGGAGCAGCTTTTCAGCGTGGAGGAACAAGATCTCTTTACCCGGGCGCTGGCCTTGGCCGAGAAGAAAGGAAAGACGATCCATCTGGCGGTTGCTCCCGCCACCGAAAAGTGGGACGGCATCCTGCGCGCTGCCCAGAGCTTGGAGTCTTCCGCGGTTGTGCTGGGCCCGTCTCCCAATCGGCCGGTGATTGAGGAGGCACGAATCGCCGGCCTGGCGTGGGAGCGCCTGCCGGATCCCAAGCCCCGACTGACTCTCGAGATCTATTCGCCGGGTGGCCAGGAGCATATCTTTTATGTCGGACCGCACGTGCCGCGGCTTACGCCCAAGGAGATCGACCTGCTGCACGGCATCTGGCTGGAACTGAGCTGCGATGTTGCCCCGGAAGAAATCCATCACCACGACGTGATCCACTTCGCCCTGCTGGAACTGCAGCAGGACCTGAACAGTGCGGAGCGGGAGAGTGTGTTGCGACGGTTGCGGCTGCATCTCGAGGAAATCAAAGACAGGCGCGAGTCCAGTTCTTGAAGAATTTGCGGGAGAACTCGTCGTGCGCCCGTCTTTCGCCCCTCCCGGGATTGCTCATTCCCACTTGTACCCCACGGCTTGCGCCGTGGGCTGTATTCTCAAGCCGCTTCGCGGCTGATTACTTCGTCAACTATCAAAGCCTCACAGGTAGTGGCTCAGTTTGAAATTTTCTTTTGATAGGGGCCGCGCTTCGCCGGTTTCGGCATCGCAGCGTTCCCCATCTCAATCAGTTCTTCAATCGTCCAAGCGTGATCGCATAACCCAGATTCCATAGCTGGGGTAACCCGCAAAGTTTGATGAATGCGGACGTAGTTGCAATACATGAAGTGAAGTGCGACCGCGTAGGCGTGATTGTCGATTTTCTTGGAGAACGCATTGGTTAAGCGAGTGAATCGCCGTATGTGCATCCGCATGGTTAAGTTTTGCCGTTGGACATAGGATGTACTTACGTGCTTGGGGTCTGGGTTTCCGCTGACAGACTTCATTTCGCAGCCGATGCAGACGGCGGGCGAGTAGCGTGTTTCATTTTCGAGAGAAGCGCCGTAAATCTTATGCAGTTGAGCATGGTCCACATCAGCGCCGAAGGCATTTTCGACCGCTTCCAAATACGCCTTATGCCCGTCAGTGGTGATCTGAACACGGTTACGAATACGGTTCGCGCAATCCTGCATGAAGTCCGTGGCCCAGTCTCCACCACGCCCACCGACCAGATAGCTGACAACGAGTTTGGTATCCGCGTCGATTCCGACCCATGTCCAAACATCACCCCATCCAATTTCCTTTTTTTGCGCGCTGACGCTCTTCGCCTTCGCTCCGACATATGACCATATTTCGTCACACTGGAGACGGCGGACCGTCACATCGCGCACGTGCTGATCGTGATATACCATGCACGCTTGGCCCAGATCGACTAGCAGTTTGGTCACTGTATTGCGAGCAACTTCTGTCATGCGCGACGTAGAACGGATGCTGTTTCCTTCGACTAGTGCCGCAACGACCCGGATGCGGTCCTCGTTTCTCAGCGTGTTCATATTGAGCATTATGCTTGAGCGAATAAAAATAGTCAAGCATTTTGTTCAATTTGTTCTTGCAAACGGTAGCGCACGACGTTACTATCGTCTAGGAGATAGTCTCCAAGTTTTTCCCCCATTGGCCGATTTTAACAATATCCTGTTTATAAATGGGTGGTATCATGCGTCGCATGAAAAACCCTGCGTTCTATTGCTGCGTCTAACCAGCACGGAGGTCGCATGGATGTAAATGTTCGTGCGTTCCGCGTGGTGCAAGCAGCCCTCGCGGAGCCAAAAGAATCTACTACTGTAGACGCAAAAAGGGAATCGGCGCGCAAGGGCGGGCTGGTCGGCGGCCCTTCGCGTGCCCGTTCTATTAGCGCGGAGCAGCGACGTGAGATCGCTAAAAAAGCGAGCCGGGCTAGATGGCGGAACAAGACTACTTAACCACACAGACCCCAGAGAAGGTTTGAGAAATGAATGAAAGTTTCGTTTTGGATGCCGGAGTGATCGGCGGCAATTGCGGGCCGCTGGAACGCGCATTAGATTTTCTCGCTTCGCGTTCTAAGAAGTCCGCACGTCAGGTGCCTGCACCAGCACATGAGGTATTCAAGGGCATCCTAGACGCCACTGAACAAATGCTATTGAATGTAATCGAAACGCGCACCGAAGCTGAGTTTGATCAAGCGTTTGAGACCGCGTGGCCAAGGTATGCCACTGTGGCCATCGCGCTATCGAGTGTTGCGCATTCCTTAGTGCCAGCAGATGTAATTAACCGTCTCACGCGGGAGTCCATCTGCGAAGTAGAGGCCGATGTCAAAGACAAAGCATTAGCTGCCTTTGGTTCGTCCATCAGAGATCAGCTTCTGTTCACCGTGTGGACGCTTCGTAAAATCAGTGATGTATTGGCGCAAATGACAGCCGTGAAGGCCGACCCCTCAAAGCGCGCAGAGGATTTGGAATATCGTGCACAATTCACCACGTATGCTTTGCGCGCCCAATTCAGTTTGGAGTGTCTCCAGATGGCGCTCCGGCTGAATCATCCCATCTATCCAGAGGTTATGGACGGACTCCAAGACGGCCTTCGCTCCATGGTCAATGCCTATGCGTGGGCGCGGAAAGGTCTCGCGCTACGCATCCCCGAAGATGATTCGACTATGCCGAATATGGTGTCCGATGAAGAGGACGACGATCTTGCTCGATCTTCAATGCAGGATATGGCGTTTCTTTTGGATGCAGAAGAGAACCAGTAAAAAATGGCTCTTGATCCCGCGACTCCGCTTGATCCTGGGGACATTTATTGGATAAACCTGCCACACCAAGGCGGTAGTGAACAGGCAGGGCGGCGTCCTTGCATTGTCATGTCCCGGCGTTCTCTGAACACTGGGAACACAGTCGTAGTGGTTCCGATGACGACAAATGTTAAGAAGGCCACAGCGTGGAAAGTGGCCCTCCCCGTGAACGAAATAATCAAAGATATTGGCTGTACATCCGAGATTCAACCGAGTGTAGCGCTCTGCCATCAAGTGAGAGCGGTGGACAAAAGGCAGTTTGACACCAAGATCGGCAAACTGTCACAGCTTGCCGTTCTCGCTGTGCAGCTTGGCCTAACCTACCTGTTCGAGATTCGATAAATTTCAAACTGAGCCACTACCGCCTCACACGGTGAACCTTCCAAACCCGGGGAGTTGGTGTAGAATGCTGGCCGACCAAGCTGTTTCTTCACGGAGAAAAAGCATGCGCTCCCTCACTTGCCTTTTAATTGCATTCTGCCTATCAGCCAGTTTGATCTGTGCTCAAGACCCGCCGAAGTTCTCACCGGCCCAGCAGGAAGTGCTTAACGTTCGCATCGCATTAAGAGAGGCAGCTCAAAAGCGGGATATGACAGCTTGGTCTCGCTACGTCGCGGATGATTGCATCTTCAGCACCGATGATGGCGAACTGAAGACCAAGGCGCAATTTATAGCGTTCGGTAAGAAAACACCCTTTGAGTACGACCACTCGGTGAATCCGCGGGACTATGTCATCCACGTATACGGCAGTACAGCGGTGATTAACTTCCGGATCACCGTACACGAACAGTTTACGGATGCCGACATCATCAGTGAGCAGCGGCAAACGGAGACCTATGTCAAGCAAGACGGCTCCTGGCTGTTGGTGGCGAGGCAATGGGACAACATGCCGGTAAACTTCCACAAGCCGGTTACGGTAGATACCAGCGTTTATAAAGATTATGTCGGGCAATATCAGTGGCGTCCTGGGGATAATGTGGAGACCTACTCGCTAAAGGATGAGAAGCTGTTCTCAGACCTTGGCGGGGAAGAAGAGGAGGCTTTGCCATTAGGCTCCGAAACCTTCTTCTTCAAAGATGATCTCGCAAGTTACACCTTTGTCCGCGACGCTCAGGGTCATGTCAGCGGCTACATCTATCACCGTATTGACGGACAGGAAATTCACGTCAAGCGCATCAAGTAAGTTGGGAAGGGCGATGTGGTTGTTGGCGCGACCTCGCGATCACACTCCAAACCCCAGTCGGCCGGTCCACCCGGCGAGCAAAGCGGGGTCCTGAAGGTAGGGGCGGAATATTGCCTCCGTCGGAGACATGGAGCCTTGCCGAAGCTGTCCGCGAGGTCGAGTTCAAGCGGTTACGCTACTTAATCGCTTCCGCGGCGATCCGTTCGGTAACGAACGCCTCAATCACGTCGCCAGCTTTGATGTCGCCGTAGTTCGAGATGGAGATGCCGCACTCCATGCCGCTGGTTACCTGCGAGGCATCGTCCTTGAAGCGGCGCAGCGAGCCGACTTTGCCTTTGAACACAACCACGTTATCGCGCAGCAAGCGCACTTCGGAATCGCGCTTGATCAAGCCATCGGTTACGCGGCAGCCGGCAATCGTTCCCACCTTCGGAATGCGGAAGGTCTCCAGGACCTCGGCGCGTCCCTGGTAGGTTTCCTTGATCGTCGGCTCGAGCAGCCCGGTCATGGCGCGCTTGATCTCGTCCTGCAGTTCGTAAATGATCGAGTGCAGCCGGATGTCAACTTTTTCCTGATCGGCCAGTTCCTGTGCTTTGCGCTCCGGACGCACGTTGAATCCAATGATGATGGCATTCGAAGCTGAAGCCAGCAGCACATCGGTCTCGGTGATCGCGCCAATGCCCGACCGTAGCAACTTCAAGCGCACTTTTTCATTCGACAATCTGCCCAGCAAGTCGCCCAGCACTTCGACGGAGCCCTGCACGTCGGCCTTGAGAATGACGTTCAGTTCCTTCATGCCCGCGGTTTTGAGCTGCTCCGCCAGGCCTTCGAGCGAAACGCGGGAGCTCTTGGCGAGCGCCGCTTCGCGAGCCTTCTGCTCGCGGTAATCCGAGATGTCGCGAGCCTTCTCGCGGTCGGCAACCACCACAAACTGATCGCCCGCTTGCGGCAACCCTTCCAATCCGATAATCTCCACCGGCGTCGAAGGCGAAGCTTCCTTCAGGGGTTTTCCGCGATCGTCGAACATCGCCCGCACTTTTCCATAGACGTTTCCGACGACAAAGTTATCGCCCGCGTGCAGCGTGCCGTTCTGGACCAGAATCGTTCCCACCGGACCGCGTCCGCGATCCAGTTTGGCTTCCAGCACCAATCCGCTCGCCGCCCGTTCCGGAGTTGCTTTCAACTCCTGCAAGTCGGCGGTCAACAGAATCATTTCCATCAGCAGATTGAGATTCGTTTTCTGCTTCGCGGATACATCGACAAACACGGTCTTGCCGCCCCACTCTTCCGGAACCAGCCCGCGATCCGCCAGTTGCTTCTTCACCCGTTCCGGCAGCGCGCCCGGTTTATCGATCTTGTTGACCGCAACAATAATCGGAACTTCAGCAGCGTGTGCGTGGTCGATTGCTTCCACCGTTTGCGGCATCACGCCGTCGTCGGCCGCCGTGACCAGCACCACGATATCGGTAGCCTTAGCTCCCCGAGAACGCATGCGCGTAAACGCTTCGTGACCGGGAGTATCCAGAAACACGATCTCGCGACCGTATGCCGGAGACGCCGTGTCGGTAATCGAAACCTTGTAAGCTCCGATGTGCTGCGTAATGCCGCCCGCTTCGCCGCCCGCCACATTGGTGGAGCGGATGGAATCGAGCAGCGTAGTTTTACCGTGGTCCACGTGGCCCATGATCGTAACCACTGGAGGACGCGCGACTGCTTCCGCGCCCTCTTCGCTGCTCTCAACCGCTGCGTCCGTGTCTTTCGCTGCCTGTTCTTCGAAGGTAATCACTTCGGTTTCCGCTCCGAAGAAGCGCGCCATTTCGCTGGCCAGTTCCGCATCCAGCGTCTGGTTGATGGTGGCAAACACGCCGCGCACCACTAGACGCGCGATCACGTCTTTGGCGCGAATGCCCAGCTTCTCGGCCAGATCTTTTACCGAAATGCCTTCCGTGATTGTGATGTTGCGCGTGATGGGCGCCGGTTCGTTGCTGATGATCATGCGCGGCGGCGGAGTGTAGCCCTTCATCGGGCCTTCTTTTACTCCACGCGGCACGTAGCGTTGTCCCGGTCGCCGCGACGGCGCTCCCGGACGCGCTCCCGGACGCGACGGTCCTGGCGGTGCGCCGATTCCCGCTCCCGGACCCACGCCCAACGGACGCGATCCTGCTGGCGCCACGCGCGTAGGATGCATCGGCCGTCGTTCGCCCGGACGAAGCGGCGGACGCGCACCTGGCGCTCCCGGCGCTTGCGGTCGCGCCGTGCGCTGAAAAATTGGCTGTCCCGGAACTGGCCGCCCAGGCGTGGCCCGCGGAACTGCTCCCGTCGCAGACGCCGGAGGCATGGGCGCCTTGTACACCGGTCGCGGTCCCGTCTGCGGCATGATCATTCGCGGCGGCGGAGCAAGCGGAGTCGAAGGCTTCACGGGCGCGGCCGCTTGCATCTGCATCACATTACTTGGTGCGGGAGGTTCGGCCATTGGCGGAGCGCCGCCCGCTGGCGCGGCAGGAGTAACCCGCGGCGGAACGGCGATAGCCGACGAGGATGCGGTCGGGGTCGAAGTGGACCCGGCAGTCGGTGTGGGAGCGGCCGGCGGAACTGCGGGAACTTTAGGTGGAATGACAACCACCGACGGCGGACGGTATGTGGCTGCGACCGATGCCGGCGTCACGATTCGAGGTGCTGGCGGCGCAGGAGCAGGAGCCTCCGCAGCGGGCTTGGCTGGTATTTTCGGCGCCACTGGAGCAACAGGAGTTTCCGCCTTCGCTTCCACCGCCGGAGTCACCGGAGGCCGAACTGCCGGACGCGCGGCAGGATGCTCGGCGACGCTCTTTTGCTGGGTAATCGCGCGGAGCACGTCACCCGGTCGCGAGATATGCGAGAGGTCGATCTTGGTCTTAATCTCTTCTTCGCCGTGCATGGCGCGAGATGAAGTTCTCGCCGCACTCGGCGCCGCATCAGAGCGACCGCGGAGATGCTTTCGCACCAGGTCCGCTTCGTGGTCTTCCAGTGAACTGGAGTGCGTTTTCTTCTCCGTGACGCCCACCGTGGTCAGTACGTCAAGAATTTCCTTGCTCTTGACTTCCAGCTCACGGGCCAGATCGTTGATTCGAATCTTACTCATCCGCTCTCGTTCCTCTTTTGTCCCGCTAATCGCGCGTCTCTAAGCTCGCATGTCGAACCTCGTATGCTAAACCGCGTATCTCCAACCTCTGACTTCTAATCTCTGCTGACGAAGCCCGCGCCTTCGGTTCGGAGGCAACTCCGAACTCGCCACTGCCCTCAGTTCTGCTTGTCTTCCGGGGCTTCTTCACTCGCGGCTGATTCGGCCGCGGTGTCTTCAGTTGCAGGCTCGGCGCTTTCGTCGGCTTGCGCTACAGCTGCTTCCCCAGGCGCTTCACCGGCCAATGTGTCCGCTTCGACCGAGCCTTCGGCCAGCGATTCCTCGCCGACTCCGGTTTCGGAGGCTTCCGTTTCAGAGATTCCCGCTTCGGTGGCGGTTTCTCCGGTTGTTTCCGTTTCCGCGGTGGCGACGGCCTCGCCGCCATCCAGCGTGGCAAAGTAATTATTGACCGCGATACTGATTTTTTCCACCGTTTTCGGGCCGATGCCCTCAATCGCTTCCAATTGTTCGGGCGTCATATCGGCCAGCGATTCCACTGTGTTCACGCCCGCCGCCTTCAGTTTCTCGACCAGGCCTTCGCCCAACCCTGTAACCAGTTCGAGCGGAGTCACGGTCTGTGTGACCAGCGCCGACATCTGCTGCTCTACTTCCTGCCGTTTTTCTTCCTCGCTCTTGATGTCGATCTTCCAGCCCAGCAGCTTGGCCGCCAGCCGGACGTTCTGTCCTTTTTTTCCGATCGCGAGCGACAGTTGGGTATCGTCGACCACCACTTCCAGATGCTTGTCCGCCGCATCCACAACCGTAACCCGGCTCACTTTCGCCGGCTGCAACGCTTTTTCAGCGAACGTCACCGGATCTTCGTGATACTCGATGATGTCGATCTTTTCTCCGCGCAATTCGCGGATAATCGACTGCACCCGCATGCCTTTCATGCCCACGCAAGCGCCGACCGCATCGACGTCTTTGTCCTTCGACATCACTGCGATCTTGGTGCGTTCGCCCGCTTCCCGCGCAATCGCACGAATCACCACCGTGCCATCGTAAATTTCCGGCACTTCGGTCTGAAACAAATGCTGGACTAATTCCGGAGCCGAGCGCGAAGCCACCACTCCCGGACCTTTCACCGCTTTTTCCACGCGCACGATTACCACGCGAATCCGTTCGCCGACGGCGAACGATTCCAGCCGCGACTGCTCCTTGCGTCCCATGCGCGCTTCGGCCTTGCCGATATCGAGAATCACATCCGGACCTTCGAGCCGCTTCACGGTGGCATTCACGATCTCGTTTACGTGCCCGATGTACTCGTTGTAAACCGTGTCGCGCTCCGCCTCGCGCACTTTCTGAAAGATCACTTGCTTCGCCAGTTGCGCCGCGATACGACCCAAAATTCCTTCCGTCACTTTCGGAATCAGCAGCTCTCCGCCCGCTTCGGCCGCCGGGTCCAGCTTTCGCGCCTGCTCCACCGTGACCTGCAGATTGGGATCTTCCACCTGTTCCGGAGTCTCGACAATCGACTTCACCGCATACGCGCTGATCTTGCCGCTATCTTTGTCGAGCACGGCGCGCAAGTTTTCCTGCGTCTTGTAGTATTTGCGAGTGGCGACGACAATGGCGTCCTCCACCGCACTCACCACAATCCGCGGATCAATGCCCTTTTCCCGGCTGACCCCTTCGATGATGTTGTAGAGCTCACTCGCCATATAAAGTCCAGGTTTCAGAGTTTCAAGGTTTCAACGTTTCAAGGTAAGCACAGCGATTCGCTGGAGCACCGATTCTTGCTCTTTGAAACCTTGAAACTTTGCAACCTTGAAACCTTTAGATCTCAGGAACTAAATTCGCCTTCTCCACGTTCCCTAGCTCAATCTCGACCTTCGCTGCTTCGCCGTCCTTCGGACGCATTTTCTTCTTTCGCGCCGCGCTCAAATCCAGCAGCAGCCTTCCGTTCTCGAAACTTTCCAGCTTCCCTTCAAAATGCCGGTTGTTGTTCACCGGTTCCCGCGTCATTAACTTCACGCGCTGTCCGCGGAAGCGTTCAAAATCCGCTGCCTTCGTCAGCTTGCGGTCGAGTCCCGGAGAGGAAACCTCCAGCACATACGATCCGCCCGGCACTGTATCCTCGACATCGACGATCGTGCCGAACTCGCGGCTGAAGTTCGCGCAATCCTCGTGCGTAACTCCCTCGGGACGATTCGCCGAGGGCACCGCTCCCGGCTTATCTTTGGCCGGACGATCGATGAACGGACGATCGATAAACACCCGCAGCATGCGATGTTTGCCGGCGCCGCAAACTTCCACCTCGACTACTTCCAGCCCGCTCGAGCCCGCTACGCGCTCGGCAATCTGCCGGACCTTATCCAAATCAAGAGCCATGTTTTCAACAAGTTGCTCAGAATCGTCGCGCCCGCCGGTCCCCACGAATCGGCCCAACTAAAAAGTGGGCTTTCGCCCACTGGTGTGCTTCGACAATCCTGACACTACGACACAACAGTTTTCACTTTTAACTATACGCCGCCAAAAAATAAAACACAAACCAGCGCGCCGGCTGAAAACAGCTCGCGTAGGGACGGGCGTCCTCGCGGAGCCGGCCCTGAACAAGGTTGAAGATTACAGAAGTATCGGAAGTAACCTTGCCCCTGAAGTCCTCATCCCCCAAACTTCTTCTGATGCACTTTTCCCGCGCCCATTTAGCGATCGCCATCGGCGCCGCCAGCCTGCTGGTCCTCGTGTTTCTCGGCTATCTGTACTGGCTGAACAACCAGGGCCCGGTTCTTGCGCGTTCCGAAGAGCGCGACCCGCTCACCCAGATGCCGATCAGCATCACCATGAATCCGTTTCGCGATCGCACTATCGAACGCGTTGCCAACAGCTTCATCGCGGAAATGCGCGATGGCAATTGCCGCCAACTTCTGGCCCAGTGGGAAAAAGACTACCGCAAGAAAAGAGCTGACTTCCTCTGCAACTCGGAAGCCCAACATCCTCTTATTTCCTGGAACTTGATCGAATGGGAAGACCGGCCGCCGCTGATAATTCTGCACTATAAAGGCCAACGCTACAGCACTCCGGCGCAAGACGCAACCTACAAAGATCTCTTCTCTGTAACCGAAGAGAAAAAGGATTCGGGCTGGACCGTCACCAAGTACGACTCGTTCTATTAGGTTGCTGAAGAGCCAGGGTTCGCATCTGGGCGGACGCTACTGCCCGGCGCGAACGGGCGAGACCATCAGAGGGCTGGCGCCCCGTTTCTTGTTGTCGCCCTTGTCGGTCTGGTAAACCAGCGAAAGCGCGCCGTCGCTCGAAGTCGTGGCGCTGGCCAATTCCGCGGCGAGACCCTGATAGGAGCGGCCAATTTCGTGATTCCCCTGCGCGGCCACTGGACTGCCTTTGTCAATCGCCGGCCCGATGACCTGGAAGTTGTTGGGCACCTTCCAGAGCACGCTGCAATTGGTGGCCTTCTCGACATCTTCATCGCTGAAACCGGGAATCTTTTTGTAACGGTTGAGCACGATGCGCAGGCGGTCGCGTCCCGCGCCTTCCTGCAGAAAAGCGTGAATTCGTCCCGCGCTCCACAGCGAAACGACATCGGTCTGCGTCACCAGCAGCACCGCGTTCGAAAGGTCGCAGACCATTTGCATCGTGCCATCCATGCGGCCGGAGCCATCGATCACCACGAAGTGATACTGGCCCACCAGCAGGTCAAAGAGACGAGCCAGTTCGGAAGCGGTCGGCATGCTGCTGTGCGGCTGCTGCGCGCCGGCCAGCAGATGAAGGCCATTGCGATACGGCGTCATCAAGCCGTCGAGCAGCGAACCATCCATGCGATGCAAATTCTGCAAGGCATCGATCAGCGTGAATTGGGGGCGTAGATTCAGCTGCAGGGCAGCGTGACCGATGGGAGCGAAATCGACCAGCACCACGCGTCCGTGAGTTTCCTGCAAGGCGACGGCGGTATTCACCGCGGTGGTAGTGGCGCCGGCTCCGCCCTTGGCGTTCAGAAAAGTGAAGACGCGGGCACGGCTCGAACTGCGCTGCGCCCGGCTCAAGGTGGCCGAGAAGCGTGTAAAGGCTTCGATCAAGGCCTCGCGGCTGGCGGCAAGATCCAGAAATTCCCGAGCGCCCGCGCGCATGGCGGAAACGATGTTGGTTGGCTGATTCATTTCGCCCACCGCAAAAATCGTAACTTCGGGCGTACTGGCGTGAATCAGTTCGATGGTGCGGATGGCGCGCGCCGGATTCTTGGGATCGATACTGACCAGCACAACTTCGGCGTGCTGATCCTGCAATTGACGGAGAATCGCGTCGCCAGGTCCGAGCGGGAATCCGATGTGGCTCAATACGGTTCGCGCCAGGTTGGTGCTCTCCACCCGGCTATGAAGTACGACGGATTGTTCGCGGTCCTCGGTAAGGAGGGCGACGGCGATCCCGGGCATGACTCGATTCTCGGTGTCCAATGTCATGCTACGAACTTCCAGCGTCCAGGCCAAATGACCTTCGTAATCGAAGGGGACGGGCAGGCGACCCGACAGGTCGTCGGCTGGTCTTCAAGGGGGAAGAGCCCGACAGACTTCTGTTTTGTCCCATTGTAAGGCAAAGGAGAGCGCTTGAAAAGATGGACGGCCGGAAACCAGCCCTCAGCGCGGCGCCAGGCCCGAAGCTCCGGCCGCTGCACTGGCGGCGGAAACCCGTACGAATTGAGAGACGAGTTTGTCGGTGGGCAAGTACTCGTAGGAATCAAGCCGCACCGCGATGCCGGTTCGTTGACCGCTGTGCGCCTGACTTGCTGGCAGGTTACCGATCATAGGAGCAGCCGATCGCAACACCCGTCCACGACAACGCACCGGCATGTTTTCCGCCAGGGTGATTTCCGAGGGCATGGTAAAAGTCAATTCCACGACCGCTCCTTCGGGCAGCGCGGTCTCGGCGTAAAAGAAAATTCCACGTCCGCTCAGGTTCTGAATAAATCCAGGCACAGTCCGTCCGTCGAAGTGAACCGCCAATGGCTGGTGCACCTCGAAACGCTGCGCCCCGCGGCGTTCCAGACGATTGGGACCTGTCATCGTTCGTCGTCCGTCCTTCCCCGGATATCTCTCGGTGACCTATCGTAGACTCTATCGCGGATTGCTCGGCGCGGGAAGTTGCAAGTCGGTCACCCGCGCGGGCTGTGGAAATTCGTCTAGAAAGTAAACAAGATGGAGTGACGGGCGTCGCTTCGGCACGGTCAGGTCAGGCTCTCGCCCGTCCATGCAGCGTACGGCATGTACCGTACTCGTGCTGGTTGCCGGGTAGTGGTCCAGTTTGGAAATTACCGCCCATCAGCGGCTAAAGCCGCACTCAAAACAGTGCATTTACCGCAGCGCTGAAGCGCTGCGCCACCCAAAAACAACCCCCCAAAAGGAGTTTTTCCGCAGGCTGTAAATCCGCAATGAAAATGCGAAGCTTACGGCACGGCTGAAGCCGTGCCCTTTCAAAGCCGCTTCAAACTGCACCACCAGTGGTTGCCGTCATCCCTTGCCGTCACATCGAAGATGTGAAAAAGTTCTAGAAGAGTGCGAGTGGCGAAAGGGAGATGATCGAAGAGAGAAATTCCGATGCGCTGGAAGAAGTGGCAGCAAAAAAGGCGCGCTTGCCCAAGTGGGCGGTCACCCTGCGTGCCCTGCGTCACCGCAATTTTCAGCTTTTCTTCAGCGGCCAACTCATCTCTCTCATCGGAACCTGGATGCAGACCGTAGCCCAGGCGTGGCTCGTCTATCGCCTGACTGGATCTGCCCTGTTGCTAGGTTCGGTCGGTTTTGCCAGTCAGATTCCCGTCTTCCTGATCGCACCTTTCGGAGGCATTACCGCCGATCGTGTCAATCGCCAACGCCTCGTGATCGCCACGCAAACTGCGTCGCTGATTCTCGCCGGCATTCTGGCAGCGCTCACGCTGACTCGACACGTCCAGGTGTGGCATATCTTTGTGCTGGCCGCTCTGCTCGGAGTGGTGAACGCCTTCGATATTCCCGGGCGCCAAGCCTTCCTCGTCGACATGGTCGGCAAGGAAGATCTGATGAACGCCATCGCGCTGAACTCGTCGATGTTCAATGGCGCTCGCGTCATTGGCCCAGCCATCGCCGGAATCCTGGTCGCAAAGATCGGCGAAGGCTGGTGCTTTGCCGCCAATTCCATCAGCTACATCGCTGTCATCGTCGGCCTGGCTTTGATGCATGTACACTGCGCTCCGCGCGCCAGCGATCACTCGCCGATCGAAGACATCATCGAAGGTTTTCGCTGGGTCAATCAAACCAAGGTCATCCGCGCGTTGCTCTTGCTGATTGGGGTGATGAGCCTGGTGGCCATGCCCTACACCGTGCTGATGCCGGTCTTCGCCGACAAAATTCTGCACGGCGGCGCGCGCGGCCTGGGCATCCTGATGGGCGCCACAGGAGTTGGCGCGCTTCTCGGAGCCTTGACGTTGGCCGCCAAAACCGGAGTGAAAGGGCTGGGCCGCTGGGTGACGATCAGCTGCGCGAGCCTGGGAATCACCTTGATTTGCTTTTCATTCTCGACTTCATTCTGGTTGTCGGTTGCGCTCCTGTTGCCCGCCGGCTATTCGATGATGTTGCAGATGGCCTGCTCCAACACGCTGATTCAGACCATGGTTCCGGACCATCTGCGCGGCCGCGTCATGTCGGTGTATTCGATGATGTTCATGGGCATGGCTCCGTTCGGAGCTTTCTTTGGCGGGGCCTTGGCCGACCGTATCGGCGCTCCGGTCACGATTGGCCTGGGAGGAGCAGCGTGTGTGCTCGGCGCGATCTGGTTCGGACGCGCCTTGCCGGAATTGCGCATCGAAGCCCGGCGTCTAATCATCGCCCAGGGCATGGCCGCAGGCGAACCTCCGCAGGAACTGAATGCGCAGCCGGTGGAAGAGTGATTCCTTGGCATGCGTTCGTCTCTGGAGACGGGCGCACTTACTATGGGGTTGCGAGTGCCATCGCCCGCTTGGCTTGACAGTCCTGAAGAGTCACTTGAAAATGAAGCCGTGCCGCAGTCAATGAGTGAGAAACTCGCGGGAATAGTTTTGCCCGACTCTGAAGGACAGCCGGTCAGGCTCGGCTCGCTTTGGGCCAACGAGCCCGCGGTAATCGCCTTCCTTCGCCACTACGGATGAATCTTCTGTCGCGAGCACATCGCGCAGTTGCGCGACCACGAACCGGCATTTCGCGACAAGGGCGCTCGCCTGGCCGCCATCGGCTTGGGCGACGCATACTACGCGCGGGTGTTTCGCGAGGAGACGGGAATCACGTTTCCCCTTCTAGTTGACGCCGAGCGGCAGGCATATCGTGCTGTGGGCCTGCTGAACGGCTCGCTCTTTCATCTTTTCCGACGAGATAATGTCTTGGCACGAAAAAGAGCCCGTGCCGCCGGACACCAGCAGCACAAGCTGGGCAAGAATCCGTTTCAGCTCGGGGGAAGCTTCGTTTTCGGTCCCGGCAATGTCGACTTGTACATGCACGTCAGCCAGACTTTTGGAGACAACGCTCCACCCGTCGACTTGCTGGGCGCGATTCCGTGACCCAGTTCTGAGTGGCCCGGCCAGGCAGCAGCGGTAAGGGCCTGGTTAACAGCTTCTCTTCAGATCAATTCAGAACACTTCAGGCTGGGTCCATAGACGTTAGCCAGAATCGGGCGCATAATCGCTTTCAACTTCGGGCTTGCTCCCTTCGGCGGACGGGCCAAGGTGAGAAGCAGCAAGTGGGGATGGGGAAAAGGGGAGGGGCTTCGCGAAAGCATCGAACACCTCTCGTATCCGGCGAAACGGCGCTTCCCACATTACAAGCGAAAAGGAGATCGACACGCGTTTGCGAAGACATTGCGGGATCTTGCTGCCTCTAGCGGTTCTTTGTTTTTCGTCAATGTTCGCGGCGAATGCGTTGGGAGCGACCGAGAAGGTGCTGCACAGTTTCACCGGCGGAAGCGACGGAGCTTATCCGGCCGGAATACTGTTCGATGCCAACGGCAACATCTTTGGAGTGACCAACAGTGGCGGCAACAATGGGTGCAATAGCGAGCTCTCCGCCGGATGCGGCGTGGTTTTCGAGATGGTGACTCAGAGCGGGTCTTGGACGGAAAGCGTGATCCACGTTTTTGACCAGAGCACGGACGGCGGCAATCCCAACGCCCAGCTGGTGATGGATGCCAGCGGCAATATCTATGGCTGCACCCAATACTACGGCGAACATGCCACTGGTTCCGCCTTTGAATTGATGCCTTCGGGCGGCAGTTGGAGCGAAACGATCCTCGACACCTTTCCATCGGTCGATGACGGCCTCGACTGTGACGGCCTGGTGCTGGATCCCGATGAGCGGCTTTTTGGAGTGAGTTTTTCGGGGGGCACCAATAATTACGGGTTGACGTTTGAGCTCAAATCGAAGCCCGACGGAAAGTGGAAGGAGGCAGTTCTTTACGATTTCATGGGTGGAAGCAATGATGGCGATTCACCCGCCGCGCCTCCCGTCTTCTACCCGCCCTCGAAGACTCGCGACATTATGTATGGCACCACCTACGAGGGTGGCTGTGATCTTTCAACACGTTGTACCCCGGAAGTGAATAGTCCATTCGCTGCGAACCGGAGAAGCTGATGGTGCTGACCAATCCGCTTCCCAGGAGTCGCTCGAATGGACCTTCACCAGAATGC
>Ga0074044_10000095_pt1 | contig 88147 bp, 69 predicted proteins | sample BogForMeECP23OM1_FD_94443 | JGI IMG/M metagenome (GOLD analysis project Ga0074044, IMG submission 94443) | Bog forest soil microbial communities from Calvert Island, British Columbia, Canada - Bog Forest MetaG ECP23OM1 | ecosystem: Environmental > Terrestrial > Soil > Wetlands ...
GGAGCGCTGGCAGAGCTAGACTCTGCCAGCGCCGTTATTGCAGGCAGACACCGTGCGAGGGCTCAGGGCGTAGGTCGAAGAGTCGGCACCCGATTTTGGGGCGCTCACTCATGGTTTCATTAGAGATAATTGCATCGAGAATGCATTCCAGTTCCGCGGCGGAGCCCGCCCACACGCGGGAAAAAGATTCGCGATGAACCGCCAATTCGCCGACCAGTTGGCCCACCGGCTCACAATCTAAATCTATATCCCTGAGAGACGGGTCGGTGCCGAGGGGCATCGGCGGATAAGGCGAGGCAGGCACTCGAAGGCTGGCCTGCGACAGCCAGTGGACCAGTAGACTCTTAAGATGCTCCCGGCAGCAGACGCTTCGCATCCCCGCTTGCGTGGCCAGCGAAGAATGCCAGGAGAGAATCTTGAGCCGGTCGAGCCATCGGTTCTCAACTACCAGGAACCATCCTTTGTGACGAAAAGTTTCCAAACCGCAGACCGAACAGGCTGAGCGTTTCACGATGTGGTCTAGCATGGGAATCCATCGACCTCTCTTTGAAGGAACGGTCAGGCAGTGGCCGTTGCACCGGTCAGAAACCGCGCACTGGCTTGCCCGCCGAGTGGGACAGTCAGCATCCCGAGGGTAGGGTCGAAACGGAGCGTGAAGTGTTCCGAGCAAACGTCGCACAGCCAGAAGTGTTCACGCCGGCGCAGCTTGCGCCGGTTACCATCAAAACTGGAAGTTGAACTGGAAGGAAAGGTTTCTGCCAGAAAGAGTTTGCCCTCCCGTAAAGAACGGAAGGGAACTGTGCAGGTGGGATTCGCGCATTTATGCAGCATGGCTGAGTCCGTTTTTTCTTCTTTTTAAGTACGAGCCAGAACGCTTCCATCCCATTGCACGCATAAGACCGAACGCAGAATTGAAGGATTAGCTATTTTTAATTCGCGGTTGCAACGAGTTATCGTTCCCAAAATCGCTCACCGCAAATTCCTCTTCGCCAGTCTGACGGAAAAACTGTCGTTCCCGACGGCAGTTCGTCATGCAATACACACATTGCCATTGTGATATGGATCACCGAGCGTTGGGGTGGTGTATCCTGGCAGGCCGCGGCTTAAGCCCTGCCGCGCAGTCCGCGAAAAAAGTGGGCCTTGGTCGCGAAGGCCGTCGGCATCGCACACGCTCTAGTGCACGATCAACACCGATGCGGCGACAACCACTCCAGCCGCTGCCGTCAACAACCCGAGATGCCAGAATATCCGGCGCCCCGAGAGCAGTGTGATCGAGGTGATCACCAAGGCAATTTCCAGAAATACTTCGGCCAGATCGAAGCGGTCGGCTTTCCGGTGCGTGACCGCGAACTCCTGCTCCAGTTCGTGGCCTTTGGCCTCAAGTTCCTTCTTGTCGTCTTTATAGCGCTCGGCTTCGGCGCGAGTTTTCTCCTGAAGCTTGGCGGCGGCTTCATCATTCTTGGAGGCGACCATACCGGCGAGATCGGCGAATAATTCGTCGGTGTGAAGGCGGATATTCTTCGCTTGGTAATAGGCCCACTGATCGGTGACCTTGTTCTGCAAAATGATCTCTTCAGTATGGGTGCGGTGTCCCAGCAGAGACACGGTGGCCACCAGTACCGCCAGCACCGCCATGGTCAGCGTAACCGGCGCCAGATCGGGATGCTCCCGCGCGTGTTCGGCGTGCTCGTGCAGTTCCTGAAGTTCTTCGCTCATGGTATGCGGCTCCTGTGAGTGCATCGTCCTGTCGGTTCACAATCCGGGTGCACAGTCTTATAAGGTGTAGCCATTTCGGCAAGCTGAGCGCTGCGAACTGAAAGCTGACCCTTGAGGATAAACCAACTCCCCTATTCTCCCATGACTTTAATAATGACCCTCTTGTCCCGCTGCCCATCGAATTCGGCGTAGAAAATCTGCTGCCACGGACCAAAATCGAGCCTGCCATTCGTGACCGGCACGATGACCTCATGATTAACCAGCATCGATTTGAGATGCGCATCGCCATTGTCTTCGCCCGTCTGGTGATGCTTGTAATCGGGATTGAAGGGAGCCAGCGTCTCCAGCCACTGATCGATATCCTGAATCAGGCCGCTCTCGTTGTCGTTAACATAAACGCCAGCGGTGATATGCATCGCCGAAACCAGAATCATGCCATCTTCGATTCCCGACTTCTTGAGCGCCCTCTCAACCTGCGGAGTCAGGTGAATATAAGCGCGCTTCGTTTTAGTATGCAGGGTGATGTATTCGGTGTGGAATTTCATGCTTCCACGTTTGCCACGGAAAGGGTGACCGCTCAAAGCTGCCGACCGAGGCGGTTTTGGCAGGGGCACGACTTCAGAGGTGTCGCTACGTCCTTTTAACCTGCGGCGCTTTAGTGCTGGTTGTTATCGGGGTACCAAACCCAAATCGACCTTCCTACCGCATCGACTCTTCAATCTCCGAGATCCAATCCGGACGCTTCAGCACTTCGCGAGGCTTCGGACCATCGGCGGCTCCGACGATGCCATCGCGTTCCATAAGATCGATGAGATGAGCCGCTCGTCCGTAGCCGATTCGCAAACGTCGTTGTAAGAGAGACGTCGACGCTTTGCCAAACTCAATCACCAGTCGCACCGCATCGTTGAACAGCGGATCGTTATCGTCGGCAGAGATTTCGCCCGAATCTTCGCCGCTGCCCGTCGCGCTCTCGCGATCGTCTTTCGGCGTTTCAAGGAACTTCTCCTGATACTGCGCCTGCCCTTGTGCCTTCCAGAATTCCACCACGCCTGCGATTTCCTTTTCCGTCACATAAGGGGCATGCAATCGATGCACGCGCGCTGATCCCGAAGGCAGGTAAAGCATGTCGCCGCGTCCGAGGAGCGATTCAGCGCCGTTGGCGTCAAGAATCGTGCGCGAGTCAACTTTCGTCGCCACGCGGAACGAAACACGAGCAGGGAAGTTAGCCTTGATCAGCCCGGTGATGACGTCCACCGAAGGCCGCTGGGTAGCCAGCACGAGGTGAATGCCGACCGCGCGAGCCATCTGCGCCAGGCGAGTAATCGATTCTTCCACGTTGTTGCCGTCGAGCATCATTAGGTCGGCCAACTCGTCAATGATGATGACGATTTTTGGAATCGGCCCATCGTCCGGATTGGTTTGCTCGCTGAACAAGCTCGGAGTGTCGTCGAACAACCGGTTGTAGCTATCAATGTTGCGGACGCCCTTTGCAGCCAGCAGTTTCAATCGCCGCTCCATTTCGCGCACGGCATTGCGCAGAGCATTCGCGGCAAGCTTCGGCTCGGTGATGATCGGCGTATAAAGATGCGGAACGCCTTCATAGTTTCCTAGTTCCAGACGCTTGGGATCGACCAGCACCAGCCGCACTTCGTCGGGAGTCGACTTGTAGAGAATCGACATGATCATGGCGTTGATGGCCACGCTCTTGCCGGTTCCCGTCGATCCGGCGATCAGCAGGTGAGGCATTCCAGCGAGATCGGCAGCGGCGATGCGTCCGTTAATGTCTTTGCCCATCGCGAGCGTTAGTTTGGATTTCGATCCGAGGAATTCCTGCGACTCGATGTTCTCGCGCAGCCAGATGATTTCGCGCTCGCGGTTCGGCACTTGGATGCCGACCGTGCTCTTGCCAGGCATGCGTTCGACAAGAATGCTCTCCGCGCGCAGAGCGAGGCAGAGATCATCGGTGAGCCCGATGATGCGGCTGTATTTGATGCCCGCTTCAGGCTTGAATTCGAACGTCGTGACCACAGGACCAGGATTGATCTGCGTGACTTGGCCGTGAACTTCGAACTCTGCGTACTTCGCGGTTAGAACTTGCGCGACGAGTTTGAGTTCCTCTTCGTGAACGGCTTGCTGCTCATCGGGACGATGCAACAGGCTCGACGGCGGAAGTTTGTAGCTTCCGGCAATCCTGGGAAGAGTCGTCTTCAGTTTGCGTTCGGAGTCGGCCCGATCCGTGACCTCGACCTCCATCTCGGCAGCAATGGGTTCTGAACCTGCCGCCGGCGACTTGGAGACGTCATCCGCTTCGTCAGCCATCATCCGCTCAATGCCTGTGCGCGGAGCCGAAGAGGGAGTCTGGACGCCAGGAATCTCCTGACCGGCTTCGCGCTCCGGTTGCTGAGCAGGACGAGAGATTTGCTGACGCGAGACTTCCTGACGCGGATGGTCAGCGCGTGCCGGCACAAGTTGTGTGGTGACAGTTGGCTTTTCAGCGCGGCGTTTTTCCAGTTCTTTTTGCTGGCGCTTGCGTTCTCGTTCGTTGCGCCAATCCTGAAAGCGGTCTCTAAGTGCCAAAACGAAGGCGAAGCGCGTCGGAGCCCACAATTGAATGGCCGAGAACGAGAACGCCGTGGTTAGGTAGAGCGCGACAGCCAGAACCGTAGTGCAGACTATGTAAGCTCCGGCAACGTTCAGATAGCGGATTAAGACATCCCCGACGATGCGGCCGAGCAAGCCTTCGATCGGAATCGATCCCATCCAGCGGATGTGTCCCGGAAGAATGGCGAGCAACGCTGGCACAAACATCAGCAGCCAGATCCCGCCGAGAGTCTTCGCGATCGGAGCCTGCACGGTTCGTGATCGGAACCAGCGCGCTCCGAGCATCACCATGAAGACCGGCAGCAGAAAGGCTCCAACGCCGCAGAATTGCAGAACGAGATCGGAAAGATAAGCTCCGAGGATGCCGATCCAGTTGCGGGCAGCGTGCGATCCGGTAAGGATCGAGGCGCTGTTCAGCGACGGATCGAGCGGCGAATATGATGCCAGCGCAAGGAAAAGGAGGAGCGCGGAGACGCACAACAGGAAACCGACGAGCTCATTCAGACGCCGGTTCTTGGTGGGCGCAAAAATCTTCGAGAAAAATGTCATGTGGCAGCGACGGCGTTGCCTGGAGAAGAATCACCTAGGAGCGCCGTTACATGGCCAGAGCTCGATAATTATGCCAAGAACCAGCCCTCCGCACAATGCGGGAAACGGCATGGGGTGTTGAGTTGGGTACGGGCCGGGGAAGTACGACGCTTGAATGGTCCAAACGTAAGGAAGGAAAGCGCTATGGGTCTCACAGGCTTAAGGCGGAGCTTGCATTGGCTTGTTGGCCAACGTAAGATTTGCCACCAGTGATGGCAAGATAAGATATTGATCAGCCAAATATGATCGGGCGCACCATCTCGCACTACCGGATTGTCGAGAAGCTCGGTGGCGGCGGCATGGGCGTCGTTTACAAGGCCGAGGACATTTCGCTGGGCCGATTTGTCGCCCTCAAATTTCTCCCTGACGATGTTGCGCAAGACCCGCAGGCCCTCGAACGTTTTCGCCGCGAAGCCCGTGCTGCCTCCGCGCTCAACCATCCCAATATCTGTACCATTCATGAAATCGGTCAGGAAGACGGGCATCTGTTCCTCGCCATGGAGTACCTGGATGGCCTGACGCTGAAGCACCGCATCGCAGGGCGTCCGCTGGAAATAGAGTTTTTGCTTCCGATTGCCATCGACATCGCCGATGCCCTCGATGCCGCTCACGCTGCCGGAATCGTGCACCGCGACATCAAACCCGCGAACATTTTCGTCACCAAGCGCGGTCACGCCAAGATTCTGGACTTTGGGTTAGCGAAGATGGCACCTGGGAGCGGTTCGCCTACTCAGGGCGGGGCAGCTAACACAATGACGATGACGCGGGATCTTGATGACGCGCATCTCACCAGTCCCGGTTCTACCCTCGGCACCGTCGCCTACATGTCTCCAGAGCAGGTGCGCGCCAAGGAACTGGATCCGCGGAGCGATCTTTTCTCCTTCGGAGCGGTTCTGTACGAGATGGCGACGGGCACCCTACCTTTTCGCGGAGACAGTACGGGAGTCATCTTCGATGGCATCATGAACCGCGCTCCACTGGCTCCCGTGCGGCTGAATCCGGATCTGCCACCGAAACTGGAAGACATTATCAACCGCGCGATGGAAAAAGACCGCGAACTCCGCTATCAGCATGCCTCTGACATGCGTTCTGAGTTGTTGCGTCTGAAGCGCGACACGGAAACGGGCCGAAATGCGGCTGCCAGTTCGGGAACGATCGTCGTGGCGCAGGAAAGCGCTGTGCCGGCGGTACAACCGCCGCCGCCGGGTTCCTCCCCTGCGCGTGCTCCCTCGTCGTCTTCGTCCTCGAATGCCGCTGCTGGCGTCGTGACGTCCGCGCCTTCGACGCAGAACCGCTCCTTTGCCAAGATTGGAGCCTTGCTGGCTGCAATGGCCATAGCGCTGACCATGGTGGCGGCCGTTCTCTTCTGGTTCGTCAAACAGCGCACCGCGCCGGCCACAGTCACTGCCAGTCAAAGAACGATCGCGGTTCTTCCGTTGCAGAATCTTGGCTCCGACAAGGATGTGGATTTTCTTCGGCTCGCGCTGGCCGACGAAATCGCAACCGCGCTCAGTTACGTTCGCTCCCTAACCATCCGCCCGTTCGCGACCACCAGCAAGTACGACGCGCCCACACTTGATTTGCAGGAAGCCGGAAAGGCCATGCACGTGACGGACGTCGTTACCGGACATTACATGAAAGAAGGCGACCAGATCCAGATCACGCTGGAAGCCGTGGACATCGGCGACAACCGAACAATTTGGCGCGACACCATGACCGTTGCTGCTCCCGACATGATTGCCATGCGGAACCAGATCACGGCGAAGGTTCGCCAGGGCCTGGTTCCGGCTCTGGGCGCGGGAACCGATGCTGGAGAAATTGGCACCCATCCCAGGAACGAAGAGGCCTACGACATCTACCTGCGCAGCATCGCGGTGCCGCATGATCCGCTGCCTAACAAAGAGGCTACCGCCATGTTGGAGCGCGCGGTGGGACTAGACCCTTCCTACGCTCCCGCCTGGTACGCCCTGGGATATCGCTACTATTATGATTCCCAATATTCAGACGGCGGCGAGGCGATGTTTCAACGCTCCAAGGCTGCGCTGGAACGCGCCGTGGCACTGGATCCGAACCTCGTCGGCGCGGCGGGCCAGTTGACCAACATGGAGGTCGAAAGAGGTGAACTGGTGAAAGCCTACCAAGAGAGCAAGGCTCTGGTTGACCGGCATCCTGAGAATGCCCAGGCTCACCATGCCTTAGGTTATGTCTTCCGCTACGGGGGAATGCTGGAGGAGTCTGCCCATGAGTGCGAGACCGCCTTGTCACTCGACCCGGGAAACTATCGCTATCGGTCTTGCACTCTCACTTTCGAGCAATTGGGAAACTACAAGCGGGCGACAGATTTTATCCAGCTTGATGCGGGATCGGCCTGGGCTTTGGGAAACCAGGTACGGCAATCCATTATCGCCGGTAATCTCGCGCAAGCGCGTGAGCAAGCCGGAAAATTAGACGATCGAATTCACAACAAGCTGTATAAGGCATGTGTCAGCCACGCGCCGTCCGCCGAAGTGGACAGCCTCGCGAAGGAATATGCGCCGCTTGCGCTGGCAAATCCCGACCCTGAAAATCGATACTGGGCGGCAAATGAATTCGCCGTCTGCGGGCAGAAAGATCTCGCGTTACGTCTCCTCAAGAGCGCCATCTCGGGGAGGTATTGTGCGTACACCGGCATGCAGATCAATCCCCTGTTCGCGAACCTTCGCGGCTCGCCTGAGTTCACGGAGTTGCTCTCCGCCGCGAAACAATGCCGCGACGATTTCGTCGCCCAGAGGTCGCAAGCCGCACATTAAGTTGAGGGATGCTTACGGCACTGGTTTCTTCCCGGGTTACCGTCCGAAGACCCCGGCAGTCCAAGCCAGCACGATCATGCCGAGTACGATGCGGTACATCGCAAAGGGCGCAAACCCGCGCTTACGTACCCAGGCCATGAACCAGGCAACCGCTCCATATGCGACGATGAAGGAGACAACGAAGCCGATGGCCAAAACGACCCATTCGTGAGAACTGATTTGGGCGACGCCGATGGGATTTTCGTCTTTGCCGCCGTGAATCGATTTGAAAAGCGTGTAAAGCGTTGCCACTGCCATGGTAGGCATCGAAAGGAAAAAAGAAAATTCAAGCGCAGCCGCGCGCGACATTCCCATCAGTTGTCCCCCCGCAATCGTCGACATGGAGCGCGAGGTGCCAGGAAAAACCGCGGAGAGAATCTGACAGGCGCCGATCCAGGTGGCTTGCCCGCCGTGAATGTCGTCCATCCTCCATGTATGAATTGGCGACCCGGGCGCTCCCGGCCCGGCTTTTTCCCAGGGCGCCTTCATGGCGTCGATGATCCACATGGCGATACCGCCGATCAGGAGCGCCGCACCCATCACCGTGAGACTCTCCAGATTCTTGCCGATCACCTTCGTCAGCAGAAAAGATGGGATCGCGGTCACAACAAATGCGATCATCACCAGGCTCAACGGATGCGTCAGATAGTCGCAGTCTCCTTGTTCTCCCTCGGGAAAGGTGGAGATGAGCTTGGCAATGTGGTGCCGAAAATAAATGGGAAGAACCAGAATCGCTCCCAACTGGATGACGATCGAATACATCTTCCAATAGCCACTGTCGAGCGGCACGTGCAGTAGAACTTCGGAGAGCCGAAGGTGCGCGGTCGAACTGACGGGCAGGAACTCGGTAAGCCCTTCGACAATTCCTAAAATCACGGACAGAAGATAGTCGTTCAAGAGTTCTCCTCGATTCAAGGTAGAGACACTCGCCCGTATGATTGCGCCGGTGCGAGGCAAAGCTCTTCTCCATGAGACCTATTGCCCCATCTTGACAGGTTCCGCGTATCCGCGGAAGAAACTATCTGGCTTCCACCGTGGACGCTGGTTAGCGTTCGCGATGTCGATGAGCAATGCTCTGACAATCTCTTCATATCGGGCGGCGGCGGCGAGATCAACCGGTTGGTGAACGTCGTCCGAAGGTGCGTGATAGCGCTGGGTGTGCCAGTCTTTAAAAAGTTTTACTTCGGGCGTCCCCGGTTCCGGAGCAATGCCCATCATGAGCGAAGGTATGCCGTGGTGTATGAAGCTGTATTGATCGCTGCGGACAAACACATTACGCAAGGGTTCGGGATCGGCTTGCACTCTTACACCGAACGATTGCGCCACCGCGCGCGCCCAATCGCCAAGATCGGATTCGTCAAGGCCATACACCGTGAGAAGTTGGAGCGGCACGATGGGAAGAAACATGTCGACATTCGTATCGGCGACGATGGATTTTTGCGGGACCGTGGGATGAGCCGCAAAGTACTTGGAACCGAGCAGGCCTTTCTCTTCGCCGGTGACGAGGACGAGCAGAATCGAGCGGCGCAATTTCTCCGGATGCTTCTTAAAGCTCGCGGCCATGTCGAGGACAAGGGCGCTGCCCGAGCCATTGTCCATCGCCCCGTTGTAAATGCGGTCGCCGTTGATGGGCTCTCCGATGCCGATATGATCGAGGTGCGCGGACAAGACCACATACTCATCTTTCAGCGACGGGTCGGTGCCGGGAATTTTCGCCACCAGGTTGGCTGAATATATTTTCGTAATCTCGACTCTTGTTCTGGCTGCGAGCGAAACGGCGAGAGGGAAATGCGGCAAGGGCTTGCGGTTTTTACCGAGAGCGGCGATTTCTTCGAACGTGTGGCCGGAGCCGGCAAAAAACTTCTGCGCGCTCGCGGGATTGACGGTAACGGCGATCTTGTCGCCTTCGGTTTCGTTGAATTCCGGATAGTCGAGGTCCATGGAAGGATGCGCGCGGTTGAGCGCCATGCGCGACCATGGAATGTCCATGGAAGCTGGGTTGAGCAACGAAACGATGCCGACAGCGCCGGCCGCGCGCAGTACCTTCCAACGCTCAGCCGCAGTTTGATAATGCGCGGCGAGCGGGCCAGGGATTTCAGCCGGCGAGCCCGCAAGGACCATGATGATCTTGCCGCGGAGGTCAAGCCCGGCGAAGTCATCATAGTTTTTCTCGGGAACCTTGAGGCCGTAGCCAACGAAGACGAGCGGCCCCTCGACCTCGGGCGCCGGCTGCACGCGGGTACTGATGATGGCATCCTCACCCAGCGCTAGCGGTTCGTGTTTGCCGTCGCGGATGATGGCGAGGCTGCAATCTTTTTCGACGATTTGGCGGGAGATGAATTGGACGGGCTGGTAGAACCCTTTTACGCCGGCAGGCTCCGCACCAGCTTTTTTGAGCTGCTCGACCGCATACTTTTGCGCTTCCCGCTCGCCGCGGCTGCCCGTGTCGCGGCCTTCCAGTTTGTCGTCGGCAAGAAATTGAACGTGATTCCACCAGGACTGGCCGTCGAAATCAGCAGTCGTTTGCGCGCCGCTCATTACGGATAGGGCTAATGCAAACAGCAGGGTCGTCGACTTGATTCTCATACGCTCCCCAATGACAGGATTTCTAGGATAGCAGGAAGCGGCGTGCAGAAAGGGAACTCGCAGGCGAAATCGGCCGCCTGCGGAGTTGCTGTGAATACAGCTAGACCGTCGCCGAGCGTCGAATTGGCGAGGACAGCCTGGGTGTGCCAGTCGCTCCGGAAACTAGAAAGCGTAGCGCAGTGATTCCGTCACCAGGTTGGCATGAAAGTAGCGGGGAGCGGTAGGGCCGACGAAAGAGTCTTCGTTGTACTGGTAGTAATTCCAGCCCATAATCCACGCCAGTTTGTGGCCAATATCGACATTTACGTTGGCCACCGGTTGCTGGTACCTGTACTGCAGGGTGCCCAAAGGCTGCAGGTAATTGAACTGGGGTGCGGAGCCGTCAACGTTCGTAATGCTGTAGCCGATGTTGGCGGTCACACGCTTATCCGGCTTAATGCGGATCGTGGTCATGCCAAAATTAGTGTGGTTGCTGTAATAGGAGTTCGCCAGCAGAGGATTAGCAGTCTCATACGCCGTACAGGAGGTCGCATTGGTGACGAAGGGGAGAGTTATTCCGGCGGGTGGCGTATCGGCAAAGCAAATCAGCGCATTCTGCATCACGTCGTTGTAGTTGTAAGCCAGGTCGACTCCAATGCGCTCGCGCGGCACGAGCGAGGCGGTGAAACCGTAGTTCTGGTTGTGTCCCACGTAATTGGTTAAGAAAGCTGCATTGGCATCTTGCAGACTATTGATGGACCCGCCGAGAACCGCCCAGGGCTTAGGCGTGTAATTCGTCTGAAAGCGGTAACGTGATTCCTTGCGCGGAGCCATGCGAACAATCACGTTGTTGTAGTCCGTATGCTCAAAGTCGAAATTCAATCGTAAAGCGTGGATGGGCCGTGCCCATACTCCCAGCAGCCCGGTGTACTCTTGAACCTCAATATGGTTCAGGCCGCCAGTGATGAAGGTCGTGTAGTCGTTCAACACCTGATCGCCATAGCGGAAGCCGATGCGGACTCCCATTTGTTTTGCGACATCCCACGCCAGGTCGGTCTCGTTTTTCTTCCAGGTCTGGTTGAACGACGAGTTAGCCAGCGTGCTGGTCGTGGTCGGTGTAGTCGCGCTCAAAGGAGTCAGCAAGGTGCACGCCGCCGGGTTCGTGCAATCGTTGTCAACCTCAGTGAGATTGGCACTTTGGGGAATGCGATAAGCCCACAAATAGAACTTTTCGATCACCCGCATATGCTCGGTCAGATGCAGCGTAGCCTCGGCATCGAGCACATTCGAAATCCGGTTGGCGTTGGCTGTGCCGGTGCCCTCGAAGGCCAGGGTATGGGTGCGCGTGATCAGTCCGTTGAAGGCCTCGTCCAGGGGCGTGCCCATGACGGCGGAGCTGTAAGCATAAGATGCAACCAAGTCCAGACGCTGGATGTTATTGGTTCGCAGGCTGAGCCGCTCGGTAGGAGTCGAGGTACGTATCCGCTGATTTCGCAAGTAATCAAAATAGGCGCTGCAGTTGACGTTGGTCAGGACGCCGCTTGAATTGATCAGACTGGTCGCGGGCGCCTTCACGGCACAAGGTTCACTGTTCGCGGTGTCGATGGATAGCCCCAGTTCGACCGGACCCCCCGGCGGCGAAGGCAGCAGCGCCGGCGCGAAGGATGCCAGTTGATAGTCCGTATCTCCCTTGTAATAACTGAAAAACTGGTCGTAACTGATTACGGTTCGGGGTGCCGCCTTCCAGTCAACCCCGAAGCGGTAGGAGTTCAGCGTGGTGTTCCAGTTCTGAAAGAGCAGAGCGTCGGTGCCTTCGTGGATGCTGCTGTAAGAGGGCCCCGTCATATTGTTGTGCGAATATCCCATGCGAAAACTCAAACGGGATTGCGGCAAAAGCGTGAGGTCAACGTCACTCATACGCCGGGTAGTATCGAATAAGTGGGGGGAGTTAGGCGCCGGAATCGAGGGCGTCGAGGTTGGCGGGTTGAGCGGGTTGGCGAGCAGGTCATAGTCGGAAAAACTCTGGTCGCGCCGGAAACTGCCGACAAAGTTGTACCACTTGTTCTTGTCGGCCCGCACTCGCAGGACATTGTTGGGATCGCCTCCCCATCCAAAACTGTTGAGGTAAAGATCGTCGAACAGCATGCCCTGATGATCGATCGATTGCATCGAAAGAGTCTGATCCAGCAGGCGCGGACCTTGCTGCAGGTTGACCAGGGTATCGTACATATCGCCACTGCCCGTGACGTCATTCGCCCGGTAGCCGAATTCCACGGCGGAGTGAATCAGGTAGCCGCCGCTGGTCATGCCAGGCTCCGCCGCAGGAGTCTGCGGGTTGGCGGAAGCTTGTGCCCGGAGCAAGTTCGGCAACCAGACGACCAGTAGAACCATCAGCACGGCAGAAACTGTGTCTGCGAGCCGCGAATGCTTCGGCCGCGCCTCGAGATTGCGCCTCCGGGTGACCGGTTCGGTGATGCAAGAACCGAGCAAAGTGTCGAGATCGGGTTTTCCTGGCGACGGCATCGTTTCTCCCCTACTTGAAAAAGACATCGCTGAAATTGGAGCCATGAATCTGGCTGTGACACATGGTGCAGGCCTGATACTTGGCCGACTGGTTATGCGCGGGCCCGGCAGGACCCACCGTCGGGAAGGTGTGGCACTGCAGGCAGAGCATGTTCACTGGCATGACCTTCAGCATCCGCGGATTCGTTGAACCGTGCGGTGTATGGCAACTGCTGCAGCCTTCGGTCTTCACCGGCACATGCTCGTAGACGAACGGTCCCTGCTTATCGGCATGGCACTTGTAGCAAACCGCATCGCCGCTCGGCAGAGTCCGCAGTTGCCGTATGGTGGCTGTCCCATGCGGGTTATGGCAGTCACTGCATTGAATTAGTCCCTCATTGACGCGGTGGTGATAAGGCTTGGCGAAATCCGCTTTCGCCGAGGTATGGCAGCCGTAGCAGAGCTGCGGCGAGCTTTGGACCAGCAGGTGTTCACTTTCTTTGGCGTGATGGGGAGAATGGCAGTCCAGGCAGCCCACGTCACTGCCGGCATGAGCCGATTCCCTGAAATGCGATTGCGCATGACTGTCGCCGTGGCAAGTTAAACAGCGAGCGCTCGTCTGCTGCCGCGACGCATCTTTAAACGTAAATATTTTGCTTTTGTCTCCGCCGCCCGCCACGTGGTCCGCTCCGGGACCATGGCAGCCCTCGCAGCCCTGATGGGATGGACCGCCGGCTTTATCCATCGTCGTTTTCCAGTGCGGCGTTTTCTCCCACGAGTTGTAAATCTCCTCGTGACAGGTCTTGCAGGTCTCGGATCCTACGTACTCGGAGCCTGCGGAAGACGTCTGTGCCGTCGACTTGGCGGATTGCGCGCTCTTCTCCATGACCGACTGTCGAGCCTGCCCCGGGACGAACTCAACGACGAGCACCACGAAAAGACTGAGAACCAAAGCTCGACGAGTCCGAGCAGTCCTGAAACTTGGCATTGGCATTCGCACGCCCCTCCTCGACACCGGCGCTCGATCATCAATATGTGGCGATGAATTATGTTCAGTTTCTAAGTCGTACAGTTTCATTGACTCAGCACCCCTATCTCAGCAAGGAACTCCGACATGGGCAAGTCACCTCTAGGTCGCGTTCTTTTGCCCTTCCCACAACGTCGCCGCACACCCAGATGATGGCTTTCGCTGTGCAGTAGCGCCTATAAAACCCCGTAACTGCATCCATCGGCAACGCGATATCCAGCTTTACAATTATTTCTATCGTGTCCATCCGAAAGGCCGTAGAGATCCTGGGTGGATTGGCGACCCATAGAGGCCGAAGTAACTGAAGATCTTAAAGAATTCCCGCTGCCGCGACTGCCGCGACAGTTCAATATTGCACACCCTTCTAAATATTCACTTCGTCCACCTCGGGATAGGTTCGTAATGTGATCGTTAACCCGGCATTACAGCCGCCGATTGTCCGTGGGAACCGCACTTATACAATGTGATGGTTCCGAACAAAGCTGTGCGAAACCATGAACCTGACATTTGACAGACGCCTGGCTGACCCCTACGATTTGCGTGACCATGCCAACTTCCCAACGTTCTTATCGTGAGATGGCGACCAGATTCAGAAACATCGTCACGCGGACCTGCGTAACTCTCCTTCTAACAACCTTCACAGTTTTTTCTCAGGCTCCGCCAGCCCTACCCAGTGCCGATCGAACCCGCTACCTGGATGACATCAAGGCCTTGACTACACCGGCGATGGAAGGACGCGGCGCCGGATCGAAAGGATTGACCCGCGCCCAGCACCTGATCGAAAAGCGGTACAAGAGCCTGGGGCTCGAACCCGCGGGCACCCGTTCCTACCTGCAGCCTTTCTCCGTCATCACGGGCGCGCAGTTGAAAGGAAAAAACACTCTCTCGGTATTCACCTCAGATGGCAAGGTCGAGTTGAAGGCGAAGCAGGACTTTGTTCCCTACAGTTTCTCGGCTTCGGGATCAGCGCGAGGTGCCTTGGTTTTTGCGGGCTACGGCATTACGGCCGACGAATTTCATTACGACGATTATGCCGGGCTCGACGTCAAGGGCAAGATTGTCATCGTAATGCGTTACGAACCGCCGTCGTTTGCGGTGAAAGGCGGCAATAACGGCATGACGCAGCATTCGCAATTCATCACCAAAGCCATCAACGCGCGCAATCACGGAGCGAAGGCGCTGGTGGTTGCGAACGGGAAGCTAGGCGACGGCGAAGAAGACCTGCTCACGAGATTCGGCAGCGTGAGCGGTCCGGAAAATGTCGGCATCCTGTTTTTGCAGGTCAAGAACAATGTGGCCGATAGCTGGCTCAAACCGGCAGGAAAGTCGCTCGCGGAATTGCAGGAGCAAATCAACGCCTCGTCAAAGCCCGAATCTTTCGTGCTGCCCGAAAAAGAAGCAGCGGCACTCACGGTCAGTATTCGAACGACGCGTGCGACGGTAAACAATGTGCTGGCGTATCTTCCGGGCAAGACCGACGAATATGTCATCATCGGTGCGCACTACGATCATCTGGGACGCGGCAACTTTGACTCGCTGGCGCCGTCGCAGATTGGGCAGATTCATCCCGGAGCGGATGACAACGCTTCGGGTACGGCGGGAGTTCTCGAACTGGCGCGACTGCTGGCGCAGTATAAGGGTCAGTTACGCCGCGGAATTCTGTTCCTGTCTTTCGCCGGTGAAGAGCTCGGATTGTTAGGTTCCGCAGCCTGGGTAAAGGATCCGACGCGCCCGCTCGACAAAGCTGTGGCCATGCTCAACATGGATATGATTGGCCGCATCAAAGACGACAAAGTTTATGTCGGCGGGGTGGGCACCGGCTCCACGCTGAAGGCGGTGGTCGAAGAGGCGCAGGCAAAGTCCGGATTCAAGATCGAGTATTCCCCGGGAGGATATTCTTCGAGCGACCATACCTCATTTGTCGCCAAGAAAATTCCGGTGCTGTTTTTCTTCTCCGGGCTGCATTCGGATTATCACAAGCCTTCCGACACCTGGGAGAAGATCGATCCCGCAGCCGCGACGCGCTTGCTCGATGTGGTCGGGAAAGCAGCCGAGTTACTGGCCGATGCCGATCAACGTCCTCAGTTCATCGTAGTCGCGGAAGATAAGCTGCCAGGTGGCTCTGGAGGCAGCGGCTACGGCCCCTATTTCGGATCGATCCCGGATTTCGGCCAAGTTGAAACCGGCGTCCGGTTCTCGGATGTAAAGCCAGGCTCTCCGGCGGCGAAGGCTGGTCTGAGAGCGGGAGACATCCTGATCGAGTTTGGCGACAAGCCGATCAAGAACCTGTACGACTTTACCGACGCCCTTCGTCGGAGCAAGGTCGGCGATGTAGTGGAGGTGAAGGTGCTCCGCGACGGCAAGCCGCTGACGGCCTCCGTCAAGCTCGAGCAGCGAAAATAGCCAACGCCAACGTGTGGCATTTAATTTCTCCGTAGAGCGCTGTGGATCTCTGTGTTCTCTCCGGTAAAGATTTTCAGAAGATAGGCGAAGATAAGTACAGAAGTTATGTCATCTGGACCACGGAACGAGTGGCCTCGAGTTCTTATTCTTGGTGTCTTTGCCCGCACCGCAAGCCAAGCGTTACACTTCGGAATATGAATACAACGAATCAACCGAATGTAAAGTTTGTGCAAACACCCGATTACCGCGAAACCTACTCCAACAGTGTGCAGATCAGAGTTAACGTGTGGGATTTCTTCCTTGTCTTCGGAACCATGCAGCAAAGCTCGGAGACACAGGTGGAGCTGAGAAACTTTCAGGGAATTTATCTCAGCCCGCAGCAAGCCAAGGCGCTCATGGCCCTCCTGCAGCAAAATGTGGCCAATTACGAGACGGCGTTCGGCGAGATCAAGCTTGATCCACGCGCTCCGGTTGGTCCCGTTCACTGATGCCGCCATCCAGCATGGCTAGACCGCCGGCGACGCGGCCTGATCAGAAACTACAATCTGGGTTCTCCGCGTGGACCCAGCAACTTCTATTGTTCGCGCTCTTTTTCTCGGGATTGATGCTCTTGCATGCGCCGCTTCTCCGGCTCCCTTATTTTTGGGATGAAGCCGGGTATTACATTCCTGCCGCCCGAGACTTGTTTTTGAACGGCACATTCATTCCGCAATCGACGCCATCGAATGCGCATCCTCCACTGGTGATGGCATGGCTGGCGCTGGCATGGCGCGTCGCCGGATACTCGCCGCTGGTCACGCGCACAGCCATGTTGGCGCTGAGCGCATTTTCGCTGCTGGGAATATTTCGGCTTGCGCGCGCCGCCTCCAACCTCCACACTGCCTTGGCGACGACCGTCTTGGTTGCCGTTTATCCGGTGTGGTTCACGCAGAGTTCGATGGCACAGGTGGACCTGCCGGCCGCGGGGTTCACCTGCTGGGCGCTGGCTGCCTATCTGGAAGACTGTCCCTGGGCACAAGCATTGTGGTTTGCGCTGGCGGCGCTGGCTAAAGAGACAGCGATTCTAGCCCCGCTGGCACTGTTTGCCTGGGAACTGTTCGGTTCTTTGGTTAGGCCACGACTGAAAGAGAACCGGCGCTGGCAAGAAATTCTTCTGCCTTCAGGAAGACATACGCGCGCGCTGCACCTTTTGCTTCCTTTATTGCCGTTGGGGGCCTGGTACGCCTACCATGATTTGAAGACGGGTTTTCTGCTGGGCAATCCGGAATTCTTTCGTTATAACGTCGCCGCCACGCTCAATCCCCTGCGCATTCCGCTTGCATTCGGGATGAGGCTCTGGCAAATCCTCGGGTATTTCGGTCTGTATCTGCTCACGCTCGCAGGCATATTGGCCATGCTACGCCCGCCGCAAGTGGTAAGTGGAGTTGCCAGCCCGCGAATTCCATTCTGGATGCAAGCAGCCTTTCTCTCCATATTACTTGCCTACCTGGGCTTCATGTCAGCCGTAGGCGGAGCCGTGCTCGCTCGCTACATGTTGCCAGTCGTCCCCCTCGTGATTCTGGAATGGGTCGCGACCCTCTGGCGACGGGTGCGCTATTGGAAAGCAATTATCGCGGCAGTGGCCATCGCATTTGCCGCGGGCCTTTTCAGCAATCCGCCCTACGGGTTCTCGCTGGAAGATAATCTGGCCTACCGCGACTACATCCTGCTGCATGTCGAAGCGAGCCGGTTTCTGGCCGCGCAATATCCCGGTGAGCGTGTGTTAACCGCGTGGCCGGCGTCGGATGAACTCACCCGTCCATGGCTCGGCTATGTTGCGGGTCCGGGTCAGCCTCTCCGTACAGTCCGCATCGAAGATTTTTCTCTGCCGCAAATTGAGGCGGCGTTCCAGTTTCGCGATCAGTTCGACGTCGCGCTGGTGTTCTCGACGAAATACCAGCCACCAAATCCGCTAATGGCAGATTGGAAGGCATGGCAGGGCGTCAAGGAAAGATTCTTCGGCTATCATCGTGATTTGCTGCCAGAAGAAGTAGCGCAGCGTCTGCGGGGAACCATCGTCTACAGCAAAGAACAGAATCGGCAGTGGATCGCCATCATTGTGGTCAACCAATAGCCGTCGGGTTGAGAAAATGGGCCTGATTATCTCACGAGTTTCTCAAAGGATTCACCTTCGAGTCCGTCTCCAGCAAGTGACAGGAATGCGTTTTGACCACCAGCCAGACGTTCTTGCCGGCGGCCAGGTGGAGAGCGTCGCGCGCCGCCAGCGTTAAGTGAACTTCGAACTCCGAGCCTCCGCACTCGACCATGGCTGAAATGACCACATCCCGCTGTACGAGCCGCCGAATTGTTCCCGGCAAAATATTACGGGCGCTCAGCCCGTGCGGCTCCGTGGTTGCCAGCAGCAGATCGCCAGCGCGAATGCCGACGCGGAGGCGCGAGCCCACTTCCGCGCGCACCACGGGAGTTTCCAATTCCACCTCGCCAGTTCCGAGGCGGCATCTCATGGTGCCGCGTGTTTCGTGAAGTGCCAGCACGGTAGCGTCGAAAATGTTCTCGACCCCCGACAGATGCGCAACCGTCTCCAGACGCGGAGCCTGCATCACTTCATGAGGCCGTCCCTGGGACAGGATTCTTCCCGCGTTCAGCACGATGACTTCGTCACCGAGGGCAAAGACTTCCTCGCCATTATGGGTGACAAAAAGTATGGGAACGCGGTGCTCCTGATTCCATCGGCGCAGGTCGGCGACCAGCGCCGATTTCGTGGGACGGTCCAGCGTGGCCAGCGGTTCATCGAGTAGCAGCGCACGTGGTTCCGTCACCAGCGCTCGCGCCAGGGCGACCCGTTGCCGCTCCCCGCCTGAAATTTGCCCTGGTCGCCGGTCGCGCAAATGATCAATGCGGAACAGGGCGAGCATTTCGCGGCTTCGCGTTCTCCGGTCGCCGACGCTAAGTGCGCGCAGTCCGTAACCGACATTTTCCTCGGCCGTCAGATGAGGAAACAGGGCCAGATCCTGCTGTACGTACCCAATGCGCCGTTTCCAGGCGGCCACATTGCGCTTCTTCTCCGACTCATAAAGTTCTTCTCCACCCACGGCGATGCGGCCTTCATCCGGATCACTCAGTCCGGCAATGCAATCGAGCAATGTAGTTTTTCCCGCGCCCGACGCGCCAAACAGAACGGTGAATCCGGCCAGAGCGCGGAAGTGAACGTTCAAGTTAAAACTGCCTTCCGGATTTGGAAAACGCTTACGGATGCGGATTTCGAGCTCGGAGGAGATTGCCGGCAACGGTGCCGCCAACGCAGCCGGTGTAGCGGGCGGAAGATTCACCGCCATGGACCCACCGCCCAAACGCGACGGTTCACGCCATACACCACCGACAATACGACGAATGAAATAACGAGCAGGACTGCAGCCGCTTGATTTGCACTGGAGTAATTGCCCATCTCCACCTGATCGTAAATATCAATGGAGATCGTGCGCGTCACTCCGGGAATGTTACCTCCCACCATGAGCACTACTCCAAACTCGCCCAACGTGTGCGCAAAACTCAGTGCGAAGCCGGTAACCAGCCCGGCCCTGGAAAGCGGAAGCACGATGCGGCGAAAAGTTTGCAGCGGCGAGTGGCCAAGGGATGCGGACGCGCGCAGCAGTGTGCGGTCGACCGCACCAAAGGACGCCGCGAAGGGCTGCACTGCAAACGGCAAACTGTATAACAAGGACCCGATCACCAGGCCTTCAAAAGTGAAGGCGAGCGGGTGGCCGGTGATCGATTCCCACCAGCGGCCCAGAGGGCTGCGCGAACCGAGCGCTACCAGAACATAGAAACCGAGCACAGTCGGGGGAAGCACAATCGGAAGCGCTACTGCCGCCTCCACCAGAAATTTCCAGCGCCAGCGGGAATACGAGACCCAATACGCGATCGGTATCCCAATCACGACGAGTAACGTCGAAACGAGAGCGGCCAGACGCACGGTCAACCAGAACGCCTCCCAGTTCATTTCGTTGTTTCTCCGTGAGCGCTTGCCTCCGCAGCGAGGCTGAAGCCGAACTTGGCGAGCAGCGAAGCGGCTTCGGGCGTACGCACGAATTCCAGAAACTCGCGTGCCGCCTCCTGCTGTTTTGATTTCGAGAGCACGACGGCCGCCTGGTTCAGCGTGGGATAGGCATCGAGCGGCACGGTCCAATAGCGGCCCTTGTCTTTCATCGCAGGAGCGAGCGCATGCGACAGCGCGATGAGTCCCGCCTGAGCGTTGCCCGATTCAACGAACTGTGCCGCCTGTGACACGTTTTCCCCGAGAACAAGACAGCTGGACACCTGGTCGTAAATTCCGAAGTGCCGCAGCGCGCCCTCGGCAGCGCGCCCATAGGGCGCGTGCGCCGGATTCGCCATCGAAATCTTCTTAACGGAAGGATCGAGCAAAGCCTCGATTCCCAGCTTTTGGAGGTCGAGAGGAGAGTCGCCCGGTATCCACAGCACCAACCGGCCGACGGCGTAGCGGTAGAGCGTGTCTTTCGACGCCAGCCCCTCGCTGACCAATTGCCTCGGATATTCTTCATCGGCCGAGAAAAAAATATCGAAGGGCGCGCCATTTCGTATCTGGTTGGTCAAATTACCGGAGGCGCCAAAGGAAAGCTTCACCGTTCGGCCGGTCTTTTTGGTGTAAGCATCGACAAGTTGTGGCAGCGTCGCACTCATGTCCGCCGCCGCCGCCACCGTGATCTCCTGCGCGGTGGCGCACGCCGCGAGAAGAAGCAAAGACGCTGCAAGTTTACAAAATGTCATGGATTCTTCCCGATTTTGTCATCTGGGACTCTACTGGCCCGTCCTACACCAGTTTTGTTTTCGACAAGGGCAACTCCCGCACCCGTTTGCCGGTAGCCGCAAAGACCGCGTTGTATAACGCCGGCGCAAAAGGAGGCACGCCGGGTTCACCCACTCCAGCCGGAGGGGCTTCGCTCTCTACAATATGCACCTCGACGTGTCGCGGAGCCCGATTCATGCGGGTGATCAGATAGTTGTCAAAGTTGCTCTGGTCGATGATGCCATTCGTCGCAGTAATTTCGCTGAACAATGCCAGGCTCGTTCCAAACACGGCCGCACCCTCGAACTGGTTGCGGATGTTGTCAGGACTGACAATCGTGCCCGCATCGACGGCCGTCCATACATTCGGAATATGTACCTGTCCGCGATGGTCGACTTCGACCTCAACCACGGTCGCAACATAGGTAAGAAAACTGCGATGCGACGCAATTCCCATGCCACGACCTTTGCCCATCGGTTTCTTGCCCCAGTTCGACTTCTCCGCCACGATTTCGACCACGCGGCGCAAGCGAGCCGTATCGAGCGGATAGTTCTTCGCCTCTTCCGCTTCGTCCCCCTGGAGGTCAAGATTGACGATGCGCGGCGGCCCGATCAGGTCAAGCAGGTACGCGGCCGAATCCTTATTGGCGTTGTGCGCAAGTTCGTCGGCAAAAGAGTGAATCGCGAACGCATGGTAAATATTGGCCACGCTGCGCAGCCATCCAATGCGCACGTGATAATCGGCGGGACCGTTTTCCGCGCGATGGTTTGGGATATCGAAAGGAAGATTGTTCCATCCCAGACTCATCTCGTCGAGCGCATAGGTCGCTGAGGCGTCGAAAGTCGAACCGATCGGCGGATACACCGTCCGCTGCAACCACGCCACCGGCTTGCCATCAGGCCCAACCGCGGCCTTCATATACATCGCGGCAACCGAGTGGAAAAAGTCAAACCGGATATCGTCTTCGCGGCTCCAAACAACTTTGACTGGTTTACCCAGTTGCTTGGAGAGTAGCGCCGCCTCCGCAACCTGATCGGGCTTTGACTTGCGTCCGAACCCGCCGCCCAGCAGCGTGACATGGCAGGTCACATCTTCTTTCTTGATGCCAAGCACGCTGGCAACCGTCTCCTGCACCGCTTGCGGATTTTGCGTGGGCGCCCAGGTCAACACTTTTCCATTGCGATATTCGGCAACGGCTACTGGGGGCTCCATGGAAGCATGCGCCAGGTGCGGAGTGTAATATTCGGCCTCGATAATCTTGCCGCCGCTTCTTGCACTTTGGGCAAAAGCCGCGTCCACATCGCCGATGTTGCGGACGACTTTGCCGGGCTGCCGCGAAGTTGCTTCGAGCGTCTTCCGATAAGAACCAGAGTTGTACACCGAATTCGGGCTGCTGTCCCATTCAACCTTCAGATTCTTCCGTCCCTTGAAGGCTGCCCAGGTATTGTCGGCAATCACGGCGACGCCGCCGAGTGGCTGAAAGAGGTGCGGCGGTTTGAAGGGCTCGATGGTCAGCGTTTTCTGAACGCCTGCGATTTTCAGCGCGTCCTTGTCATCATACGATTTGACCTTCTGGCCAAGTACCGGAGGATGCTCAACTGCGGCGAAGACCATGCCGGGCATAGTAGCGTCCATGCCGAAGATCGCCTGGCCCGTAACCATCTCGGGAAGGTCGAACAGGGAATTACTCTCCTTGCCGATGTATCGCCACTGTGAGCGCTCCTTAAGCGGCACATCTTCCGTTTTCGGAATCGGAAGCTTGGCGGCAGCCGCGGCAAGTTCTCCGTAGCCGAGTTTTCGACCGCTGGCGCGATGTACGACGAAGTGAGGTTCGGTGGTGCACTCCTTTTGCGGAACGCCCCACTGCTCAGCGGCGGCGCCGATTAACATGACGCGTCCCGTGGCGCCCACCTGCCGCATCAAATCGAAGTTGCTGCGGACCGAGTGCGAGCCGTCCGTGTCCTGCTCGCCATATTTCGGATCGCCGATCGCTTGCTCAATCCTGACCTTTGACCAGTCGGCGTCAAGTTCGTCTGCCACCACCAGGGGCAGAGCTGTGCGGCTGCCGCATCCCATCTCCGAGCGATGCGCGACGATCGTCACCGTGCCCTCCGAAGCGATCGACAACCACATGTTCGGCTCAAAAAGTGCCCCGGCAGATTGGGCGTCGGCGGCCCACAGCGGCTCGGGGATCAAACGCCCGCAGAGCACGAAAGCGCCGCTGGCCAGCGCGCTTTGCAGGAATCCTCTTCGGCTGACATAACGGCTGGCATTCTCGATGATTCTCATGCCGTCTCCTTCGCCGCCTGATGAATCGCCGTGCGAATCCGCTGATAGGTTCCACAGCGGCAAAGGTTGCCGGACATGGCCGTATCAATTTCCTGGTCGCTGGGATTCTTATTCTCTTGCAGCAGCGCGATTGCCTGCATGATTTGCCCGGTCTGGCAATAACCACACTGCGGCACGCGAATCTCCATCCAGGCCTTCTGCACCGGATGCATGGGCGCGATGCCCTCAATCGTAACGATCTCGGTGCCGCTGACCTCTTTCATCGAAGTGCTGCAAGAGCGAATCGCAGCGCCGTTCTGATGCACGGTGCATGCTCCGCACAGAGACATGCCGCAACCGAATTTTGTCCCCGTAAGCTGAGCTACGTCGCGCAGATACCAAAGCAGCGGCATGTCGGGATCGCCGTCGAACGTTCTGTCCTTCCCATTCACCTTGAAACGGATCATGTTTCCCCTTGTGAAGTTCTCAGCCTCAACTTAAAGTGATTTGGATGCGGAGAAATTGTTTTCCATATCGTAGTCGCAGTGCGCGAAATGTGGAAGAGTGGAGCTATCGACAGAAGTGCTTTTCCCCGTGTTCCCCTGTGTACCCCGTTAACATCCGTGGTCAAGCTTTCGTACGGCCAAAGCGCCTCGTCATATAATCGTCTGTCATTCATGGGCAGTCATCTCAGGAGGAATTTTGGCCTACGACGATCTGCGGGACTGGATCAAAACACTCGACCGAGCCGGGGAACTGAAGCGCATCCGTATGGAAGCAGACCCGATTCTGGAGATCACAGAAATAGCCGACCGGGTTTCGAAAAGTCAAGACGAAAAGGGAACGGTCGGCGGGAAAGCGCTGCTGTTCGAGAACCTGAAAGACTATCCGGGCAAGCAATTACTGATCAACCAGTTCGGCTCCGCCCGCCGCATGCGGTTAGCCCTCGAAGTCGATGCGCTGGACGAAGTCGCTGAGCGCATTCGCGGATTCATGGACGTGAAATCTCCTCAAGGTTTCCTCGACAAAGTGAAAATGCTGCCCATGCTGGCCGAAATGGGCAAATTTTTTCCCAAGACCATCGCTACTGGTCCCTGCAAAGAAGTCATCAGGCGAGATAATGTCTCGTTGCTCGATTTTCCCATCCTGCAATGCTGGCCGAAAGATGGCGGACGTTTCATCACTCTGCCTTGCGTCATCACCCGCGATCCCAAGACCGGCAAACGGAACGTAGGAATGTATCGCATGCAGATCTACGACGAGCGCACCACCGGCATGCACTGGCAAAGGCAGAAAGTTGCAGCCGAACATTACCGCGACCGCATGCGAACGGAGGCAATGAAATTGGGCGGCCCATCCTTCGCGTCTTTTGCGGCAGGTAGAAACACTGCGGCGGTCGATATCATGGCCAGATCATCCGGAGGTGCAATGCGAGCGCATGGCTCCACTCCCTCTGGCAAGATGGAAGTAGCCGTAGCCATCGGAACCGATCCCGCGCTAACTTTCTCGGCCATAGTGCCCGCGCCTCCCGACGTAGAGGAATTCATCATCGCCGGATTTCTGCGCCAGAAGCCGGTAGAACTGGTGAAATGCGAGACCGTCGATCTGGAAGTTCCGGCCAATGCCGAGATCATCCTCGAGGGCTACGTAAATCTGGACGAACTTCGCACCGAGGGACCCTTCGGCGATCACACCGGCTTTTACTCGCTCGAGGACGAGTATCCCGTATTCCACGTCACTTGCGTCACGCACAGAAAGGATCCAATCTACGCGACCACCGTAGTCGGCAAGCCTCCGCAAGAAGATGCCTGGATGGGCAAGGCCGTCGAGCGCGTTTTTCTGCCGCTTATGAAGCTGACCATCCCCGAGTTGGTCGACATCAATCTGCCCATTGAAGGTGTCTTCCACAACCTGATGCTGGTTTCGATTCGCAAGTCCTATCCCGGCCAGGCGCGCAAAGTGATGAACGCCATTTGGTCGCTCGGGCAAGCCATGTTCACGAAATGCATCATCGTTGTAGACGAAGACGTGGATGTGCAGGACATAGCCGATGTCACGTTAAAGGTTCTGAACAACATCGATCCCGAGCGCGATATCCAGTTCACGCTCGGCCCGGTAGACTCGCTCGACCATGCTGCACGACTCGCGAATTACGGATCGAAGATGGGGATTGACGCCACGCGCAAGTGGTCAACCGAGGGCTTCGCACGTCCCTGGCCGGATGAGATTGTGATGGATGCCAAGACGCGGGCGCTGGTGGATGGCAAGTGGAAGGCGCTGGCGAAGGAATTGGGGATCGGCTAGCTCCTTTGCTACTTTGTGTGCTGCCAATTTGATCCGTCCCGCCGAGCGTTAGAGCGGAGCTACCGGTGTTTTTTGCGCTTGACTCCATTCCGTTTTCTCATGTCTCATGGGCTGCACGGGGGTGGGTATGCAGGCGGACATTCAGCGTGTGGGGCCTGTCGATCTTTCTGAACGCATCCTTTTTATTGACGTGCTGCGGGGCATGGCGCTGTTTGGAATTCTGGCGGCGAACATGCGCGCTTTCTTCGCGCCCCTGGATACTTACGACAACATAGGAGTGCTGTTTCACGGGCATGCCGATGTTGCGGCGCAATTTTTTATCGACACGCTGATCCAGGGAAAATTCATTACAATTTTTTCCTTCCTGTTTGGGCTTGGTTTTGCGATGCAGATGAGCCGAGCGGAGGCGCGAGGTGTGCGCTTCATGGGTTTCTATCCGCGACGGCTTCTGGCGCTGGCGTTTTTCGGCGTGATCCACGGTCTCGTGATCTGGGGCGGCGACATACTATTGACCTACGCGTTGTCGGGAGCAATTTTGTTGCTCTTTCGCAAACGCCAGCAAAAGACCTTGCTGTGGTGGGCCGCCGGATTGTTCTCGCTCCCCATCGTGATCAGCTCGGTTTTTTTAGGTCTTTATTACAGCCGCTTCCGTCCACATTGGATGGACCCCAAGCCGCCAGACGTGAAAAAGTTTTACGCCATTATCAATATCTACGCCCATGGAACGGCCCGGCAGATCATGGCGCAGAACTGGGTGGAGTGGAAGCAGCAGTTGCCCTTTGAGCTTTTCGCGATCTACGCGGCAGCCCTCTTTCTGCTCGGCATGTGGGTGTGGAGGGCGGGCATCGTACAGAGGCTCGATGAATATAAACCGGTGTTGAAGCGCGTTTGTGCGTGGTGCATCCCGGTAGGGCTGGCTATTAATATTTACGTGGCGACCATCAAAATCATCGTTCCCCCAGGGACGGTTTCGCTGCGGGCGTGGTCGGCTGGAGTTCTCTGGCTGCCGGGTTCTCACATTTTGAGCGCTGGATATATTTCCGGATTGGCGCTTCTGTTCATGCACGAGGAATGGCGGCGACGCCTGCATCCGTTTGCCGCAGTTGGGCGCATGGCACTGACCGATTACCTGATGCAATCCGTGGTGTGCACCTTGTTCTTCTATCACTACACTACGGGTCTTTATGGGCGCGTCGGCCCGGCCATCGGATTGGTGCTAACGGTCATTCTTTATGCGGCACAGGTCGTATTCAGTAATTGGTGGTTGCAGCACTATCGCTTCGGTCCCATGGAGTGGCTGTGGCGCGGCATGACCTACGGCAAGTTTCCGTCGATGCACAAAGAGGAAGGTAAGCCGATCGTCGAAGGAGATGGATTTGCGCCAGAGCCAGCGGCTCTTTCTCCGGTGGCGGGAGAGTGTGCCGCTACGGTGGTGCAGGGAGAAAGAGTTCAATAAGCGCGAATCGATTCGGTGCCGATTGGCAGCGATAAGGGCGCGTAATCCAATAAGGAGGTCTAGCTTAAACGCTAACGCGTAGCTTAGAATGCGACCATGGCAAAGAAAACTGGAATGAGCGATTCATCCCTCTGGATTGTCACAATCCTTTTATTGGCCCTTACGGCGTGGATGTACTTTAAGAAGTAGCTGTCAGACCAACGCCGGAGCGGCACGCGTCAATCGCGTCACCATCCGGGTTTCTTGTCGTAATGAGTTCTACCTGTTTGGATATACCTACCCGATACGATCACTCTGAAGCCGTTCGAGTCCGTCCACAATGAACGATGACAAAACGCACAGAGACACGGTCGGCGCCCATCGAAGTTGAAGTCGTGGTTAGACCCGCCCCGCCGGAGCAGCAGTCGATTCTGGCGAATCTACTGGAGTTGTATGCCCACGATTTCAGCGAATTTTACGATTTGGAGATAGGGGCCGACGGCAGGTTCGGCTACAGTCACCTTTCTCTGTATTGGAGTGAGGCGGCCCGACATCCGTTTCTGGTCTGGGTGGGAGGCAAACTGGCGGGTTTGGTTCTGGTGAAGAGAGTATCGGGCGCCTCTGGTAAAGGGGCGGTTTGGGACATGGTGGAGTTTTTTGTTCTGCGGGGATACCGGCGGCGCGGAATAGGAACTCAGATAGCGCATGAAGTGTGGAGGCGTTTTCCCGGCAGCTGGGAAGTTCGGGTGATGCGCACGAATGTTTCGGCGCAGTATTTTTGGACGCGTGCGATTTCGTTATTTAAGGGCGAGGCGGTCGAGCCAGCTCTAGTAGAGCGGGATGGCGAGTTCTGGAATCTTTTCTCGTTTGAATCCGACGTCGGGTGAATCTAGCGTCGTCTGAATCCAGCGTCGCGGACTAGCGTCTCTGGTGACCTCGCGGTTCTGGTCAGCAATTCATACTCGTCGGGAGTTCGAGGCCAATCTTCTCGCAGCAAGCGGGAGAGGGCGCGGTCGGCGAGGAGTTTTCCGCCAGTCTGACAGTTTGGGCAGTAGTTGGTTTCATTGGCGGCGTAGCGTATGCGCTGGATCTTTTCTCCACAGCGGGGGCAAGGTTCTTTGTAGCGGCCATGGACCGCCATTCCGGGGCGAAACGCCGTGACTTTCTCGGGAAAGCCGTCGCCGGTTGCGCGTCGCAGGCGGTCTGTCCACTGGGTGAGGCTGCTGCGCACGGCGGAGTGCAGTCGCTCGATTTCTTCAGTTTTGAGCTTTTGCGTCAGGGCGAGCGGCGAGAGGCGGGCTTCGAACAGAATTTCGTCGGAGTAGGCATTGCCGATACCGCTGAACAACCGTGGATCGCTGAGAGCGCGCTTCAACGTGTGGTTTTCGGAGGTTAAAACCGCAGCGAATCGCCCCAGGTCGGAGTCCAGAACTTCGAGGCCTCCGGGATCGAGCGCGCGGAGCCCCTGTTCTCCGGCAACCACGTGAAGGGACGCGCGTTTTTGCGAACCGGCTTCGGTCCAAAGTAGGCTTCCCATGGCGAAATCGAAGGCGGCGAGTCCGCGGGGCGATGAGAGCTTGGCATCGCGTTTGCGCCAGTGGAGGCGTCCGGCAATCATAAGGTGCAGCACCAGCCATAGGTCGCCTTCCCCGTCGAGACCAATGCAAATTCGTTTGCCCAGTCGGCGCAGTTGAACGACAGTTTTACCCTCCGCGACCGCGATTGGTGGTACCGCCGTGCGTAAGAGGAAGGGACTCGCAATGCGCACCCGTTCGAGGCGTTCGCCGAGAATACGCTTTTTCAGTGCATCGATATAGACAACAATGTCGGGTAGTTCGGGCACAGGAGTGCGCTGGTTACGCCTGACTATCGTATACCCAGCGGGACCGCTCCGCTCTCAAGGAAAGGGTAACAACCTGGCAGTTTTTCGCCCCTTGAGCATCCACTCAAGTTGTGTTCTCATAACTGTAAGCGCGGCCCGTGGGGGCCTGCCTGCGCGCTTCAACCTCGAACCCTCAACCTCATCATTATTTTGATGAATGTGCGGAAACAAAAAGAGGAGAAGAACCATGAAGAAAGTCAATTACATCCCCAAAGGATATAACACCATCACTCCATACCTCGTGATCAAGGGCGCCGCCCAGGCGATCGAGTATTACAAGAACGTTTTCGGGGCCACGGTCGTCGTCCGCATGGACGGTCCCAATGGCCAGGTTGGCCACGCCGAGTTGCAGATCGGCGACTCGCGGATCATGTTGGCGGACGAAAATCCAGCCATGGGCAACCGGAGCGCAGAGAGCATCGGAGCGTCCCCGGTAAGCCTGTACGTCTACCTTCCCGATTGCGACGCCGTCGTCCAAAAGGCGGCTTCCGAGGGAGGCAAAATCCTGAAGCCGGTTGCGGATCAATTCTACGGAGATCGTTCAGGTTTCATTCAGGACCCATTCGGACATCTCTGGGGCATCGCGACGCACAAGGAAGATGTGTCCGCTGAAGAGATGAAGGAACGCATGAAGAAGTTGACAGCCGCCTGACCGCAGACGGCCAGGTATCGTCTTTTAGCCGTTAGCCTGTCAAAGGCTAACGGCTAATAACTTACGACTCAGGTTTGTCGGCGCGCTGTCTTACAATGGAACTCCAACTACGAACTTAGAAAGGAACTCTCTATGCTTTCTGCAGGCAATCCTTTTCCGGCTTTTTCTCTTCCCAATCAGGACGGCAACACCGTGACGCTCTCCGATTTTGCGGGAAGCTGGCTTGTCGTTTACTTCTATCCGAAAGACGACACTCCGGGTTGTACCATCCAGGGCAAGTCGTTTACGGCGAGCAAGGCGGATTTCGACGCTGCGGGAATCAAAGTGGTCGGGGTTAGCTCCGACGACGTCACATCGCACCGGAATTTCTCGCACAAGTTCGCTTTTAAAATCGACTTGCTGTCCGACACCGACTCCAAGCTGATGAAAACGCTCGGACTCGGCCAAGCGGAATGGAAGGGGATAAAGTTCTGGGAGCGCACCAGTTTTGTGGTTGACCCCCATGGCATCATTCGAAAAGTTTATGAGAAGGTGAATCCAGAAGGGCACGAGCAGGTGCTGCTTTCCGACATCCAGGGCATGAAGGCCAAAGCGGCCTGACCGCTGAAGAAAAACGCAGGGAGGCGGTGCCGCGTCTCTGCGTTTAACTATTCCGGGGCAAAGCCCACAGCACTGCTCCAAGGCCAGCTTAGCCTTCCGGCTATGCTTTCCGCCATCACCGCGGGCAGGATGCGATACAGCCTAGCGCGCAGGTCGCGATACCCCTGATTCCCGGCAAAAAGATCGCTCATCAACTCGCGTATGCTGGCGCTTTGCCCGGTGAGGGACACCATGCGTTCCAGAACACTCTCGCCCAAAACCCGGCCCTTGTAGAAGCGTTCGGAAACGCGTGCGGCCAACATCAGCTCCGGAAGCAACTCTTCCTCGATCAACATCTGATACCGGTGCGGCTCTCCCGTTAATATCGCCTTCGCACACAACTCCGCCGAATGCAGCGCGTAATAGAGACCTTCGCCGGTAATCGGGTCCACCAATCCTGCGCTATCGCCGATCATCGCCCACCCTTTGCCGCAGACCTGAAGGGCTTTGAAAGTGTCGGAACGAAAAGAGGGAAGAATGTGCGAGTAAAAGCGTGCGCCATCCAACCGGAAGTTGTTCTGTTCCAGCCAGTGCTCCAGAGTGCGGCGCAACTCGCTGGTGGGCACCTCACCCATCTTGCCGGCGATCCCGGCGGAAACGTGATCAACGCGCGGGAAGATCCAGATATAACCGGTGACCGCCCGCAAGAACTGAAGCTGCATCAGGGAACTGCTTCCGGGGATGAAATAACCGGCGGTGACCATTAGATCGCGGGGAGAGATTGCTGAGAGAAACTGTGGGCGAAAAGAATTGCGCGCACCCGCCGCCAGAATCAGATAACTCGCGTGGTAGCAGCAGTCAGGAGTGACCAACTGCCAGCCTTCGCCATCGCGCTCGATGCGGGTGACACGCTCCTGCCGTAAATCCACGCGCCCCTCGACGCCGGCGCAGCGCGCACGCTCCAGAAGCAATCCGTTCAGGGCGAGGCGCGAGAAGATTGCGACCGGGTGTTGCAAGTGAAAGCGCACCCGCTTTCCCGACGGACTGATTAACTCGCAGTCCTCCACCAGACGGTGTTGAACGGGATGGTGTTCGGCGGGATGGTCAGCGACGGGATTGCTTTCGCTCGCACCCTGCGCCAGAAATGGATATCGCTGCAGAGCTTTGTGCGTGAGGCCGCCGCCGCAGGGCTTCTCCCATGCGAGCTTCTCATCAAAAAGAAGAACGTCTCTCGCTCCGAAGGCCAACTGCGCCGCTGCCAGAGCACCCGCTGGACCGCCTCCGACGATCGCAATGGGAAGTCGCCCGCTCATGTTTCAATAGGCGATCGCACCATAGAAGGTGACCCGGAAAGCGGCTCGAATAGCAACTCGCCAGCGCGCGACCAAACTCCGCCGCCGTACTGGCGAGTTTCTTGTAGCGCAGTATGACGGCAGGAATCCCCGCCAGGCCCGAGTCTTTCCGGTTACGTCCGCAGCGTTACTTCGGCCGGTGACTGCCGCCGGCTTATTGCAGACGCGTGGCGTTATTCAGCCCCTGATAGATGAACAATCCCGCGATGACCAGAATCATCGCTCCCGACAACGCGCCGAGAATCTTGACGATGGGTCCGATTTTCTTCATCTTGGCCAGAACCTCGATTTGATCCTTGTGCATTTGGGATTCGGTCTCGTTGAGGAAGATGGAATCGTCCTCGTGCATGGTAAGGGTGCTTTTATAGATCAGAAGGATAATCAGAACCCCAGTCAGAATACCCCACGCGATAAGCAGCACGAACATTGGCGACATATGCTACCTCGGACCTGAGATCGAGCCAATCCCCCGAAGTTGCCATCTGAATCCGCAGCGTAGCGCTGCCATCCGCTGGCATTCGGGTAGGGGCCCCTGCTTCGGGATGATTATAGACCCATTGGCAAGGGGCGCCGCGACTTCTTGCTGGCCGCCGCATCCAAGTGCTAGATACCGAAAGAAGCCCGGGCTCGCAAAAAGGCTTGCTGAGCCCGATGAGACCTTTGTTATAATAGGCAATTACAAGGAGATTAACCGATGGCGACTACCTCTATACCCGAGACTCAACCGAACGTTCAGCCCGGCGTGCAGCCGAAGCCGGTCCTGACCCCATCCGCGATTGCCAAAGTGAAAGAGATCATGGCCACACAGTCGCCAGTTCCGGCCGGATTGCGGTTGTCCGTAGTGGGTGGAGGGTGCTCCGGTTTTCAATACTCCATGGCCTTCGAAAACGGTGCCGGGATGATGGATAAGGTTTTCGACTTTGACGGCCTTAAGGTTTATGTCGATGCGACGTCGCTCATGTACCTCGGCGGAGCGCATGTCGATTACGTCGAGACGCTCGAAGGCGCTGGATTCAAGTTCGACAATCCGAACGTGAAGAGCACTTGCGGCTGCGGTTCGTCGTTTAATGTTTGAGATCGTCGTTGAATGTTTAAGATCAAGGTCTGGGTCTAAGATCTAAGCCCAGCGTCTCGGAATTAAAGCCCCGCTGCAACCAGCGGGGCTTTTTCTCGTTCGAAGGTTGTTGAACAACGCGGATCCTGATAGCGGCTACTGCTGGGGCGATGGATTTGGCGGAGTTTGAGGAGGCGGGTTCGGGGTTTGCCCGGGACCGCCGTTTTGGCCAAAGCCACCACTTTGCCCGAATCCGCCGCTCTGCCCAAATCCGCCATTTTGTCCTGCCCCGTTTTGCCCGGCTGCGATTTGACCGGGAGTGAGCCCTCCCATGTTCCCGGTTTGCATTCCAGGATTGATCGGTCCCTTCAGCAGTCCACCCATGTCAGCCTGCGGTAGGTAAATGAAGAGCCAGTCATTGTAGTGGTCTTTTTTGAAGAAGATCCGAATACTCTTCTCTTTGCTCAGGCTGGCAACGCCGAGTATGGGGCCGCCGCCGAAGGTCTGGCTGGTCAAGCCGGAACCGGAAGCGGAGGTTCCATTGGGAGTCGATGAAGGCGAACCCGATGAGGACGAATTTCCCTGGGCGTCGGTTGCGGTGCCGGAGGGTGATCCGCCAGAAGAAGAACTGGCAGCGTCGCCGCTCGCCGAGTTTAGCGAGGATGGGGCGTTCTGTTGAATTCCGCCAGTCTGCGCAGCCAACGCGCCGAGGGCGCCCTGCACTGCTCCCAAAGCACCTTGTGCGCCGCCCTGCGCTCCGCCGAAGGCGCCCTGCGCCCCCAGCGCGCCCTGACCGGGCGTCTGACCCAAGACCGGGCCGTTGTTCAGGCTGATGTCCTGCTGATGCAGGAATTTGAAATCCTTTTCCTTGCCGGTGGCGCGGTCGCGGTTCACCGGATCCGTATAGCGCTTGCGCAGGAAGCGCACATTGTTGGTATTTTCCAGTTCCTCGACTTTCCCGGGATAGCGGCCAAATTTCTTATAGAAATGCTGAATCGCGCGCATGTAGGCAGTGCCGCGGTGCCGCATCTCGTCCTCGCGATCGCGATTAATCTGGGTTCTGATATTGGGGAGCGCGGCCAGCAGGGCAATCGTCATCAGCGCCAGGACCAGCATGAGCGTGATCATCATGTAGCCGCGCTGGGCAACTTGCGACTTGTTGTTTGTGATTTGTAATTTGGCCGATCTCAAACCACGATGCCGCATAAACGCCAACTCGCCTTCAGATTGCAGATTACCCGCTACCTATTACAAATCGCTCTCATCCCTGGGTTAAAGGCAGGCTCTGCCGATGGTTATTGAGTACGTCTTCCACGTCCACGGCTGTGGGCGAGATATGCAGCACGCGATAGCGCCGGTCGACGATGTCACCCTCGGCTGCGATGAAAATGTCTTCACCCTGGGACAAGAAAACTTTTTTCGTTTCTCCGGTCTGGTTGGCAAAACCGAAAAACTTGAGGTTGATCGGTGGCGGGGCTGGAATCGGCGGCGGCTGGTGCATGCCGGCGTCCTTAACATCGCTGGTGCCGTTCCCCTTAAGCGGCTCGATTTGTGCAACCGATCCGGCGACGAAAATGTTTCTGCCATTGCCCGCGTACTTGGTCTCTTCGCTCTTGCTGAGCAGTTTCAAGTCTAGCGTAGGATCGAGCCGCGGCTCGACCACCGGCACAACCTTGCCGGAAGAGGTACGGCGAACGCCGGGCTTCGCCGGAGCGGAGGCTGCGGCGGTTGGCGCCAGCGAAGGCGACGCAGTTGGTGACGAGGTCCAGAACAAGCGCCCCAGCATCAGCAGCGCAACCCCGCCCAATACTGCCAGCAGGATCACTTGCTTCCGATTTTCGATTCCGAGTTTCACTTACGCACCCGACCGCAAATAGCTATGCATACTGATTTCCAGCTTGACCGTTCCCGTGGTTTCGCCGGCTAAACCGACACTGTCCACTTCAAAGAACGTTTTCGACCGTTCCAGCGCGTTGATGAATCGCACCAGTTGCAGATAGTCTCCCGAAAAACTCCCCTCGATGGCGACGGGAACCACGCCGGAAGATTCCGCTTCCTCTTCCTTGTAATGGGCCTGTTGCATGCGCACGCCATTTTCCGCGACGACTTTGCCAAGCTCCGTCGCCAGATCGGAATCCCTGGCGGGAAACCGGCCTTTGTAAAAATCGCCGATCTGGTCTTTGGCCAGGACAATCTTCTTATCCATGCCGCGCAGCGGTTCCACGGCGCGATTCTTCTTCTGCAATTCCACTTGCAGTTCGGTCAACTGTGCCCTTCGCGATGCCGCCGAACCGACCAGCGGCGAGAATAGAACCGCCGCCGCTATGACATCGACGGCGAGCATGGCGCCAATCGCGATCTTCAACTTGCGCCGCGAATTTCCTAAATCCGGCATTACTTCCCACTCCCCTCGGTCGAATCCGGGACGTAGACCGAGACCACGGAGGCGACCACGCCCCCACCGCCCTCTGAACCCGTGCTCTCTTGCACCAGCTGCGCTCCCTGAAAGTGCTTCGAGCCTTCCATGCGATGAACCAGGTCGACGGCAGCGGTGCGGTTGTCGCCGGCGACTTTCATGTCGAGTTCCATCTGATTCTGATCATTCAATTCCGGACGCAGCGAGACCACATGCAGGTTCGAGGGCATGACCTGTTCGAGATCCTCGAACACTCGCGTCCACGAGAAGGATTTGCGCTGAATCAATCCATTCACGAACTGCGATTGATCGCGCGTGCTGCGGTTAGCCGACATATCGAGAAAAGCCTGCGCTTGCGCCCGCTCCCGATCGCGTTCAGCAATCTGCGCCTCGAGGTGCGAGATATTCTGCCGATCTCTGCCGGCATGGGTCCAACTACGCACAGTCCAGCCCAGCAGAACCAGCGTAAACAGAGCCAGCAGCCCCACTCCCAATCCCCAGCGCACCCAGAATTCACGGGCGTCTTCATAAGGCCGGGTTGCGAGATTGATGTCGAGACGCATAGTTGACGACCGCTTTTCGCTATTCGCCTTTCGCTAAAAGCGAACGGCCCACAGCCCTTTTACGAAATTAAAGCTCCCACCACTCCCGCCATACGCCAGCGCGGAACCGCTCCTGTCGTCGAAGCGATCTGCGAACTTGCCACCAGTTCTTCAACTACTGCCCCTGACTGATTTTTCAAAGCGGGAGCAGCGCCACCTGCTTCCGGCAGGCCCGCCACGTACACGCGCTCGATATTCAGGTTGTAAGTATCTTGAAAAAACACCACCGAGGGATAAACTTCCTCCGCCAGTTGATCGCCGGTGATCGTCACTCCACGCACGTTTTCGAGAGTCCGGAACAACAGCAGTTGATCCTGATCGAGAATCGCAATGCTGATGGTGCGGGCATCCACTTTCACCACCAAAGTGGGACGCTCTGCGTCGGCAGCTCCGAGGGCCGCCAGCATCGACGGCATCACCATTCCCGGGGTATAGCCCGCGTCGCGAAACGCCGACTCATATTCCTCAAGCACCGTCTTCAGCACCACCGCCGCCACCGCCCGCACACCCTTTCCGGAGGACTGCGCATGATACGAAATTCGTGCATCCGCGGGATCAAACGGCAGGGACTTCTTGAGGCGGAAGCGAACCACAGCTTCCGCTTCCTCCGGCTTCGCGGGCAGCGTTTCGAAATCCAGCAGCACGACGCGAACCGAGGTGTCGGGCAGGATAGCGATCACGTCGCGCCCGCGCGCACCCACGCTGCCCAGGGCGCTTTCAATCGCCTGCCGGATCGCCGTGCCGTCGCGCAGATTAGCTTCCATCAGATCGGGCACCACCATGCCCGGCGCCAGTTCCCGCGCCGAGGCTATTTCCACCATCCGCCCGGCATCGGCGGCGCGCCCCGCCAGCACGCGGTCAGCCGCGATTTCGCAGGCTAGGGCTGGACGGCGTACGTGTTTGGAATTAGAAATCATAGTTGCAATTCAATGATATCCCGCGGTTTGAGGGCGAGAATAGTTACCTCTGGTGATGCCGGAGCGAGCTTTCGGCCCGGGCAGAGGTAACCAGGCTCAGCGCATGGTTTCGATAAAGGTAACCTTGTTGATCTCCTTCAGAGTGGTAAATCCGCCACGCACCTTGTCGAGAGCCGATTCGCGCAGGAAGCGCATGCCTTCTTCGCGGGCGGCTTTGCGAATCTCCGACGTCGACTTCCGGTCCAGAATCATCTCGCGAATGCGGTCGGTCAAATCCAGAAGCTCATGGATCGCGGTCCTGCCCCGAAATCCCGTGCCCGCGCATTCGATGCAGCCCTGGCCTTCATACAGGGGAACCTGTGACCATTGCGCCGGGTCGAGGCCGCTGGCTTCGAGTATGTCATTCGGATAATGCACCGCAGTCCGGCAGGAATCGCAGATGATTCTCACCAGCCGCTGCGCCAGAATGCAGTTCAGCGCCGAGACAAAGTTGTAGGGCTCGACGCCCATGTTCAGAAAGCGCCCGAGCACGTCGACCACGTTATTCGCATGGACAGTTGTGAACACGAGGTGCCCCGTCAGCGCCGACTGGATGGCGATCTGCGCCGTTTCGTTGTCGCGGATCTCCCCGACCATGATCTTGTCCGGGTCGTGACGCAGGATGGAACGCAGCCCGCGGGCGAACGTCAAGCCCTTCTTTTCGTTCACCGGAATCTGGGTGATGCCGCGCAGTTGATACTCGACCGGATCTTCAATGGTGATGATCTTGTCTTCATCGGTCTTGATCTCGTTGACGGCGGCATAGAGCGTCGTGGTTTTGCCGCTGCCCGTCGGTCCCGTCACCAGCACCATTCCGTACGGCTCTTTGATGTAGCGGCGGAAGCGGCGCAGGTCATCTTCGGCAAACCCCACCACGTCGAGCGTGAGCTTTTTAAACTTCTCGCTCATCGACTCTTTGTCGAGCACGCGGAGCACGGCATCTTCACCGTGGATCGAGGGCATGATCGAAACCCGGAAGTCGATGGCGCGACCGCTGTATTTCACGCGGAAGCGTCCGTCCTGCGGCACGCGGCGCTCGGAAATATCGAGTTCGCTCATGACCTTGATGCGCGAAATGATCGTCGAATGATGCTCTTTACCGATCGGTGGCATGGCGTTCGTCAGCACGCCGTCGATACGAAACTTGATGACCACCGAGTCGTCCCGCGTCTCGATGTGAATGTCACTCGCCCGCCGCTGCAATGCGGTGAAGATCGTGGTATCGACAAGACGGATGATCGGGCTCATGTCCTGGCCCGCCGTCGCGGTCAATTTGTCGATGGAGATGGTCTCGTCGTTGCCGGCTTCGTCCTCGCGAATCACGTCGAGCGTGAATCCCTCGCTCGCGTCTTCCAACACGCGCTTGGACTGCTCCGTTTTCTGCAGGATGTCCGAGATCTGCTTCAGCGTCGAAACTTTGGTCAGGATGCGCTTGCCGAGCAGCAGGCTGATCTCATCGATCATCATCAACTGGCTGGGATCGGCAATGGCAATCGCGAGGCGCCCGTCCGGCGTCTCATCCAAAGGCACAAACTTATAGCGGAACATCAGGTGCACCGGGATCTTCTCAAACAGATCGTGGTGCAACTGAAAATCGCTCAAATCGATAAACTCACAGCGGTAGCGTCGTGCGATGTCGCGCGCACGTTCCAGTTCGTCGGGAATCGAGGCCGGTTCCGGCGCCAGTTTCCCGCCATTCGCCCCGCCGACCAGCACTGTTTTCTTGTCAGCCATTGCCATTCCAGTTTACAGCCCGTCCAAGCCTTTTCCGTCTTGCCGATCTTTCTTTAGAGAAGCGGCTTGCCGCCTCTTCTTTCGCCGAAGAGACGGGGCAAACCCCCGTTGCCCCGCACGCCTAATGCACGTTCGCCCCCAGGGTAAAGATCGGCATATACAAAGAAATCAAGATTCCGCCGACAAACACTGCCATGACGATCAGAATCAAGGGTTCAATCAGCGCCATGGCCGCGCCCAGAGCCGTTTGTACGTCTTCTTCGTAAAATTCGGCAACCGAAGCGAGCATCGCTGGAAGCGCGCCCGTCGATTCGCCAACCTCCAGCATTTCCACTGCCAGGTCGGGGAACAATTTCTGGGCCTCCAAAGCGTGCGCCAGGCTTTGTCCTTCTTTCACGCGCTCGGAAGCGGTGTTTACCCCGAGCAGCATCTGCCGGCTGCTCAACGATTCGGCGGCCGTTTCCATCGCCGGAACCAGCGGTAAGCCGCCCTGCAGCAGCGTGCCGAGAATTCGCGAAAAATTGGCCACTTGATACTTCAGCCGGATCTCCCCGATCAGCGGCAATCCCAGCAGAAATTTATCGATACGTTCCGCTCCGCGATCGCTCTGTTTCCAGCGCCACAGCAGCACGCCCGACACGATCAGAACCAGCGCCACAATCCAACCGTATTTCTGCGCGTTCAGGCCCAGCGACAGCATGAATACAGTGATCGCCGGCAGGTCTGCGCCCAGGTTGTTAAACAGGTCGGCAAACTTCGGTACCACGTACGTGATCAGAAAAATCAGCATCAGCGTCACCACTGACACCAACAGCGCCGGATACACTAGCGACACCAGAAGCTTTTTGCGGAAGGTCTGCACCATCCTCTGGTACTGGATATAGCGGCCGAGAACTTCTTCCATATTGCCGCTCTTTTCGCCCGCCATCAGCGTGGTCGTGTACATCTTCGGAAACACCTGCTGGGAGGCGAAGGCGTCGGACAGCAACTCACCGCCTTTTACCCGCTCGCGTACGTTTTCGAGTTGCCGCAGAAGAGACTTGTCGCGCTGCCGCTTGATCAAAAGATCCAGCGAAGTCAGGATGGGAAGGCCCGCCTTGATCAGGGTCAGAAACTGCTGGTTGAAAATCAGAAACGTCGACTGCTTCAGCTTACCCTGGCGGCCGAACTTCCCGCCGCTCGTGCTGAGCAGGGTTCGCGGCTTAACCCAATAGACAAGATAGCCCTGCTGCACGAACCGGTCGTGAACCTCGGCTTCGGAATAGCCATTCTCCACCTGCTGCCGCAGATGGCCCTGTTCGTCGGCGACTTTGACCAGGAATTGTGCCATTCGTTATCGACTTCTGAAGTCTTGTTCGTCAGTCGTGATGGGTGTCTGTGCTAAGTGTAACATTCTGTTCCCAAAGCCCTTACGGGACGCGCCGCCCACGAGGTACATAAGTAACCAACTATCTGAATTTGAACGTTTCAAACACCGACGTACGTTTCAAAACTATGGCCCTAATTGCCCTTCAACCGTCTCCACCCCCGCTGGAGGAGTGAACTTAAACGAACTGTCTTTCATCTCCGCATTCTCCTTCCACCCGGCAAAGCGAAATTCGGTCGTCGCCCCGTCCGCTTCAACCAGTTCGATGCGGACAATCTGGTGAGAAGCATTGATCTCCAGCAGCACCTCGTTCACCGGCCCCGCCATGGCCTGCGGAATGCCTCGTAAAACGATGTCGCCGGTCTGCCATGGTGTCTGATCTACAGCTTGAGAGAGGCCATGTAACTGATTCTCCAGCTTCGCTTTACCTAGCAAGAAGGCAATCGGCGAGCGCACATCATCGAGCTTTTTTAACGTAGTCTTGCGAAGCTGGCGTTCCGCCGGCAGGTAAAACCACACAACCTCGCCGTCGCTGATGAACAGCTTCTCATTTGGAGAACGGTATTCCCAGCGCATCTTGCGCGGCTTTTTCAGCCACAAAGTGCCCGATTCCAGACGATCTGGACCGTCACCGCGGTAAATCTCGGTGAAATCCGATTGCGAGCTGTGCAGGTGGTTGTAATGCTCGTCGACCGCGCGGGCGAGCTGGCCGATATCCTCGGCCCGCAGCGGAAACGAAATCGTGATTGCCAACAGCCATAACGGCAGCCGCCGGCAGCCGGCTACATGGATATTCAACTGTGGTTTTCCCCTTTTCCGATTTTACCGCGATGCCATCTCGTCTGCATAAACCGGGCGCTGGCATCCACCGCGCCAGCATTAAGCAGGCGCCAGGCTGAGCGGCTATTTGGCGAAGGTTTCGCAGAACCGGCGTTCCAGCGACTTAGGCCCCGCTCGAGGTTCTGACAGCCAAGACCTAGGAGCCAACAGGCATAGCCCTATAGATCGTGTATTGAGTTGTCCCGCGAATTTTCTCGAGCCAGGCGGACTTCGAGAGCGCGTCTTCCAGCAAAGGACTGTGATAAATCACATAGACTGGCCGCGGAGATATTCTCAGGGATTTCTCCAGCCGCCGGCAAACTTCCAGCAGTGCGTTCTCTGGCAGCGGGTTGAACAGGTAGAGCACCAGCGGCTCGTCCGGGAATTCGAACTCGCGCGCGTCGGCCAGGATCGATTCGATTTGCCGGCAGCGCTGCGTCGGGCTCCGATATTCGCGAATGTTCTCCTGCGCCGCGTGATGCAGCTCCGCGATCAACTCCACTCCTGCGATTCTCCAGAACGCATACTCGGAAGCCATGAGCAGCGTCCGCCCCTTTCCGGAACCAAGATCGACGAAGGTGAATGTGTCGAAGGGAATAGGCAGGGTGGCCATCATCTCGTGAAAAAGGTCGGGCTCAGTTGGCTGATAAGTGGAATGAAAAGAACCGAGCAGGCGCGCGCGCCAGCCTACGGTGCCGCTGGTGGTGTTGACGCGATGCTCCCAGTCATACTCCATGTCACCGAAACGACGGCGGCGGCTTTCGGGCGTCGAATCGAGGGCAAAGCACCATAGGTTGCGGACCAGCAGGGAAGCCGTGCTTGCGGCGCCGTGCGTATGCACCTGTTCGCGCCACCAGTGGCGTAACGTGCTCCGGAATTGACGGGGAAAATTTGAAGGCACGCAAGGATGCTAACAAAAAGGCGGTACGGGTCTTTGGCTTTCAACGGAGCTAAGAGCCGACTACTTCGAATCCGTCGTGGCTGGTGGTTCGATCGGCGGTTGCGGCGGCGCCGTCCCCGGAGGCAGTCCCTTGGTGATAAAGTAAAGGTCCTTGGGGTCTGCGACCTCGATTCGCCCATCGGCCATCAGTTGGTAAGGATGTCCCTTCGGATCGGCCGGCATCCCCCGAATAAATCCGGCGTGCTCCAAATCGCTCATGCTGCCGGGAAGTCGTCCGAACTGTTCGCGATATTTTGCGACTACGTGCTCTAGTTGTGTAACTTCTTCATCGACTTGCAGGGCGAGTAGATGTTCGACCGCGTTCTCTCGGATCCGCGGTTCTTTGATGCTCTGGTAGGTCGTCATCCACAACATGCGCGCCGTATCGAATTCGCCGGCATGTTGCGCCATTCGCGCCGCCAGGATAGGCATGAATTCATTGGTTACGGGTAGCGCCGCTCCTTGCCTGAAGGCCTCCGCTGCCTTGGCGTAATCCTTGAATTCGATGTAATACAGAAATCCCAGATTGTAGTAAAGACGCCACTGGTCGGGATTATGCGCGACTCCATAGAGCATCAGTTCGAGTGCGGCACCGGGCAGCCCCGCGCCAGACGGCGGTTTGGGCGCCAGAAAATTAGCTCCAAACTGATAGGCCGGCAAGAGTTTCGGATCCAGTTCAGTAGTGACTTCGAGCAGTGGTGCCAGCAGGCGAAAATCGCCGGAATTGGCATGGTGCTGTTCTCCAAAATACTGCACCGCCCGCGTCCAATAGATGTCGGCGAGCAGGCCCGTGTAGCCGAGGCTCAAGCGCCGCAGAACTTTCGGAGAACGCAAGTAAAGCGACTCTTGCGCCGCCGAATTCCAGCGCTCGTGATCCATGGCATAGAGCGTTGCCATCGCGCCCGCCAAAGAAAGAAATAGCACCGCCGTGGCCACCAGGTTCACGCGTCGCGTGGCTCTCACTTCAAGTCCCTGCGCTGGAAGATCAGCACTGCTCCCGAGATGGCCATCGCCGAATAAAGCAGCCCGTAAATGGTGTTGTACAGGATGAGGCGTCCCGGCACCGCGTCGCCATGGGCTACCTGGTTGATTACGTTCAAGGCGGAAAAATTAGGTACCAGATAAGCGATGGCGGTTGCCAGCCCGCCCGCGGTCCCATGCGTGATTCTGGCAAAGCCGCGCAGATCGTCCGACAAACTGCCAATCACGAACAAGGCGAAGGTAAAGACGGCCGACATCAGAGGCGTTGAGAAAGACGAAAAGAAGAGCGCCAGTGCGCACACGATCAAAAACTGCAGCACGATGAAGTAGAGCGCTACCAATACCCACGCGTCCATCTTCTCGAATTTGTGAGCGACGTAGAGTAAGGCCAGAAGTACGCCCAGCGCCATGAAGAAGGTGTTCACCACCAGCGTTCCCGTGAGGCCAAAGAACTTGCCTACGACAAACTCCCAGCGGCGGACGGGACGCGACAGCACCGTGTATAGGGTGCGCTTATCGATCTCTTTCGAAACCAGGCCGATGCCAATCAAGATGGCGATTACGACGCCGAAGAGCGATACCGCGGTCAGGCCCAGATTCACCACAACCAGGCGCTCGATATCGATCGAAACTTCACCCACCAGAATCGCCGCCCCGGAAAGCAGCAGCACAAACGCAATCAGGTTGTACAGCACCCGGTCGCGCACCGCCTCGCGGAAAGTATTGAAAGCGACATACCCGACGCGAGAATTCATACTCCCACCCCCTTCCGGTTTTCTTCTTTCCGGACTTGGCCTCCCGGGAGTTGAGTCGTGGTGTCTTCGGTGGGTCTCAGTTTCTGAATGTAATACTCCTCGAGCGAACTGCGGACAGGGGTCAGCGAAATTAGCCTCAGCCGCTCGCGCCGCAGTATGTCGATGGCCGCGTCCTGCTGTTCTTCCGGCAACACTGCGTTGACCATGTCACCGCTGACCCGTGCCTCCGCACCCAGGCTGGTCAAAGAGGCGGGCACTCTCTGGGCGTAAAAAACAATCTCGATCTTGCCTCGCTTCTCGGACGTCAACTCTGCGACCGCCCCGACTCCGCGCAATTCGCCCTGGTGGATGACCCCCACGCGGTCGCACAGCGCTTCCGCATCGGACAGGATGTGCGTCGAAAAGAAAACCGTCTTGCCTTCCGAGCGCAGTTGCTGAATCAGATCGCGAACCTCGCGCCGCCCCATCGGGTCGAGTCCCGACATCGGTTCATCCAGAAACACCAGCTTGGGATCGTGCAGAATGGCCTGCGCCAGCCCGACGCGCTGCAACATGCCTTTGGAGAACTTGCGCAGCGGCATGCCCGCGGAATCGTTCAGCCCTACGCGCGCCAGCATCTGCTCCACCCGAACCGCACGTCCCTTGGCCGGAATGCCAGAAAGTTGTCCATAGTAGTTCAGCAGTTCGCGCGCGGTCAGATGGTCGTAGAAGTAGGGTTGCTCGGGGAGAAATCCGATTTGAGTTTTCACCGCCGCATCATCCATCGCCATGCCCAGGATGCGCGCTGTTCCCGCGGTGGGATAGACCAGTCCCATCAGCAGCTTGAGGGTGGTAGTCTTACCCGCGCCGTTGGGGCCGAGGAAGCCGAACACCTCTCCCTGTTCGATGGTCAGGCGAAGCGGACGCAAGGCAAGTTTCGGCCGTTTACGCCAGAATCCAACTAAGTAACTTTTTTCCAGATCGAGAATTTCAATCGCTGCCATGTCGATGCGTGCACTGCCAGCCCCCCTGGGGCGGAAGTCGCAATGGAATTTGATGAAGCGATTATAAGCAATGGTTGCGCGGCCTGCCGAAACCGCGTGGACTGGCTGGTTACGAAGGTAAACCGCTTCCTGACGTTGAACCTGTGTCGGGCCGGGTGGGGCCCGGGGCGCATTGTTTTACGCTTACGGAGCCCGATGACTTCGTCGTCTCCGCTAGTCTTGAGGAGCGACGGTGTTATCGCATGTCGTGATGGCGGTCATGCTGACCCGCACGATAGCGTCGGCATAGGAGCAGAAATAGCGTATTCCCGAATAGTTCCAGGTGCTTGGAGTGGCGATAAAATTGTAAGTCGAGTTCGGCGTGCCGGTCACATTGGTTAACGTAAAGCTATAGCCGCTCCTCTGTCCGGTAGCCAGCACCGTATCAATCAGGCAGGCGCCGGTTGAACTGGGAGGTGAGCAACTGGTGCCGCTCAAAGCGCCCAGGCTGCTCGCAAAGCCCACCGACGGGTACGACGAGTTGTAAGAAATCTGAGCCGTGTTCAGGGTCCGCAGCGCTGCTACGGCCGCTGATTCGTTCGCGGCCATCCGTGATCGCAGAAAACTGGGCACTGCGATAGCCGCAATCACCAGGATGATGGCTACGACAATAAGCAGTTCGATTAGAGAAAACCCTTTGCTCCTGTGCATCGCGTCTCCCGATTCCAGATGAGCCCGTTCCATCGCTTTCTCAAGAAACTGTTGCACTTTCGTTGCCGGACTCGGCTTCCGAATTGGCCGTGATAAGTCCTTGTAAATGCGGCGCGAATAGTAGCGTCGCTGCGTCTGCATTCGGTCCTATTCCTAATCCCACTCCGGAAATGACATTTTGTGGCAGTGCGGTTGGCGCCGAAGAGGAAGGATCTCCTATAAAACGGCCAGGAAAAAAGGGCACGGGGACGTTGGATCGTCCCCCGGATAATTCCTATCGAAAAGATACCTACTGCAGAGGCGATACGCTGTAGGCGCAAGACGACAGAGAAGTCGTGCTGTATCGAATGACGGCGTCGGCGAACGAACAGAAATAGCGGACGCCGGTCTGGTTCGGAGTTAAAGGCGAAGCAACTAACTGGTAGGTGGCGTTCGGAGTTCCTGAAGTGCCCGAGAGTACGAACGAATAGCCGCTTTTGGTGCCTGACGCCAGTTGCGTGTCGATCAGGCAGGCACCGGTGCTTCCAGGAGGCGCGCAACTCACCCCCGCCAACGAGCCGAGCGTGGTTGCGAACCCCACCGTCGGATAACTGGAGTCATAGGAGATCTGCGCGGTATTCAACGACCGCAGCGAAGCCACGGCCGAGGCCTCGTTCGCTGCAATTCGCGCCCGCAGCAGGTTCGGAATCGCGATCGCGGCGATGATCAGAATGATTGCCACCACAATCAGCAACTCGATCAGTGAGAAACCCTTGTCTTTCTTCACGTCTTAGGAAACCGTCCTGTCTTTTCAGATAACCGCGATTGTCACGATAAGTGCACTTTACAAACCGTTCACAAGAGCTTAGCGAGAGAACTCCTCATCTGCAGAAAATGCCGGTTTTTCGCAGGAATCGCTGGCGACGGTTCTAGCAGGGAGGTCTGTACGCTGAAAACGGCAGGCCGATTGACAAAACTTGACACTGATTACGGGTGTTGATCTGCCAAATTTTGTCACATCGTGATCACAAAGCCGCAGCGAGGCGATGGATAGTTCAGGGCAAAAAAAGCGGAGGCTTGTGGCCTCCGCTTTTCTCCGGCTTGTACCCTCCCCCAGGTACTTTGCCAAATCAAACTTACTTACTGCAGCGGGCTCTGCGTGTTGTCGCAGGTGCCGATAGCAGTGGTCGGGTTGTAACGAACAACGGCGTCAGCGAACGAGCAGAAGTAGCGTACGCCGGTCTGGTTAGCAGTTAACGGGCTCGCCACGACGGAATACGTGGAGGCAGGCGTGCCGGTAACGTTGCTCATAACGAACGAGTAGCCGCTCTTGGTGCCCGAAGACAGCTGAGTATCGATCAAGCAAGCGCCAGTCGCGCTAGGCGGCGCGCAGCTCGTGCCCGACAGTGCGCCCAGGGTGGCAGCGAAGCCCACGGTTGGGTAGGAAGAGTTGAACGAAATCTGTGCAGTGTTGATGGTGCGAACGGACGCCACCGCGGACGATTCATTGGCCGCAATACGTGCGCGCAACAGGTTCGGGATAGCGATAGCGGCGATGATAAGAATAATCGCCACCACAATCAGCAATTCGATCAGTGAGAAGCCCTTTTGTTTCCGCATTTATTTTCCTCGTCTCCGTTTGACTGTTTTGGTTGGATGACCAACTCGCTTGTACTATCGCACTCCACGGGCCAGACGCGAAGTGACGGAAGTCAAATGTCCTTTCGGCGCAAACCCAATGTTTTGAATGGCCTTCCGCGGGGTCACTTTCTGGCCCTCGGCCCAGGCCGGTTCCATGTGACATTTTTAGATATGCGGCATGACATATTTTGACATCGGTTAAGAGTGGCGTCCACCCTCGAAACCGCCCGTCCAAAGCCGGATCCCACCACTTGGAACGTACGATTTCGCATGTCTTGCGCGGGTCCTCAACCGCCGTGTTTTTCATGGACTCCAGAACCTCAGCTCTGTGAGGTGCCAACCGCCGCCGACCGGGCGATCTCTCCCGGCTCGTTATCGTTGCCATTGGTGCCCAGTTGCGAGCGCTGCAGGTGATGCATTACCAGAGTAGTGCTGGCAATGGTTGCCGCCACCAGAACCCAGGGAACGATCGGCGAAATCCAGGCCAGAGGCGTCGCAAAACTCAACAGAGCCATCCAGCCCAGGCTGGCAAAGCTGCCAAATAAGAACGCCTCGCGCCTCGGCCCCGTTCTAAAGGGCAGAGAATACTGGCATAAAGCCTGAACCATGAGGGCAAAGGGAAATGCGACCACCAGATCCACAAAATAATGTTCGCCTGTACCCAGTGTCGCCAGAACCGTGAAGATTACAAAAGCAAGCGCGATGGCGCGAATCCAGCGGGCCAGTCCCCTGGAATTCCACCATACCAGTAACACCCAGGCCATGTGTAAAGACGGAATCGCATTACGCGGCGCCTTCACCGGTATCGTCTCCAACAGCAGGTTTCGCGCCTGCGACAGCAGTAAAGGGTGCCAGGGAAAATTCGGTCCAAAAATGTGGACCGGCCCGGTTGCCGGGACCAGGTTATAGAAAACCACGCCCAGCGGGCCTGTCACCAGGAACGCCAGCATTACAGCCAGAGCAGCTTTGCTTCTTTGCCGCAAATGGGCGGCATAAACCAGCGCCAGCGGCAGCGGTAAAGCGATGTAGAACAGCAGGCCGGCGAACCGGAACCACAAGTGCCGGGCGAAAATCTGCCCCACCAGAAAACTCAATTGCACGCGCAGGCTGCAATCGAAGGAGTACAAATACAGGTCGAAGGTCTTGGGATGGAGTGCTTCGGTCGTATCCAACAGCGTCGAAGCCATGTATTCCGAGGCAACGAACAAAACTGAGGGAAGAAATGCGTAGAGAAAGAGCTTGCGATCCTGATCGTGACTTAAGTTAGGGTCGTGCTGGTTACCCGTCCATATCGCGCGCGTGCCCAGCACCGCCAATCCGCTCATTCCCGCAAATGAAAATGCAGCGATCAGCTTCGGCGGGAAGCCCAGCAGACGATAGTCGATTCCCGCCAGCGCAAGACCGCCAACCGCCACGCTTCCCAGGTTGATCCAGGAAGGTTGCACGACCAGCAGAATGACGACCGCGCCGCCCAACGCCATGGCCATGAACACATCTACCATGGAGGAGTTGTAGAAGCCCGCGTTGGCAGAGAGCGCCACCAGAGTCCCAAGAAGCACCGCTGTGAGCGTTATTCGCAGCGGATACGCGCTATGCGGCGTGTGCTTCGCCAACACTGAGACTGCTTCCGGCCTCTCAATATCCTTCATAAAACGCAGAACTTTCGCGAGCACGATCGAGTTCATTTCCAGCGTATCAGCGCCCGCGGCGCGCACACGCGAAAGTCATGCCAGCGTTGGGCACGAAAGTAATTGCGAGTGCGAACCTGCTCCGCATGCCCCTGAGTTCTTCTAACGCTTGCCATTCGAAAGACGTTCAGATGCCAACCTCGTTGCGGTTGGTTTTGTCCCCGGCATCTTGTTTTTTCTCTGCGAACTCGGCGTCTCGGCGGTAGAATTGACCCTCGCCGAAGCCATGCCGACCCATCAGTTGCAATCCGATTCCCCCATCGCTCGCGCTTCCACGCTACCCGCGTCCCTTTATTTCAGTCCCGAGACCTTCGAGGAAGAGAAGTTAAAGATCTTCGGCTCCTCCTGGCAAGTGGTGGGTCATGCACATCAGGCCGCGCGTCCCGGCGACTACTTCACCTTCGACCTCATCGGAGAGCCGCTGGTGATCGTCCGCGGCGACGATGGCGTTCTCCGTGCCTTCTATAACGTTTGCCGCCATCGTGCCGGCAATCCGGCAACGGGCTGCGGAACCCGCAAGCTTTTCCGTTGCGCCTATCACGGCTGGACCTACCGCCTCGACGGCTCTTTGCTCGTGGCCCCTGAATTCGAAGGTGTAGAAAACTTCAATCCTCGCGAATTCGGGCTCGCTCCCCTGCGCTTGGAGGAATGGTTCAATCTCATCTTTGTGAATCTTGATCCGAAGGCACGCTCATTACGAGAGTGTCTCGGTCCAATGCCCGCGCAGGCGGAGAAGTTCGACTTCCGCGCTATGAAATTTTCCGAACGCCGCACCTACGAGATGCACTGCAACTGGAAGACGTACATCGACAATTATCTCGAGGGCTACCACGTCCCGAGCATTCACCCCGCACTCAATCGAGAAATCGACTACGGCGCCTATACCGTCGAGCCCTATCCCGAATACGTCCGCCAGTGGACCCCGATCCGCGGCGCTCAGCCCGGGGACGCTGTTCCCCGGCGCTACCAGCAGTCCGGCGAAGCCGCCGGCCAGGATCTGACCGCCGATTATTTCTGGATCTTTCCCAACTGGATGCTCAACTGCTACCCCGATAACGTTTCCCTGAATATCATCCTTCCGCTCGGTCCAGAGCGCACGCTGGCCATTTTCGAGTGGTACCTGCCGGAGAAAGATCTTGGGAGTGAAGCCGCCACCAAAGCCTTGGCCTTCAGCGACGAGATTCAGACCGAGGACGTCAGCATCTGTGAGATCGTCCAGAAGAACCTCCACTCCCGCAGCTACCACAGCGGCCGTTACAGCGTGAAACAGGAGAAAGGTGTTCACGCCTTCCACCAGATGTACCGGCAGCGCATGCCTTAGCCCCACCCAGACGCCAAGTCCGCCGAAAAATCTAAGGACAATAGTGCGCAAAGTCCAACCTGGATAATTTACCGATGGAAAGTATTTTCCAGGAGGAGGAGGTGGGCGTGAGGATGTTTACTTTTGCGCGGGGTAGATTTTATCGGCGCGCTCGTGGTCGCGGCGGCGGAACTCACGTTCTTTTCAACAACAAACAAGTCATGTCGTCATGCTGCGGAGTATTCCCTACAAACCGGTCCAGATCCTCAAGCATCCTCTGCAGCATTTCCGCCGGAGTCGACGCCGATTCCCGATCGATCAGCCGGATCAATTCAGGTTCGCCATACTCTTCTCGTTTCGCGTTCTCGGCCTCGACGATGCCATCGGTGAAAATCACCAGCCAGTCCCCGGACTCGAGCCGCGTCGTCCCTACCTGGTAAGGCGATTGCTGAAAAATTCCGATCGGAATGCCTCCCGCTTCCAGTCGTTCCACCACGCCCGATCGCTTCCGCAGAATCGGCACGTTATGTCCGGCGTTAGTATAAGCCACGTCGCCGGTCGCGGGATCGAGTTCGGCAAAGAATGCAGTCGTGAAGCGAACGCCACCCTGGCTGTTCGAACACGAATAACGATTCACGCCGGTCACCATTTCGTGCAACGATCCGCCACCCGTCGACAGCGTCCGCAGACTGGCCTGGAAGGTCGCCATTACCATCGCCGCCGGAATACTCTTTCCGGCCACGTCGGCCACCACAAATAAAATGCGGTCTGCGCCCGGCTCCCGCCCCGGTCGCAAAATCACATCATAGTAATCTCCCGCTACTGTGTTTGCGGGACGGGTGGCATATGCGATCTGGTATCCCGGAATCTGCAGCGGCGCGCCCGGTAACAACCACGCCTGAATGTCCTTGGCGATTTCCAGATCGCGCTTCATCACGACGCGGTCCGCCAATTCCAGCAGCAGGACCAGGAGGAGCAGCAGTCCTCCCCACACGTGCAAGTCGAATTCGTGGATCTCAAAGGTATCCTTGCCGTTGGTGTAGGAGTATCCGCCTGCAGGCATGAACAGCAGAATCAACCCCAGCAGCACGAGCACGCGGCGAGCCGGAGTGAGCTTTTCCAAGATCGCCCAGAAGACTGCTTTTGCGATGCGCCAGGCTCGACGTAATCTCGAGGGCTCGGTTTGCAGGTTCTCCAGCCCCGCCGAGTAGAGCCGGTAGCTCGAACGCGCATCTTTTTCAAACTGCGACCAGAGTTGATGAACGGCCAGGCCTTCGCTGACGCGAAACCAGAAGCGCCGCGCGTCATTCTTCAACCCGGAAGGCGGAGGAACCGTTTGATCAGGGGATGCCATAGCGAAGCCATCATTATAGGCTGGTGCGTTTCCTCCGGTGCAGCGACCCGCATCTCCCGTCATTTTTGCGAGGCGAAAAGAGGGAACTCCACACGGCTGATCAGAATAGTTCCATTTGTCCTGCTTCCAGGTGCGCTTTGCGGCTGCTGCGAGCATGCATGTCCCCGATTCCGTGTTTGCGACGCAACGCCGACATGAGCTGTGACAATCGCTCGCCATATCCTTTGGGCAGGAAGGCGCGATCGGAATAACGCTGGCGATAGCGTTCCACAAGGGCAGGAAAGTGCTCTTCCAGGAAAGGCATGAATACCGCAGCCGAGCATGGTTTCAAAAATAGCGGATTGGCAAAAACATATTTTGCCGCTGCTGCTGCTGCGGCTTTCACCAGCGCATCGAGATCGCGTGGCGCGTCGGTGATTTCGGGGAGAACGGGAGCGCAGATGACACCTGCATCCACGCCCGCGAGGTTCAACTGTCGAACTGCCTCCAGCCGCAAATCGGGACGCGGCGCACGCGGCTCCAACTTTCGTGCCAGTTCGGTATTCACCGTTGTCACCGTCATATTCACAAAAACTTGATTGTGGTCGCCCACGCGCCGCAGGATCTCGATATCGCGTGTCACCAGGTTCGACTTGGTCACGATCCCAATTTCCAGCCCAGAGTGCCGCGCCAGTTCCTCGAGAATTGCCCGCGTGAGCTCGAACCTGCTCTCCGCCGGCTGATACGGATCGGTCGCCGTGCCGATGGCAATCTCCTCCCCGCTCTTGACCTTTTTCAACTCTGATCGCAAGAGTTCCGCAGCCTGCTGTTTGACGAAGATCTTCCTTTCGAAATCGACGCCCTCGCGCAGCTCCATAAACTCATGGGTGTAGCGCGCGTAACAATACTTGCAGGCAAACTCGCATCCACGATAAGGGTTGATCGCCCAGGTGAACGGCAGGTTGCGCCCGCTTACCACACGGCTCAACAGGGACCGCGCGCCCAGAGAGAAGTATTCAACGTTGTGCCCTTCGCGCAGGGACTCACCGTCGGCGGCAATCCTCGCTATGCCAATCAGCTTGGGACGGGAATCGGCATCGGAGAACAGTGGGAACGAAGCCATAGGCGGCCGCAAATATTCGCTATGTGTTCGCCTAGCATAGCTGGGGGCTGGAGTCCTGTCAAATGTTAAGCGGGGTGAGAACACCGAGGGTTGGAATATGCACCCCGACGGTTGTTTTCGCACTCGATCGAGGCACTGCGATTTCCGTGCGCACTGTCAGTTCTAACAGTTGGCGCGGTGCGAGCGTGCTCATAATTTGCTGGAAATGACCCCGACGTGGAATCCCCCCCCAGCGGTTGTGAAGGAATGCTCGCCACTTTGGGTGGCCGCTTCGGCGCCTACGGCCTTTTGCATCCATCGAAATAGCTATGAGCGCTACCGCCTGGCAGCGTGGTGCGGTGTCGCCTACGGGTGCGCTCCCGGTTCGGGCATCAACCCCGGAGGCGCTGCCGGAATCGTTATATCCAGCTTGGTAACGGTTCCGAGGGATGACAGAGGCTTGTCGAACTCGGCGGCGTTGCCCACGACGAGCACCGCCATCTGGTCGCGATGAAGATATTTCGCCGCGACGCGCGCTACATCGTCTTTCGTGACTTTATCGATCTCCTTCTGATAGTTCTCCAGAAAATCCAGCGGGTAGCCATAAAACTCATAGGCCATTTTTTCCTGCAAAACCTTTTCCGGAGAATCGAAGCGGAATACAAACGAGTTCAGGATCGCATCTTTAGCGCGTTGAATTTCCTTCTCGTCGATGGGATGCTTGGCGAGATCGGCAATCTCTTCGTCGAGCGCCTGAATCGACTCGACCGTGGTTGTGCTCTTAGTCATCACCATCAGCCGTAACATGCCGGGATGATCCCAACTGGAGCCGATTCCGCCGCCAACCGCATAGGCGAGTCCCTTCGTGGTACGGATATCGTTGAACAGACGGGAGGAAAATCCCCCGCCAAACGCTTCGTTGAATACCGAGGTCGCAAAATAATCGGGGTTCCTGCGGGTAATGCCGGGAGCCACCATGAGAATGTGGCTTTGATTCACATCGGTCTTGTCGACTTCGTAAAAACCCGGCTTCGCCGGATCCGGCTTGATCTCCGAGTCATTCGCCGCTGGTCCCTTGGGCCACGAAGCGAAAGCGTCGCGCAGCCGAGCCTCCATCTTCGCCGAATCAAAGTCGCCGACCACACCGAGAATAATATTGTTCGGGTGCGCATACCTTCCGTGCCAGTCGATCAGATCCTGACGTGTGACAGCGGCGACCGTGGCGTATTCGGGGACGCGCGCGTAGGGGCTGTTTGCTCCATAGACGAGCTTCGCCGCCTCACGGCCCGCGATCTGTGAAGGATCGTCGTTGCGCCGGGCGATACCGTCGTACTCGCCTTTCTGGGCAATCTCAATTTTTTCAGCGCGGAATTCGGGATTCTTCAGCACATCGTCAAACACACGAAACACGTCGTCAAAATCCTCTTTCAGGCACGACCAGCTCACGGTGGTTGCATCGACGCCGCCGCCGGTTTCAACTTTCGCCGCGCGTTGTTCCAGATAGTCGTCGAGTTGATCTCCGGTCTGGGATTTCGTGCCCCCCGTGCGCCAGACCTCGCCGTAGATATCCATCATCCCGGCCTTGTTAGCCGGAACCGAACGCTCACCGCCGCGAATGCGTGCCATCCCATCGATGATCGGCAGTTCGTGATCCTCCTGAAGAAAAACCACCATGCCATTCGGCAGTTCAAAGCGCCTCGGCTGCGCGGGATGAAATGCGGGCAGCTTCGGAATCGGAATTTGCTGCCAGGCCTGTTGAGAAGATGGCTGCGAAGACTGCGCCCAGACTTGCAAATGGCTGCCAAACAGGCTGAAGGCAACGACAAGAACAGCAGCAGAGGCAAAGGAGGAAGTGTAGCGTCGTTTCATTGTCCACCTCCCTGCGCCGCGGCACCCGCTCCAGGAGGTCCGCCGCTAAACTCGATAATTCCCACCGTTCGGTTATCGGGAGTGAATGTCTGGTTCGCCACCCGCCGAATATCAGCCTTGCTGACTTTCTCGATGCGGTCGACGGAGCGGAACAGTTCCCGCCAGTCGTCATAGCGAGCCTGATTCAATCCGAGCGCAAACGCCAGTCCCTCATTCGACCCCAGCGACCGGATCAAATTTGCCTTGGCGCGCGTCTTGATCATCTTCAATTCCTCATCCGATACATCTTCTTTTTTCAGGCGCTCAATCTCCACATGAATCGCATCTGCCACTTCCTTTGGTGTGTGTCCCGGAATTGGTGCGGCGTAAAACGCAAACAACTGAGGATATTTATTTCCCGGATAGCCGGTAAATCCCTCGGCATCGGAAGCAATCTGCTTGTCGCGGACCAGCGCCCGGTAGAGGCGTGAAGTGCGTCCGCTGGACATCAAATCGGCGATTGCGTCATACACCTGGTCATCCGGACTGCGGTAATCGGGACGGTGATAGCCTTCGAGATAGAGCGGCTGGGACTGCTCGTGCAATACCACCGTTCGTTCCGAATTCTGCGGCGGCTCAACGGTTGTTGACGTGTCAGGCTTCGGGCGCGCCGGAATACGTGAGAAATATTTCTCGATAATCGGCATCGCTTCCGAAGCCTTCAAGTCGCCAACCACCGTAACTACCATGTTCGAAGGCACGTAATACTGATCGAAAAAACTCTGCGCGTCGGTCGCCGAAAAGGTATTCAGGTCTGACATCCAGCCAATCGTCGGCCGGTGATAAGGGTGAGCGGCGAATGCCTCAGCCGAGAATTGCTCCAGCAAACGCCCCATGGGATCGCTGTCCACCCGCATCCGCCGTTCTTCGATGACCACATTGCGTTCTTTATAAAACTGGCGCAGCACGGGATGAAGAAAGCGCTCCGACTCCAGGTAAGCCCAAAGCTCCAGCCGGTTGACCGGGAACGAGTAGTGATATGCGGTTTCATCGTAGTCGGTGAAGGCGTTCATGCCTTCGCCGCCTTCGCTCTCCACGATCTTGCCGAACTCGTTGTTGTAGGGCGCGGAGAACTTGTCCGCAGCAGCAATGGCAGCTTTCCAGGCTTGTTCAAGCTGCTTCAGCTTCTGCTCGTCGCGATCGACCCGCTCATCTCGCTCCGCGATATAGGCGGCGTAAGCAACCTCGACCTTGGCGAGCGCAATCTTTTCATCAGCATAATCGCGCGTTCCAATCGTGTCCGTTCCCTTGAAGGCCATGTGTTCGAACATGTGCGCCAGGCCCGTCTTGCGCAGCGGATCCTGCACGGAGCCCGCGTTCACATGCGTGAAAAAAGAAAAGACCGGAGCCTCGGGCCGTTCGCAAATAATGACCGTGAGCCCGTTGGCGAGCTTCTTGACCGTAGTGTGCTTCTCGAAGGAAGCGAGGTCCTGCCCTAGGGCCAGCGAGCGCAACACAAGACAAACGACCAATGTTTGTAGTGTGCGGTGGGAATTTGAACCGAATTTCATCCTGCCTCCACAAAATAACCCCAAAAATTCGAAGTTACGTGGAGGTAGGGAACCTTGTCAAACCGTAGAATCAAACTTCCTACCAGACCCGGCAAGCATTTTCCGCGACCATGGGCTGACCAGCCCTGCATCCAAACGCCTGCTGAAACGCCGCCGAGTTTTGCACCGCGCCATTCACCCGCCATCGTCCCGGAGAATGTGGATCGGTCAACACCCGTTTTCGGGCCTCCTGGTCGGTAACGTTCTGGCACCAGATCTGGCCATAAGCAAGAAAATACCGCTGCGCCGGAGTATAACCATCAATCGGTTTGATAGGCGTGTCGTCGATGATGGACTTAAGCGCCATGTAGGCCAGCTTCAGTCCGCCATTGTCCGCCGTGTTCTCCCCCAGCGTCAATCTCCCGTTGACCTTCACCTCGCCCTTATCATCCTTCACCGAAACGAAGTTGGAGTACTCGTTGGCGGTGCAACTGACGCGCGCCTCGAACTCCTTACCGTCGTCCGCCGTCCACCAGTCGCGCAAATTTCCCTGGGCATCGAATTTGCGTCCCTGATCATCGAAGCCATGCGTAAGTTCATGTCCAATCACGACTCCGATCGCGCCATAGTTCACCGCGTCGTCCATCAGCTTTCCATAAAACGGAGGCTGCAAAATCCCGGCCGGAAAGTTGATGTCGTTCATCGCCCACCGGTAATAAGCATTCACCGTCGGCGGAGTCATCCCCCAATCCTTGCGGTCGGTAGGCTGGTCGATCTTCTTGTACTCGCGCTGCACCTCGAACGCCGCGGCGCGTACCGAGTTGCCAGCATAATCGCCCGGCTTAATCACCACCGAACTGTAGTCCCTCCAGGTATCCGGATACCCGATGTTATTTACGATAGCGTCAAGCTTCTCGTAGGCTTTCTTTTTGGTCGTGTCTGACATCCACGTAAGCTGTCCGATGTCCTCGCGCATCGCGCTCTCAATTGCCCGGACCATCTTCAGAGTGCGCTCTTTACCGTCAGCGCCGAACGTACGGTCCACGTACAGTTTGCCCAAAGCCATGCCCAGGTTCTCGTCGGTAGCCTTCACGCAGCGCTTCCAGCGAGGCTCCATTTCTTTTTGTCCCGACAGGTACTTGCCGTTGAAATTGAAATCTTCCTCGACAAAAGCACGGGTGAGCAGCGGCGCGTCATCGTTGATCGTTTTCCAGCGCAAGTAAATTTTCCAGTCCGCCAGCGCCGCCGTGTTGATCTGCTCATTGACCTGCTTGAAGAAATCGGGATTGCCTACGTTGAGCGAAGTGAATTTGGGGGCGCCATTGTCGGCGAAATAGGTGGTCAGGTCGAAATTAGGAGCCGCGGCCTCGATCTCCGCGACCGTCATCTTATGGTCGCGAGTCTTCGGATCGCGCCGCGCGGTGCGGTCCATCGCTGCCTGCGCCAGGCCCGTCTCGATCGCCAACACGGTCTTGGCCTCCACCGTCGCTACATCCGGAGTGTCCCCGGCGAGCACGAGCATCTTCTGCACGTGTTCCAGATATTTCTGACGCGCCTCCATCGATTTGGGATCGTCCTTGATGTAGTAATCCCGATCTGGCATCGTAATCCCGCCCTGGTCGAGGTAAGCGATGGTTGCCATGGAATCGTGCATGTCAGGCTGCGACGAAAAAGAAAATAGAGCGGGAGTCGAGTCGCGGTGCATGGCAGCCACTACTTGAATAAGATCAGCCTTCGTCTTGATGCCATTAATCCGCTCCAACGCCGCCGCCAGCGGAGTTGTCCCTTTTGTCTCAATCGTGCTCTCGTCCATGCAGGAGTTATAAAAAGTACCTACCAGAATCTCCGTCTCTGAATGCTTCCCGGGAAGCTGCGCCTCAGTCAGGATGTCTCGCAAAATATAAAGATTGCGCTCAAAGAGTTCGTTAAATCGCCCCCACCGCGACTGGTCCGGAGGGATCGGATTATTTTTCATCCACGTCCCGCACGCGTATTGATAGAAATCCACACAAGGATCGACAGTCTTATCAATGGCGTTAACGTCGAATGCGGGAATCTCACGCGGAACCCCGTTGGTAGCTGGGCTGGAGGGAGAAGGGTTGCTTTGAGCCAAACTCTGAGCCAAACAAAGAACAATCGTGAGCAGCAGGGAAGACGCGCACAGAACAGGATTTCGCATACGACCTCGAATTGTGAAGTGTCGCCAGAGACATGCCCGTCCGATGTAGAGCCGGCGGCAAGTCCCAATCAAACACACTAGACTAAGCGACCATCCCTTTCAACTGGGGGAGCAACTATACTGGGAGTCATCTTGAAGATCTGACTCGCCGAACCTATGTCCGCTCCTACGATCGTCGAAGTCGAGGGCCGCAAGCTCAAGCTCACGAATCTCGACAAGATCCTCTATCCCGCGACCGGTTTCACCAAGGGCCAGGTGGTGGATTATTACGCCCGCATCGCGCCCGTGCTCGTGCCGCATCTCGCCGGCCGGCCGCTCACCATGAAGCGCTATCCCGGAGGCGTGGGCGACGAACAGGAATTTTTCTTTGAGAAAAACGCACCCATGCATCGCCCTGACTGGATAAAAACCGCGCCCGTCTGGAGCGAAGGCAATCATCGCACAATCAATTTTCTCCTCGCCAACGACTTACCCACGCTGATTTGGATCGCAAACCTCGCCTCCATCGAACTGCACCCGTCCCTTTCCGTCGCGCCTGACATCGGGACGCCAACCATGATTGTCTTCGATCTCGATCCCGGACCGCCAGCGAATATCGTGCAGTGCGCTCAGGTCGGCCTCTGGGTGCGCGAAATCTTCGATCACTTCGGTCTGAAGAGTTTTCCAAAAACTTCCGGCTCGAAGGGACTGCAGATTTATATCCCGCTGCACACCACGACCAGCTACGAACAGACGAAGCCATTCGCCCACGCCATTGCGCGTCTGCTCGAGCAGGAGCACCCCGACCTCGTCGTCTCCGACATGAAAAAGGTGATTCGCACGAATAAAGTCTTCGTGGACTGGAGCCAGAATGACGAGCACAAAACCACCATCTCCGTATATTCCCTGAGAGCGCGCGAGCATCCAACTGTTTCAACTCCGGTCACCTGGGAAGAAGTAGAACAGGCGCTAAAGAAGAAAGATGCGGCCCGTCTCGTATTCCAGGCCGATGACGTTCTGGCGAGAGTGGAAAGAATGGACGACCTGTTTGCGCCTGTCCAGAAATTGAAGCAAAACTTGCCACAACTCGAAGGACTAGCGGCAACATCGGAGACGCAACCCGAGAAACAATCGACCGCAGAAAAGGAAGAAAAGAAAAAGGTGGAGTCGAGCAGCATCGAGGCTGCCAATCAGACGAAAGCACACGCGCCGCCGAAGACGACGAAGGCAGCGAAGCCAAAAGGGAAGTCAGCCGCAACCCAGCGCCGCAAGTTATAATCCCGGCTCATATGGCGCACCTTCACGTCGGCACCTCCGGATGGGCGTATCCGACCTGGAAGCCCGCGTTCTATCCCGAGAAACTGGCCCAGAAGAAGTTTTTGAACTTCTACGCTTCCAAACTGAACGCCGTAGAAGTCAACTACACCTTCCGTCAGTTGGTGAAAGAGACGACGGTCCAGAACTGGATTGCCGACACTCCCGGCCACTTTCTCTTCACTATCAAAGCTCACCAGGTTCTAACCCATATCAAGCGACTGAAGAGCGCCGAAGATTTTCTGCAACGCTTTCTCACCACACTCGAAGCACTGGAGCGCGCCCAGCGCCTGGGCCCCCTGCTCTTTCAACTCCCCCCGAATTTCAAGGCCGATCAAGCCGTGCTGGCTGAGTTTCTAAAGTGCCTGCCCCGAGCCGTTCGCGCTGCTTTCGAGTTCCGCCACGAATCCTGGTTCACCGACGCCACCTGGACCACGCTGGGCGATCGCAACATCGCGCTTTGCGTGGCCGAAACCGAAGAGCGTGACACGCCTGATGTGGTCACCGCCGACTACGCCTACTACCGTTACCGCAAACCGGCCTATACCGCCGAAGAACGCCAACAGATGGTGTCGCGCATGCAGGAGCATCTCGCCGCCAACCGCGATGTCTTCGCTTACTTCAAGCACGAAGAGACGCCCGAAGGGGCGCTGTACGCGGTGGAGGTTCTGCAGGCAGTACAACAACCTTGAGGTGGTGGCGAAGAAACATCACGACAGGCAACAGGGGAATGGCGGCTGTCATCTACTCAGCCAGGAAGTGAGTACGGAAGCAACAGGAGCTTGGCGAATAGGATCTTGGGAAATGGGATCGCTCCGCACCATGATGAAAAGTTCTGTTCGGCGGGCGTCGCTGGCGGTAGTTCTTGCTGCCGGACTGGCGGCGCCACGGTTGTCCGCGCAAGGCACTTCCAGTCACGCCACCCCCGCTCCAGCCACGCCCGCCGCGTCGACGGCCTCGCTGGATTTTCCCGTGACCCTGCAGCAAAAAGTCATCGCCGGCAAGACTCCCGTCGGCGCGAAAGTCCAAGCGAAACTGGTTGTTGCCACGTTGACGCAAGGAGTCGTCATTCCTGAGAATGCCGTCTTTACTGGAGAGGTGACCGAGTCCGCGGCGAAAACGGCCACCAGCCCCTCGCGCCTGGCGATTCGCATCGACTCGGTGCAGTGGAAAAGCGGGTCCCAGCCTACCGTGCTTCCGCTCACTTCGAAACTATATTTAACCGTGTGGTACTACCCGGTAAATATGGAGTCGGCGCAGAGTTCCGGAAGCGTTATCCCCGACGCCAGCCACAACCCCGCCAGTAGCCGGAGAGCATATCCCACCGCGGCCTCTCCATCGTCGCCGTTCCCCGACAAAAATCAAGGCAGCTCAGGAAACAATCCAGAGCCGTCTCCTTCCACCGCCTCCATCCTGAAACATCGCGAAGTAATGAGGAATATGGACTCCGCCGCAGGAAGCGACGGAGGCGTCACGCTTACCTGCAGGCGTTCCAACATCAAGCTCGATAAATACACAACCTACGTCCTGGCCGCCACCAATTTGCAGGGGTCGAAGTAGGATCCGTGAAAAAAAAGAAGGATCCAAGAGACAAGTAGGGTCCGACAAAAATGAAGGGCGCGGAAGCTTCTCCGCGCCCAAACTACCACACTGACGACGACCTGTCCCTTACTGCACCGTCAGCGTAAACGACGGAGTAGTGCCTCCGTTCGAGCCCTGCTCTGTGGCTGTTACCGTGAGCGGGTATTTGCCCGGGACGGTGGCTGGAATGAGAGTTTCCGTCGCCGAGCCTGATTTAGTCGGGTCAATAACCGAAGTTGCGGTTACTGTCACGCTCGTCGGGAGTCCCTCGGCTACGGTGGGAGCAGTGTACAAACCGGAGTTCGCGTCGATCGTTCCTCCATTCAGCGTGGTCACTGCCCAGGTCACGGCCCCATTACCCGGCGAATTGCTGACCGTTGCCGAGAACTGCGCGGTCTGGCCCGGCCACCCATTACTGTTCGGGTAAACGCTGGAAGGGTTGCCAGCGCCGACTGCTACCCCTACCGCCGGAATGGTGACAGAAGCCATTCCTGCTGTTCCGGTTGCAGGGGTTGCTACCACCGAGAAGCTAACCGGTGTTGTTGTTGGGACGGTCGGCGCGGTATAAAGCCCGCTGGCGGGCCCAATCGTCCCGACCGCACTCGATCCTGATAACGACCATGTCACAGTTTGGCTCGCAGTGAATTGCTGACTGCCGCCCAGGGGGACCTGTGCGCTACTAGGAGTGACTTTCACCACGACCGGGGTATAACTACTACCTCCGCAGGCAACAAGAAGCCCGAGAAGCAGCAGTGAGACGCACATCCCGGCGATGGCGGAACGCTTCGACATTTTTCGTCCCACGAAGCCAGCTAGGACGATGCCCAAGAGCGGGAAGAGTGGAAGCAGCGGAGAATGTTGGCTGGCCAAACGGCGTCGATTGACGCTTCCAGCCGAGTTCGGGCCGCTGGTCGAAATGGTCAGTGTAACCGTCTGCGGTGACGAAGCGCCTCCGGCAATTGAGCTGAAGGCACACTTAACGGTTGTGTCCGGCAGGCCGTTGCAGGCGAAAGTGACGGGGTTTATAAACGGGGAACCGCTGGCAGTCTTCACGGTGAAGGTGGAGACGGTTGATTCTCCGGCGGGTGCTGCCGCAGGAGTAGTGGGTGTAGTAATGGTGATGTTCTGCAGGATCGTAAGAGCAACTGTGGTGGTTGCGGTCAGGCTGCCGGAGGTGCCGGTGATGGTCACCGTAGCCGTTCCCGGTGGCACGGTTCCGCCTACTGTTAGAGTCAAAGTGCTCGACGTGGTGGTGCTGGTTGGATTGAACGAGGCTGTGACTCCGCTCGGCACACCCGAGGCCGCGAGGTTCACGCTGCCGCTGAAGCCGTTGGCGGGGTTTACCGTGATCGTGCTGGTAGCGCCCGCGCCGGGGGCGATCGTGAGACCGGTCGGCGAGGCTGACAGCGTAAAGCTCGGAGCAGCCGTCACCGTAAGGCTGATTGTAGTGGTCGCGGTCAGGCTTCCCGACGTGCCGGTAATGGTCACTGTCACGGTCCCCGCCGTGGCCGTACCACTCGCCGTCAGAGTCAGCACGCTGGTGGTTTTGGTACTGGTCGGATTGAAGGACGCTGTGACTCCACTGGGCAAGCCCGAGGCTGCCAAGTTTACACTGCCGTTGAATCCGTTCAGGTCGGTGACCGTGATGGTGCTCGTGCCGTTGCTCCCCGGGGCGATGGTCAGGCTGCTGGGTGCGGCGGAAAGGGTGAAGCTGGGAGTCTCCTGCAGGCTGTACGCCCAGATCCCGCGCCCATAGGTGGAAACCTCCAGCGCTTTGACACCTCCGGAATTAAACAACTGGATGGCTGAGACTGGCACGTTGGGCAGGAAACCGGGGCCACTGCCCGCAACCGGGCCCACTTCAGTCCAACTGGCGCTCGCCGTCGAACTGACGAAGATACCGACGTCGGTGCCGGCGTAAATCTGGCCTGCCTGGGAATCCACCAGCAGGGCATTGACGGGAGAATCGGGCAGGTTCCCGGACCAATCGGTCCACGTGGAGCCGGCCGTTGTCGTCTTATAGACGTGAGAGGTATTGAAACCCATGATCCCGACGTAGGCGGTTTCACCCGTCGCGTCTGATTTATCGATAACGACTGAGGAGACCGCGTAAGCGCTGGGATTGATGGACCCTGTGACGTTGGTCATCTGTGTTGTGAACGCGTCGGTCGTGACCCAAACCTCGCCGCCGGTGCCCAGGTCATAGAGGGGACCGTAACCCTGGGTGGTGGCATACACGACATTGGAGAGGCCATTGATATCCGTAGGGCCGCCCGCCGCCAGTCCGCGCACCTGGTTGATTTCGCCGCCCGTGCACAGCGTCGTATCCAAAGTGTCGAAGTCGACGCTGAGTTCGCTGAAAGTGCCAGGCCCTACCTCCGCGGAGTTGGTGTTTCCGCGCCACACGCGGCAGGTGCCGATCAGCATCTCGCTGCTGTTCTGCGGGTCCAGGATGAAGGGCGTGTAGAAAGCGCCAACGTCAATGTTTCCGTCGAACCCCTGGATCGTATTGGGAGGCGCCGCTTCCACGAAGGTGTTGTTGTCGTTGCACCCTATTCCCGATTCGCAAATACCGATGATCGAATCCGTGGTGGATGGGAACCATTCATTAGTATTGGTTGGATTGATGGCATTGTAACCGCCATCGCCTCCGAGAACGGTGATGAATTCCGAACTGGTTGTCGCGGTATCGGTTGCCGGTGAACCGTTATCCTGCGTTCCGCCCAGCAGCGTGTTCTGGTCCGTGGGGTGCAGGGAGAAAGAAACAAATTGGGTCATCGACCCAATCGCGACGTTGAGATCGTCGAATTGATTCGGGGTTGTACAGGTTCCGCTCTCGAGGCCGGTGAGGGAATTCAAGGAGCGATAGACACCGCCATCGTTTCCGAAGTAGGTGATCGCACTGCTGCCGACGATTTCGAAGCCGAATCCGTGTTCATCGGGATGCACGCCCGAAATAGTGGGACAGGTGTAGACCTGGGTAAGGTTGATCCAGCTGTTGGGGTCGTTGCTGTCAATCGTGGCACAGCTTTGGGTGCCGCTATTCACCCGGCACTTGTAAAGGTTGACCAGTCCCGCGTAAAGATCGGTGTTGGCCCCGTTTGCTATCGCGCCGAGTTCAAGATTGTAGAAAGGCTGCAGCATTCCGCAGGGAGGATTGTTTGAGTCTGGGTCGAGAGTGCACTGACTCGATGGCTGCACTTGCGTCCAGCTAGTCCCGCCATTCAACGACTGCCAGATACCGTAGTCCTGGAGGTTTCCATCGATAAACCAAAAGTACATTTCATTGCGGCCGGGGACGACCGTGAACTGGCCGCGGTACAGGGGGCACGTGATGCTGTTGGGGTCCGCTGAGATAGGACAGTTTGTCAGAGAGAGAAAAGAAGGGCTGGGCTGGTTTGTTAGTCGCGTCCAATTTGTGCCATTGGTCGAACTGTAGACGCCGTGGTATTGCAGGGACGCGAAGAACTTTCCTGCCGACGCATTGTAGATGACATCGGTGACGGAATAAATTGGGGTGGTGCCGTCAGTCGGCGCCTCAAAGGTCCACGAAGCGCCAGCATTTGTCGATAGATACAGTCCCCAGTTCGGGTTGTTGCTCCAGGCGCCTGTCTGGTCTCCTATGGGAGTGTCCGCCGCGGCAGCGACGACGGTGCTGGTGGATCCCGAAGCGGTATCCCAGGCAAATTTCGTGAATCCCATGCCGGTGAAGGGACGGCCATCGGTGCTGGAAGAGATCAAGTTCCAGGTGGAACCTTTGTCTGTCGAAACCAGAATACCGACTCCGTAGTAGCTATCGATCGCGTTGTCGGGCTCTCCAGTGCCTACAAGGACGACGGAGCCGTCCGGCTTGACCGAAACCGCGCCATCGACCACCGACGCCTCCTGGTCTGTGACGGCCGTCCAGGTGACGTTGGCGGCGTTGCTAGTCGCGGCGTTGGTTGATTTCCAGACACCGCCGGAGGCCGCGCCAGCATAAACGGTGTTGCCGGTGGTGTCGCTAGGGTCAACAGCAATGGCGGTGACGCGTCCTGAAACGGTACCGTAAGAATCCGTATCGGAAACCAGGGGAGCGGGCCCAAAGTTCACCCAACTGGTAGTCGGGGAGCCAGTGGCGAGTCCAGTTTTACTGGCTTTCGCTTTGGCCGCTCGCTGGGCGCGCATGGCCATCTTCTGCTGGTAGGCGCGCAGGCGGAGGGCTGCCGCTGACTCTGTGCTGGACGGAGCCTCGCGACCGCGGATGTTCCATTCCGCCCGCTTCTCCGGTTGGTCCTTATCGTGGTCAACGGCTGTAGCAATCGGAATCTTCTGAGCTCCGCCCTGAGCGAAAGCCCCAAGGCAACAGATTGCAGAGACGAACAGTAACAAGAGCAAGGACAGAGCAGACGAGGGCAGCAGGGCCGATCGCGAAGTTCGCATGGTCACTCCGGTGGAAAATAGGTTAGTCGGGGCTCGGAAGCATTATCCACGCTCCCTACTTGTCAGAGCAAGTATTTCTTCACCGGGTTGTACAACTGCCGGAGTAAATCACTAGTCTGTGATCCGGCTAACATCGGTTTCGTGACATTTTGTTGACAAGACTGGGCCGGGGAGCGGGTGGAGAGGGGCGCGGACCACATTTGCCACGGGATTTGGGGCGAAACTAGGCTTGACGGTTCTCGGCGTCTACGGTTCGATTTTCGACATTCGATGTTCATCGCGGTCACACTTCGGCCAGTTCTTCCTCCAGTAACTGCTTGTTATAGAGGTCGGTGTAGTAGCCGCTGCGGGCGATGAGTTCGTCGTGGGTTCCGACCTCAACAATGCGCCCCTGGTGCAGCACGGCGATGCAGTCGGCATTACGGACGGTAGAAACGCGGTGGGAGATGAAGATGGTGGTGCGTCCGCGCATGATCTCGCGCAGGTGATTGAGAATCTTGTCTTCGGTATGCGTGTCGACGCTCGAAAGCGCGTCGTCAAGAATCAGAATGCGCGGGCTGCGTAACAGGGCGCGGGCAATGGCTGTCCGCTGCTTCTGGCCTCCGGAGAGGGTGATGCCGCGTTCTCCGACCATCGTGTTGTAGCCTTCGGGGAAGCCCTCAATGTCCGCGGCGATGTTGGCCGCTGCGGCGGCGGCCTTGATGTCGTCGAGCGAAGCCTCGCCATTCTCCCGGGCGATGCCGAACGCAATGTTTTCCCGGATGGTGGCGCTGAACAGAAACGTCTCCTGCGGAACGAATCCGATTTGGCGGCGCAGCGGATCGAGAGGAAACTCGCGGATCGGGCGGCCATCGATGAGCACCGCGCCAGCCGCCGCATCGTAGATGCGAGGAATCAGGTTGACCAGCGTCGTCTTGCCGGAGCCGGTGGGGCCAACGATGGCCAGACTCGATCCGGCAGGAATGCGCAGGTTGATGTCGTGGAGAACTGCGTTTCCGTTATAGGCGAAGTTCAGATTGCGAAACTCGATTTCGCCACGGATGTCCGGCGAGGGAGACACGGTTGTGAAGAGCGGGGCGTTGCCGACCGGCTGGACGGGCGAAACACCGGTCCCCACACCTACGTCGTCGGCGATTTCCGGTGCTTGGGCAAAAATCTCTTCGATACGCACCAGGGATGCCGTGCCACGTTGGAAAATGTTAATAACCCATCCCAACGCGATGACGGGCCAGGTCAACTGCATCATGTAAGTGTTAAAGGCGACGAAATCCCCAACTGACATTTTTCCCAGGAGGACCTGCCGGCCACCTAGCCACAGCACGATAACTACGGCCGCCCCTAGCATGAATTCCAGCGTCGGCCAGAGCATTCCCATCAGGCGCACCAAACCCAGGCTGCGGCGGATGTATTCCCGATTGGCGGCTTCGAAGGTTGCGATCTCGGCTTGCTCCTGAACATACGCGCGAATGACGCGGGCGCCGGAAAAGTTCTCCTGCGCACGCGCCGAGATATCCGAGAACATGGCCTGGATGCGTTCGAAGCGCTCGTGAATGCGGCGGCCAAAGTACTGGATCACCACGCTCGCGATGGGCAGCGGCAGAAACGCGAAGAGCGTGAGTTTCGGGCTGATGGCCAGCATGAAGCCCAGCGCTCCCGCAGTGAAGACCAGCGTGTTCGCCGAGTACATGATGGCCGGGCCGAGCAGCATCCGAACCGCGTTGAGGTCGTTGGTGGCGCGCGCCATAATATCGCCCGTGCGGTTGCGCTGATAATAAGAGTAGGAGAGCCGCTCCAGGTGCGCGAACAGATCGTTGCGCAGGTCAAACTCAATATCGCGAGAAATGCCGATGACGACCCAGCGGGTCAGGAATTGGAAAACTCCCTTGATCAGCGCAATGGCAAGGATGAGCAGCGCGTACGTGAGAAGTTTCTGCCGGGTCACGCCGGAGTGAAGATCGTTGACGGCGCGGCGCAGGACTTGCGGAAAAAGTATCCAGACTCCGTTATTGAATAAGACGCAAAGGCCGCCCCAGACGAGACCGCCGCGGTAGCGCTTCAGATAAGGAACGAGAGGGCGAAGGTTTTTCGGCACCATGTTGCGGATCGCGATCTGCTAAATGACGACCTCCAGTAGATGAGATTGTAGCAGCGGTGGCAGCAGATTTTCGCAATGCCGGGGTAAGCACAACCAGAGCCGCGGTCAGTAGTATCGCCGTCCAGAGCGACAGCATGCCGGCGGCAAACATCAATCCCGAGTAGAGGAGGTCAGCGCGTTCCATTCGCCTTCGGACCAAACCGAAATCGTAAAAACCCGGGTGAGTACGGAAAATTTGGAGTTTCCGTTTCTCACCCGGAATGGAGAGAGATCTTAAAGAGATGCGGCTTGCCGCGTCTGCTCAGACGACGCGACCCTGTCTCTCCCGGAGAAACTATTCCTGCGCCGGAGCCTCGTGCTTGCTCATGCGAGAAGCGTGATCGGCCTCCATCTGCGCCAGCTTGGTTTTCTGATCGGGCGTCAGAATTTGCATGATTTCCGACTTCATGCGCTCATGTTCGACCTGCATTTGAATCATGGTTTGCGAGTTTTGCGTGGCCAGTGCCGTTACTTTGGCTTCATCGAACGGGCCAGCCGCCTCCAGAGCCTGCATGGCCTGATGATTCTGCCGCATCTGCTGCATCAGGGGCTGCACGGTGGGCTTCTCTTTTTGCCAGATTGCTTTCACTTGCGCCTGTTGATCCGCAGTCAAATCGAGTTGCTTGAGCATGTGATGGAACTCTCCCATGGGACCACCACCGTGCGGTCCCTGAGCGAATACAGCTACCACAGCCAGCATCATAGCGGCGCCGATGATGAGAATGCGGTTACGAGTAGATTTCATTGGAACTCCTTTTTGAATCCTCTTAGGTCTTGTGGGGTCCGGGACAGCCCGAACTGCTCACACCAATAAGAACACTTTTCCGGGAAAGAAGCGGTAAAGAGTCGGTCAATCGCGGTAAAGTTTTGTAAAGCAGTCGGGTCATCGTGTCGTCGGCTGATCGGTTCATCTATGGTCAAAAGCCTTCGTCTTCCGATCGCCCGATTCTTACAATTCTTTACTCCACGAAGTCTCGTAAAGGTGTTTAGATGGTGAAGAGCATGGATCACATATTGGTTGTGGATGACGACGTCGAACTTTGCAGCCTGGTGCAGGAGTATCTCACCGCCGAAGGGTTCAGCCTGAAAGCTGTCCACGACGGCGAGCAGGGATTGCAACACGCCCTCACCAAGGACTACGCGCTCGTCGTGCTCGATGTCATGTTGCCCGGCATCAATGGCTTCGAAGTGCTGCGCCGCGTTCGCAGCGTCTCGAAAATCCCGGTGCTGCTGCTGACCGCTCGCGGCGAGGATGTCGATCGCATCGTCGGTCTCGAAATCGGAGCCGACGATTATCTTCCTAAGCCTTTTAATCCCCGGGAACTAGTAGCGCGAATCCGTGCCATTCTGCGGCGCACGAATCCGGTCCGCGCGGCGGACGCGGTGCCGGAAGTGCTGAGCGTCGGCGACGTGGAGCTCGATCCGGCCACCCGTAGCGTTCTGCGCGCCGGGCAGCCCGTCGACCTGACCTCGGTGGAATTTAATCTGTTGGAAGTCCTGCTGCGTGAAGCGGGAAGAGTAGTGACGCGCGAGCGCCTGGTGAACGCCGTCCTCAGCCGCAAGTTTATGCCCTTCGATCGCAGCATTGATATGCACGTCAGCAAGGTCCGGCGGAAGTTGGGCGACTCCGAAGAAGATGGCGACCATATCAAAACGATTCGTGGAGTCGGCTATATGTTTGCCCGCCCCTCGGCGAAGGTTAAGAAAGCTTAAGAGACTGAGCGTGTAGTTTTTTTTGGCGGTTGGCCTCAAGCGAAGAGCGAACTCCGAATCGCGAGCGGCCAAGAACGGCAATCATAATAAGAATAATGAAAAGCCTCTTCCTCAAAATCTTCCTGTCATTCTGGGCAGCCCAGGCGCTGTTCGTCGTGCTGGCCATTCTGGCGACGATCGCCCTCAGCCCAGCGCGGCATGGAATCGAGAGTGAAGGTCCGCAGATTCTGGCGGAGGTCGTCAACGCCTACCAGAGTGGCGGAGAGCACGCCGCCCACGAGTACGTCGAAGAGCTCTGGCGCTCCCAACACGTCTGGGCATCGGTCTTCGATCCCTCGGGCCATGAGATCTCAGGGCGCCGTCCCCGAATGGAGGACTTACGCCCAGAAGGTCCGCCGCCGGATAGTCAGATGCGAGGCGGCCCGCCGCGTCATCGCGGGTGGATGGACAGTCTGCTGCCGGATCGTGTGATCCGTCAGGCGCTCACACTCGATGGCAAGCGCTATACGCTGGTGCTGGTGCTGCCGCCGGGGCCGAGAGTATTTTTCGGTCCACACGATATCCCCGGACTGGGCATCGCGATTGCCATTATTACTTCCGGACTGATGTGCTATCTGCTGGCGTGGTCCATGACCAGCCCGGTAACGCGCTTACGCAAGGCTGCACAAAGTCTGGCCGCGGGTGACCTGACCGCCCGCACGGGAGCGCCCGCCACCGGCCGCCGCGACGAACTTACCGAACTGATGCGCGATTTCGACCGCATGGCCGATAGGATTGAAAGCCTGGTCGATTCGCAATCGAGGCTCGTAAAGGATGTCTCCCACGAATTGCGATCTCCGCTCGCCCGGCTCAGCGTGGCTCTGGGATTGGCGCGGCAAAAAGCGACTGCCGATGTCGCACCGGAGATCACCGTCGCCCTCAATCGAATCGAACTCGAAGCCGATCGTCTTAATCAACTGATCCAGCGCCTGCTCACGATTTCGCGGCTCGAATCCGGAGCCGACGGTCTGCGAAAAACCGAACTCTCCCTTCGCGAGTTGGTCGACCAGGTGGTTCACGACGCCGAATATGAAAATCACGGGCGTTGCTGCCGCATCGTGGCGGACGCCGACGACAAGTTCCTGGTCGAAGGTGACCCTGACTTGCTGCGCAGCGCAATCGAGAACGTCATAAGGAACGCCACACGGTATACTGTTGATGGCTCAACCGTGGAAGTGCGACTGGAACGGCAGCAAGCCACAACTGGCAACGGAAGAGGCAGGGATGTTATTGTTCGCGTGCTCGATTCTGGGCCCGGTGTTCCCAACGAGGCGCTGAAAAAGATATTCGAGCCTTTTTACCGGCTGGATGATGCCCGCAACCGGCAAACTGGAGGCGCGGGCCTGGGCCTCTCGATCGCGGATCGCGCCGTCAGGCTGCATGGTGGACAACTTCATGCATCCAACCGCAAAGAGGGTGGGCTAGAGATGGAAATCAGGATTCCCGCTGTTGCGCCTGTTTAGGGCGTTTGCTCTTCCCGCTCATTCCTGATAAAAAAATTGTTTCAGCCACAAGCTTCAATCTCCGTGACGGCTGGCAGAATACCGCCCGCGAACGGGAAGCGGCTGGGAGAACAGATGTCGAAGAAATTAGGCTTCGTCGTGGCCCTTCTGGGCCTTTGCGCCTCGAGTTTGCTTCTGGTCAGCTGCGGCAGTTCATCATCCCGCCCGGCGGGACTTCTGTATGTGCTTACCGAGGGCACCACTTTCAACAGCTCCCTCGGCAACAGCGTGAGCTCCTTTGCCATCAATTTGTATAACGGTAACCTGACGCTGATCAACTCGAACGCGAGTACCTGTCCCACACAGACCGCGTCCTGCGGGCTTCCCATTAATATTTTCCTCGACCCCACCAACAGCGTAGGTTTCGTGCTGAATCAGGGTATTCCTACTACGCCCGTGGCACCGTCCATTTACTCATACACCGTCAACTCGGATGGCAGCTTGTCGGTCTCGGCCACTGCGGCCCCGTCCTGGAATTGCATCGCCCCGCTCCCCGCCTCCTGTGACTCTACGAACTCCTATTCCGACCTTGCGATCGCTATGGTACGCGATACGAACGGACAATTCATATTTGTCATCGACAATGGCACGTCTCCGTCGCCGGCGACCTGTCCGGTGCTGGCGACGGCTGTCAGCAATTCCACGCAAGCCACGCAATTTGCCGGCTGTCCTTCGATTTCAGTTTTTGCCATGAAGCCGGGCTCGACCACCTTGACCTTGGTCAGTCAAAGCGCGACCTATCAGAGCCCGCTCTTTGTGAGCCGCATTCCCACCGCGCTTTCCGCCGTTAACTACACTCCGCCGGGCGGTGGCACACCGCAGGAATTTCTCTACGTAACCTACAATCAGGATCTGGTTTTCGACAACGACAATACTCTCAGTGCCTACAGCGTCTCGTCGTCTGGAATTCTTACCGATCTCACGCCGAACCAGCCCTATGTCACCGCGGCCGATCCTATCTCCGTTCTGGCGGTCAATACGAATCCTTCAGGCCGCGCGGTCGGGGGCCTCTTTGTTTTTGTGGGCAATCAGGGAGCAACCACCGGCGCGATTACCGGCTATCAAGTGTGCACGGTCGTGAATGCGGTGTGCCTCGCCGAGAATCTGTCGCAGTTGGAGCAGGTGCCGGGACCGCCCGCCTCGGCAGGCGAGAACCCCGTCGCCATGGTCGTAGATCCGACCAACACCTTTCTCTACACGGTGAGCGAACTCTCCAATCAGGTCTTTGGATACCGGATCAGCACATCCTCGGGCACATTGAGTTCCACCGTCCCAGCCTATCAACCGACCGGGACCCAACCCGTCGCACTCGCCCTGCAGCCAACCGTCAATCTGGGCGGCGCGAACAGCTTCAGCGGTCAATACCTGTTCGTGTCGAATACGAATTCCAGTAATCTCACCGGGTTTACAGTAAGCACAACCAGCGGATCCATGAGCAATCCAACCTCGGTGATCAGCCCTCCGGGTCCCACCGGAATGGCCGCGAAGTAAGGAATCGGGTCATCGTGCGATCGCGGGTCAAAACTCATCGAGGCTCAACGCCCGAAGGCTTCTGACTCAGATTGCACGATGGCCGAGTAACCCCTTGGCCTGATGGCCCATTCTCTTCTACGTCGGCATGCGGAGGATGAGATAGCCTCCGATGAAGCCAAAGACGAGATCCGGCGACCACGCCGCCACCGCCGGCGGAAGCTGGCTCAGGTTGCCCATCGCTTCGAATAGTCCCGAGACCGTCCAATAGACCACGCCGATTCCGATCGCCGTCGCCACCCCTGCCACGGTCGATCGCTTGCCGGCCGATAGGGCAAAAGGAATCGCCAGCACCGCCATCACCATCGTGATCAGCGGATACGCGATCTTCTTTTGCAATTGCACGCGCAGGCGAACCACGTCGAAGCCGCTCTCCTCGAGATCGTGAATATAGCGCCGTAGCTCCTCGTAGTTCATCTCCGACGACTGCTTGATCTCCTTTTTGAAGTAGCCCGGGGCCTCCGCTAGTTCGGGATACGTGGCGACGTCGAATTTGCGATAATTCTCGATCGCCGAGCCGTTAAGGCTGCGCTCCCATCCCTGCTCGTAAACCCACCGGCTCATCGCCTCCGACCAATGCGCGCGGTCAGCGGCGATGCGGTGCGTGATCTGAAAAGTATGGGGATCGAACCGGAACACCGACACGCCGCCGAAAACGTCGCGGTCGGGATCAAAAAATTGATAGTAGTAAATGTCCGAGTGTTGCCCGAAAATCCACTTGCGATCGGGGCGCAGGTAGGTTTGCGCCGGCTTGCCCTTGATCTGGTTGCGGAGCGCGTCCTGCCGTTTGTTGGTATAAGGAAGGTAAAACTGGTCCGAGAGAAAAAGCACGCCCGCCACCAGCGCCGACGCAATCAGAACCGGCACCACGATTCGATACAGGCTGATACCGGTGGCCTTGATCGCCGTGATTTCATTGGAGCGCTGCAACAGTCCAAAAGTGATCAACACCGCAAGCAGCATGCTCAGGGGCGCTATCGGATAGTAGAGGAAGTAGGGCGTGACGTTGAGCAAATATTCGCCCACCGTGAGCGGCGAAACCTGATTCCGCAGAATATCGCTCAGCAGCTCAAATAATGTAAAGACCAGCAGCAGCGTCACGAACGCGCCGGCGACGAGCGCAAGGTAGAACGCAAATCCGCGCAGCACATAGTCGTCGAGGATGGTCGGAAAGCGAAGATTGAACAGGCGTCGAAGCAGCGGCACTCGCCGCCGACCTCGAAGACGAAGACCTGCCCGTACGCCATTACCGTTCTGCAGTCCGGGCGGGCTGGCCGTCGAAGCTCCACCCATCCAGCCGCTCACCGTCGCCTTGAACGCTGACGCTCTGAACCAGGAGCGGAATCCGGCGAACTCGATCGGCCTGCGTTCCGATCGCCAGAGTAGAAAAACTCCGCCTGCTAGAAACATAAAGTCAGCCAGCCAGACGCCCGCCCACGGCGGTAACCGTCCCTGCCGCGCGAACGACACTCCAATCAGAGAAATCGAATAATAGAGAAAAACCAGCAGAATCGTCAGAACAAATCCGCTCGATTTTCCGCCTTTCTTCGAGGAGAGTCCTAGCGGAATGCCCACCAGCGCAAGAACCAGACAGGCCGTCGGCAGCGCCAGACGCCGATGGTATTCGATCAGGCTCCATCGTCGCGTGTCAGGGTCCGCGGTTTTCGACATGCGGAGAAGATCCGCAACTCTGATTTCAGCAAGGGATGTGGGTTCGTGTTCCTGAGTGCTTTGCGACGACGGGATCTGGAGCGGAATGTCCGTTGTCTGAAAGGTGTCGATCGTGTACTGGTCTGGATTCTTGGGATCGGTCTCGTGAGTGGAACCGTTGATCAGGTGCAGGTCCAAAATATCCGGCCCCTGGCTGACCAGCATTCCTTCGCGCGCCAAACTGATTCTCGGCGCTGACGGATCCGTGAGATCCGCCAAAAACACCCCCTTCCACAGCGCTCCCCCCGACATCGCCTTAACGTCCTGCACATACAGAACGATCTTGGGGAACCCTTCGTAAAATACCCGCGGCTGAACCTCAAACGAAGCCTGCGAAGACTTCAGTTTGTCCTGGAGTTGCCCCAGCGCGGCGAGCGAGCGCGGCGCCAGATAAACGCTGTTGCCGAGAGCCAGCAACCACGCCACGAACACAAACATCGAGATCACACGCAGGAATGTCCAAACACCCAGACCGCTGGCCCGCATTGCCGTGACTTCGCTGTCCGCCGCCAGACGGCTGAGTCCGATGAGGATGCCTACCAGCACGCCCATCGGAATGGTGTAGGTCAGTGCGACCGGAATGGTGAAGAAGAAGATCTCGGCAACGCTGGGCAGCGGAGCGCTGTTCCGGACCACCAGTTCGAGGATGCGCCCAAGGTCTCGGGTGAAAAGAACAAAGGTGAAAACCGCCGCGCCGATCAAGGCGTGGGAGACGACTTCTCCCAGGATGTAGCGCGTGAGGATGCGCATCCGCAAAGGTGTTTGACTCAATTGCGAGTCTAGCACGAGAGCGGAAAGACCGGAGAAATTGCTAAGTTGGTGATTTGTATTGTTGACCGAAACCCGTGTCGCGGGTGAAAACGCGCTTGGAAATTACAAATTTGAAATCACAAATTACAAGTGTTCTCGCCACTACGCTCTGCCCAAAAACAGCGCTCCCAATGGCGGCAGAATCAGCCGCAGCGAATAAGGCCGGCCGTGCGTTGTTTCGGGGAGAGCTTCCGTCCCTCCCATGTTCCCCATGCCACTTCCGCCATACTCACGCCCATCGCTATTCAGCAGCTCTTTCCAGTAGCCTCCCGACGGCACTCCGACCATGTATCCCACCCGGGGCACGGGCGTGAAATTGCACGCGACGAGTATAGGATTATCGCCATCTTTGTCCTTGCGCAACAACGAGACGACGCTCATCGGGGCGTCGTTGCAGTCCACCCATTCAAAACCCTTCGGATCATTGTCAAACCAGTGCAGCGGAGATTCACGGCGATAAACGCGGTTGAGTTGCTCGACCCAGTTCATCAGGCCGCGATGGAGCGGGCCTTCCAGTAAATTCCAGTCCAGGCTGCGATCGTGCGACCACTCGCGATACTGACCGAACTCGGCGCCCATAAAAAGCAGCTTCTTGCCCGGCTGCGCAAACATGTAGGCAAAAAGCAGGCGCAGATTGGCAAATTTCTGCCAGTCATCACCGGGCATTTTATTGATCAGCGAAGCCTTGCCGTGCACGACCTCGTCGTGGCTCAGCGGCAAAACGAAATTCTCATGGAACGAATACAGCATGCGAAATGTCAACTTGTTGTGATGATACTGGCGATGAATCGGGTCCTGGCTGAAGTATTGCAGCGTGTCGTGCATCCAGCCCATATCCCACTTCATGCCGAACCCGAGGCCACCCAGATACGTGGGCTTCGACACCATCGGGTAAGAAGTGGATTCCTCCGCGAAGGTTTGAATGTCCGGATGCTCCTTGTAGGCTTCGAGATTGAAACGCCGCAGAAAGTCGATCGCTTCTAGGTTCTCGCGTCCACCAAACTTGTTGGGAATCCATTCTCCCTGTTTACGCGAGTAGTCCAGATAGAGCATCGAAGCCACGGCATCCACGCGCAGTCCGTCGATATGATATTTGTCCAGCCAGAACATGGCGCTCGACAGGAGGAAGCTGCGTACTTCGCTGCGACCGTAATTAAAGATAAAAGTCTTCCAATCGGGATGGAACCCCTGCCGCGAATCGGAGTGCTCAAAAAGATGCGTACCGTCGAAAAACGCCAGGCCGTGTCCGTCGGAAGGGAAATGCGACGGCACCCAATCGAGAATGACCGCAATCCCTTGTTGGTGCAGGTAATCGACCAGATACATGAAATCCTGCGGCGTGCCGTAACGCGATGTAGGAGAAAAGTAGCCCGTCGTCTGATATCCCCACGAACCGTAGAAAGGATGTTCCATGATCGGCAGCAGTTCGACGTGGGTAAATCCGAGCCGGTTGACATAGTCGGCGAGCCGCGGTGCGATCTCGCGATAGCTGAGCGATCGGTTGCCCTCTTCGGCCACACGCATCCATGACCCAAGATGAACCTCGTAGATCGACATCGGCGCGTGCAGCGAGTTCACCGCAGCCCGCTTTTCCAAAAAAACGGCATCGTTCCACGGATAGTCGAGGTCCCAGACTATGGAGGCCGTGCGCGGAGGTATCTCGGTGAAGAGCCCTACCGGATCGGTTTTTTCAATCTGGTAACCGAGTTGGGTGGATTCGATGTGGAACTTGTACTGCGTGCCTTTGCCCACGCCAGGAATAAAGCCTTCCCAGATTCCCGACGAGCCGCGGGATTGCAACTGATGAGAAGAAGTGTTCCAGCCATTAAAGTCGCCGATCACCGACACGTACCGCGCGTTCGGAGCCCAGACGCTGAAGACCGTGCCCCTCGTACCACGCGAATCTACCACGTGCGCGCCCATTTTTTCGTAAACGCGATAGTGGCTGCCCTCGTTGAACAAATGAAAATCTTCGGAGGTCAACAGCGAAACATCGTAGCGAACTGGGGATAGTTCCTGGGTTGGAGAGTTCGGTGTCATGGTTTTGCTTCGGATTTTAGTGTAGTCCAATTCCGGCTGATCGCCGAGCTGGCGCGGTGGTGGTGAGGAGGTGGTGGCGGGGCTTTGTCCAGTTGAGGCGGGGCGGAGCCCCGTCACCATACAGTCACGACACGAACTGCGCTAACGGCCTTTTCGCTTTTGCGCTTCGCGTTTTTCCCGCGCCCAGCTTTCTTTGATGCTCTGCCGTGCCCGCCCCAGCGCGAGCGCATCCGCCGGAACATCCTCTGTGATGCAGCTAGCCGCGGCCACGTACGCTCCCCGGCCAATTTTTACCGGAGCCACGAGCGTCGAATCGCTGCCGATGAAGACTCCATCTTCCATTACAGTCTTGTGTTTATTGACGCCGTCGTAATTGCAAGTGATCGTCCCCGCCCCAATATTGACGCCCTCGCCAATCTCCGCGTCGCCCAGGTAGCTCAGGTGATTCGCCTTCGATCCCTTGCCGAGGCTGATTTTTTTCGTCTCGACGAAGTTGCCCACATGCGCGCCTTCGCCAATTTCGCTGCCGGTCCGGAGATGAGAATAAGGGCCGAGGATCGCTCCCACCCCGACGCAGGAGTCTTCCACCAGCGTCCCTGGCCGGACGGTTACCCGGTCGCCAATCACTGAATTCTCAATAATGCTGTAGGAGCGGATACGGCAATCGGCCCCAATCCTGGTCGAGCCCAGGAGTTGCACAAAAGGCTCGATCACGGTGTCGGCGCCCACCTCGACGTCACTGTCGATCACGCAGGTATGGGGATAAAAAACCGTGACCCCTGCATCCAGCAACTCGCGGCACTTAGCCAACCTCAGCCGCGCATCCAGCATCATCATCTCAGCACGAGTGTTGCTGCCCAGAATCTCGCCCGCATCTGAAGTCTTGATAGCTACTACTTTCTTCCGCGCCCGCTGAAATACTGCCGCCATATCCGTGAGGTAGTACTCGCCGTGCGGGTTCGCCGTGGAGAGACGGTCAATGTGTTCGTACAAAGCGGGGCCAGAAAACGCGTAAAAGCCGGAGTTAATCTCGCGGATGTTCTGCTGCCGCAAATTCGCGGACTTTTCCTCAACAATCTGCTGTACCTCAATGCTGGCGCGGCCGCCTTTGCGAACGCCTTTGCGAATGACGCGCCCATATCCATAAGGATTGTCCAGATCGGCGCTGAGCAAGGTCATCGTCGCTTTTTGCGAGGTGTGAAAATCGCTGAGTTTTTGAATAGTCGCAGCCGTAATCAGGGGAGCGTCGCCCGAGAGCACGATCACCTGGTCAAAGCCCGATAGCGCTTCGCGCGCCACCATGAGCGCATGTCCGGTACCGCGTTGTTCGGTTTGCACCACGAAATTCACACCCGTGCCACGAACCGCCGCCCGCACCCGTTCGGCCTCGTGGCCAATGATGACGAAAATATCCCGCGCCGGCACGACCTTCTGCGCCGTGGCAATCACATGGGCCAGAATCGGCTTGCCGCCGATTTCGTGCAGGACCTTGGGATGTTTTGATCTAAGTCGCGTGCCCTTGCCCGCCGCCATAATGGCGATGGCGATATGCGGAACTTGCGGATTCTGCCGGGGAGACTTCGTCTTCGTTTCGGACGATTTAGCCATGCTCAGTCAATATACCGCGAACAATACACCGCGAATGCCCCGTTACCCAATTCTTGCGATGGAGAGCGAAGCGTCCTCGCCACGGCCGCGATACTCTGGGCGGGCGAGGACGCCCGTCGCTACACGATCAACTCCGGATCGTCTGCCGGTCGGGAGTTTGCGCCATCAGCGCCATCAGGTCATGCGCCACCTGGTCGGTCGCATGCCGCGCCACCGCGCCCTCTTCCAGATAATCTCCGAGGACGGGACAGACGCCCAGCGCCTCGATGGCGTCCAGATCCACCACAATCTGAGATGCTCCTTCCAACGCATATTTCGCCTTCAGTTCGGGCGATGCCGACTTGCGATTGAGGAGCGTGTAGTCAAACAGAGAACCGCCAGCGTGGCTGTTGAGGGCTCGGATATGGTCGGAGGCGGTTAAACTTAAGCTTTCGTTGACCTGCGTCATTAGATTGCAAACAAATACCTTAACGGCAGAAGATTCTCGAATAGCTTGGGGAATGCCCCGCACCAGCAAGTTGGGAATCAGGCTGGTGAAGAGCGATCCGGGGCCGATCGTAATCAGGTCGGCGCTTGCGATTGCCGCCAGCGTCTGCGGTAGCGGCTCGACGTCCGGAGGCACCAGCACGAGCTCCCGAATCTTACCCTTGCTGGCTGTAATGCAGGTTTCGCCACGCACGCGCGTCCCGTCTTCAAGTAACGCTTCCAGCTCCACGCTCGACATGGTTGCGGGATAGATATGTCCGCGCGTCAGCAGAATTTCCGAAGACAGCCGTACCGCTTCGGCAAAGTCTCCAGTGATGGAAGTGAGCGCCGCCAGAAAGAGATTTCCAAAGCTGTGCCCTTCGAGGCCCGAACCTTTCTCGAAACGGTGCTGAAAGAGTCTCGAAAGCAGCGCTTCATCTTCGGAGAGGGCAACGATGCAATTGCGCACGTCGCCCGGCGGAAGCATGTTGAACTCTTTGCGCAACCGCCCGCTCGATCCGCCATCGTCGCTCACCGTCACCACGCCGCACAATTCCCGAATCGTGGGCTGGTCGGAGGGAACCAGTTCGGGCGAAGTGACATAGCGCTTCAACCCTTTCAGTAACGTGGAAAGACCCGTGCCGCCGCCGATTGCGACCACGCGCAATTCGGGTCCAGTCTTGCCGGCGTCAGGAGAGTTGGTTCGCAACTGGGGAAGCATAAATATTGAAAAATTGAATCATCGAGTTCAACCGGCGATTCAATCGAGATCAAGCTGGCAGCTGGCGCGGATCCTTTAGTAAGCGCTCGCTTCTTCTTCCTGCGGCTCAGCCTCCGCGCCCGGATCGGGATACAGCAGTTCGGTAAAACGAGGATCTTCCGCCAGATTCTGGAAATCGCCATCATTCCGTGCCTGGAAGCGTAGCGCAGGCTTAATCTGAATCGCCTCATTCAGGATCTTCAGCGATTCCTCGACGTGCCCGGTCAGGCAATGCAGCGCCGCCAAACCGTATAGAACAAACTCCGCCTTCGGATTTTGTTTCAACAGCTTGTCCAGTTGCTCACGGGCCGTCACGTAGTCACCGGCGTTGATCAGCGAGACCGCGTAATCATAATGCTCTTCCGTCGTTTTGAACTGCAACGCGGGCGCATCCACGTGCTTATCGCAGGTTAGAATATGCACCTGGGCGCGGTCCACCAGAGACTTGTTCGGACCGGTGAGCACCTTCTGCAGCAGCCCTTTGGCCTTCTCGAACTTATGCTCCTGTAAAGCGCGCAGCCCTGACTCGTAGTTCTGCACCGCCTGTATGTGTTTGGGATCTTCCACCACTGCTCGCTTGGGAGTTACCTTCAATGCCATCAAACCGCCTCTAGTTCAGAATTGAAATCAGAATTGTTCATCGTCGCATGGCTAACCCGCTGAGAAATTGCGAGTCCGCTAATTGATGCTGGCGGCTGTGCTCAAATCGATCGCCTTCCAGTCGCCTTTGATAATTCCAGCGCGAATCTCCCGCGCCGTCTTGTGCTGCTTGTACATCGTGTAAGTGTAATAAAGCTCTTTCAGGCAAGTCCCGCACTCCGCTCCATGCGTCCCCGAAAAGCAACTATGCAGGCTGGTGTGCCCCATGCCACGGTCACAGTGGCAATAACAGGGTTGCTGGTAGATCACTTTGGGAATCTTTGCCGCCAGCTCATAAGCATGCGTCTGATACGAAAAGCGCGCATTATTACCCGTAAGCTGCTCTGGGGTAAGGATCCGCGGAAGCTCCGCCCCCGCCGCCGGAGGAGCCGAATGAAAATCCGGCACTTGCTCATCTTCCGATTCAAGCCATGGCGCCGACACCATAGTGACCATCAAAAACAGCGCGACCGACGCCAAAACCCGTGTACGCATGCCTCGTAACCTCAACAATATATTCTACCTTAAGGAACCGGATTGGCTAGTGCCGGGCCCGTTGTGTACCCGCCAATGGTTGTCTTTCTAAGCACGCCGGGAAGCTGCTACTGCGATTGAATTTTGGAACTACGGCAGCGTAAATGCCACGATCGAATCGCCTTGAGCTTCTTCGGTTACGCCACGATGTCCTCCGGCCGCGATCACCAGAAACTGCTTGCCGCCTTTTCGCACCTGGTAGGTCATCGGGGTGGCGTGCCCGGCGGTCGGAAGTTGCGCTTTCCAAATCTCTTTGCCCGTCTCGATATCGAACGCTCGCAACGACCGATCGATCATCGTTCCGGCAATGAATACCAACCCGCCGGCTGTGACAATAGGACCGCCAAGGCTGGGTGCTCCCAAAGGAACGGCGGGTACGTCCGGTGCTAGCGATCCCAGCGGAACCTGCCAGCGAATCGTCCCGGCCACCATATCCACCGCTGTCAATGTTCCCCACGGCGGTGGCGCGCAGGGAAGATGCTGCGCTTTGCCAAATAGGAAGGTGCGAAACATTCCGTAGGGCCCACCGGATTGCTCGGTGTAGTCCGCCTGCTGTGCGTCGTGGTCAACTTCGTCCCAATATTTGTCTCTCGGAATCACCCCCATTTTGGCCGGCAGATTGTTCGCATTCACCACCAGCAAGCTGTGTTGCGAGTCATAGGCGTAGCCGCTCCAGTTCATTCCCCCAACATTTCCCGGAACCGACAACGTGCCTGGCACACTCGGCGGAGTAAAGAGTCCGTCATTGCGCAATTTCTTGATCTGTTCGCGGCAAACCTCCCGATCTTCGGGAGTCAGTCCCCAGGCGTCGTCGGCGGAAAGCTTCTGCGGGATGACGGCTGGTGGCGCCAAGGGAAACGGCTGCGTTGCAGAAGTGACTTCTCCCGGGACATCCGTTTGCGGCACCGCTCGCTCTTCCACGGGAAAGACCGGCACACCCGTGTCGCGGTTGAGAACATAAAGAAAACCTGTCTTGTTCCCTTGAATCACGACCGGGACGGTCTTCCCACCGTGTTGGAGAGTGGTCAGCAATGGCGGAGACGCCGAATCGTAATCCCACAGATCGTGATGCACCAACTGAAATCCCCAGACGAATTCTCCAGTCTTTCCCCGCAACGCCACCACCGAATCCGCCCACTTGTCGTCGCCCGGCCGCAGGCCGCCATAATAATCAGGACTCGCGCTGCCGGTAGGAACAAAAACCAGGTCGCGGTCCGGATCCACCACCATCACCGACCACGCATTCCCGGCGCCGGTGCGCCAGGTCATCTCTTTCTTGTCTTTCTTGGGCGCGTGCGTTGCGGACTCGTCGTGATTTGGCGGAAGCGGTTCCCATTTCCAGCGCAGCGCCCCGGTTCGCGCATCGAAGGCGCGAACCACGCCGCTCGGCATCTCGACTCGCGAATTGTCGTCAATCGCCGAGCCGACCACCACGACATCGTCGATCACCGCCGGCGGAGAGGTCATGTGATATTGCGCGGGAATATAACGCGCTACCTCGCGCAGGCTGATTTGTCCGCGATTGCCGAAATCCATGCACGGCTTGCCCGTCGTTCCATCCAGGGCGATGAGCCGCGCATCCAAAGTGGCTTCGAAGATCCTGACCGAGCACGGGTTTTTCCCGCTTCGCGCCGGATCAATCCAAGCCGCTACCCCACGATTGATCAGCCCATCGCCGTACTGTCCCGCGGTTTCCATCATCGGATCGTAGACCCAGAGCTGCTTCCCGGTTTCCGGGTCGATGGCGAACACACGATTGAACGCTGACGTCAGGTAGAGCGTTCCCTTGACGAGGATGGGAGTTGTTTCGAGGCCGCTGCGTTTCTTCCCGCCGCTGCCATCGGAAATATCGCCGACATGAAAAATCCACGCGACTTTCAGATGAGTTACGTTGCTGCGATTGATTTGCGCCAGGGGAGAATACCGCGTCCCGCCCGCGTCGTGACCGTAATAAGCCCACCCGTCGGTCGAGCCACCACGCGGCTCGCTCACAGCCATTGCCGACTGCGCGTTAGCGCCGGGCTGGGCCATACACCCGATTGTTAAAGCACCCGCCGCGAGGAATCGAAGCACCTTCGACATGACGAGATCCTTATTGTTGGCGGACGCGCAGTCCACGATCTAGAACAGTGCCGCTCTATCCCAGCTTCTCAAAGAACAAGCAGATTGTTTCAATTCCGCGGTGAAAATTCGGAATGTGAAATTTTTCGTTGGGAGCGTGCAAATTATCATCCGGCAGCCCGAAGCCCATCATCACCGACGGAATCTTCAGCACATCCTGAAAATCGGTCACGATAGGAATCGACCCACCGGAGCGAATAAACACGGTCTCTTTCTTGAACGTGTCATGCAGAGCCTCGGTCGCCGCCTTGATAAAGCGATTGTCGGTGCCGACGACGCACGCCGGACCCTTACTGTGAACTTTGATCTTCGTCTCAATTCCCTTGGGTGTCAGCTTCTTCACAAAAGCCGTGTAGCGCTTGAGAATGTCACCCGGATCCTGGTTCGGCACGAGTCGCATTGAAACCTTCGCCGCCGCCCGCGCCGGAATTACCGTCTTTGCCCCCGGAGCCACAAATCCGCCGGGCATTCCGTGCACCTCCAGCGTGGGACGGGCCCAGGTCCGGTAGAGCACCGAATATCCCGGCTCGCCCGTCAGAACTTTCGACCCGACTTCACTCTTGCGATACTGTTCTTCGTTAAATGGCAGACGCTTCCAGGCCTTCAGTTCATCCTTGCTCGGTGCTTTAACGTTCTTATAAAAGCCCGGTATCAGCACCTTCCCCTTCGCATCTTTCAGCTTGCTGATGATCTCCACCAGCGCAAACAGCGGGTTCGGCGCCGCCCCGCCATACATGCCCGAGTGCAGATCCGTCTTCGCCCCGACCGCCTCGATCTCGGTGTAGACCAACCCGCGCAGGCCGACGCAGAGAGTAGGAAGTTCAGGCGCGAACAGTTCCGTGTCGCAGACCAGCGCGAAATCCGCTTTCAACTTCGCCTTCTGTTTCCGGACATACTCCGCAATCGCCTCCCCGCCCACCTCTTCTTCGCCTTCAAAAATAACTTTGACGTTGATCGGCAGCTTACCGCCATGCGCCTGCATCAACGACTCCAGCGCCTTCACTTCCATCCACAGCTGGCCCTTGTCGTCGACTGCCCCGCGCGCGTAAACGTTGTTGTTGCGTTCCGTTGGCTCAAACGGCGGCGTCTTCCACTCCTCCAGCGGATCCGGCGGCTGCACATCATAATGGGCGTACATCAACACGGTTGGCTTACCCGCCGCATGCAGCCAGTCCGCATAAAGAAGAGGGTGCCCGTCAGTCGGAATCACTTCGACATTTTCCATTCCGATGCGGCGCAACTCATCGGCTACAAATTCCGCCGCCTTCTGCACGTCGCCCTTGTGCTCGTCGAGCGTGCTGATGCTGGGGATGCGGAGAAGCATCTTTAGCTCGTCAAGAAAACGCGATTGATTGCTGCGGGCAAAATCGACTGCCGGGGAAGCCATAGCCTGGTGCCTTTCTGGCGCGCTGGACGCGCACATTCATGAAAATATCGCAGAAAACGTTTTAGTATATACCCTGCATCACGCGAGGCGCTGGCTCGCGGAAATCGGTAACACCGGCTTAGGCAGCAAACCGAGTTGCTGAAAAACACGATAGATCGAACTCCGACTTCTGCCCGGTCATCACCCGCCCCATCACCCTCGCCGTCGCCGGCGCCAACAAAATTCCATCCCGATAATGCCCCGTCGCCACAAAATATCCCGCCGTCGGCGTTGCTCCCAGAATCGGCAGTTTGTCAGGCGTGCCGGGACGCAGCCCCGCCCAAGCCTCCAGCGTCCGCGCCTCAGCCAGTTTCGGAACCAGTTCAATCGCCGCCTGCCGCAATCTCTCGATCGTCCCTGGCACCGTTCGTTTGTCGAAGCCCGCTTCCTCCGAGGTGGCTCCAATCAGCATCCGTCCATCGCTGCGTGGAATCAGGTAAACATCCTGCTCCCAACCTATGGTACGCACCACATGCCGCACCAGTTCCTTCTCCGGCATCACGACGCACAGCATCTGCCCTTTCACCGGACGCGTCGGGAACGCATGCGGCCCAATCTGGCCCGCCCACGCTCCCGCACAATTCACCACCATGCCCGCCCGCAGTTCCGTCTTGCAGGTACGAACGCCACACGCCTTGCCGTTCGTCACCTCCACGGCAACCACACCTTCGCCAACAGAAAAATCAACTCCACGCAGCCGCGCTGCACCGGCGGCCGCAGCGGTCACATCCCGAGGATCCACGCAACGCTCTTTCAAATACAGAACGCGACAACCAGATCGGACGTTAGCAACCGGAACGGCAGGCTCCAGTTCCTCCAAAGCCGCCGGCAAAGCATAAGAATTCTGCGCCAAAGCGATCTCGTCCCGCGTGAAAACCAGCGTCCCTACCGACCGCAAATCAATCTTCATCCGCGACTCATCTTCAAGCTCGCGCACAAACTCGGGATACATTCGGGCGCTGGCCGCAGCCAGTTCCCGCAGCCCGGGTTGCGTTTCCCCCGGACAATCGACCAGCATTCCTCCTGCCGCCCATGACGCCTCGCGCCCCAGTTCTCCCTTCTCCACTACCAGCACGCGCAGCCCATGCTGGTTCAGTTCGAGCGCCAGCGAGAGCCCGATAATCCCAGCCCCAATCACGATCGCGTCCCAATTCTTCACGGCTCCATTCTATCTGCAAGTTACTAAGGCCTTGAACCTGCAACGCAATTGACAGCTGCCCTCATCTCACAAACAATAAGTTCTACAGTCCATTTCAACTGAACCGGAGAGCGCACCCTTATGTCAGAAGGCGAGCAAGCGACCGTTTACCATCCCGAGCCCCAGAGCAACATCGGCAAATGGATTCTCATCGTGCTGGCCGTTGCCTACGTCGGAGCATCGGCCTACTTCCTGTATGACCAGCACCTCAAACTGGAAAAGGTCACGCAAGACGAAGTCGGCAGCCAGAAACAGATTGCCGATCTCACCAAGCGCATGCAGTCCGCCGAGGCCGATTCCGAAACGCTGGCCAAGCAGTTGGGTATGACCAAGAAAGAACTGTCGACGCGCGCCTCCGAGTTACAGCGCGAACAACAAGCAGCATCGGCCCGCATCGCCGCCCAGGCGGCACAAGAGAAACAAGACGTCAGCGCGGTTGCCGGCGAGGTAGGCTCGGTGAAAACCGACGTAGGCGGTGTCAAGAGCGACGTTGCCGCCACCAAAGCCACGCTCGATCAGACCATCGCCAAACTGCAGAGCACGATCGGCGATCTCGGCCAGCAGAGCGGACTCATCGCCAACACCCGCGCCGATCTCGAAGCCCTCAAACACAGGGGCGACCGGCAATATTACGAGTTCACTCTGGTAAAAGGCGCCAAGCCGCAAGCTTTCTCGACCGTCGCCTTGCAGCTTAAGAAGACCGATCCGAAGCATGGCAAGTATTCGTTGAACGTCACCGCTGATGACAAGACCATCGAGAAGAAAGATAAGAACATGAGCGAACCGGTCCAGTTCTATACGGGACGCGACCACATGCTCTACGAACTTGTGGTCTGGACGGTCGACAAGAACAAAGTCACTGGCTACCTGAGCACGCCGAAAAATGCGCCGGTGCCGATTACCGCGACGCCGCAGGGCTGAGGCATCCGTAGCACCGACAGCTATGCTGCCCGCCAACCTGCACACGCTCGGTGAAATCGCACTGCGCACCGGAGTCATCTACATTCTGGTGCTGGTCGGAATCCGCATTACCGGCAAGCGCGAGGTCGGGCAGATGACTCCGTTCGATCTCACGCTTCTCCTGCTGCTTTCGAACTCCGTGCAGAACGCCATGACCGGCCCTGACACGTCGCTCGCCGGAGGCGCGATCGCGGCCACCACGCTGCTCATCATGAACTACCTAATGGCCGACGTTTCCGGCGCGAATCGCCGCTTTCGGAAATATATTCAAGGACAGCCCAGCCTGCTGGTGCACGATGGCGAGGTCATCGAATCCCATATGGCGAAAGAGCACGTCAGCATGGACGAACTGGAACGAGCGCTGCGCGAGCACGGCGTCGGGACTTACAAAGAAGCTGCGCTCGCAGTGCTCGAAGTGGATGGCTCGATCAGCGTCCTCAAATATGACGATATCGAGCCGACGGCCTCGACTCACCTCAACCGGCGGAGATTTCTGAAGAAGAACTGAAGTCGTTGCAGCGGGGCCTTGCCCCGCTAACGGGGCGGAGCCCCGTCACCACACGACCACTCGATTCACAATTTCTACGGATGCGTCATCTTCTCCGGCTTCACCAGCGCATCAAATTCCTCACCCGTAAGATGTCCCAACTTCAACGCCGCTTCGCGCAGGCTGGAGTGATCAACGTGTGCGGTGTGGGCAATCTGCGCCGCCTTGTCGTATCCGACTCTCGGAGCGAGCGCCGTGACCAGCATCAGCGAATTCTTCACGTACCAGTCCACCTTGGCTCGATCCACCTCAATGCCTTTGATCATGTACTCCACATACCCATGGCACGCGTCGGTGATCAAAGTGACGGAATGCAGAAAGTTATAGATGATCACGGGCTTATATACGTTGAGTTCGAAGTTGCCCTGCGAACCAGCGAAGCCGACCGCGGCTGTTGCTCCATGAATCTGGGCGCAAACCATCGTCATCGCTTCGCATTGCGTGGGATTTACCTTGCCGGGCATGATCGACGATCCCGGTTCGTTTTCCGGAATGGAAAGCTCGCCCAAACCGCACCGCGGACCCGATGCCAGCCACCGAATGTCGTTGGAAATCTTGGTGAACGACGCCGCCAAAGTCTGCATCGCTCCCTGCGCAAACACGATCTCATCGTGCGCCGAAAGCGCGGCAAACTTATTGGGATGCGACCGGAAGGGAAGTCCGGTCAGCTCCGCAATCTTGGCCGCGGCACGCTCGGCAAACTCCGGATGCGTATTCAATCCCGTTCCCACCGCCGTTCCGCCAATCGCCAGATCGTACAAGCCATCCAGCACCAACTCCAACCTCTGAATGTCGCGATCCAGCAGGCTGGCCCAGCCGCCAAATTCCTGTCCAATCGTCAGAGGGACAGCATCCTGCAAATGGGTGCGCCCAATCTTCACCACCGAATCAAACTCCCGCGCCTTGGCGGCAATCGCATCGCGCACCGTCTTGATCGCCGGAATCAAATCATTCTTTACCCGCGACGCCGCCGCAATATGCATGGCCGTCGGAAACGTGTCGTTCGACGACTGCGACATATTCACGTGATCGTTCGGATGCACCGGCTTCTTCGAACCCAGTTCACCACCGGCAATCTCGATCGCGCGATTCGAGATGACCTCATTCACGTTCATGTTGGTCTGCGTGCCCGAGCCGGTCTGCCAAATCCGCAGCGGAAACTGATCGTTCAGCTTGCCGGCAATCACTTCGTCGGCGGCCTGCGTGATAAGCGTGGCGATGTTCGCGGGAAGCTTGCCCAGGTCCTGATTCACCAGCGCGCAAGCCTTCTTCAGCGTGCCAAACGCGCGAATCAGCTCCGGAGGCATGACGTCGCGACCAATATCAAAATGCAGCAGCGAGCGCTGCGTCTGCGCCCCCCAGTAAACGTTGGCGGGAACTTCGATCTTCCCCATGCTGTCAGATTCAATGCGCGTCTTCGTCTGCTTCGGGACTTCGGTAAGAGTAGCCATGATGATCTCCTGTGCGCCGCGGGTTGAATTCGTGAGGGAACTGCGAGCGCGTCGACGGATATAAGGAACCGATTATTATACGGCGCGGGTTTCGCACAGGGACGAGGGCCGCGCTTCCGCTTCACGCTTTACAGTTTTTTATTTTGGCTTGCGCGGTTGAAGGGGATCGTCACCGGTTTTGTACTCCTTTCCCGCCCCCGCGTCCTCCACCCCAATACACAAAAACTTTGATAGAAAATATAAAA